>ERZ1034361.384-NODE-384-length-30110-cov-3.368295_pt1 | contig 30110 bp, 22 predicted proteins | sample MGYA00520617_ERZ1034361 | MGnify/ENA primary metagenome ERZ1034361 (study PRJEB33736, sample SAMEA104284507) | Azolla filiculoides | biome: Urban; feature: Water surface; material: Ditch water | place: Netherlands | collected 2015-10-28 | depth 0-0.1 m ...
GAAGCTTCGGCTTACAAAGACTGGTTTATGGTCGATAGCTGGGACAATGCGGCCAAAAAAACCAAGTTTGAGTACAAAGGTTGGTTTGGCGTAACCACATTACCCGAATTAAAGGAAGATGCCAACGGAATTGTGGAAGGTCCTAAAAACTATATTTTCAATGCTACAAAACGATGGATGAATCCAATGAATAAAGGCAGTCAATACGGTATTGACGGTTGGCGATTGGATGTGGCGTATTGCGTGGCGCATCCGTTCTGGAAAGACTGGAGAAAATGGGTAAAAAGCATTAACAGCGAAGCGTATTTAACCGCAGAATTAGTAGATCCTATTGCTAAAACGCTACCTTATTTGAGCGGCGATGAGTTTGATGCATCAATGAATTATAACTTTGCTTTTATCACTCATGACTTTTTTGTACAAGATACAACAGTCAGTACGGTAACCGAATTTGATCAAAAACTGAAAGAATTACGAGATGGTTTTGGCGAAGGTGTTGCACAAAACATGCAAAATTTAGTAGGCAGTCACGATGCAACACGTATTGGTAGTGCGGTGGCCAATCCTGACGGAAAGAAATTTGGAGATTGGGGTGCGTATTTTAATTGGAGTCAGAAGAGTGGTAACAAAACATACAATGCTCAAAAACCAACGCCTGCACAGCTTCAAAAACAAAAATTGATTGCGGCATTCCAAATTTTGTATTTGGGTTCACCAATGATTTATTATGGAGACGAAGCCGGAATGTGGGGAAGTAACGATCCCGATTGTCGTAAGCCTATGGTTTGGGATGAGATTAAGTATGACCCAGAAACTACTAATCCGGATCAAAGTAAACATGCACCAGACCTTGTAGGTTTTAATACCGAACTGTTTCAATGGTACCAAAAATTCTTAGCGGTACGCAATCAATACGATGCGGTTAAAAAAGGAAATTACACCACCATTCTGACAAATGATGCCGAAAAAGTGTATGGTTTCAGTCGTAAATATGAAAATCAAGAAGTATTAGTGTTCATTAACCGAGGTGCTACAACTGCTACGATTACGTTGCCAATCCTTAAAAAAGGAAAATACAAAGACGTCTTTACCCAAAAGCGCGTAAAGAAACTTTCTGTTTCACCAATGGATATTGTGGTTTTAACTGGAATTTAAACCGTAAAAATCAAATCGAAAAAGGGCAACATTTCAATTGAAATGTTGCCCTTTTTTTATGATGATCTAAAAGTAGTTTTTAAGAGTTGCTTTGTCTTGCTACTTCTCCGTGATGTAAAATATCTAATCCTACAGTTTGGTCCTCTTCGTTGATGCGAACCGGAATAAATCGGTTGATGATTTTAAATAATAACACCGTGAAGAAAAAGGCATAACTGGTAGCAAACAAAATTGCCATACATTCTTTGAACAGTAACATTCCGTCACCACCATAGAATAAACCATTTGGAATTGCCTCGTTAATTGTGCTGTTCGCAAAGAAACCCAAACAAATTGTTCCAATGATACCTCCCATTCCGTGAACGCCCCATACATCAAGCGCATCATCCCAACCTTTGTGTTCTTTGAATTTAACTGCTGCAAAACATCCAAAAGCGGCAATAATACCAATAATAGCCGATGAATAAATATCGACATAACCGGCAGCTGGAGTAATCGTTGCCAATCCGGCTACAGCACCAGTCATTAAACCAATGAATGTTGGTTTCTTATTACCAGTATTCCATTCGATTAGTAACCAAGTTACAGCAGCAAATGAAGCGGCAGTATCGGTGTTAAGAAAGGACGAAATAGTAATTGAATTCACGGCCAATTCACTTCCCGCGTTAAAACCATACCAACCAAACCAAAGCAAAGCGGTTCCAATAGCCACCAACGGAATATTATTAGGTTCGTGTTTCGTTTGTCTTTTACCTACAAAATATACAGATGCCAAAGCAGCAAAACCAGCAGTAGCATGAACCGTAATTCCACCTGCAAAATCAAAAACACCCCATTCAGCAAGCAATCCGCCACCCCAAACCATATGAACGAATGGATAATAAACGAATATTTGCCACAAAATAAGGAAAACAACATATGATTTAAACGAAACTCTATTGATAAAAGCACCTGTAATTAAGGCTGGCGTAATGATGGCAAACATCATTTGGTACGCAATAAATATATATTCCGGAAAACGTTTGTCAGCAGAATATAAAGTAGAAGGTGTAATTCCGTGATAAAAGGCTTTATCAAAATTCCCTATGATTCCAAAAAAATCAGTTCCGGAGTCCACATTCCCACTAAAACAAAGCGAGTAACCGAAAGCAAACCAAAGTACTGTTCCTATTCCCATAGAAACAAAGCTTTGCATCATAATGCTCAAAATATTTTTATTACAACCCAATCCGCCATAAAAAAAAGCAAGACCAGGTGTCATCAACATTACCAAACTAGTGGCAAGAATCATAAAGGTGGTTAATCCAACATCTAACATAATATTTTTTTTAGTTTCGCGCAAAATTATACAAATCCGCCAATATTTTTACGCCATTTTTATATCATTTTTTATAAAAATTGTTAATTTTATATAAAACGAGGTGGTACAGACTGCTATTTTACATTATTAAAGATTATCACCCCCTAAAAATCAGTAGTCTGCATTTGAAATAAATGAATTATTTTAATTTTTTCAGAATTTGAATGTATTTTTTTAAGTCTGTTAAATCATTTATATTTACACCCGATTTAGTCCCTTATGAAGCCCTTATTTTATGGTGACTAATGCCTTTTAGACCTAAAATTACTCCTATGAAATTACACTATACTCTTATTTTTTCAATCGTTATGCAGCTTGGTTTTGCGCAATCTGCGAGCCTTTATTTTGACAAAATCAGAACTAATGAAGCCGCTTTGACCGCATTCTTTTCTCAAATGCCCAAAGGAGGCGATTTACACCACCACTATTCTGGTTCTATATATGCGGAACCCATTTTAAACTACGCCATTACCGAAAATTTTTATTTAAATACAGAAACAATGGTCGTTGCCAGAGAAAAACAGACCAAAGGAAATTGGGTCCTTTTTTCGGATTTAAAAAATGAAAATCAATTAGACCATTACAAACAACAGATTATGCAAAAATGGTCTGTCAAGGATTACAATCACGTGGATTATCCATCAGATAAATTGTTTTTTGAGTCTTTTCAAAAATTCATGCCCGCTGGAGACGAAATGTTTAAATCAGGTTTATTAGAATTGAAAAACAGAGCAATAAAAGAAAATTTGAGTTACATAGAAACGCAATTGTCTACCATTCCGGCCCCTATAAATCTGGAGGATTGGACAAAATTTAATATCCAATTGCGGGAAATGGCAGCCAAAAAAGACGAAAAAGCAATTTTGGCTTTATTAGACAAACTGTATATTGCTTTGCAGGAAAAGAATGTTTCAGGCTACGCCAAAGATTTTAATGTCAATTTTGTCGCAAAATTACATACTGATTTAAAGATTGACGATGAAAGTTTCACGATGCGTTACCAGAATTTTGTATTGCGTTTTATGGAACCGACCGAGTTATTTAAGAATTTGGTTGTGGCTTTTATATCAGCTGATATGAGTTCATTAATGGCAGGTGTAAACATTGTTTCTCCTGAAGATGGCGAAACTTCAATGAAAGATTATTGGTTGCATATGCTTATGTTTAAATATTGCCATTCTCGTTTTCCAAATGTAAAATATACATTGCATGCAGGCGAATTGACTTTAGGATTGGTTCAACCGGAAGAATTAACTTGGCATATAAACTCCGCTGTTTATGATGCCGGTGCCAATAGAATTGGCCATGGTGTTGACATGGCGTATGAAGCAAAATCATATGAGTTATTGCAATACATGGCTAAAAACAAAATTGCTATCGAAATTAATTTGGTCAGCAATGAGTTTATTTTGAAAGTAAAAGAAAACCGCCATCCCATAAGTTTGTACAAAGAATTTGATGTTCCCATTGTTATCAGTACGGATGACGCAGGGATTTTAAGAACAAATATGACTGAACAATACGTTTTATTGGCCAAACGCTATACAGACATTTCATACTCAGACATCAAAGAATTTGTGTACAACAGCATCAATTACAGCTTTATCAAAGACGCATCGGTAAAGAAAGAATTATTGCGAAATCTGGATGCCCGATTCAAAACTTTTGAGAAAAATTTTGAAAAGGAGTAATTCTTTTTCCTAATTATTTTATTTCAATTCTAAATTTCCACCTTTGAAATTATAATCCAATGAACATTAAACTCATCGCTATTGGCAAAACGGATAATAAAGCATTACAATCTTTAATTGACGATTATACCAAGCGTTTGTCTTTTTATATCAAATTTGAACTGGATATTATTCCCGACATCAAGAATGTAAAAAATCTGTCTGAAAGTCAGCAAAAAGAAAAAGAAGGCGAATTAATTTTGACAAAAATAACCCCGACGGACCAACTTATTTTATTGGATGAAAACGGAAAAAACTTCTCCAGCGTAGGTTTTTCAGCCGAATTACAGAAGAAAATGAATTCTGGTGTAAAAACCTTGGTTTTTGTAATTGGTGGTCCTTACGGTTTTTCGGATGCCGTTTATGCTAAAGCGCAAGGAAAAATTTCACTCTCACTTATGACATTTTCTCATCAAATGGTTCGTTTGTTTTTTATAGAGCAAGTATATCGTGGCTTTACAATTTTGAAAAACGAACCGTATCATCATCAGTAAATTTCAGTTGGCAGATGATGAGATTTAGTAAATGAATTCTTCAATACTATCCGATTGTTTTTCTAAGGATTCCATCAGAATTTTATTTTGAATGTACATTCCGTAACTCATATTGGCATCAAAAGCAAAACGGATTGTGTCCGAATTAATTTTTACATTTTTGAAAAATGCATTAAAATAAGCTCTTTTTATAGCTAAATCATTTACCCAAATTTCATTATTTTTATTAAAAAAGACAACAGTTCCGGATTTTGGTTTCCCCATTTTATAATATACTTCCGTGAAAGGTATAAAAGCCATGTTTTTACCAATACTGTCTGCGTACGAATAATAATTCAGTGCTGCTTCGTTCTTATGTGCTTTTTCTTCCCGCTTTTTTTGTTGCAATTTCATGACTTCGGGAATTACTAATCGCAAAGGCAAACGCTTGTCGATATTCAAAATCCAATTGGTCGTAATAATGCTGTTTTTTCGGTTTACATCGGCTACCGTATCTTTACCGTTTATTTTAAAAAAAATATAAATCGGCGAATGATCCTGAATATCTTTTACTAGAGTTACATTTGATTTTGGCAACAAAATATCTTTTTTATTTCCACAGGAAAAGAAAATAAAAAGAAAAATTAGCATGGAGTATTTCATAATTTTAGTAGATTTTATTGAATAAAGTCACACATTCCATCGCTTCTTTCACATCATGAACCCGAAGAATTTTTGCACCTTTTGTCAATGCAATTGTATTTAAAACAGTAGTTCCGTTTAAAGCTTCTTCTGCATTAGAATTCAGCGCTTTATAAATCATTGATTTTCTGGAAATACCGATCAACATGGGTAATTCTAACAGGTTGAATAAATCTAGTTTTTGAAACACTTCGTAATTTTGCTCTACTGTTTTTGCAAAGCCAAATCCAGGATCCGTAATCAAATCATTAATGCCAAAACTTCGTGCTTTTGCAATTCGTTCCGAAAAATAAAAAAGCATTTCTTTCACAATATCGTCATACTGAGTCAATGTTTGCATCGTTTGTGGCGTCCCTTTCATGTGCATCATAATATACGGAACGTTGTATTTTGCAACTGTTTCCAACATTTTTTCGTCAAGATGCCCGGCAGAAATATCGTTGATAATTGCAGCGCCACTTTCGATACTGGCTTTGGCCACTTCGGCACGAAACGTATCAATAGAAAGAATAGTTTCCGGAAAATGTTTAAGAATCAAATTCAACACAGGAATGATTCTCGAAATTTCTTCTTGTTCTGACACAAACTCGGCGCTTGGCTTGCTGGAATATGCACCAACATCAATAAACGTGGCACCTTCTGAACTCATTTTTTCAACTCTGGAAAGGATTTCACTTTCGTTTTTATATTTTCCACCATCAAAAAAAGAATTCGGGGTAACATTCAAAATCCCCATTATTTTGGGAATGGTCAAATCGATGAGTTGTCCTTTACAATTTATAGTCATTCGTTTTCGGTATTCTGTTAAAAAAATTGTGGTATTCAAAATTCGAAAATCTTCAATCTTGAATTTCAATCAAAAAATTATCCTTATTTTTGAGCAAATTTACACAAATAAACAGCATTAAATGAAGAATACTTCACAAGAATATGATAGCGTAATTGCGATTTGCCGCACTTTATTTATCAACAAAATGAAAGATTACGGTAGTGCTTGGCGCATCTTAAGACTACCTTCTTTAACGGATCAAATTTTTATAAAAGCACAACGAATCAGAAGTTTACAAGAAAATGAAATTCGAAAAGTTGATGAAGATGAAACCGGAGAATTCATTGGAATCATCAATTATTCAATCATGGCTTTAATTCAATTGGAATTAGGCGTTGTGGATCAACCTGATTTAGACGTCGAAAAAGCAACAGCATTATATGATGCAAAAATCAAACTTACCAAAGATTTAATGGAAGCCAAAAACCATGATTATGGTGAAGCTTGGCGCGAAATGCGAGTAAGTTCTTTGACTGATTTGATTCTGCAAAAACTGCTTCGCGTGAAACAAATTGAAGACAATAAAGGTAAAACTTTAGTCTCTGAAGGAATTGATGCTAATTATCAGGATATGATTAATTATTCTGTTTTTGCCTTGATTTTGATGAAAGAAAACAAATAACTCCTTTTTTGATTTAGCAATTACAATTTCAAAATAAATCCTAAAAATACAAACCAAATAATATGATTTCTCTAAAAAATGCCCTCACTCAATTCTCACGAATTTTCGTTGGAATTTTATTTATCATTTCTGGTTTAATTAAACTAAATGACCCGCTTGGATTCTCTTATAAACTGGCCGAATATTTTAGTGAACCCGTTTTTAATCTGCCGGTTTTTATTCCGTTTGCTTTGGCTATAGCCCTATTTTTAGTTATTCTTGAAGTGATTTTAGGCGTTATGTTGCTTATTGGTTACCAAACAAAATTGACGATTTGGAGCCTGTTGTTGCTCATTATCATGTTCACATTCCTCACTTTTTATTCCGCTTATTTTGATGTGGTTAAAGATTGTGGCTGTTTTGGTGATGCGTTGCATTTAACACCTTGGCAATCGTTTACAAAAGACATTGTTCTATTGTTTTTTATTCTGATTTTGTTTTTTAATCAAAAATTGGTCAAGCCTTTGTTTAGCAATCGCGTCCAAAATAGTTTAGCGATTATAAGTTTTATTTTGTGCGCTTTTATGGGCTATTGGGTTATAAATCATTTGCCTTTAAAGGATTTTCGTCCGTTTCAAGTGGGAAATAACATCCAGAAAGGAATGAGAATTCCAGATAATGCTCCAAAAAGCATAGTCGAAATGGTTTTCATTTATAAAGTAAATGGCGTGGATAAAGAGTTTACAGAGAAAGATTTAATGTCAATTCCGGAAGGCGCGACCTTTGTAGACCGAAAAGATAAAGTAATCGTAGAAGGATACGTTCCTCCTATTCATGATTTTGGTATGGAAAAAGACGGTTCTGATTATAAAGAAGAATTCTTGGACAAGCCAAAACTAATGCTTTTTGTAGCCTATGATTTAACGCTTTCAGATAAAAAAGGAATGTCAGAATTAGAGAAATTAAAACAAACTGCTTCCGCAAAAGGCTATACCGTTATTGGAATGACAGGATCATCACCGGAAGAAATTGCCAAAACTAAAAAACAATTTGGTTTCACCTTTGATTTTTATTTCTGTGACGCCATTGCTTTAAAAACTATCGAAAGAGCCAATCCAAGTGTTGTAATTCTTGAAAAAGGAACTGTGAAACAGAAAGTGCATTACAATGACATTGAAGATTTGAAATTGTAAAACACAAAGAGTAAAACCTTGAGTGTTCGTATTAATTTTTTATTAACTATATCGATATTGCTTGTTATTTTTAGGATTCTGCTCTCAAAATTCTTAAAACTACCAACTGCTTTCCATTTCTTTGATTAACTTTGTGAAAATTATAAATAAATGAAAAAAATAATTGTTTTACTAATCGCTTTTGCCACTTTTTCTTGTTCCAATGCGCAAAAAACTTCCTTTTCAAAAGAAGCTTTATCAGAAACTTTATTGGCCACTGACGGAAGTCAGGTAGCTTTTCAAGATATCTTAAAAAAATATGAAGGTAAAACTTTAGTAATTGAAATTTGGGCTTCCTGGTGTGGTGATTGTGTAAAAGCAATGCCAAAAATTAAAGAACTGCAAGCCAATAATCCAGAAGTGGCTTATCTCTTTATTTCAATGGATAAAACTGCCGATAAATGGAAAACCGGAATTGAAAAACACGAATTAAAAGGCGATCACTTTATGGCCAATGACCAAATGAAAGGTGTTTTTGCCAAAGCAATGGATGTAAACTGGATTCCAAGATATATCATAGTTGACAAAACGGGTAAAATTGCTCTTTACAAAGCCATCGAAACTGATTTTGATATCATAAATGAAACGTTGAAAAAGTTGAAATAATTACTTTTTACATAAAAACAAAAACACGAATACCTTAATATAAATACAATTAAAATGAGAAAGAAGATTGTTGCAGGAAACTGGAAAATGCATAAAAATGCAGAACAAACTGAAGATTTATTAAACGAATTAATAGCACAAATCCCAACCGAAACAACTGCACAAGTAATTGTAGCACCTACATTTGTTAACTTGGCATCTGCTGTTGATCATTTAGAATTCACAAATATTGCTGTTGCAGCACAAAACGTACATCAAGCAGAAAGCGGTGCTTTTACAGGTGAGATTTCAGCTGATATGCTTAAAAGTGTTGGTGTAAATACTGTAATTCTTGGACATTCAGAGCGTAGAGCTATTTTCCATGAAACAGATGCATTAATTGCGAGTAAAGTAAATACTGCTTTGAAACATGAAATGACTGTTATTTTCTGTTTTGGAGAAGAATTGAAAGACCGTCAATCTGCTAATCATTTTAACATTGTTGAAAACCAATTGAAAGATGGTTTATTCCATATCGAAGCAAAAGCTTGGGAAAACATTGTCTTGGCTTACGAGCCAGTTTGGGCAATTGGAACCGGAGAAACAGCTTCACCGGAACAAGCACAAGAAATGCACGAATTCATTAGAGAAACTGTTCGTAAAGCATTTGGAAGTGACGTTGCTGAGGATGTTTCTATCCTTTACGGTGGAAGTGTAAAACCAGATAACGCAAAAGAAATTTTCTCTAAACCAGATGTAGACGGAGGTCTTATTGGTGGAGCAGCGCTTAACGCAAAAGATTTTGTTGCGATTATTAACGCAGCAGTTTAAAATTTTATATACAAATCAAAAAGCGGTAATTCCAGAATTACCGCTTTTTTTTGTTTTTAATTCTTCTGTAAAAAGATAATGTTACCTTTGCAAAAAAAATTAAACATGTCAAACATTTATATCGGATATCATTTTACCATTGAACCTAAAGAACTGGGTTCAGAAATATTAATTGCAGAGTTAGGCGAAAAAGCATTCGAAAGTTTTACCGAGACGGAAACGGGCATTTCTGCTTATGTTCAAAAAGATTTATGGGACGAAATGATTTTAGAAGACATTCACATTTTACAATCAGAGGAATTCGAAATTGATTATACTTTTGAAGAAATCGAACAAGTAAATTGGAATGAAGAATGGGAAAAGAATTTTGAACCTATCGACGTCGATGGGAATTGTCATGTTCGCGCTCCTTTTCATCCCCAAACAAATGCCGAGTTTGATATTGTAATTGAACCAAAAATGAGTTTCGGAACTGGTCATCATGAAACAACTCACATGATGATTCAGCATTTATTAGAAATAGATGTAAACGGATTAAAAACACTTGATATGGGTTGCGGAACAGCTATTTTGGCAATTCTTGCCGAAATGAAAGGTGCTCAACCAATCGATGCGATTGATATTGACAATTGGTGTTACCTGAATTCCATCGAAAATGCAGAACGCAACAACTGCAAGCAAGTAACTGTTTACGAAGGTGATGCGAGTTTATTGAAAGATAAAAAATACGATTTAATCATCGCTAATATCAATAGAAATATTCTGTTAAACGACATGCAAAGTTATGTTGATTGTCTAAATCCAAAAGGGACATTACTATTAAGTGGTTTTTATGAAGAAGATATCCCTTACATTGATGCTTCTTGCACAGAGAAGGGCTTAACTTATGTTAAAAAATTTCAAAGAAACAATTGGGTTTCTTTAAAATACGTAAATTAGTATTATTTTTTATTAATTACGAAAGTACAAAAACCTACAAAATGAGTACTAAAGAAAAAGTAAGAGAAAGAGTAAGTGTCAAAGAAATTACAAGTCTGGATAATGAAATTGTAGTTTATAATGACGACGTAAATACATTTGACCATGTAATTGACACCTTAATCCGTGTTTGCAGTCATACCGCGGAACAGGCCGAACAATGTTCGCTAATTGTTCATTATAATGGAAAATGTACCGTAAAAACGGGTCCTTATGACAAATTAAAACCCCAATGCACCCAATTACTCGAAGCTGGCCTGAGTGCCGAAATAGTTTAATATAGAAATTGGCTTTACATCACTAAATTAATTATTGTTAATAATTCAAAAAACAAGTGCTTTTATTTTATATTTGAATAAAAATACTTGCTTTATGGAACAATACGGTAAAATTTTAGTTTTTGTAATGCCAATTTTTTTAATATTAATTCTATTAGAAAAAGCATACGGTTATTACAAAGGGGAAGATACTGCCCCAAATATGGATTCAGTAGCAAGTGTAAGTTCCGGAATGGTCAATTCTGTAAAAGATGTTCTTGGACTTAGCATCACTTTAATTTCTTACGATTGGATTGTTTCCAAAATAGCAATTTTTAATTTGGAAGCTTCTGTTACAGCCTATATTATTGGTTTCATAGTAATCGATTTTTACGGATATTGGTCTCACCGTTTGTCGCATCAAATCAATTTTTTATGGAACAAACATGCTATTCATCACAGTAGTGAGGAATTTAATTTGGCTTGTGCTTTGCGGCAACCCGTTTCCAGTTTTGTAAACTTATTTACATTTTTATTAATTCCTGCGGCTTTTTTGGGAGTGCCCGCCAAAGTGATTGCGGTTACACTTCCTATTCATTTATTTTTACAATTCTGGTACCACACCAAACACATTAAGAAAATTGGTTTCTTAGAAAAAATTCTGGTTTCTCCCTCCCATCATCGCGTACATCATGCGATTAATCCGGAGTATATGGACAAGAATCATTCGCAAATATTCATTTTTTGGGATAAGTTGTTTGGCACATTTCAGGAAGAATTAGAAACAGTTCCTCCTGTTTTTGGCATAACAAGACCCGCAAATACCTGGAATCCGATTCGGATTAATTTTCAACATCTTTGGTTACTGATTACTGATGCTTGGCGTGCCGAAAACTGGAAAGATAAATGTACTATTTGGTTCAAACCAACCGGTTGGCGCCCAGAAAATTTTGAAGAAAAATATCCGGTTTATAAGATTACAAACGTATATGATTTTAACAAATACGGCACTCAACATTCAAATAAATTAATGTATTGGTCACTTTTTCAAGCATCTATTACGTTATTGTTTATCAGCTATTTGTACAGCTCTATTGCAATTATTGGTATTCCTAATGTGTTTCTGTTTGGAGCCTTTATATTCATTACCGTTTACAGCTACACAGAATTAATGGACACCCGAAAATTTTCTTTACTGTGGGAAAGCATCCGCTTTTTATTTGGCATCACTTTAATCCTTTATTTTGGGGATTGGTTTGGAATGAATCAATGGTTTCCTTTTGCTAATTACATCATTATTGGGTATTTAACACTTTCACTTTTGGTCAATATTTACTTTGTAAGTGTCAATTTCGAAAAAGAAAAAATAGCTTTAGCTTAACTTAAAATCACTTCATGAAAGACAAATTATTATTAAAAAGTTATATTGGTTTTAGCGCACTCTATCTTTTGATTATTCTTTTGGACCGGGACGATTTAGCGTGGTTTATGAAACCTTTTTTGCTTCCTTTTTTAGGATTAGCCGTTTTGTTTTCTGAAGGATTTTCGACAAAAAAAGTATTGTTATCGGCCTTAACATTTTCATGGATTGGCGATATTATTTTAATGTTTGCTGACAAAGGGGAATTGTATTTCATCTTTGGATTAGTAGCATTCTTGATTTCCCATATTATTTATATTGCATTATTTCACAAACAGAAAAATACCCGGACCAACGAAAAAACAACTCTTTATTGGACGGGCATTTTTGTAATTCTGGTGTATTTTGCAATGATGATATTTTTGTTATTTCCTAAATTAGGTCCTTTAAAAATTCCCGTTTTAGTTTATGCAACTGTCATTACAACCATGCTTTATTTTGCTTTTAAAGGCAGTTTAATATTGGAAAAATCACCTGCTAATGCTATTTTATCAGGAGCGATATTCTTTGTGAGTTCGGATAGCATATTAGCGTTCAACAAGTTTTATGCTCCTGTCCCACTCGCTTCGTTTTTAATAATGATTACGTATCTGGTAGCACAATATTTAATTACAGTAGGGATTTTAAAATTAAACCAAAAAAAATAGCATCTTCTTTTTTTAAGAAAATGCTAAATTAAATATTTGATTTTTTAAATTTAATGAGGCAGTTTATCTTTCAATAATCCGTAGATAAAAGTACCGACCAAAGCGCCAAAAAGGACCAAAATCACAGGAAAAAAACCTGCTCCTAATAGAATAAATATGGGTCCCGGACAAGAGCCAACCAATGCCCAGCCCAATCCGAAAAATAATCCGCCAATCCAATAACGGGTGGATCCTTTTTCTTTATCCAATATTTCAATAGGAAGTCCCTTGATGTCTTTTATGTTTTTTCTTTTAATTATTTGAATCCCAATTACACCGGTTGTAATGGCAACGCCAATGATTCCATACATATGAAACGATTGAAATTGAAACATTTCATAAATTCGATACCAGGAAACAGCTTCTGATTTTGTGAGTACAATTCCAAAAACTAATCCGACCAAAAAATATTTTAATACATTCATCTGCTAAAAAATTAAGGGTAATAAATAATGAGCCATAATCAATCCGCCTACAAAAAATCCGATAACGGCTTTTAAAGAAGGAAGTTGTAAATTACTCAAACCTGATATGGCGTGTCCTGAAGTACAACCACCGGCGTATCGCGTTCCGAAACCTATTAAAATTCCACCAATGATTAAAATGAGAATCATTTTTGGTGATTCAAAAACTTGATTGCCAAAAAGCGTATCCGGAACTAATTTTCCGTTTGGAGCATCAATACCCAATTGAGCTAATTGTTCGATTGTTTTTGGGTTTATTGCTACATTAGAAGGATCATTCATAAAATTAGCGGCAATAAAACCGCCTACCATCGCGCCTAATACCACAACTAAATTCCAGCGTTGCGATTTCCAATCGGTATCAAAGAAAGAAACTCTTTTGCCAATTCCGGTCATCGAACACAGAGTTTGTAAATTAGACGACATTCCGAAAACTTTTCCGAAATAGATAAGACAAAGCATAATCATGCCAATCAAAAAACCGGAAACATACCAAGGCCAAGTTTGAAAAATAATATTCATGCCGTAATTTTTTTTGACAAAAATAGGAATTATGTTTTTTAAATTTATCACAATAAAGGCATAATTGTTGTTTAAAGTAAGCTTCCGTTTAAAGTTCTATTTATATTTGTATCACTGAAAAGATTCTTTCTTTGGAACAGATTTTCATCAAAATAGACTTTTTTGGAACAGAAATAAAAAAATAAAAGAAACCGCTATGAAAAAAACAGTGCTTTTTGTCGCTTTACTAATTGTTACTGCTTCTTGTGTGAGCACTAAATCAACTTTGAAAAACGTAGATAACAATGCTCCAATTCCAGTGTTAAGCAAAGACAATACTTTTGTAATTACACAATTCAGCACTGATAAAAGATACGGTTACGACAAGGATTATCCTATCAATATTTTTTATAGAACCAGTAAAGACGAAAGCATTAATCAGCAACGCTACTTGAATGCATTAGCCGGACCAAAAGGCGAAAAATTAACATACACGAAATTAGAAAGTTGTTGCCCGTTTCCTTCAACCAAAAGTGATATGGGAGCGGGTTTTCTTGATGTTTATGAAGTAAAATGGGAGGGCCAGAAAAAACCTGTTCTACTCTATTTAAACATTTATGAAAAAGGTATCTTAATGGTTCCCGTAGGTTTCAGCCTGAAGAAAAAATAGATCTTACATTTGATACTACCTCATTTATCAGTATCTTTAATACTGTTTATGACTGTAGAAATGCTCCATATTATCTTTAAACTTGCTGCAGGCATAGGCTTGTTCCTTTTTGCTATGCATTTGCTTGAGGAATCCTTAAAAAATCTTTCGGGAAGAAATTTTAAGCTTTTCCTGCAACGCATTACCAAAAATAACATTGGCGCTGTAGCCGGAGGAATTATAGTTACTGTTGTGCTTCAAAGCAGTTCTATGGTTTCATTGATGGTTTTGGCTTTTGTAGGTGCCGGAGTATTTAGCATGAAAAATGCAATGGCAATTATTTTGGGAGCAAATTTAGGCACTACCCTGGCGAGTTGGTTAGTGGCTACTTTAGGTTTTAAAGTAAATATTGAAATTGTTGCTTATCCAGCCGTTTGTATTGCCGGATTATTGCTCATTATTTTTGGCAATCGCAAAACGATAAAATATATCTCTTATTTTCTATTTGGATTTGGTTTACTGTTCATCGGACTTTCCTTCATGAAAACGGCAATGGAGAATCAGGTACAAGATTTTGATTTCACTCCATATGCACAAATGCCGTTGATTGTTTTTTTACTTTTAGGATTTGTTTTTACTGTCATAATACAATCTAGTTCAGTGACAATGGCGCTGACACTAAGTGCGCTGTATGCCGGAGCAATCAATTTTCCTATTGCTGCAACCATTGTACTCGGGGCAGAAACAGGAACTATAATCAAAGTATTGTTGAGTGCAATAGGCGGTAATGCATCTAAAAAACGAGTAGCGCTTGGAAATTTACTTTTCAATATTTTCATTACCGCTTTTGCTTTTGCTTTACTCAATCCCATTTTGCTGCTCATAACGGATGTTTTTATTATCAAAGATCCGCTGATTGGTTTAGTTGCCTTTTCTAGTTTCATTAATCTGTTGGCAATTCTTATTTTTCTGCCAATTCTCAATTTCTATTCTCGATTTTTAGAACATTTCTTTAAAGAAACGGATGCTTCTGCGGCTGCTTTTATTGGACATGCTTCGGTTGCAGAGCCAGAAACAGCTTTGGATTTATTTCGAAGAGAAACAAAATATTTTATTCACAACTCTATGCTTTTCAATTTAGAACTTTTTAAAATTGATACACAATCCCTTCGAAAACAAAGTGATTTTAAAGAAATAAACGAAAAACGGGATTATTTTTCGAAAACTAAAGAAGAAAAATATGAGTTTCTAAAACAGTTACAAGGCGAATTGCAAGCATTTTATTTAGCATTGAGAACAAAATTGCAACCCGAACAGGGTTCAGAACTCAATCAGTTGATTGCTGCAGTACGCAGTGCTATGCATGCGGTGAAAAGTGTTAAGGATATAGGAAGTAATATCACAAATCTTCGAAGTTCATCAAAAGATATTAAGTACAATTTTTTTCTGTATCACAAAAAGGAAACCGAAAAACTGTATCAGGAATTAAATGCGTTCATCAGCAAAGAAAAAGAAGCTAGTTTTGAAAATCTACAAGCTGTTTTTGATACCATTCAAAATAATTATACTGCCGTTCTCAACGATTTTTATACCAATGCACAAAATACAGCTATTGAAGATATTGACATTACAACTATTATTAATTTTAACCGCGAACTTTTTACCTCAAATAAAGCGATACTAATGGCGGTAAAAGATAGTTTATTAGACGAAAAACAGGCTACTGAATTTAATGAAATACCCGTATATCGTACCTAAATCCCTAAGAATCTAAAACTGTTGGTGCGATTTTATAGTATTTAATCCAATAATTTTATAATTATAATTTAAAATTCTATAAAAAATACTGATTTCGAATTTTCATCTTTGTTATTAAATCCATTTTGATATAAAATTGCTATTCCGCTATAATTTGGCTAATTTTAGACCTAAAACCCAAATCACTTGAAAAAGTACCTAAAGAAAATACGTACTATTTTTCTACGAATAGTAGCAACCTTTTTGGTGTTGTTTCTTTTGTTAGTACTTGTAATTCAAATTCCTTCGGTACAAAATTTAATTAAAAATCAAGCAGTTACTTACCTTGAAGGAAAAATTAAAACAAAAATTAAGATTGAAAAATTAGAAATTGCTTTTCCACAAAAAGTAATTCTGGCAGGAGTTTATTTTGAAGATCAAAAAAAAGATACTCTTTTGTCTGGTGAAAAAATAATAGCCGACATTAGTGTATTGCAAATAATCAATAACAAAATCCAAGTTAATGCTATTGAACTAGAGGGAATTACTACTCATTTGAACAAGAATAAAAAAGGTATTTATAATTTTGATTATATTATCAAAGCCTTTGCAACTCCCGATAAACCAATAGAAGAAGATACTACACCAATGCAATTTTCGCTAGACGAAATAAATCTGAATCGGATACGCATAAAATATTCGGATGCCAGTTCAAAAAACAACACTTCAATCGAACTAAAACACCTCAATACGCACATAAAAACGTTTGATTTAGAAGGAATGAACTTTGAAATTCCAAAAGTGACTGTTAACGGATTACAACTGAAATTAAAACAAGAATTAGTTAAAACAACCAATATTGCTAAAGAAACTTCAGGTCAAACGAAGTTGAAATTAAATATAGGAGAAATTGATTTAAAGAAATTTGCAGTTGATTATGACAATGAAAATGACAAACTGAAAACTACGGTTTCGTTCAAAAAGCTATTTGTAAAATTCAATAAAATTGATCTTAATAAACAATTTATACTTGTAGAAAGTATTGATTTATCGAATGCTAAAGGAATTCTTGCTTTGGCAAAAAAAGATAAAATTATTCCAAAAAAAGTAGCAATTGCTAATGAAACGAGCGATTGGGAAATTAAAATCAGTAAAACAAATTTTGATAAAATCAACTTTCGTTATGACAATAATGATGTTGTTGCAGTAAAAAAAGGAATCGATTACAACCATTTAAATCTGAGTAATTTAAACCTGAATATTGAAAACATCAATTACAATCCTGAAAATATTTCGGGAAATATTAACTCTTTAACTGTAAAAGAGCAAAGTGGTTTAGCCATTGAATCTTTAAAAACTGACTTTTTCTACGGCAAAAAAAATGCATATCTAAAAAATTTATACCTGAAAACACCTCAAACCCTTTTGAAGGATGAACTCGTTATTGGTTATCCCAACATCGAATCTATAACTGAAAATCTAGGTGAATTATCGATAAAAGCTTCTTTAAAAGATAGCAAATTAGGATTTAAAGACATTTTGCTTTTTGTGCCTAAATTGTCCGAAACCAATCCTTTTAAGAATAATCCAAATGCTATTTTACGCATCAACAGTACCGTTTCCGGGAAATTAAAAAGCATTGAAATTCCAAATTTAGAAATCAGCGGTATCGGAACAACGAAAATAGCTGCCAGCGGAAGAATCGTGGGATTACCCGATTTCAAAAAAGCGAATTTTGATATTGTGATTAAGGATTTCAAATCAAGTTCAAAAGACCTTAATCAGTTTGTACCAAAAGGAACTATTCCTAACTCGATTGCAGTGCCGGCACAATTTGGAGCCAAAGGGAGTTTTAAAGGAACAATCGCTAATTTTAATACGAAAATGAATGTGCAAAGTAGTTTTGGTAACGCCAAAATCAAAGCAACTTTTGATCAACGAATAAAGAATAAAGAGCAATATAATGCCGAAACCGAATTAGAAAATTTTGATTTAGGAAAATTTATAAAAAATGATTCTGTTGGAAAAATAACCGCAAAAGCCACTGTAAAAGGAACAGGATTTAATCCAAAAACAGCAAATGCAGTAGGTAGCGGAACGATTCTGAAGGTGAATTTTAATAAATATACATATCAAAATTTAGCTATAAAAGGCAAAATCAATAACGGAAGTTTTAATGTTACAGCACAGGCAAAAGACCCAAATCTAACTTTTGATTTGATTAGCAGTGGTGGATTTAAAGATAAATATCCAACCGGAAAATTAAAACTGAATGTAGATATTGCTGATTTAGAAAAATTGAATTTACACGCAGGACCATTAAAATTAAGAGGCGTTGTAGAAGTTGATATTCAATCTGTTGATTTAGATTATCTAAACGGAAAAATGACAGCACATACTCTTTTTGTAACGAATAAAAAAGGAGAATTTGCGGTCGATTCCATTACAATTGCAGCATCTACAACGTCCGAAAAAAGTGCTCTTGCATTAGAATCTCCATTTTTGGATGCTACCTTAAACGGAAAATACAAACTTTCGCAATTGCCAACCGCTTTGTCGAATTCTATTTCAAAATATTATAATTGGAATCCAACTTCCAAAAAAGGAAAAGCAACAAACAACTATTTTGATTTTAAACTTAATCTTAAAGACAATCCTGTCGTAACACAATTAATTCCTGATTTAAAAAGTTTGGCGCCTATCCTTATAACTGGCCGATATAATGCTGAGAATGATTCAATAGTTTTAAAAGGTGCTATTCCCAAGCTAATTTATGGCGATAATACCGTAACTAATGCCGTTTTTACTGTTGATACTCAAGACAAAGCACTAGTGTACAATTTGATTGTAGATGACATTCAAAATACTCAAATTCAATTGCCTTATACCTCAATTTCAGGAAAAGTGCAAAACAATACGGTGGAATATGCTTTACAGCTTAAAGATTTAAAAGATAAAGAACGGTACTTTATAGCAGGAACTATGAATGCTGCCAATGGAAATTCAGAAATTAATCTGGATTCTGAAAAACTGATGTTGAATTACGAATCTTGGAATATATCGCCTGAAAATTTAATTCGTTTTGGAAAAAAAGGAATATATGCTTCTGATTTTGAATTAAAAAAAGAAGAAAATAGCATTAAAATACAATCCCAATCAGAAAAACCCAACGCGCCAATTGTAGTTGATTTTAAGAATTTTGAAATCGAAACCATTACCAGTATGGTCGAAAAAAGCGACTTGAAAATGAGTGGAAAAATCAACGGAACCGCTTTGTTAAAAAACGTAGATAAAAATCTGTTGTTTACTTCTGATTTACTCATTGAAGATTTCACTTTCAAAAAAGATACTGTAGGAACAATTGCCGTAAAAGTTAATAATGAAATTGCGAATCAATATGATGCGCATATAACTTTGACGGGGCAGGAAAACCAAGTTAATCTTGATGGCGTGTACCGTTCAAATGACAGCAGTTTTGATATGAAATTGCTAATTGACAGGTTGAATATGAAAAGTATTCAAGGTTTTTCGATGAATCATTTAACAGAAAGCACCGGATTTTTTACAGGGAATTTCACTCTAACGGGAACTACAAAACAACCCGAATTGATTGGAACATTAAAGTTTAATGAGATAAGTTTTAAAGCGACAGAACTCAACGCCAGATTCCAATCGATGAATGATTCAATAGCCTTTACAACTAATGCTGTTTTATTTGATAATTTCATTATAAAAGATGAGAAAGGAAATGACCTTTCGATAAACGGAAAAATTGACAGTCATAATTTTAGCAATTTTGGTTTTGATTTGGCTATTGACGCAGAGAATTTTAAAGCCATCAATTCTAAAGCAAAAGACAATGATTTGTTTTATGGAGAATTATATTTAGACAATCATCTGAAAATAAAAGGCACACTTAATAATCCGATTGTTGACGGTAATATCAAGGTAAATAAAGACACTAAATTTACGGTTGTATTGCCGCAATCCGATCCTTCTATTGCAGAGCGGGAAGGAATTGTAGAGTTTATTGACCAAGATCATCCGCAAATTGTGGCTACGGTAAAAGCGGAAGAAATTTTAAATCAATCAGAAATTAAGGGTGTTAATGCTTCGGTAAATATTGAAATCGATAAAGAAGCAGAATTCAGCATTATTATAGATAAATCTAATGGTGATTATTTAAAATTAAAAGGAGAAGCTAATTTATATGGAGGTATCGATGCTTCGGGAAAAACGACATTAACAGGGAAATATGAGTTTACCGAAGGAACATATGAAATGACTTTTAGTGCTTTGAAAAGAAAATTTGACATCAAAAAAGGAAGTTATATCCTTTGGAACGGAGAACCTACAACAGCCGATGTCAACATTACTGCCGTTTATAAAATAAATACAGCACCCTTAGACTTACTTAGTGGTCAACTGGGAGCGGTTTCCGAAGAAATACGAAATACTTATAAAGAAAAAGTGGCGTTTGAAACCCTGTTGATAATGAAAGGGGAATTAATGAAACCCGACATTACCTTTGATATTATATTACCCGAAGGAATAAACAGTGTCTCTCCAGATGTTCTTTCGACAACGCAAACTAAGTTAACGCAATTGAGACAAGATCCAAGTGAATTGAATAAACAAGTATTTGCGTTGTTATTGTTAAATCATTTCATTGGCGAAAACCCGTTTTCGAGCGAATCCGGAAGTGGTTCCGTTTCTTCGTTGGCAAGAGTTAGCGCCAGTAAAATTTTGTCGGAACAATTGAATAATCTCGCCGGGGATTTAATAAAAGGAATCGATATTGATTTCAACCTGCAATCAACCGAAGATTATACATCCGGACAACGACAAGATAAAACCGACTTAAATATTGGTATTTCAAAAAAACTATTGAATGACCGACTCAAAGTAACCGTTGGAAGCAGTTTTGGTTTAGAAGGGACACAGCAAGCCAACCAACAATCGAATAATATTGCCGGAGATGTTTCTATAGATTATCAATTGTCTAAAGATGGCCGCTATAAAATTCGTGGATATCGAATCAACAAATACCAAGTCGCGTTACAAGGTGAAGTGGTCGAAACCGGAATATCATTTATCATTACATTAGATTACAATAAATTTAAAGAATTGTTCCAAAAAAGTAAAGTCAAAACAGTAACAGCGAAAAAGGAAAAAACCGTAAAAAAGAAATCCGATGAATAAAAATACAGTCATATTTTTTCTTTTTTTAGCATTATTCATAAGCTCCTGCAGTAATACAAAATATTTGGCAGAAGGCGAAATGCTTTATACTGGCGCAAAAATTAAAGTAGAAGGCGAAACACCAAAGAAAGAGCGTAAAGTTCTAAAAACAGAAATGGAAGAACTCGTTCGCCCAAAACCCAATGCTACGCTACTGGGATTACGACCTAAATTATTCATTTATAATTTGGCAGGAACTACAAAAAAAGAAAAAGGTTGGCGCTATTGGTTAAAAAATAAAGTCGGTGAAGCTCCTGTTTTAGCCAGTCAAGTAGATTTAGAATACAACAAAAGCATTTTACAAAACTATAGCGAAAATAAAGGCTATTTTAATACCAGAACTACAGCTGACAGTACTCAAAATGGAAAAAGAGTATCAGCAGTTTATTCTGTGAATCCAGCACTTCAATATAAAATAAGGAATGTTAAATTTCCCGAAGATTCCTCTGCAATTGCAACCGCAGTGCGCAATACCAGCAGACGAAGTTTATTGAAAAAAGAAGAAGGATACAGCTTAGATGTGATAAAAGAAGAACGAATTCGAATTGACAACCGACTCAAAGAAAAGGGATATTATTATTTTGGACCTGATTATTTGAAAATCCAAGTCGACAGTACCGTTGCCAATCATCAGGTAGATCTTATTGTAAAAGTAAAAGACGAAGCACCTCGAATTTCAAAAGAGCAATTCAAAATCAATAAAATCATTATTTATCCCAATTATTCTATTGAATCTGACCCTGTAAAAACAAACACGGAAACCGTTACAAAATATAAGGATTTCACCATTATTGATGACGAAAACACCTTTAAACCTCAAATTTTTGACCGCACTTTATATTTTAAAAAAGACGATTTATACAACCGCACCAATCATAATTTATCCCTGAACCGATTGGTAAACTTGGGTACTTTTAAGTTTGTGAAAAACGAATTTAAAACTGCTGATACCATCGGAAATTACTTAGACGCATATTATTATCTGTCGCCTTTAACCAAAAAATCAATTCGATTAGAACTGCTTGCCAAAACCAATTCGGCAAATTATAACGGAACTGAATTAAACTTGAATTGGAGTAATCGAAATGCTTTTAAAGGAGCGGAACTGCTTACGGTTTCCGTTTTTGGCGGATATGAAGTACAAGTTTCGGGACAAAATAATGGTTATAATGTATTCCGTTTAGGCTCAGAAGCTAATTTAGTTTGGCCCAGAATTATAGCGCCTTTTACATTCAAAGCGTCTAGTGGTTTTGTGCCAAAAACAAAAGCAACAATAGGATATGAATTTCAAAACCGGACACAATTGTATTCATTGAGTACTTTCAAGGGATTATTTGGGTATTCCTGGAAAGCCAGTGAACGCAAAGAACACAATCTGAGTGTTACCGAAATAACCTATGCCAGACCACAAAATGTAACCGATTTATACCAACAACAAATTCTTGCAAACCCTTCTTTAGGAAAAGTAATTGAAAAACAATTGATTTTTGGCCCCAGTTATTCCTACATCTACACCAATACAATGCAGAAAAGGAAAAAAAATACCTTCTATTACAAAGGATCAATTGATCTTTCGGCAACTCTTACCGGATTACTATCCGGCGCAAATATTGACAAAAAAGATACGCTTAAAGTCTTTGGAGTTCCGTTTAGTCAATTTGTAAAAATAGAAAACGAATTCAGGCATTATTATAAATTGGGTCAAAATTCCCAATTGGCCAGTAGAATTTTGGTTGGCGCAGGATTTGCTTATGGAAATTCAAAAGAAATGCCTTTTATCAAACAGTTTTTTATTGGAGGAACCAATAGTTTAAGAGCGTTTCGGGCACGTTCTATAGGACCCGGAAGTTTCTTGGATCCGGCAACCAATACCAATTCCTTTTTGGCAGACCAATCCGGAGATTTAAAAATTGAATTCAATACTGAATACCGGGCAAAAATTTACGGAATCGTAAAAGGTGCCGTTTTTCTTGATGCAGGAAATATCTGGTTGCTGAATGATAATCCGGATAAACCGGGCTCAAAGTTTACTAAAAATTTTATGAATGAAATGGCAGTGGGAACAGGAGTTGGATTGCGATTTGATTTATCGTTTCTCGTCTTGCGTACAGATTTTGCTTTCCCTATCAGAAAACCTTATTTACCCGAGGGTCAACGCTGGGTAATTGATGCTATTAATATTGGTAGCGGTTCTTGGAGAAAAGAAAATCTAATTTTTAATTTAGCGATTGGCTACCCGTTTTAAACAAAAAAAGAGCGCGATTATCTATCGCGCTCTTTTTGATTTCAACTTTTATTTTAGGCTAGTTTACCAAAAATAAAGCATTACTGAACAACAAGATTCCGTTTTCCCAAAATCCTCTGAACAACGGATTATCAATCATATAAACTACTTCTCCATCTCCTTTTTTCTCTACAGCATAACTAACGGTTTCATTTAGCTTTTTGCTGATTCCATTTCCTATAAAGCCATAGCTTTTATAATCTTTAGGGATGTAAGCCACATTAGAAGCTTTTTTCAAAAGAGAATAATGTCTGTCGTCTGTTTTTAAACTGAAATAATTATCTCCTAAACCAAAAGCCATCGGATGTGATTTGTCAAGAACATTCTCAATAACAGCTCCTGGAATTGAAGCTGAAATAGCGCGTCGTTCTCCATTTCCAAAATCAAAAATTCTTGCTTTTAATTCTAAATCATCCGCTTCTTTCTCGGATTTTACTTTGTCTTCATCACTGGCAAATGGACTTAATGCATACCCTTCTTTTCCTTCAAAAAGAGATAAAGCACCATTCATTGCAATTACTTTTCCGCCATTTTTTATCCACTCTCCTATTTGTTTTTGCTGTTCTTCAGAAAAATCATAATATCCGTCGGCTAAAATCAAAGTATTGTATTCATACAACTTAATTCTTCTGAATTTGTCAACATCCACAATACTTACAGGATATCCAATCGTTTGATCTAAATAATACCAAACGGCTCCAAACTCTGTAGACCCTACTCCATTTCCTGACAGTAAAACGATTTTTGGTGCTTTCAATAAAGCAAAATTCTCTCCACCTAAATCTTTAGAATTAGTTGAAAAACCTGTTTTTATAAAATTATAATCGGTCTTCGTTTTAACAATCTCGTTAACCGTTTTAGTAAAATCAGTTACTTTAGGATTATCAGCTTTACTCACAATTAAACTTCCCGCTTTAACCGTAATGTCTCCAAAAATAGCTTCTCTCATGGCAGATCTTACCTTAATTCCATTTTGATGCAACAAAGCCAACACTTGAGCCGAAGTTCTGTTATTCCAAGGAATATGAAAAGCATAAACACTTTCAGGAACTATTTTTTCAGCAATAGCAATAGATGCTTTCGTTTTAATTCCTAAGCTGTTTTTTACTGCATATCCTTCTACTCCGTAAGCTAATGGTAAAGCCCAAGCAGTAATATCATAGGATAAACTGTCATTTAATTTTTGATTGGGTTCAAAAAGCACTTGAGTCATAACCGCTCTGGGTTGATCAACTTTTATAATTAAATCATTAGGCTCAATAGTAAAACTTTTCTCTTTTTTAGTTTGATAATTATAACCGGAAGCATTTTGTTTGGCATCCGCAAAAGAAAACTGAATATCATTCTTTTTAAGCAACTCGGTTAATTGTACTAGTTTTGGATTGCTTTTCAACACATAAGTAGCATATTTACCTTTGATTGTTTTTCTGGAATGCGTCATGAAACCTCTAAATCCTTTTATCAATTTATCCGATTGTGAAACTGCTGATTCTACAACTGTTAACACTGCTTTCGCATGATGTGTCAAACGATCTTTAATAGTCAGACTTGCACCATTTTCCATAGTAATTTCACGACCTGCTCCAATTCCGCCTTGTTCCATTGTCATTCCAACCGCACCATTATAAATTGGATACGTATCGCCATAACTTGGATAAAATAAATCGAAACGTTCTCGTGTATTATACATCCAATTTTCCTGATCAAATTTTGCAGAAATATTTTTACCTAAAAGATTGTGAAAGTCTTTTTGATACGGTTCAATAAACTCATGCAAAGGTTCCGCTGCAGGAGGAAAGAAATACGGTGAATCATACCCCATTTCATGCACATCCGTATGCACTTGTGGCATCCATTGATTATACAATGCAATGCGCTGTTGGGTTTCGGTTTGTGTCTGCCAAGCCCAATCTCTGTTTAAATCAAAAATATAGTGACTGTATCGACCTCCCGGCCATTCTTCCATATGCTCTCTATCCGTTAAACCCGGATGCGTTTTTGTTCCAGAAATTTCTCTTAACCAATTTCCATATCTTGAAAATCCATCTGGATTTAAACAAGGATCTAAAATAACAATGGTGTTTTTTAACCATTCTTTGGTCGTTGCATTGGATGGATTTACTAATTCATAAGCCACAGTCAAAGCGCTTTCGGCACCGGCAAACTCGTTTCCATGAACATTAAAACTCAACCAGACAATTAATTTATCACCTATTGTTTGTGTTTTTTTATCTGACATTCCGATGGCTGCCAAATTATTATTTCTGATTTGCTCTAAATTAGCTAAGTTTTCCGGAGTTGAGATAAAATAAACATTCATGTCTCTTTGCTCTGGAGTCAGCCCGTATTTTTGATGCTTGATATAGCTAGATTGCTCCGTCAAGTGCTTAAAATAAGCTTCAATTTGATGATAATACGTTATTTGCTTACCATAATTAGTCAAAAATTCTGATGGACTTTTTACCTGTGAATGCACGGTAAACAGGAAATTGAAAATAAAAAATAAAGAAAGAATTGTTTTTTTCATCGGATTAAGAGATTAGTATTTTTTTTGAAAATTTTAAACTAAAAAAAACAAATATATTATAAATTGTTATAAATCTATCAGTAATACATTCATTACTATGAAAAAAAGAATGCTTTTGCATTTAGCCTAAATAAGATCTGTATTAAATGACATCTGTCAAAAAAAATGCAGTATTAATTATTAATTCATGAGGAATTCATTAAATTTGATAGTAGAGTAAGGTGTTTTTTATACTTTTTCTGAACGGATTACTAACCAATATGTCGAGAAACATGAAAAAATCGAAGTCCCCCGAGAATCCTAATCCAAAAATTATAAAATCAACTTCAAATCTCAAAAATTTTAAAAACCTGAGTCCAAAAGAGCGCATGGAGCGTACCAAAAAATTTTCGGAAGAATACCGCATTACCGAAGGAAATTCTTTTGAACTGAAAAAATACAATACCGATATCTCTTTCAATACAGATGCTGAGGATAAATCATTGATTACCGAAACCCTGCAATTGGGTGTTGAAGCTTTAGCAACTATGCAGGATATTTTATATGCTCAGGATAAATGGTCTGTATTACTCATTTTTCAAGCTATGGATGCTGCGGGCAAAGACGGCGCTATAAAACATGTTATGTCCGGCGTAAATCCTCAAGGTTGTCAGGTTTCTTCTTTTAAAGCACCAAGTTCAGAAGAATTAGATCATGATTTTTTGTGGCGTTGTCAAAAGCATTTACCGGAACGAGGGCGAATAGGTATTTTTAACCGTTCCTATTATGAAGAAGTTTTGGTGGTACGGGTTCACGAGCAATTATTACAATCTCAAAAACTAGCCGAAAAATTAATTACAAAAAACATCTGGCAAGAACGGTTTGAAGACATTCGGAATTTTGAAAAATACTTGCATCGCAACGGAACAGTTGTAATTAAATTTTTCCTGAACGTATCGAAAGAAGAGCAAAAAAAGCGATTTATAGAACGAATTGAAGATGCTGATAAAAACTGGAAATTCAGCACTACCGATGTAAAAGAGCGGGGTCACTGGGAAGAATACATGAATGCTTATGAAGACTTAATTCAAAATACAGCTACCAAAGATTCCCCTTGGTATGTTGTTCCCGCCGATAACAAATCGTATGCCCGAATTGTAATTGCTTCGGCTATAATTAATGCGTTGGACGACATGGATTTAGAATACCCAAAAGTGAGTGACGAAAAAATAGCAGAATTAAACGAGGTAAAAAAAGCGCTTCTCAATGAAAAATAATCATAATTTATTCTGATTTAAAAAGAATATTTCAACAGATACTGATTTCATACCCTAAATATTACATTTTTTGCATTCATTAATTTATATTTGCTTAAAGAATATAGCACACTTAATATGGAAGAATGTATCTCAGTTTTTGATATGCTTAAAATTGGTGTAGGACCATCGAGTTCGCATACACTTGGGCCTTGGCGTGCAGCCGAACGTTTTCTTTCGGAACTGCGAACGGAAAAAATAGTACCAAAAGTCACCCGAATAAAAGTCGATTTATATGGTTCCCTTTCTTTGACAGGAAAAGGACAAGCCACAGATTTAGCCATTATGCTCGGTTTAAGCGGACAAGATCCAGAATTTATTCCGGTTCAAAATATTGCCGGAATTGTAGAAACTATAAAAAGTAAAAAAGAAATTATTCTTGGTAACGAAATCAACATTCCTTTTGATTTTCTAAATGACATTATTTTCAATAAAAACTTTCTTCCTTTTCATGCCAATGGATTGACTTTTACCGCTTTTTTAGAGAATTCAAAAGAATATGTTGCTACCTTCTACTCCATAGGCGGCGGATTTGTTGTTAAAGAAGAACGCATCAATGCCAAAAAGAAAATTGCCATAAAATGTGCCTTTCCTTATCCTATAAATAACGCTGCAGAATTATTAAATTACGCTGTTCGCGAAAATAAAAAAATATCTGAAATCGTTTTTGAAAACGAAAAATCAATGCGTTCCGAAACAGAAATTCATCACGAGTTAATGCGAATTTGGAATACCATGCTCGAAAGCATGTACATTGGTTGTCATTCCGAAGGCATACTTCCCGGCGGATTAAATGTACGCAGAAGAGCCTTTGATATGCATCAAAATCTAATTGGTTTAGCCCATTATAACAGTCCGAAAACCTGGCTGGAAGAAATCAGAAAAACAGAAGTTAAATTTCGTCAAATCCTAAAGTGGGTTTCTTGTTTTGCTCTTGCGGTAAATGAAGTAAATGCAGCATTAGGTAGAGTTGTTACCGCACCAACTAACGGTAGCGCCGGTGTAATTCCTGCTGTTTTAATGTATTATGCAGTAATTGAAAATCACGAAGCCGGAGAAAAAGAAATCAAACAATTCCTCATGGTTGCCAGCGAAATTGGCAGTATTTTCAAAAAAGGATCTACTATTTCTGCAGCAATGGGAGGTTGCCAAGCCGAAATTGGCGTTTCGTCTGCAATGGCTGCTGCTGCCTTGTGTGAATTGATGGGAGGCACTCCTGCCCAAGTTTTAATGGCTGCCGAAATTGCTATGGAACATCATTTAGGTTTAACTTGTGATCCTATTGGCGGTTTAGTCCAAATTCCGTGTATCGAAAGAAACACAATGGGCGCTATAAAAGCCATTAATGCAGCCGAATTAGCCTTAGAAACCAATCCAAAAAACGCCAAAGTTCCTTTAGACAAAGTCGTAGATACGATGTGGCAAACGGCAAAAGATATGAATAATAAATACAAAGAAACCTCCGAAGGTGGACTGGCAATTGCCGTAAATATGGCCGATTGTTAGTCTTTAATTGAATATAAAAATAGAGTCCGCTTAACAAATGTCATAGTAAAAAACTCAAAAAATGAAATTCAGAACCGAAAAAGATACGATGGGTGAAGTGTTAGTTCCTGTAGATAAATATTGGGGCGCACAAACAGAACGTTCGAGAAACAATTTCAAAATTGGTCCTACGGCTTCCATGCCACTGGCAATTATCAGAGGTTTTGCTTATTTAAAAAAAGCGGCTGCCTACGCCAATTGTGATTTAGGTGTTTTAACAATCGAAAAAAGAGAGGCTATTGCGCAAGTTTGCGAAGAAATACTCGAAGGAACTTTAGACGATCAATTTCCACTTGTGATTTGGCAAACGGGTTCGGGAACACAAAGCAATATGAATGTCAATGAAGTCATTGCCAATCGGGCACAGGTTTTAAAAGGACTTACTATTGGCGAAAGCGAGCCTTTTATAAAGGCGAATGATGATGTAAATAAATCGCAATCGTCAAATGATACTTTTCCAACAGCGATGCATATTGCAGGTTATAAAATAGTTGCAGAAAGCACTATTCCAGCTGTCGAAAAACTAAGAGACACTCTATTAGAAAAAGCAACCGAGTTTAAAAGTGTGGTAAAAATTGGTCGCACACATCTCATGGATGCTACTCCTCTTACATTAGGGCAAGAAATATCAGGTTATGCGGCACAATTAACTTTTGGCTTAAAAGCCGTCAAAAACACCTTAGCCCATTTATCCGAAATCGCATTAGGCGGAACTGCTGTAGGCACAGGATTGAATACGCCGGAAGGATATGATGTAAAAGTAGCCCAATATATTGCTGAATTTACGGGTCATCCTTTTGTCACTGCCAAAAATAAATTTGAAGCATTGGCAGCACACGATGCTATTGTTGAAACACATGGTGCGCTAAAACAATTGGCCGTTTCTTTAAATAAAATTGCAAATGACATTCGGATGCTGGCTTCTGGTCCGCGTTCCGGTATTGGAGAAATCCTGATTCCTGAAAATGAACCCGGCTCTTCGATTATGCCCGGAAAAGTAAATCCTACACAATGTGAAGCACTGACAA
>ERZ1034361.385-NODE-385-length-30101-cov-8.681555_pt1 | contig 30101 bp, 29 predicted proteins | sample MGYA00520617_ERZ1034361 | MGnify/ENA primary metagenome ERZ1034361 (study PRJEB33736, sample SAMEA104284507) | Azolla filiculoides | biome: Urban; feature: Water surface; material: Ditch water | place: Netherlands | collected 2015-10-28 | depth 0-0.1 m ...
CGTGCTCCACAGCAACCTTGGTCAACTGCTCAATGAAGTAGAAGACATAAGCAGGGCCCGAGCCCGAGATGGACCCCAAAGCATCAATCTTGTTTTCGGGAAGAACGATGACCTCACCTACGGTACTGAACATCGAGCACACCAGATCGAGCTGGGCTGTTGTGGAGCGAGTTCCCGCAGCGATGCCGGTCACACCCAGTCCAATCTTGGAGGGGGTGTTGGGCATGGTGCGGATGACAGAAACGTGGTCGGGAAGGTGAGCTTCCATCGTTGCGGTGGTGACACCAGCAGCAACGCTGACCACGATGGCGCCCTCCGCGAGCGCGGGAGAAATCTCGTCGAGTAGATCGGGAACCATCGCGGGCTTCACCGCAATAAGAACAATCTGTGCCCCAGCAACAGCTTTACTGTTTGCTTCCGGATCATTCGCTGTTGCCCAGGCCTGAACCCGTGGTTCGTTGTCGAAGCTGGCAGCGTTCTCGGCGCTGCGGTTCGTCACACGAACAGCACCGTCCACACTGACGTGGGGGGCTAAGAGGCCCGCCAAAATGGCGCGGGCCATCGAGCCTGCACCGAGCATGGCGATGGTCGGAAGGGTTACCTGTGTTTTGTCACTCACCTGCTCATTCTAGGATTGGGACACAAGCCTTTGAGGGAGATACGTCGATGAGCCATTCTGGTGGAACCAAAGCAATCGTTGCTGCACTGCTGGCAAACCTCGGTATCGCTGCTACGAAGTTCATTGCGTGGGCATTCTCTGGAGCCACCTCACTGCTGGCCGAAGGTGTTCACTCCCTTGCAGACTCCGGTAACCAGCTCCTGCTGTTGCTCGGTGGCCGCAAGGCCAAGAAGCGTGCCGATGGCAAGCACCCCTTCGGTTATGGCCGTGAGCGTTTCGTCTATGCCTTCGTGGTGTCGATCATCTTGTTCAGTGTCGGTGGAGTCTTCTCGCTCTATGAAGGTATTCACAAGCTTCAGCACCCTGAGCCCATTGAGATGTGGTGGCTACCCATGCTCGTGCTGAGCATTTCGATTGTTCTCGAGGGCTTCTCTCTGCGCACTGCAATCAAGGAATCTAACCCCCTACGTGGCAATGCTTCCTGGTTCCAGTTCATTCGTCACGCCAAGGCTCCTGAGCTTCCTGTAGTTCTACTTGAGGACACCGCTGCTCTGCTCGGCCTTGTGTTGGCGTTCTTTGGCGTGGGCCTGACAGTCATTACGGGCGACAGCATCTTTGATGCCATCGGCACGATTGCGATTGGTGTGCTGCTGGTGATCGTGGCCATCATCTTGGGACTGGAAACCAAGGGTCTGCTCGTGGGCGAAGGCGCCAGCGTGGAAGATGTCCAGGCTATTGAAAAGGCCATCATCTCCGGTGGCGAGACAGACGGCATCATTCACATGAAGACCCTCTACCTCGGCCCTGATGAGTTCATGGTGGGAGCCAAGCTGGCATTCCCGGCTGAGCTGCGCTTCTCTGAAGTAGCGAAATCAATCGACAGCATTGAGACCCGTGTGCGCGAAGCAGTTCCTGCTGCCCGCGTGATCTATATCGAGCCTGACGTGGCTCGTGTAGATCCAGCTGAATCACTGGCAACTGATGCCATCGTGATTAAGGGAACCGACTAACCGAGTTTCTCTCGGAAGAATTCGGTCAACAACTGACCGCATTCTTCAGCCAGTACTCCGGAGATGACCTCAACCTGGTGGTTGAGTCTGCGATCCCGCAGAAGGTCAAAGACGGAGCCTGCGGCTCCGGCCTTTTCATCCCATGCGCCATAAACAACGGTGGGGATGCGCGCTGCCAGGATTGCTCCCGCACACATCACGCAGGGTTCAAGAGTGACGACAAGCGTGCAATCACTGAGGCGCCAGTTGCCCAGCTTCTCAGCTGCTGCACGAATGGCCATCACTTCGGCGTGACCGAGAGGATCTTCGTCGCGCTCCTTGGTGTTGCGTCCGGTGGCAATGACTTCACCTGAGGCATCAAGAATGACCGCTCCAACCGGCACATCATCAGAGTGTGCGCAGGCCCGCGCTTCGACAAGGGCAAGCTCCATCTGAGCCTTGCGTTCTTGAGAAGTGGGAATTGCCATGCTTCGAGCCTATATCCGCTTATTTGACAGGCTTTAGCGCTCTCCGGTTAACTTGTCCTATGACAACTGGCGCTCACACCTTCTCTGGTGCTCACGGCATGATGCCCGTGATGAGCTGTGCCTGCCGTCGAATGTGTTGCAGCAACTAACTTCCGCTGCTTTCCCCCTCATTCGACACACAACACATCGTCCGTGTTAACCCGGCCTGATGTTTATGGCACCACAAAGGATTCCAATGTCAACACCCAACGAACGCCCTATCCCGAAGGGCTTCGCGCTCTATGTAGGCCTCGACGAGGCGACTGCTGCTGAGCGCGGCCTGGACCTGGGCAAGGTTGTTGAAGCTCTCAAGAAGCTCACCAATGAACTTGTTCCGGGAACCGAGACATACGCAGCTGTTGCTCTGGCCCCTGCCAGCTCTCGTGGTCGTCAGGTTGATCTTGTGCGCCTGGCATTGCAGGAGCCTTCGGCTGTGGCGAAATACAAACCAGAAGATGACTTCGAGCCTTCTGATGGTGACGGTGGTGTCGTGGTGGACATCTCACGCAAGCGCGTGCTGATTGACTACACCGCAGCACCGCTGACCTTCAAAGAGTTTGAACTTTTGCAGTTCCTCGTCGTCCACAAGGGCGAAACCATCAGCCGTGAAGAAATCATCAAGGCACTCTGGCGTGAAGATGAACTCGACATTCCTAACGAGCGCACCATCGACGTCCACGTTCGTCGACTGCGCTCCAAGCTTGGTCGCTTCGAAGACATCGTCCGCACCGTGCGCGGTGTGGGCTACCGCTACGACACCCACGCTGACGTCACCGTCATGCATGCAGGTAGGCCCAGCCCCGACCTGTTCTAAAGTTCTCAGGAAACTCGTAGGAAAAACTCTTCCCTCCCGTTACCGTTCCGTTATAAAGTGACATTACGAGCGTTGCTTGCTGTGGCTCACTCGTGAATGTGATTGCAAAACTCTTGGTGTAATACAAGGGCCAATCGGAACCCCCTTCCGATTGGCCCTTTCCCATTCCCTAGGCTGTACTCATGACCAGCTCACTCGTATGGCTCCGCGATGATCTTCGCGTTGCAGATAACCCTGCCCTTGTGGCAGCGGTCGATCGTGGTGAGCCCGTCGTAGTGGTCTTCATATTGGATGAAGTCTCCCCCGGCATTCGCCCCCTGGGCGGAGCAACGAAGTGGTGGCTTCACCACAGCCTCACTGCACTCCAGGACAAACTTCACCGCTTAGGTGGTGAGCTCATTCTGCGTCAGGGAGCAGCGCCCGACATCATCCGCAACCTCATTCGCGAAACTGGTGCTTCCGCCCTTTACTGGAACCGCCGCTATGGCAAGCCCGAGCGCGACATGGATGCCAGCATCAAGGAATACGCGAAGGCCTCAGATGTGGAAGCCACCAGCTTCCAAGCCAATCTGCTCTTTGAACCGTGGACCGTGCGCACAGGAAGCGATACCCCTTACACGGTGTTTACTCCGTTCTGGAAGTCGTGCCTGAACCGTCCCACCCCACCACGCTTGCCGGCGCCCACACCACAGTCGATTACCTCTCCGAACACATTGCCCGAGAGCGACGACCTCGACAGCTGGGATCTTCTCCCCACTAACCCAGATTGGGCATTGGCCTTCCCTGTTCGCTGGACTGTTGGCGAGAACGGCGCGCATGCTGCCCTCGAGCGCTTCTTTGCCACACGCATTGACCGCTATGCCAAGGGTCGTGACTTCCCAGCCGAATACTCAACCAGTGAACTCTCACCCCACCTGCGTTGGGGCGAGATCAGCCCCTTCCAGATTTGGCATGCCACTGATGAGTTCCGTCGGAAGAAGGGTAACTCAGCTGAGATCTCTACAAACGCGGCCAAGTTCTTAGCCGAACTAGGCTGGCGTGAATTCAGTTACAACCTGCTTTACCACTGGCCAGAATTAGCCACCGTCAACTTTGATGCTCGCTTCAACCACTTCCCCTGGGGCAAGCCTGACCCAGAGATTCTGGAAGCGTGGCAACAAGGTCGCACCGGAATCCCAATGGTGGACGCCGGTATGCGAGAGCTTTGGCAGACCGGTTACATGCACAACCGTGTGCGCATGATTGCAGCCTCGTTCTTAATCAAGAACCTGCTCATTGACTGGCGCGTGGGCGAGGCATGGTTCTGGGACACCTTGGTCGATGCTGACCCTGCCAGCAACGCTGCCTCCTGGCAGTGGGTTGCCGGCAGTGGTGCAGATGCTGCCCCCTACTTCCGCGTTTTCAACCCTGTGCTTCAAGCAGACAAGTTTGATCCCAAGCGCGAGTATCTTCACCGTTACCTAGGTGAGTATGAGCACCCCATGCTCAGCGGTTATCCCGAGCCCATCATTGACCTCTTGGAATCACGCAACCGGGCGTTGGAAGCATTCAAGACCTTGGCGGATGTTCCTCGCAGCATCGCACCGCCCACGGTAGATCTCTAAACAGAAAAGCCCCGCTTCGTCCTCACAGACGAGCGGGGCTTTTACTTTCACAACTACTTTACGATGGCAATGCCTGTCTTGCTCGAAGCATCGCTCACGCCACCGGCGTCAGTGACGTTAGTGAAACCTGATGCCTTCATGATTTCGACAGCCTGTGCTGAACGGTTACCCGAACGGCAGTAGACAACGTATTCACCATCGGTGGGAAGCTGGCTGAGGATGGTGCCAAAGTTGGGGTCCTGAACGTCAATGTTGACGGCACCGTCCAGGTGGCCTTCGCTGTATTCAGCGGGAGTGCGCACGTCGATCACGATGGTGTCAGCACCAACGGTGATGGGTTCTGCTGCTGGAGCACATGCGGCAAGGGCAAAAGTTGCTGCAAACGCAAGGGCGATGATGGCAAAGATTTTCTTCATGAGAAAAGAATAGCAGATACCCCCAGGGGTATAAGCGTTATGCCTCTTTGGTGATCTCCACCTTAACGAAAACTCCCGATGCACTGGCACCTGCGTAGACACCGCGCAGCGGAGAAACATCCTTGTAGTCACGTCCGCGTGCGATCAGCACATGGCGCTCACCGATGTTGAGCATATTGGTGGGGTCATAACCGAACCAGTCACCGCAGAACCATTCCACCCAGGCGTGAGATTCACCCACGATGGTTTCACCGATAGCTGCGTCGGGCTTGGACTGCAGATAGCCCGAGACATAGCGAGCAGGAATGCCGACCGCGCGCAAGGCGCCGAGAGTCACGTGAGCGATGTCTTGACAGACACCCTTCTTGTTCTCCCAGGCATGTGTTGCCGTGGTCTGAACCCCGGTCACGCCCTTGGTGTATTCAATGTGGTCATGAATCGCAGCAGCGATGGCTTGTGCCGCTTCACCTGGGTTGGTGTGCTGGGCAACAATTCCCTGGGCAAGCTCAACCAAACCTTCAGGAGGAGTGGTGAGTCGAGTCTGCTCAGTGAATTCCACAAACTTGGTGGTGCTCGTGCGTGCTGCTTCGAGTTCGTTCCAGCTCATGTCAGGAACCTCGCGCAGCGCAGGGCGCACCTCAACCACGCTGGTGGCTGTTACCGACAGTTCAGTGTGAGGAGTGAGAACTTCAAAGGTGCTGACCTGTGTGCCCCAATAGTCCACATACCCATGCTGCGCGGCTGCAGGATGAATCTGCAGATTGGCGGAAAGCACAAACTGCTCATTGCTGTTGAAGGGCAACATGCGAGCTTCGTTATAGGACGCAGTCGCAGGAAGTTCATACGAGAAACCTGTGCGGTGAACTATGCGGAGACGACTCATGAGTTTTCTCCAATCCAGACGGGCACCGCGCTGGTGGGGAAATACTTCAAGCGAATCTGGTCACTGGCTGCGCTGGTGACAGCCTGGACTTCTTCCATATGCCCGGGCAGGTCATCCATCAGCTCAATGATCGGGCGGAACGAAAGTTCCGCACGAATACCGCCAAGCAAACGCTGTGCCTGATCCACCACACCGGCGCGACCCTCACGAGGATCAATCTCACGCAAACACTCTTCTGCCTTGGTCACCGAGTAAAGAATCGAGCGAGGGAAGAGTCGGTCGGTGAGCAAGAACTCCGCCGCATTACGGGTCGAAGGAACGCCACGGTAAGTGCGCAAGTAAGCCTCATAAGCGCCACAGCTGCGCAGAATCGTGGTCCAGGAAGGACCGCTGGCGTCGGTGAGCGACCTGGTCGCCAACAGACGTGCGGTCATATCTGCACGCTCAAGAGCACGACCGAGTGTGAAGAACTGCCAGGCCTCATCGTGACTCGTTGCCGAGTCCACGATGCCGATGGCCAGCGCTGCGCGCTCGCGCACCCAGCGGAAGTAGTCGTGGGTCTTCTCTGCCGCAACCTTCTTCGGAATACGTGCGTTGGTGCTGTTGAGGCACTCCCACAATTCTGTGGAGACGATCTCGCGAGCGCGACGAGCGTTCTCGCGAGCAGACGCAATGGCGAAAGCAATGGAACCAGGGTGCTGACGGTCCACGGCTAAGTCGTTGATGACGTCTTCACGGGTGACCAACTTGCCTGGAGGCAGATCAGTGCCCATCACAGAGAGCAGTGAGCGGCATGCAGTGTCTTCGTCGATCCAGGGGTCTTCGAGGAGCAGCTGCAGGTGAACGTCCAAAATACGAGCTGTTCCATCGGAACGCTCGACGTAACGACCAATCCAGAAGAGTGACTCGGCGATGCGGCTCAGCATGAGCTCACCTCTCCCTCGTTCGACTGTTGTTGCTGTTCCTGTTGCTGATGGCGCTTGGTGGCGTCATGATCTTGAGGCAGGACAGAAGGCAAAGAAGCGCGTGACTCGTGTGAGCCAGAAGCAGAGGTTTCGACTTCATCGGACTCGAGGGTGGCCTGGTCAGCAACGAGATCAGAAACGCTCACGTGTTCGCGCTTGACTCCCTTACCGGGGCGATCTTCAATTGGACCGACAACCCAGGTGTCCTTCGAGCCACCACCTTGGCTAGAGTTCACCACGAGCTCGCCCTCAGGCAAAGCAACGCGGGTGAGGCCACCGGGAAGAACGTAGACATCCTCACCATTGTTCACGGCGAAAGGACGAAGGTCAGCGTGGCGAGGACGGATACCGTCTTCCACCAGAGTGGGGATGGTGGAGAACTGAACAACGGGCTGAGCAATCCAGCCGCGAGGATCTGCGATCAGACGCGTACGGAGAGCTTCCAGCTCATCTGCTGACGCGTCTGGGCCCACAACCAAGCCCTTGCCTCCAGAACCATCTACTGGCTTGACCACAAGTTCGTCCAGGCGGTCGAGGACTTCTTCCAAAGCCTCAGGCTCTTCCAAACGCCAGGTGTCAACGTTGGGGAGGATGGGCTCTTCGCCGAGGTAGTACTTCGTGAGTTCAGGTACGTAGGTATAGACGAGCTTGTCATCGGCAACACCATTACCCACCGCGTTCGCAATGGTGACGTGTCCCAAACGTGCAGCCAGCAGCATGCCGGGGGAACCAAGGATCGAGTCAGGACGGAACTGAAGTGGGTCGATATATTCGTCATCCACGCGGCGATAAATGACGTCAACGCGACGAGGGCCTGCCGTGGTGCGCATCCACACGCGACCGTTCGAGCAGAACAGGTCGCGGCCTTCCACCAACTCCACACCCATCAAGCGGGCAAGTAGCGTGTGCTCGAAGTAAGCAGAGTTATACACACCAGGAGTGAGCACCACGATGGTGGGTTCATCCACACCATCGGGAGCTGAGGCCTGGAGTGCCTGGAGAAGTTTGTAGGGGTAGTCACCGACGGGACGAACGCTCATTTCCACAAACAGCTCGGGAAGAGTCTGTGCCATCACGCGGCGGTTAGAGATGACGTAGCTCACACCAGAAGGAACGCGCACGTTATCTTCCAGCACGCGCCAAGCACCCTGTTGGTCACGAATGAGGTCAATACCTGCCACATGGATGCGCACACCGTTGGCGGACTGAATACCTGCAGCCTGACGGTGATAGTGACTTGAGGTGCTGATCAACTTGGCGGGAATGACACCATCGCGCACGGCATTCTGGGGGCCATAGACATCTGCCAAGAACATCTCGAGAACCTTGACGCGCTGCTGGACGCCAGCTTCAACGTTGTTCCAGTCATCCGTTTCAATAACGCGAGGAACGGCATCGAGGGGGAAAGGGCGTTCTTCACCCGCGAAGTCGAAGGTTACTCCCTGGGCAAGATAAGAACTAGCGAGAGCTTCGGTACGACCACGAAGCTCGTCCTGGGTCATCTGAGCCAGTGCGTTATAGAGATCTTTATAAGGAGCACGGGGGTTACCGGGCTTGTCTGTCTTAGGGAACATCTCGTCCCACGCAGCGGCACCCTTACGTACCCGCGGTGTTTCGCGGGTGTTGCCATAGCCGTCAAAGAGGGTTGCCATATGTCTATCCTGCCCGTCTTTGGTTACAAGCAGATTACCGCGGAGAACTTTTCTCTAGGAAGTGATCTTGTGAGAAACGTTGCTGAAAGAACTGGGCATAACCTTATGCACATGAAACTTTCGGATATGGCTCAAGGACAGTGGCTTAATCAGCCGGCCGCTATCGAAGTGAGCGAATCGGGATTTTTTGTCACAGCCAATGAGAACAGTGACTTCTGGCGAACAACCTCCTACGGTTTCATCCACGAAACTGGGCATGCCCTTCTCAACGATTTCCCTCAAAACAGCTCGCTTGAAGTGAGCTGGTTACTCAACTACGACCAACAGTTTGATCAAGCAGGACTCATGGTTTGGTCTGATGAAGAGAATTGGATCAAAGCAGGAGTTGAGTATGCCGATGGTGTTCCACAACTTGGTGCGGTTGTGACGGCAGGACTTTCAGACTGGTCAGTTGCGCCAGTCCCTGAGTGGAGAAATAAAGAGGTGCACCTTCGCATCAGCAGATCTGGAGATGCGCTCACCATCAGATCGAGATGCGACGGAGAATGGCAGCTAGTGAGGTTGGTTCCGCTCGATCCGAATAAGTTCTGGCGTGCAGGCATTCATCTCGCGAGTCCGACCAGAGCAGGGTTAACAATTCACTTCACTTCACTTTCACGAGGCGAGCCGGACTCCACACTGCACTAAATCAAAAATGATTCTCAGCCTTTGCACTTCTGGGAGCAATACTTCACGTTCTCCCAATCCCTGGCCCACTTCTTACGCCATTCGAAGGGCAAACCACAGCGTTCACACACTTTGGGCGGGAAGCCGTTCTTGGTTTGTGCAACACGTGGCATGTGCTCACGATAGCTGAGAGCTTCCTGCTGAAGTACTGAATGTTGTTATTTCAGACCTTCCGGGCGATATATCGTTAACTCATCACTTTCCCGCGTGGGGTAGCTAGAAGGAGTAATCATGAAGAATTCAGCAGCAGACTGGTCCATCGCTTCTGCGCTTCAAACCATCGAAGACTTGGGTGGTCAGTTCAAGCGCAATGTCGACATGCGCATGCGCAAGGGCGACGTTCGTTCTGCTGTTCTTCGCCTGCTCAACGAATCCCCCATGCACGGTTACCAGATCATTCACGAGATCGAAGAACGCAGTGGCGGTGCGTGGAAGCCCAGCCCCGGTTCGGTCTATCCCACTCTCCAGATGCTCGTGGACGAAGGCCTCCTGGAATCCAAAGAGACAAAGGGTCGCCGCACTTACTCCCTCACCACTGCTGGTGTTGAGGTTGCCGCTGCAGAAACAGACAAGCCAGCTCCCTGGGACACCGGCTTCGAGCGCCCCACCGGCCCTCGTGGAACTCTCGCTCTGTCTGGTGTGAAGATCGCCAAGGCAGCAGCCGAGGTCGCTCGAGTGGGTTCTCCCGAACAGATGGAGAAGGCAGCAAAGATCATTGATGACGCTGCGAAGAAACTTTCCGCCATTGTGTCGCACAATTAAAGGGTGGGAAACCCCGAGGCAGGTATAGCCAGCGAGCCATTGAGTGCTCGCGCTGCTCGAGCGCGCTATCGCCGAATCCTTCGATTCGCTGCCCTTCACCTCGCATCGCTGTGGTGGTTTGAACTCGTTCTGCCCCGCTTTGGCATGAATTCCATTGCGAACAAGACGAGGACAAAGCGCCTTCAGCGCATCGCACGCAGCTTCCAAAGGCTGGCATTGGATCTCAGTGGTCTGCTGATCAAGCTGGGACAATTCATGTCCACACGCTTGGATATCCTTCCCGCGGAAATTACCAAAGAACTTGAAGGCCTCCAGGACGAAGTCCCTGCCGTGGACTTCGTCATCATCCGAGCCATGGCTGAACGCGAGCTGGGACTCCCTCTCGAGCAGGTCTTTGCATCCGTTGATTCCACACCTTTGGCTGCAGCCTCACTCGGACAAGTTCACCGTGCTGTGCTCTCCTCCCAAGAAGCAGAAGAGTTGGGCTTTGAGAACGTTGTGCTCAAGATTCAACGACCCGGTATCGACGGCATCGTCGAGGTTGACCTCAGCGCTCTGCGCAGAGTTGCGGGCTGGCTCAGCCGCATCCGCCTGATCAATCGCCGTGCTGATGCTCCAGCCCTGATGGACGAATTCGCCGCCACGTGCCTCGAAGAGATTGACTACCTCAATGAGGCAGCGAATGCCGAGCGCTTTGCAGAGAACTTCGCCGAGAACCCCCGCGTCCGTGTTCCCGGCATTGCCTGGGAGCGTTCCACCCGCCGCGTTCTGGTGCAGGAGGATGTCACCGACATCAAGATCACAGACCTGGATGCTTTGAAAGCAGCAGGAATTGATCCTGCCGACGTAGCTGACGAGTTCGCTGCAGTCATGTTTGACCAGGTGTTTATTCACGGTTTCTTCCATGCTGACCCTCACCCCGGCAACATCTTTATTCAGCCGCTTCCGGAACCTGATGAGTTTGGCCAAACCTGGCGGATGACCTTTATTGACTTCGGCATGATGGGCGAAGTTCCCTCAAGCTTGGGCAAAGCCCTCCGCACCACCGTGATTGCGGCCGCATCACGCGATGGTGCCGGAATGGTCGATGGCATGCGTGAAATCGGCGTCTTGATGCCCAGCGCTGACACCGTTGAACTTGAGCGTGCGCTAACCAAAGTCTTTGACCGCTTTGGTGGCATCAGCTTTGTGGAGCTGCAAACAATTGATCCACGGGAATTCAAAGCATTCGTCAACGAGTTCTCAGAGATTGTCCGAGCACTGCCTTTCCAGTTCCCAGAGAACTTCCTTCTGGTCATCAGAGCAATCTCATTGACTTCTGGTGTGTGTAGCTCGGTGAACCCGCAATTCAATATCTGGAACGCTATTGAGCCCTACTCGGCCAAGCTCATCAAGGCTGAGGGCGGCAATGTCATCGAGGCGTTCCTCAGAGACGGCCTCACCTCACTGAGCCTCCTTGCCCGTCTGCCCAAGCGAGTGGACTCGTTGATAACTCGAGCAGAACTCGGTCAGCTCACCCTGCGCAACCCAGAACTGGAAAAGCGCACCACTTTCCTCGCTCGAGCAGTCCGCAGAGTGATCTCTGCCGTTCTCTTTGGAGTGTTCTTCATCAGCGGTCTCCTCATGTTTGAGACAGATAAAGACCTCGGCACCGTGCTGCTCGTGATCTCCGGGGTTCCTCTGCTTCACGCACTCTTTGCAGACTTTATTGCCCGCAGGGGTCCGCTGCCCTAAACAGATATATCTGCTTACTTTCCTAGCTTGAGGGCAACTCGTGCAGGCAGCATTCTGATGAGCTTCGATGCAATACGCATACCCGGCTTTGCCACAATCACGAATGGCTTACGCGCATCGATTGCGGCAAGGGCTGCCTTGATTGGTACGGACACTTCCATGGGCTTGCCCGGAGGGGTTGTTCCAGCAACGCTAAAGAATTCTGTGGCAATAGGTCCTGGGCACACTGCGGTGACTCGGACATTCGTTCCAATCGTCTCTCCCCAGAGAGCCTCTGTGAAGGAAAGAACATAGGCCTTCGTTGCCGAATACAACGCATGGTTTGCTCGTGCCTGGAATGCTGCCAGTGACGCCATGTTGATGATGACTCCACGATCGCGCTTGAGCATTCCAGGAAGCAAACCAGTGGTCAACTCTGTGACCGTCACCACGTTCACGTTGAGTTCGTTCACCACAGCATCTGGGTCCTGCTCGGCAACAGAACCGCTCGTGCCAAAACCTGCATTGTTAATGAGGACATCTATTTCAGTGCCTTGGGCAAGGAGCTCCTCTGCGAGTGAGCGTCCAGCTCCGGTTGCTGACAGGTCGCGGTCAAGGCAGGTAACAGTTACTCCGAATGCGCTTCGAAGTTCTGTAGCTAGCTCTTCCAGGCGATCAAGCCTGCGGGCAACAAGCACCAGGTTACTTCCCTGAGCGGCAAGTTCTCGGGCGTATTCAGCACCCATTCCTGAGCTTGCACCAGTAATTAACGCGGTTAGTCCCTTGTAATCAAACATTCGCCAAGGGTAACAGTAGAAACTTTCACACGTTGATGAATCTGAAGATGAGAAAGTGTCTAGCCCGAAGCAATTTATTGGATCATGCAGGAAAGAGAAGGCTGCTTGCTAATCCCAATCGAATTGAACGCCGGGTTCAAGAATGGGACATTGGGGGATGACTTCGTCCGGATATGTTTCCGTAATATCTGTCACCAGATTGGACATTGTCTGGGTGTCCACAACGCCGCCCAATCCTTCATCGTTGAGAGGTGATTGGAGAACGCTGAGCCCAAATAACATCCCTGCGAGAGTGAAGTAACTGAGAACAGTTGATAAGACGGCGAATCGCCTCTTATCTGCAAGCAGCAAGCTCAGCAATATGGCCATGATGAAGATCAAGATATAAATCACAGCCCACACAATAACTGGAAGCGTTTGTGTGGAATAGGACAACATCTTGTGACGTGAAACGCCAAGATTGAGGCTGTCTCCGAGAAGTCGAGAGTAGGTAGCCATGCGCGGACCAGTATCCGTTGGGAGGTCATTGAGATCGTAGTTGAGTTGCGTCAACCAGAGATTTGCCTGCGTAGCTCCTACGGCGTCACTGCTTTCTAGCTGGTTACTTTCACTGACATCGCCCCCCACGTCAACAAGCCCTGCATGGTCTTGGTGTTGGGAATTAACATCTTCGCTATAGACAACTTCAACAACACAGATGATGTCGTTACGGATGCTCGACTGATACTCATCGGGGTAAACTTCAGCACCGTGATAAGCAGAGATAGCTGAAGAGTTGAAATCATTAACGCTTGCTTGAGTATTTTGAAAAGTCGTGACCGAAATACTGAGAAGTAACGCAAGCAAAATGGCTACGGCACTGGAAACAAATCCAAAAGAGTCCGTAAGTCGTGGCAAAGTGTCAGCAAATTTGTTCTTGCTCCCTGAGCCCGCCGACATCAGGCGGTGGATTGCGAAGCCGAGCGCAAGACCAGCCGCTACAACTGCGAACAGGATCAGCTGATTCGTTAAAACGTTTTCCACGTTTCTCATTATGGCCGAAGTAACTATGGAAGTTGGCGTTCGGATCGAACCTACTTCGCATCACACTGCTGATTTTCACCTAACGTCTGGGGAATTACTGCCCTAAATCAAACTCTTCTGCAGCTCTGCGATCAAATTCGTTTCGAACCAGATGGTAATTGTTCCATGCATCGTTTTCGTTGCCTCCCAACGCAAACACCGAAGCTCGCAACTGGTCGAGGTCAGGATCATGAAGTTCAACAGCCTGGGCATAAGCATCCAGCTCAGCCACGCGAACACGTAGTTGTTCGAGGTCGCAGTCGAAGAAATTGGGAAGCATAAACACCTACCTACTGGGGATTGACCACCCAAGTGAAGAAGCAAGAAATGTGTGCGCCCGGAGGGATTCGAACCCCCAACCTTCTGATCCGTAGTCAGATGCTCTATCCGTTGAGCTACGGGCGCAGTGTTGAAAACAACTTTGAAAGCATAGCAGGACGCTAGGGTGCCCTAAAAATCGAGTGGGAAAGAGCTTTCTAGGCGGAGAGGTTCACCAGTGAGCTGTGATCGTCTTCCTGCATGTCATCTGCTTCAGCATTGACCGCAAGAGAACCAAAGTTCACCTGGCCGCCCACAACACTCAACCACGCAGTGTCTGCAGCATCGCGACCCGTCGCGATGCGCATCAGAGTCTGGCGTGGTGCACGGCCCGTGGAGTCAAAGACGTGCCACGAACCATCAATGAAGGCTTCGGTGACGGCGTGGAAATCAGCCGGGGTCACACCCGGTGCATAAGTGGACACAAGACGTGCAGGAACATCTAGCGCGCGAAGCAGTGCGATGTTGAGGTGAGCAAAGTCACGGCAGACACCATGACGGGAGATGAGAGTGTGGAGGGCACCATCTGAGGAACGGCTGGTTCCCGGGATGTAGCTGAGCTGCTGGTTAACCCAGTCACGAACGTTGTTAACAAGTTCCAGACCAGCAAGGCCACCAAACTCAGCTCTGGCAACATTGCCCAACTGGTCAGATTCGCAGTAGCGGCTCTGACGTGAGTAGACGATCAGATCTGACTCTTCCACAGCAGGTGGTGGAGTCACCGCAGTGATGGTGGCGTCATAGGCAACAGTGACACGTCCACCGGTTACCTCAGCGATGTGAAGACGGCTGCCATTAGCTTCGACCAATTCACGAACAGGAACATCAACCTCGTCTTGGCGCACAACCAAGGTTTCTTCCGCGTTAGCTTTGTCTGCCACTGCGATGGAAAGAAGCAGTCGGGCAGGCGCCTTCGCGTGAAGAACGATGTGGGTGGAAGCAGTTCTCTGCATGAATACAGTGTCCGGTCTGGAAGAAGGAATAACAAGGGGTGCGGCCCCCACCTGCACTCACAGAATAGCGGTCAATGTCACCCCTCTTCTCCCCAGCAGATAACTTAGATGTATGCGCATCGCCACCTGGAACGTGAACTCGATACGTGCTCGTGTGGAGCGCGTCGTGGACTACATCGTCCGCGAAGAGATTGATGTTCTGTGCATGCAGGAAATCAAGTGCCGGGACAACCAGTTCCCCTACGAACAATTCACCGCGGCAGGTTATGAGGTCGTGCTTCACGGCTTGAACCAATGGAACGGTGTGGCCATTGCCTCACGCCTTCCTCTCGAAGATGTGCAGATCACCTTCCCCTCTCAGCCAGGCTTCGGGGAACCCGATGCTGACGGCAATGCACCGCTCGAAGCGCGTGCCATTGCGGCCACCGTGGACGGGGTCCGCCTGTGGAGCTTGTATGTTCCCAACGGCCGTGAACTTGACCACCCGCACTACGCCTACAAACTTGAATGGCTTCACGGCCTTGCCCGCGACACCGCAGGCTGGCTGGCAGAATCGCCGGATATGCCCCTGGCACTTCTTGGCGACTGGAACGTTGTTCCCTATGACGATGATGTCTGGGACATTCGAGAATTCGCTGGCAGCACTCACGTCTCTCCCCCCGAGCGTGAAGCATTCTTTGCCTTCGAAGCTGTCGGCTTGAAGGACGTTGTCCGTCCTCTCATCCCTGAGGGCTACACCTACTGGGACTACAAGCAGCTGCGCTTCCCTCGCAACGAGGGAATGCGCATCGACTTCATTATGGGCTCGCCTGCTTTCGCTGAGCTCGTCGACAGCGCGGTCATCGCGCGCGACGAGCGCAAGGGTGACGGCCCCAGTGACCACGTTCCTGTCGTGGTTGACTTGCTCCGGGACGGCGATGAAGACGACCGCCCCATGATTTGGTAGGTAGAAATGACTGCAACTAAGAAGACAAACATCACCAGCATTGTGTTGCTGGTTGTCACAGTGCTCAGTGCACTCGTGCTGTTCGTTCCTTCGCTGATGCTCGCCATGGTCAGTGACAGCTGCGGCTCTAGTTGCAACATGGCGGTCTTCACCCTGGGGTATTACATCGCTGTATTTGGAACGCCTCTTGCGGCGCTCACTGGTGTTGTCTTCACCATCATCAAAATGGTGAAGAAGCAGGACGCCGTGAGCTTTGCACTTATTGGCTTGGGTGGCACCTATGGTGCCTTCATGCTGGGGCTAGCGATTACATTCATCACAGCCTCCATCAAATAGAGGGCGACTTCTTTAGTACTCAGGCGTCTGATCTTCAATCAGCTGAGCAAGGTCCAGGTTAATGAACTGGCGCAGTCTGGTGCTGCGCTCTTCTTCGTAGTTCTCGTCACCGAATTCGCTCACTTCTTTGCGGTCGAGTGAGCGTTCCATTTCCCGCGATAGCTCGGCCCAAGCGAGACCATGAGCTTCGGTAATGAGTGCACGTAGCCATTCCTCATTCTCAAGATTGTCTTTAAGGGACTCGGCAACCTTCTCGAGTGAGCCCAAGCGAATGGTGAGGTTTTTCACATCGCCGCGGCGGTAGTCGTCTCGATACATCGCTTCGCCGCGGAGCTTGCGCGCTCTATTGAGGTCAGCAGAAACAATCGCCGCTGTCTCGAGCGACTCCACTGCCAAAGTAGTGACAGCTTCCCTAGCAGGGTCAATGAAGATGCCGGGGTCAAAAGCATCTGGTTGAGTAATGGCTTGAACAAGGATCTTGTTCTTGACCGCCATGACTGCTCCCAGTCGTGCCATGGCCAAGCCATCTTCTGCAGAAGTCTCGATGCTCTCCAGAACTTCTGGGGTGGGTTCGTCAATGACAGGTTCCTTGCGCCACAAGCGCCAGCCAGCCATGCGTTACTCCCGGTGATTTCTTACTTTAAGAATACCGAGAACCAGCTCAGAGATTTCTGAGAACAGGGGTTGTTCCCCCTTTGTTTACTTCCGGCCCGTGAACTTATCCATGGTGTTGTAGACGCCAAAGATGTTGCCGGCGATCGCGTCAAACCAGCTCTGGGGCAAGATCCCCTTGAGCACCTTGGACAGGTGGACAGTCCACGGCAGCATGAGCATGGGCTTACCGGCAGTCATGGCATGCCAGACACGGTTGACCACATAATCAGGCTGCATGATCGGGGTCATCAGAGGACCCTTCACGCCTTCAAACATTCCGGTCGCGATATAGCTTGGGCAAACCGTAGTCACCTTGACATTGTCGTAACCCTGTTGCTTGAGCTCTAGGCGGACGGAGTCACTCCAGCCAATGAGAGCCCATTTGCTCGAGGCATACACACTCATCTTGGGGTTGGAAAGGGTGCCCGCAGCGGAAGCAATGTTCACAATGCGTGAAGGGCGCTTGCCGTCAATCATGCCTTTGAGGAACTCATGGGTAATGAACATGGGAGCCAGGGCATTGATCTTCATGATGAACTCGGTGTCACGCTCGTTCTCGTGTTCCCAGAAGTAGGTGCCACGAACAACGCCAGCGTTGTTAATGATGATGTCCACACCACCGTGGTTCTCTATGACATTGGCGGCTGCCTTCTCGATGGCAGTGCGCTGGCCAATGTCGACCAGCATGGGGACGATCTCTTGAGTGTTATCCGCGTGAACACGAAGAGCCTTGGTGGTTTCACTGAGGGCTTCTTTATTGATGTCCCACAGGATGACGGTCTCTGCGCCTTCGGCAACAGCACGCTCTGCATAGAGGCGGCCCATGCCCATAGCAGCGCCGGTGATAAGGATTCTGGTTCCTGCAACAGTGAAGGTCATAGCAATACTCTACTCGCGCACGTTTGTTGCGTGAATGTACTGTTCTTGTGCGTGATGTTGACAAAACTTGCGGGTTTCACGCAACATTTCGCTGAAACGTGCGTGCATTCTCCGTTAGCGTTGAAGCATGACACAACTACTCGACCTCACTGCTGCTGCAGACATTACTGAAACCACTCCTGCATGGGTTGCACTCAAGAATGCGGCTATTGCTCTTCAGGCAATGCAGATCAAGGATGGCTCCATCCCCGAGGCAAGCGCACACGCTTCTGCCCGTGAGCTCGTTGCTGTCATGGTCGAATCCATCCAGGAACTCGCTCCTTCGTTCCCCCACGATGCTTCTTACCTCGCTGCTGTTGTGGCAGACCTGGGTGCATGGGTTGAAGGCGGCTTTGCTGAGCCCGACTTCCTCGCATCAATCTTGGAGTTTGCTCCCGCTGCACACCGCGTGAATGGTGTTCGCCACCTCGTTGTCTTCCCGATGTACACGCAGAACGGAAGCAGCAACCGCTTCGTTGAGGCAGTCCTCATTGAAGTGATGTGGCCTGACTTCATTGCTGAACTCGAAGCTGGTGACTACAACAACAAGTTGTTCGTTCCTGTTCGCTTCATTGACTTCACTCCTGGATACGACACCAACTCGGCAGTCCTCTTCCCCGAGACCGTGGCTATGCGCGAAGTTCCAGCCTTCACCTGGGGAGCAATCTTCCAAGACCGCGAAGCAGCGCGCTTCGCCGTTGTGACCGAAGCAGCAGCTGAGATCACCGGCCTTGAGCTTCCTGCTGACGCAGCAGAACTGTTGACTAACCAGAAGCTCGCTGAAGAAACCTTCATCATGTGGGACCTCATCCACGACCGCACCCACATGAGCGGCGACCTCCCCTTCGACCCCTTCATGATCAAGCAGCGCATGCCTTTCTTCCTCTATGGCCTCGAAGAACTGCGTTGTGACCTCACTGCATTCCGCGAGTGCGTGAAGATCGAGCGCGGTGGTTCTGCTGACCCCGAGACTCGTCACCACGCACGACTAGTTCAATACGCCGTTGTCTTCGACCGCATCTTCCGCTTTGCTATGACAGGAACCCGTAAGCGTAACTATGACGCTGTTGCTGGTCAGCTCATGTTTGCCTGGATGCACCAGCACGGAGTGCTGCACTGGACCAACAACAAGCTCTCCATCGACTGGGCAGCCCTGCCTGACGTTGTTGTTGAACTCGGTGACGCCATCGACGAGCTCTACTGGCGTTCCATTGATCGTCCCAAGATTGCTCACTGGCTTGCTGCGTATGAACTCGTCGCAGGAACCCTCACTCCCCACCCCGCTTCCAAGTGGGCAAAGGGTGCTGACGCACTTCCTGTTGCGGGAGAACCGGGTGAACTCACCGACCAGCTCATGGACGACGAGTTCCCTCTGTCTATGTTCTATGAAGCACTGCAGCGCAAGATTGCTCCCGTTATTGAATCCACTAAAGGAATTCGCGCATAACGCGTAGGCTCGGATTCATGCAACGAGTACACGATGCCGCCTGGCGCGGCTTTGCCTCAGATAACTATGCCGGCGTGCACCCACGGGTGCTGGAAGCACTAGCTGCGGTGAACGGTGGACATCAGGTCGCCTATGGCGAGGATGTCTACACCGAGCACCTGCACCAAGTGATGACCACTCACTTTGGTATGGGTATTGAGGTGTTCCCCGTGTTCAACGGAACCGGTGCGAACGTGCTCAGCTTGCAGTCCATGCTTCCTCGTTGGGGCGGTGTGATCTGCGCTCAGACTGCACACGTGAACAATGACGAGTCTGTTGCTCCTGAAGCAGTAGGTGGCATCAAGCTGCTCACTGTGGAGACTCCTGACGGCAAGCTCACTCCTGCTCTCATTGACCAGCAGGCCCACGGCCGTGGTGATGAGCACCGTGCACAGCCACTTGCTGTGACGATTACTCAGTCCACTGAATTGGGAACGGTCTACACCCCCGAAGAAGTGAAGGCGATCGCAGATCACGTTCACTCTCTCGGCATGCTCCTGCACATGGATGGTGCTCGCATTTCCAACGCCGCAGCGTCGCTGGGTGTTCCCTTCCGAGCGTTCACTCGTGACGCTGGTGTTGATGTGCTCAGCTTCGGAGGCACCAAGAATGGCCTGATGGGTGCAGAAGCAATCGTCGTGCTCAACCCAGATGCTGTTGAAGGTTTGATCTACCTGCGCAAGATGAACATGCAGCTTGCGTCCAAGATGCGCTTCACCTCTGCACAGCTCATTGCACTGCTCGAGGGTGACCTGTGGCACCACCTGGCAAACCACGCCAACCAGATGGCTCAGCGTCTACGCAAGGCCCTCGAAGGAACCAAGGGCCTGAACTTCACTCAGCAGACCCAGTCCAACGGTGTCTTCGTGACCCTACCTGCTGGTGTTGCTGACGAACTGCGCAAGGAGTTCCGTTTCTATGACTGGAACGCTGCCACGGGTGAAGTGCGCTGGATGTGCGCATGGGACACCACCGAAGATGACATTGACTACTTCGCTGAGGCAGTGAAGAAGGTTCTGAGTTAAGTACTCACACAGACATAAGGAAAGCCCCGAGAAATAATCTCGGGGCTTTCCTTATTGGTAAAGACTTAGTCTTCGAATGCGTCGTAACGAACGATCTCAGCAAGCTCGTGACGAACACGAGGTGCCTTCTCGCGCTCTGCAAGAGGCTCAGGAAGCTCATCAGCAGGAGCAAGCTTGCCCACTGCGATTGCCACGAATGCTTCGTAGCCTGCAGGAAGGTTGAAGATCTCCTTCAGTGCAGCAACGTCGGTTCCAGCAACCTGGTGAACGTAGAGTCCGTCGGTCTGAGCCTGGATGGAGAAGTGAGCAACGGACTGTCCGAGGTCATAGATGGCGTACTGGTTTGGGGTGCCATCGGGGCCAGCAGTCTGAGTAACAGCAATGACGATTGCTGACGCGTTGGGCATCCATGCAGTGTTCCAGCCGGCCAGGGTGGGCAGGATGGCGTTGAAGGTGTCATCTCCACGGAAACCCACGATGAAACGCCAAGGCTGGCTGTTGTTTGCCGAAGGCGACCAGCGAGCTGCCTCAAATGCAGGAGTGAGGTCTGCTGGGGTCAAGGTTGCGGTGGTGTCGAAAGAGCGAGGGCTCCAGCGAGCTGCCAAGACAGGGTTGATTGGAGTGCTGGTGTGTGCGTTGCGTGACATGTTCATCCTTGTGTTGTGTGTGAGAACGTTGGTTTCCATGCAAGAGCACGGGCATCCACGAGAGATAACGGGATGCCCGTGCTGTTATTCCCAATGTTGAGAAATATTTATTTGTCTTCCATCAACTCGGCTTCGATGAAGGGGTCTTCATCTCCCGCGTCGTAGACAGGTTGTGGCGATGCAGGGGCGACGCTGAGCTGATCTCCATCGAGATCCACTCGGACGATGTCGCCGTCGCGGATAGCACCACCCAAGAGAGCGGTTGCTAAACGGTCATCGATCTCGTGCTGCATCAGGCGACGAAGTGGACGTGCTCCATAAATGGGGTCATAACCACGTTCGGCAAGCCAGGTGCGAGCCTGAGGTGTGACAGCCAGCTCAAGGCGGCGTTCACCCAGACGCTTCTGCAAGCGGTCGATGTAGAGCTCCACGATCTGGCCGAGGTCTTCTTGGCTCAGTGCCGAGAACACCACGATGTCATCGAGACGGTTGACGAACTCAGGCTTGAAAGCTTGGCGCACGGTCTCGTTGACTGCGCGTTCCTTCTCGTCCCAGCTCAACTCAGGGTCCACAAGGAACTGGGAACCCAGGTTAGAGGTGAGGATCAGAATGACGTTACGGAAGTCCACGGTGCGACCCTGGCCATCGGTCAGGCGACCGTCATCGAGAACCTGCAGCAATACATCGAACACCTCAGGGTGAGCCTTCTCGACTTCGTCGAGAAGAACTACCGAGTAGGGGCGACGACGAACAGCTTCTGTGAGCTGACCGCCAGCTTCATACCCGACATATCCGGGAGGAGCACCCACCAGACGCGAGACGGAGAACTTCTCTCCGTACTCGCTCATGTCGATACGAATCATGGCCTTCTCGTCGTCGAAGAGATACTCCGCCAACGCCTTAGCCAACTCCGTCTTTCCCACACCAGTGGGTCCGAGGAAGAGGAAGGAACCCGTGGGACGATCAGGATCTGAAATGCCCGCACGTGACCGGCGGACAGATTCTGAAACTGCTTGGACAGCCTTCTTCTGGCCGATCAGGCGACGGCCGATCTCTGCCTCAAGAGTGAGGAGCTTCTCGGTCTCACCCTTGGTCAGGCGGTCAACAGGAATACCTGTCCAGGCCGCAATGACCGAGGCAATGTCGTCACTGGTCACCTGGTCGTTGACCATGCGCTCGGTGTCGGTCTGCTCTGCAGACTCTGCTTCAGCCAACTGACGCTCAAGCTCAGGAATCTCCGCATAGAGCAAACGGCTTGCCTGCTCGAGCTGTCCTTCACGCTGAGCACGCTCAGCCTGAATACGGGCGGCATCGAGCTTGGTCTTGAGTTCACCCACGCGGTTCAGAGCATTACGCTCCAACTCCCAGCGCTTCTCGAGCTCATCGAGGCGACCCTGACGTTCTGCCATGTCTTCACGCAGCTTGGCCAAGCGCTCCTTCGAGGCGTCGTCCTTCTCCTTCTTCAGAGCAAGCTCTTCCAACTTGAGACGGTCAACGCTGCGACGCAGTTCATCGATCTCGACCGGGGCCGAGTCAATCTCCATACGCAGACGGCTGGCTGCTTCATCGATAAGGTCTATGGCCTTATCGGGAAGCTGACGGCTGGTGATGTAACGGTTGGACAGGGCAGCGGCAGCAACGAGGGCGTTGTCTGCGATGGCCACCTTGTGGTGTGCTTCGTAGCGTTCCTTCAGTCCACGCAGAATGGCCACGGTGTCTTCAACACTGGGCTCTCCCACGAACACTTGCTGGAAGCGACGCTCAAGCGCAGCATCCTTCTCAATGAACTCGCGATACTCGTCCAGGGTTGTTGCACCGATCAGGCGCAGCTCACCACGAGCAAGCATGGGCTTGAGCATGTTGGCTGCTGCCACGGAGCCTTCGCCTCCGCCAGCACCCATCAGGGTGTGGAGTTCGTCGATGAAGGTAATGATCTGACCGTCTGAGTCATTGATTTCTTTGAGGACCGCCTTGAGGCGTTCTTCGAATTCACCTCGATACTTTGCACCTGCAATGAGGGCAGAGATATCGAGGGAGACAAGCTGTTTTCCTTTGAGACTGTCGGCGACGTCACCGGCGACGATGCGCTGGGCGAGTCCTTCCACGACAGCAGTTTTTCCCACGCCTGGTTCACCGATCAGCACGGGGTTGTTCTTGGTTCGACGAGTAAGCACTTGGCTGACTCGACGGATTTCCGCATCGCGACCGATGACGGGGTCGAGCTTGCCGCTCTTTGCAATTTCGGTGAGGTTGACACCGTATAGCTCGAGCGCGCTCTTTTCTTCTTGCGGCTCTTGTTGCATGTTTTTCTATCTCCTTGTGTGGATTTCACCACCCAACAAAGTTGAGTGATGATGACTCAAGTTTACCCGAAAACACTAGGAATAACTAGGGCTCCAGGGCTGTGAGAATGCTGTGAACTAGGCCTTAGTAGAGCAGGTAACCGTGAACTTTGGAGTCCTTCGGATCTCCTTCGTTTCACCCACCAGATTGTTCAGGATGGGTTTGTATCCGAGGTGGCTGTTTGCCACGACCCACAGCTCCCCGCCCGGCTTGAGCACACGTCCTGCCTCAGCAAACAGCCTCACGCTGGTGTCAGAATGCACGGCAGCACCCGAGTGGAACGGGGGGTTGAAAAGAATCACATCGGCTGAAGCATCTGCTTGCGAGGACAGCCCGTCATCGCGCACTACCTCAACAGCGCCGCCAAGACCATTGGCTTCTAGTGTTGCCGCGGCAGACGCAACAGCGGCCGAAGACTGGTCGCTTGCGATGACCGTGGCGCCGGGACGAAGTCTCGAAATAGCCACGGCAAGCAGACCTGAACCGCAGCCAAAGTCGATGATGCGCTTGGCATCAGTAGGAGTCTGATCAAGGACCGCGAGAAGCTCCCGCGTTCCGATATCAAGATTGATTCCGGCAAAGACGCCGCCATGTGCACAGACGGTCATATCAATGACGTCATAGCGCTTGGACTTGGGCCATGTGGAGAGCGCTTCAAGAGCGACATCGCTCATGGGTTCTTTCACGCGCAAAACTCGGCTCTTCTGAACAGCCAAGCTGGCCACGACAAGGCCAAAGTACTGTTTGAGAACATCATTCATGCCCAGAGTCATGTGCTTGAGGCGTCCGCCGGCGAACACCTGCACGTTCGGGGCTGCATGAGCAGCAATGAGTGAGCTCCACTGATCGAGCTGGTCAAGAGACCTCGGGAGTCTCATCGCCACGATGCGGGCGCCACTGACTAACTCTTCATCCAAATCGTGGTGAGTGAAACCCGTAATGGAAAGTTCCTTGGCGTTGTTATCGAGTGCGAGCTCACCTGAGCGTGCATCTTGATGCACACGAACGGAGGTAAACCCTAAGTCCGCAATCGCTGCCAACGTGATGGCACCATAGCTGTCACCGATGACGACGAGCCCTGCCTCGAGCAGACTGGGATCGGCTTCGACCTCATGTTTGAGCTCAGATAGCAGCAAGCGATCTGCGGCGTCACTGGCCAGAAGCTCTGGGGACTCGAAATCAGGCAAACGCCTGAGGGACTCAAAAGGGAATGTGCTCACCCCTTGAGACTATGCGGACTTTCCAACCTGCTTGTACAGCTTGGAAATAATGAACCATGATCCGTCTACGCGGAGCAGGTTCAAATAGTCCTGCATAACCCCACCGAACATCTCGAGCTGAACCTTTGCCAGGGCAACTTCTGGAGAAATCTGGTCGACCAAGAGAACCTCGTCACGTCGGGCATTCCCTGAATCTTGGGGAGAGGTGCGAGCTTCCATTTGTCCGCGATAGAAGTCAGCTGGACGAATCACAATCTCATCGTTCTCAGAGGAGTAGAGGTTGCTGTCCTTGTGGAAGACCTTGTCGAAGAGCGACATGTCTTGCGTGTGCATCAGCTCGAAGTAGTTATCGAGCAGAGTCTGGATTCCGGAGTCAGTCACAATTTCTTCTTTTGTTTGTTCTAGTCGCGGCGACGTGAACGACGAAGTTCAAATCGTAGGTCTTCTATCTGGACACGAAGAGCTATGAGCTCTGCGCGAACTTCTGGGTCACTGTGCTTAGAAGCATTGAGCTTTTTTGTAGCTCCACTTAGCTTCCCGGCTGTGAAGGCAACGATGGAAAACATTACTGCAGCGAAAACTACAATTGCGATCCAGTATGCCGTTTCAGTATCCATAGACTCAGCATATTAGTCACGCCCGAAGGGACGCCAGACCACAACATCAGTGCGGCGACGAGCACGGGTTCCAGCACGCAAGCTCTCCACATCACCTGCTGCACCCGCAGCAAAAACGCGACGACCTGGCTGGTTCAGCAGAGCATCTGCCAGGGCAGCTTCAAGCTCACGAACCCTGGCACGCAGTGCATCGTTTTGGTTTTCCAGTTCCAGAACGCGGCGAATGCCCTCAAGAGAAAGGCCTTCGGCACTGAGTCTGGCCACTTCCTGGAGCTGGACAACATTGCGCATGGAATAGCGGCGTGATTGACCCGCTGTTCGGCCTGGCTGAACCAGGCCGATGCGGTCATACTGTCGCAAAGTCTGCGGGTGCATACCTGCAAGCTCTGCAGCCATCGAGATAGTAAAGATGGGCTGATTCTCGTCCATGCTTTAACCTTTCTCTCTGGTTAGTTGTTAGCGCTTAGCTTCTGAAAGCAAGTCTGCGCGAGGGTTCTCAGTTGGCGCAACAGCGGAGAACTTCTCCAGTGCTTCGCGAGCAGCGTCATCGAGGTGGGAAGGAACGGCAACCTGAACAACGGCGAGCAAGTCACCGCTGTCCTTTGCTGTCTTGATTCCGCGACCCTTCACACGAAGTGAACGTCCACTCGGAGTGCCAGGGGCAACCTTGAGCTTCACGTTCTCTCCATCTGGAGTGGGAACCTCGATCGTCGCGCCGAGGGTTGCCTCGACGAACGTCACAGGAACGTTGACCTTGATGTTGAGACCATCACGTTCAAAGACAGGGTGCTTCTTCACCTTCACGGTGAGAACGATGTCACCTGCTTCGCCGCCATCGGGGCTGGGGTAACCCTTGCCACGAAGACGAATCTTCTGAGCGTCGGCAACACCAGCAGGGATCTTCACCTTGACGGTGCGACCCTCGCTGGTAGTCAGGCTCATGGTGTCGCCATGGAAAGCTTCAAAGAAGTCGATAGTGACCGAAGAGACAATGTCTTGCCCCTTCTGCGGTCCACCGTAGCCACGGAAGCCGCCAGAGGATTGACCGAAACGGCCACCGCCACCAAACATGCCGCCGAGGATGTCTTCGAAACCGCCGCCCTGGAAGTTGTATTGCTGTCCACCACCGCGACCAAAACCACTGAAGGCGTCATCGAAACCACCCTGGGGTCCGCCAGCACTAAAGCGTGCTCCGGAACCCATGGCACGAATCTGGTCATACTCTGCGCGCTGATCCTTATCGGAAAGCACCGAGTAGGCCTCAGAGATTTCTTTGAACTTTGCTTCAGCCTTGGCGTTGCCTTGGTTGGAGTCAGGGTGGAACTCGCGAGCGAGCTTGCGATACACCTTCTTCAGATCTGCTTCCGAAGCGTCTTTGGAGACGCCGAGGACTTTATAAAAGTCTTTATCGAACCAATCTTGACTGGCCATATGCGCCCCCTTTCTTTATGTCGTTTCGGAAAATTTAGTCAGCAGGAACAGCGACGACAACCTTAGCCGCGCGTACCTGTGTGAGGCCAAGCATGTAGCCGGTCTCGACAACATCCAGCACTGTCTCTGCAGTGGCACCTGGGGTGGGCTGCTGCAGGATTGCTTCGTGCTGGTTGGGGTCGAATACATCGCCGGCTGCTCCGTAAGCTACGAGGCCGAGGCGCTCGGTCACGCCGCGAAGCTTGCCGGCGATGGCTGCTAGGGCGGAGCCCTCAGCCAGGTCGCCGTGCTTCTCGGCACGATCGATGTCATCGAGCACAGGAAGAAGAATCTTCACGGTGTCACTGATGATGCGTTCGCGTTCGATTTCACGGTTGGCCTCGGTGCGCTTGCGGTAGTTCGCATACTCAGCGGTGACGCGCTGCAAGTCAGCCAGACGCTCTGCTGCCAGATCACTTTCTGCCTCTTCGAGGAAGGAAAGGTCGGCATCTGTCAGAGAGGTCTCCACGTCAGCGTCTTCTAAAGAGATGCCTTCAGCGGTGTCGTATCCAGGATCTTCAACAAAGCCGGCGTTCTCGCCAGCTGCGTTGGAATCCCCTGCGGAGGAGCCCCCGTTCAGGGGCTCCTCTACTGGGTTCTCGTTCTGGTCGGACATGCTTACTTAGCGTCCTTGTCAGCCTCGTCGTCTTCGACAACTTCAGCGTCAACAACGTCATCGTCCGAAGCGGCTTCGCCTTCAGCAGCGCCTTCAGCGCCTGCCTCTGCCTGGCCGTTTGCGTAGATGGCTTCGCCGAGCTTGCCCTGGCTTTCCATGAGCTTGTCGTAGGCAGTCTTCACTGCTGCGTCATCCTCACCTGCGAGAGCAGTCTTGAGCTCGTCAACATCACCCTGAACCTCGGACTTGACGTCCTCGGGGAGCTTGTCTTCGTTCTCCTTGATGAGCTTCTCGATCGAGTAGGCAAGCTGTTCAGCACCGTTGCGGGTCTCTGCAGACTCACGACGTGCCTTGTCTTCAGCTGCGTGCTCTTCAGCTTCGCGAACCATGCGCTCGATGTCTTCCTTGGGAAGAGAAGAGCCACCGGTGATCGTCATCGACTGCTCCTTGCCCGTGCCCTTGTCCTTAGCGGACACGTGCACGATGCCGTTAGCGTCGATGTCGAAGGTGACCTCAACCTGTGGAACACCACGAGGTGCTGGTGCGATACCGCTGAGCTCGAAGTTACCCAGTGACTTGTTGTCACGAGTGAATTCACGCTCACCCTGGAATACCTGGATAGATACCGAGGGCTGGTTGTCGTCAGCGGTGGTGAAGGTCTCCGAACGCTTGGTGGGGATCGCGGTGTTGCGCTCGATGAGCTTGGTCATCATGCCACCCTTGGTCTCGATACCGAGGCTCAATGGGGTGACGTCGATGAGCAGAACATCCTTGCGCTCGCCACGAAGAACACCAGCCTGAAGGGCAGCACCAACGGCAACTACCTCATCAGGGTTCACGGTCTTGTTGGGCTCCTGGCCACCGGTCAGCTTCTTGACCAGTTCTGCCACAGCGGGCATACGGGTCGATCCACCAACGAGGACAACGTGAGCAATGTCGCTCACCTTGACGCCGGCTTCCTTGATGACATCCTCGAATGGCTTCTTGGTGCGAGCGATGAGGTCTTCGGTCATCGACTCGAACTGTGCACGGGTGAGGGTCTCATCGAGGTTGGCTGGGCCGTTCTCGGTCAGAGAGAGGTAAGGCAGCTGAATGCTGGTGCTCATGGAGGAGCTGAGCTCCTTCTTGGCCTGCTCAGCAGCTTCCTTCAGACGCTGGAGAGCAATCTTGTCCTTGGACACGTCAACACCAGTTGACTCCTTGAAGCGCTTGATGAGGTGCTCCACGATGCGCTGATCCCAGTCGTCACCACCGAGGCGGTTGTCACCAGAGGTCGAGCGAACCTGAATGGTTGAGAAGTCGTCATCCTTGCCCACTTCGAGCAGGGAAACGTCAAACGTTCCACCACCGAGGTCGAATACGAGGATGAGCTCGTCTTCCTTACCCTTGTCTAGGCCGTAAGCCAGAGCAGCTGCGGTGGGCTCGTTGATAATACGCAGAACGTTCAGACCTGCGATCTCACCAGCATCCTTAGTTGCCTGACGCTCAGCGTCGTTGAAGTACGCAGGGACGGTGATCACGGCGTCAGTGACGGTGTCACCGAGGTAGGTTTCAGCGTCGCGCTTGAGCTTGCCCAGAATACGAGCAGAAACTTCCTGAGGGGTGTACTTCTTGTCGTCGATTGCAACGGTCCAGTCGGTACCGATGTGACGCTTGACCGACGCAATGGTGCGGTCAACGTTGGTAACGGCCTGGCGCTTTGCGGGCTCTCCAACGAGTACTTCGCCATCCTTGGTGAACGCGACTACCGAGGGGGTAGTGCGGAAACCTTCAGCGTTAGCGATAACGGTGGGCTCGCCACCTTCGAGTACGGCAACGACCGAGTTGGTCGTTCCGAGGTCAATGCCTACTGCACGTGACATGTGTTTATCTCCTTGTTTCTCCCCGGCTTGTGGCCGGAAGTCCAGTGTTTATATGAAGTCTGTTCAAGACTTGAGTCCTGATGTATCAAGTTTGCCACCGGATGCAAGCAGAGTCAAGCGTTCACAGCAAATCTTGAGCTTTCTCGACTCAACTTTGGATTCATGGGGTGTTCACCTCGAGTTCTTCCCTGTAACCGCGCGGGCAAGATACCCTGAGCACATGTCAAGCACCGGTGCTGTAGAAGTAAAGATTCCCCGCAAGCAGGTCATCTCCTGGGCGCTCTGGGACTGGGGAACCTCTGCCTTTAGTGTGCTCATCACGACATTCGTCTTCGCTCGTTACATCGTCTCGAGCTACTTCATTGATCCCAAGATTGTCGAAGCTTACGAAGCTGCCGGTGGCGAGGGTGTGGCCACCGGAGCCGCTCTGGCTAACTTCCAAGCAGCCGAGGCCAACCTCACCAGCTGGGTGGGCTGGGCCCTGGCAATTGGTGGCGTCGCGGTTGCCGTGATTGCTCCCGTGGTTGGTCAGCGCACCGACGCTGGCGGAAAGCGCAAGCTATGGCTTGGCATCAACACCGGCATTGTGATCCTCGCAACAGCCGCCATGTTCTTTGTGGAAGGTGCGCCACAGTTCTTCGCACTGGGAATCGTGCTGCTCACCATTGGCAACGTGTTCTATGAAATGGCGAATGTGAACTACAACGCCATGTTGCTTCAGGTATCCACCCCCAAGAACATGGGACGCATCTCCGGCTTTGGCTGGGGAATGGGTTACTTCGGTGGCATCGTCGTTCTGTTGATCGCCCTGGTCGGATTCATCCTGGGCGATCCCCCCTATTGGTTTGGCGTGACCACTGACGGTGGAATGAACATTCGTGTTGTTGCCGTTTTCGGAGCCATCTGGGCTCTGGCCTTCTCTCTGCCGGTCCTGTTCAATGTTCCTGAGAACGTTGCAACGAACCCCGGCAAGAAAGCCGGCATCATCGAGTCCTACAAGATCTTGTTCCGCAAGATTGCGGACCTGTACAAGAACTCTCGCCCCACTTTCTACTTCCTCCTCGCCAGCGCCGTCTTCCGTGATGGTCTGGCAGCTGTCTTCGCCTTTGGTGGCATCTTGGCGGGAACGGTCTTTGGCCTCAGCTTCACTGAAGTCATCCT
>ERZ1034361.386-NODE-386-length-30009-cov-5.124115_pt1 | contig 30009 bp, 26 predicted proteins | sample MGYA00520617_ERZ1034361 | MGnify/ENA primary metagenome ERZ1034361 (study PRJEB33736, sample SAMEA104284507) | Azolla filiculoides | biome: Urban; feature: Water surface; material: Ditch water | place: Netherlands | collected 2015-10-28 | depth 0-0.1 m ...
TTCCGTTAAAAACAAGAATTTATGGCTCTGTACCTTCTAAAATATTCGAGTATGGTGCTTTGGGATTTCCTGTGCTTTATTTTGGCGGTGGCGAAGGAGAAACTATTGTTAGAGAAAATAATTTGGGTTGGGTTGCCCAGGTTGGAAATTTTGAAAGCTTGAATGCCACTTTAATCGAAATATCAAAAACAGGGAAAAATAAAATTCAAACGATGAAAAAAGAAGTTTTTGATAGTGCCGAAAAGCATTTCAATCTTGATTTTCAAATTAAAGATTTGATTAATAAAAACGTGTTTTAAAATGCTTTTTCATCCCCTTTCAATATGTTGAAAATGGTTTTGACGATGATTTCGACATCCAATAAAATGGACCAATTTTCCATATAAAAAATATCAAATTTTACTCTGTTGATAATATCTTCATCTGTTTCAACTTCTCCACGATACCCTTTGGTTTGAGCCAATCCTGTGATTCCTGGTTTGACAAAATGACGCACCATAAATTTATCTACTTGCAGCGCATATAAATTAGTCACACTGACCATATGCGGTCGAGGACCAACGACAGACATATCTCCCAAGAGTACATTAAAAAATTGTGGTAATTCGTCGATACTGGTTTTCCTGATAAATTTGCCCACTTTGGTTATTCGAACATCATTTTTAGATGCTAAATCCAAATCGGCTTTGTCGTTTAATTTCATTGATCGAAACTTGTAACAATTAAATTCCTTGTAATTCAATCCATTTCTTTTTTGTACAAAAAAAACAGGTCCTTTTGAATCTAATTTTATAATTAAAGCCATAATTGGCATAAGCCAAGACATTAATCCAACGATTACTATTGAAGAAAAAACAAGGTCAAAAACGCGTTTTATAACTTTATTTAATTTTTCGTCCTGCAGAATATTTCTTAAGGAAATAACGGGTATGTAGTCATAATATTCATACTTCGCGTTTAATGACAAAATTTGTTTTTCGTCTGGAATAAACTTTAATGTTTTCAAATTATTATCGGCAAAATCAATTATATAATTGATTTGACTATCCGATAAATCGGCCATTGAACAATATATTTCGTTTATTTTATAATCAGAAACATAGGTAAGGCAGTCGTCAATTCTTTCCTTTTTATGGTTTTCTAGAGTGAATACTTTTATCAAATTATATCCATAATCTGGATTTTCAGTAAAAAAAGTTTTTAATGGATTGATGTTTTTCATGTTTCCCAATAAAACAACGCTTCTGGAATTTCCTCCATATAAAACTCTAAATTTTCTTAGAAAATAATAAATGGAAAGTTTGAAAAATAAAACAAATGCTATCGATACAAAAACAAAGAAAACGACTCTTTTTTGAAAATAAAAATCAGAATAAAACAACTCTAAAGCCAAGCAAAATAAGGAAAATAGAATGAATTGTTTTAAAGCGCAATTTAAAATTGCTATCACCTTTGTATAGCGATAGACTTCATAAAAACCAAGATAAATGGCAATTGACAACCAGGCAAAACTAATTAGAATGGAATAAACAACTTTATTGTCGTGAAACGGAAACACATAGAAAGCCAATACATTGATGATAATTAAATCAATCACGTATGAAAATGGACGAATATAACCTGAATATCTTCCTGTTTTGGTTTTCACCTATTTGATGTGTTTAGAGAAGTTTTTTAAATCGTAAACCCTGATTATTTTATATTAAAAATTTGTTCTAATATTTTAATAGTAATCAAATACGTGGGCTTTACTCCTGTTGTTCCTAAACCTCCTGAAGCCAATGTGCTTCCTGTTTCGAGTGGGTTATCCGAAGCGTAGTAAGCATATCTAACTTTGACATCTTGTGGAATACTTTTTCTTATTTTTGAAGCCGATTGGATGGCTTTTTGATAATAAGAACCTTCCATTTCCAATCCAATTACACCCCAAGTCGATTCGTGGAAAAACTTCAATAAATCTTTATTTTGTAACGAAGTTCCCAACACAGTTACCATTGGTCCTTCGAAAACAGGAATGCCATCATCTTTAAACATTGCTCCTTTTAATTCGTTTTCAAAGTAATAATTATCGGCAGTTCCTTCGTTGATGTGTGCAGATGGAATCATAATATCTCCTTTTCCTCCTTGAAGAATTCCTGCTTTTCCCATAATAGAAACCGATTCGACATTCAATAAAATATCTTTTTTGTAGGGTTTCAATAATTCATCTATGGTTTCATAAGCCTGCTCCCCAAAGGCATAATCCATCACAATAAGAACAGGTTGTTTTTCTCCTATTTTAGCGTTTGGAAACGAGGATTTAGCCCAATCTATTTTGGCCGTGTCAAAAATTTGTACGTCAATATTGGTTCCAGAAGCTGCATCAGGAAGCGAGATCATTCCGTGCAATTTTGCAAATGCTGAAACTTTTTCCCTAACTTCATTCGCGCCCGATTTACTCAATTCTTCATAAATAAAGAAATCAGTTTTGTCTTTGAACTTGGTTTTCAAAACCGTAGTAGCAAAAATCGAATTCATCACACTGTGCATGTTGGCACTGATAACATGGATTGGTCGATCTAAAAGTTTGTGTTGTTTTAAAACTTCTTTGATGTTGGTTGCCCAGATTTCGCCGTGAATATGGTGTCCTAATCGTTCTCTTAAAATCGGACTAAAAGTGATGGTTCTCTTGTTGTCATCGACCACTTCTTCGATGGCTAATTTTCCCAACCAATAAATCACGTGCAAAAATCGATCAGGAGATAATTCTGATCCAAAAGCATCGTAAATGTCTAAAACTTCAATAAAAGTTCTACCTAAAATATTGGCTGCGTGCGAAACGGCTTTTTCTTTTTCTATTTGAGTCAGTTTTTTCTTTTGTGAAACTGCTGCCTCTAATTTTTGCCAATCGCGCGAAACTTCGCCAGCATCATCAAGCAAAACTCTGTTTTTAATCTTGTGCGATTCAATAAAAATAAAGGTCAAATGCGTCAAAATATCATAAATATCCGAACGTCCTCGGGTGATTTCAACATTCATTTGTTCATCGTCAATTCGATAGCAATTGCGTCGTCTTTTTGGAGGAACAATAGCCTGAAAATGGGATTTAGAATAGCCTTCGTCTGACGTTAAATTGATGAATCTACATTCCTCAATTCCTGTTGGAAGTCGTTCGATAACGTATAAAAGTCCACTTAATTCTACTTTTTCTTCGGCAATATTTCCGTAAATTTCTGGTCGCAATGCCAATAATGCTTCTCGTAATGTATCGCCCGAAACACCCATCGGTTTATAAAAACCACGGTTAAACAAATGGCGCATTGTTATATACATTTTTTCTATTGCCGCCGATGATTCTTGTGCTCTGGATCTGGATATGTTTTTCATTTCTTTCATAAAATTCTACTTTATAACCATACAAATGTATGGTTTTAATAATTTAGTTAGATAAAATTAGTGTTATCACTGGCTCATTTATCATCATTTTGGCCGATGGATCTCTTTCATTCTGATTCGTTTGTTTATTCCATTTTCCGCCTGAAAAAGTATATAAAAATTCTCTTTCTACATAATTGTACAAAACAAAAGGAAAATAAGTTTTTTGTACTTGTGTAATGTTCGTATTCAAATCGGTAATGCTTTTTTCAATTTTATTTCTTTCGATTAACAATTTTTCGAAACCAACAAAAAGACCGTTTTTTGGAAATTTTAAATTGAATTTAGCTAAATCAAATCGGTTGATTCTTGTTCCCTTTTTGACTGTAACCACAAAATCTTTGTCCAATAATTCTTCGGCAGGAAAACCATTCGAATCTACTGTATAAAAATGAATTTTAATACTGGCATTTTCGATTTTGCTGTCGGTGTAAATACTAACTTGTTTTACATATTTTGTTTTTTTGTACGACGAAATATAAGGAAAAAATTTGGTGTCAATCTTTGGTCCATTATCAAATGCTTGGTAAATTTCGGTTTTGCTTTTTCCGATTTCAATTTCCTTGGTGCCAATGCTTTTTGAAATTACGACCTCATTCAAGGAATACGCCATTGGTTTCAAATTGACTTCCATAACTGAAGAAGCCTTGATAATTTTCTTTTCGTAACCCAAAGTAGAAAAAATTAATTGCTTTCCAATGGCAGATGTATTGATCAAAAAAGTGCCGTTTTCTTCTGAAGTCGAACCAATGTTTTCATTCTCGACCCAAATGTTTACATAAGGAATGGGCTTTCCGCTAAGGCTATCTCTAACGATACCTTTTATCTGAGCTAAAACAGAGAAATTAACTAAAATTAGTACTAAGAAAAGTCTTTTCTCTATCATATTTTTTTTATTCACTTTTTAACAAATCCACAATTTTTCTATCATTGCTCAACCTCGGAATTTTATTCTGTCCGCCCAGTTTTCCAATAGACTTCATATAGTCTTGAAAACCGTTTTTGACCACTTTTGTGATGACCACTTTTCGCAACACATTACCCACAATCAAATCGTCATAATAGATATTTTGTTTCCGCATAGCGTTGTCCAAAGCTTCGGCAAAATCTTCAGGATTTTCAGGTTCGTTTTCAAATTCTATGAACCATTCGTGATACGGCAAGCCTGAATTTGGAGTAATTTGTGGCGCAACAGTAAATTCGTTAATGCGGATATTTGTTCCAATTATGGCTTCCTGCAAAGCGCTTTCGACTTCCTTGCCAATAACGTGTTCGCCAAAAGCCGAAATATAATGTTTGATTCTTCCCGAAACAATGACGCGATACGGTTTCAAACTCGTAAACTGAACGGTGTCGCCAATGTTGTAACCCCAAAGTCCGGCATTGGTCGAAATAATTAACACATAATTTACGTCCAATTCGACTTCGCCAATAGTATAACGTTTTGGATTTTCGGTGTAAAATTCGTCACTTTTAATGAATTCGTAGAAAATTCCAGAATTCAACAACAGCAACATTCCTTTTTCTTTTTGCGAATCTTGGTAGGCAAAAAATCCTTCCGATGCTGGAAATAATTCAATGCTATCCACTTTTCGACCAATCAAATTTTCGAATTTGGCACGATAGGGTTCGTAGTTTACACCTCCATAAATAAACAAATTGAAGTTTTTGAAAATTTCGCCTACAGGCTTCCCTCCTTTTTGATGTAATTTTTCGAAATACATTTGCACCCAAGACGGAATCCCCGAAATGACGGTCATATTTTGATTGAAAGTTTCTTCGACGATGGCATTGACCTTGGTTTCCCAATCTTCTATGCAGTTGGTTTCCCAAGAAGGCATTCGGTTTTTTTGTAAATATTTTGGAACAAAATGCGCCACAATTCCGGATAATCTGCCGAGTTTCACGCCGTTTTTTTCTTCTAAAATCGGACTTCCTTGGAGGAAAATCATTTTGCCATCAACAAAATTGGCCTTGCCTGTTTCGTGAATGTAATGCAAAATGGCGTTTCGAGCCGCTTCGATATGAAATGGCATCGATTCCTTGGTGAGTGGAATGTATTTGGCTCCCGAAGTCGTACCTGAAGTTTTGGCAAAATAAAGCGGTTTGCCCTTCCAGAGCACGTTTTCTTCTCCTTTCACCACTTTATCTACATACGATTTCAAGCCTTCATAGTCTCGAACGGGAACATTTCTTGAAAAATCCTCAAAAGTTTTGATTTGGTCGAAATGATGGTCGATTCCAAATTGGGTGTTTTTCGCTTGACGAATTAAATCTTCGAAAACTTGCTGCTGCGTTGCTATGGGATTGGTTGCCCAAAGCTGTGTTTTTCGATAAATTTGTTGAGCAAAGATTTTAGCAAAAAAAGATTTTAAAGACATTGTATGGTTTTATTTTTTCGCTTTTGATGCGTTGGATTTCGTGTTTTTTTCTTCTTTGGCGACTTCTTTTCTTAATTCCAATTCTTCTTTTGAAGGAGATAAATCCGCTTTAGAAACTGTGTCAGAGGCTGAGGCAAGAATAGAGTCTTTATTGAATTTAGCATATTCTAATTCGCCTGTCAATACTTTCTGGATGGATTTGATGTAGGCTTCATTTTGTTGCAAGACCAAAGTTAAGGAATCTGATTTAAGAGCTAATTCGGTAGCGTCTTTTTTTAATTTAGAAGAAGAATATCCTGGAATAAACTCTCTCAAAGGGGTAAAAGCAATGATAAAAGTGGTGAAAGTAATCAATAAAATAGCCCCTGAAGTTGCGGCCACAAAAACATTCATCAGATTCAATTTGAAGGAAAAAAGTTCTTCAAATGTTTCTTCATTTAAAATAACCAAACGGTTTTTTGTGAATAATTTATGGTGAAGTTTTCTTCTTTTAAGCCTATTCTCAGACATATTTTGCGTTTATGATACAAATATAATAATTAATGCAATCATTCGCTTGTTTTCTTGTTTGTGTTTGTGCTATGGCATTTTTTACGAAATTTTTAACGTATTCGACCTTAAATAAATAACTCAAAATGATTTTGAGTACAGTATTTCTATTTACCTTTGCCAAACGATTTATTACAAATTTGCTTCGGCAATAAATTATTTTAATTATGGGAAGATTTGGTTTAACGGAAATCCTTGTTATTTTGGCAGTTGTTTTATTACTTTTTGGTGGTAAAAAAATTCCAGAATTGATGAAAGGTTTAGGTAGTGGAATTAAAGAATTCAAAAACGCTGCTAAAGACGACCAACCAGCAGATAAAAAAGAAAAAGAAGAAACTAAAGAATAAACTTTAGAAATTTCTATTTTTAGAATTCCAAATTCCAAATCATTATTTGCTTTGGGGTTTGGAATTTATATTTTTATATCCTAATCAAAATCTATTAATTGTCTTCATCCTTTGTGTTTTAAACAGACATTGTTGCGATAAAATTTTGTGATTTAACTCCAGTTCAAATGAAAACCAAAAGCCTTTTATTATTATTTTTAGTGTCCTTACAATCGCTCTTTGCTCAAGAAATTGTAGGATCGTGGGAGGGAAACTTATCTGTTCAAGGAACCAAACTTCCATTGATTTTTAACATTCAAAAAAACGGAGAATTCTATCTATCCACTTTAGACAGTCCGATGCAAGGAGCAAAAGGTATTCCTGTAAAGGAAACTATTTATGTAAATAATGAATTGAAAATCAACGCTCCCAATCTTAATTTAAAATTTGAAGGCCTCTTTAAAGGCGAAACAATCGATGGAACTTTTATACAAAATGGCGCTAGTTTTCCACTGGTATTAACTAGGAAAAAAGAAGATACTCCAACACTAAATCGTCCGCAAGAACCCAAAGCTCCTTTTGATTATCCGATAGAAGAAGTGGTTTTTGTAAATCCAAAAGACAAAAACACACTGGCAGGAACTTTGACACTCCCTAAAAACAAAAAAGATTTTCCTGTAGTAGTTTTAATTACGGGTTCAGGTGCTCAAAATCGTGATTCTGAAATTTTTGGACACAAACCGTTTGCTGTTATTGCCAATGATTTTGCTCAAAAAGGAATTGGAGTATTGCGTCTAGACGATCGAGGTGTTGGTGGTTCTAGCAAAGGAACTACAGAAGATACTTCGGCTAATTTTGCTACAGATATCAGCGCAGCTGTCGATTTTTTGAGTGCAAAAGGTTTTGGAAAAATTGGTTTAATCGGCCACAGCGAAGGAGGATTAATTGCACCCATTGTAGCGGTTCAAAACAAAAAAGTACAATTTATCATATCGCTTGCCGGTCCGGGCATTCCAATTGACCAAATGATGATTTTGCAAAGTCAAGCAATTGCAAAATCGCAAGGTGCAACTCCCGCTCAAATTGAGGCTAGTACTGCTTTTAACCAAAAAGTATATGCCTATATTATCAATTATAAAGGAGCCGATTTAAAAACTGATTTTCAACCATTCGTTAAAGAAGAATTTAAAAAAATAACTCAAAGTCAAGGACTTACCGAAAGTCAAATCGATAATTTTGTTGCGCAACAAAGTCAAAACATTACAAGTCCGTGGTATGTTTATTTTTTAAAATTCAATCCTGATTTGTATTGGTCTAAGTTGAAAATTCCTGTATTGGCGTTAAATGGTTCATTAGATGTTCAAGTAAAAGCAACTGAAAATTTAGCGGGAATTCAAGCTTCATTATCCAAAGCAGGTAATAAAAAAGTTGTAATAAAAGAACTTCCTGGATTAAATCATTTGTTTCAAGAAGCCAAAACAGGAGCAACAGCCGAATATTTAACTATTGAACAAACCTTTGCTTCTTTGGTTTTAGACACGATGAGTAATTGGATTTTGGGGATAAAATAGAAGATGAAAAATTTTACAAAACCATCGTCAACTGAATTCATTTTACTCTTTCTTCTAAAATAGATTTATCAATCTTAAATTAACGCTCTTTTCTTTTTCAACTTATAATGTTAAATTTGTAGTATTATTTTTAAAAAAATCAAGAAAATGAAAAAATTATTATTATTAATGAGTTTAGTATCAATTGGATTCACAAATGCTCAAACTAAAAACAAAGGAACTTTTGAAATTACTCCAAAAATTGGATATTCTAGCTTTAATGAAATCAATGAAAACGGTTCCACAGATTCTAATAGTGGAGTAGAATTTGGTGCAACAACAGATTACTATTTTAATAACAGATGGAGTTTGCGCTCTGGATTAGTTTTTGATAAAATGGGGGGTGAATATGAATTTTTTGGTGATAAATATGAAGATAAATTAAACTATTTGAGTATTCCAATAAACGCCAACTGGCACTTTGGTAGTACTCGAAAATGGAATTTGAATTTTGGAGTAAGTCCATCTTTTTTAGTTGGAGCAAAAGTAAATGACACGAAAATTCCTAGTGGCACCATTAAAACTTTTCAATTAGGATTCACTTATGGAATTGGTTATAAAATTGAAATTACTAAAACATTCGGTATTTTGCTTGACTATCAAGGATTTTCTGGCTTGACTAATATTAATGAAATTTCTGGTATTGATTATAGAAATTCTGGTGGTAGTTTTAATGTTGGTGGAGTTATCGAACTTTAAAAATTATCCGAAATAAAAAAACGGGGTTCATTAAATTGAATCCCGTTTTTTTGAATTTATAATATCATCGTCAACTGAATTCTCTTTCTATCCTCATCGACTTCGGTGACTTTTACCTCAACGTGTTGGTGTAACTTTACCACTTCATTCACATCGCTCACGAAGCCAGCTTTGAGTTGAGAGATGTGAACCAAACCACTTTCCTTGATTCCCAAATCGACAAAACAACCAAAATTGGTGATGTTGTTGACAATTCCTGGTAAAATCATTCCGGTTTTCAAGTCTTTTATTGATTTTACATTGGGGTCAAATTCAAAAACTTTGGCTGATTTTCTAGGGTCTAATCCTGGTTTTTCGAGCTCTTTGATGATGTCTTTTAAAGTCAACAATCCTATTTCTGGTGTAATATAATTTTCGACTTTAATCAAAGCTGTTTTCTCTTTATTGGCAATCAAATCATTTACCGAAAGTTTTAAATCTTTGGCCATTTTCTCCACAATCGGATAAGCCTCAGGATGCACGGCCGAATTATCCAACGGGTTTTTAGCATTCGAAATTCGAATAAAAGCAACACCTTGCTGATACGCTTTTTCGCCCAATCGAGGCACTTTTTTCAATTGTTTTCGGTCTTCAAAAGGACCATTTTCCGATCGATAATTCACAATGTTTTCGGCCAGCTTCTCTCCTATTCCACTCACATAACTCAACAAATGTTTGCTCGCTGTGTTGATGTTTATTCCAACCGAATTCACGCAACGGATTACTGTCGAATCTAATTCTTCTTTCAATTTGGTTTGATCTACATCATGCTGGTATTGCCCTACTCCAATGGCTTTTGGGTCGATTTTTACCAATTCGGCCAAAGGATCCGACAATCGTCTTCCGATAGAAACCGAACCACGAACCGTTACATCATAATTTGGAAATTCCTCCCTCGCAATTTTCGAAGCGGAATAAACAGATGCTCCTGCTTCTGAAACAATAAAAACCTGAACCGGTTTGTCAAAAGCTATTTTCTTGATAAAGAACTCCGTTTCTCTGGAAGCTGTTCCGTTTCCGATGGAAATGGCATCAATATTATAGGCATTTACCATCGATTTTATCTTTTTCATCGCCATTGCCGTTTCATTCTGCGGCGCGTGCGGATAAATGGTTTCGTTGTACAGCAAATCGCCTTTTTCGTCCAGACAAACCACTTTACAACCTGAACGAAAACCGGGATCAATAGCCAAAATTCGTTTTTCGCCCAAAGGTGGTGCCAGCAACAATTGCCCCAAATTATTGGCAAAAACCTGAATCGAATTGGCATCCGCCTTGGCTTTGGCTTCCTGTAAAATTTCGTTTGAAATGGCAGGATTCAATAATCTTTTGTAACTATCTTCAATTGCTAATTGAACGTGTGATGTGCTCGGACTTTGTCCTTTTAAAACCAATTCGTCAATAATATCATAAGCTTCGTCAATATCAACCTCAACTTTAAACTTAATAAAACCTTCGTTTTCGGCACGAAGCATAGCCAATAATCTATGCGAAGGTGCTTTGGTCAACGGTTCTGACCAATCGAAATATTGGTTGAATTTTTGAGCATCTTGTTCGTCTTTTTTGGTTTTTACCACCTTGGTCGTGATGATTGCTTTGCGTTGAAAAAGTCTTCGCAATTGTTTACGAACATAAATATTTTCGTTAATCCATTCGGCGATAATGTCGCGTGCGCCTTGCAAAGCGGCATCTTCATTAATAACATTGCCGTTTAAATATTTCGTCGCCAGAAAATCAACATCGTCGTTGTTTTGCGCCATTATGATTTTGGCTAAAGGTTCCAATCCGTTTTCGCGAGCGACATCGGCCTTGGTTTTTTTCTTCTTTTTGAAAGGCAAATAAAAATCCTCCAATTCCTGTAAATCGAAGCTCTGTTGAATTTTTTTATCCAATTCGGGCGTCAATGCGTTTTGCTCTTCAATCGATTTTAAAATGGCTTCTTTTCGTTTTACAATTACTTCATAATCCTTCTGGAGTTTCGCAATTTGCTCTATTTGAACTTCGTCTAGGTTTCCTGTTTTGTCTTTTCGATAACGAGAAATAAACGGAATGGTGCAATCTTCTTCTAATAATTGAACCGTGTTTTGAATGTTTATGGGTGCTGTTTGAACAGACTTGGCGATGAATTGTATGTTGGTCATTGTTTTATTTCAAAAATTTTATTGGGTTGGGATAATAATTTTTTATTCGGTTTCCTTTAATTTTTATGGCTACATAAATTGAATAACAAATGTTTAAAAAGGTAAAACTATAATAAACAAGGAAAATAGATACTATTCCTAATCTCAAATGCATTATTTTACCTAAAACGGCAATTATTAAGATTGCATTTGAAATTATTGAAAAAAATATTTGAAAATTTATAATATTTTTTCCTTGTTTGTTAACTTCAACAATGCTATTTCTTTTATTTAACCACAAAATAAGTGGTAAAATAATATTTCCTAAAGGTATTACGATATTTGAAATTATTGATAAATGAAGGAATATTAAATAGCTGTTATCTTCAATTTTTCCATAATCTACTAATTCTTCAATATTGATTTTTAAAACTTCACAAATTTGTTTTAATGTATTTCCTCTAGGTTCATTTTCGTCTTTTTCAATTCGTTGTAATGTTCTTAAATTAATTTTTGACAAGTCCGAAAGTTCTTCTTGAGACATTCCTTTTTGCTTTCTAATTTTTGAAATTTTTGTTCCGATAGTTTCCATAGTATATTTTTTAAAATTTCTTCAAAATTAGATTGGTTCACCTATTTTATCTTGCGGTTTATTTACGACTTCTTTACGACATTAATGTCTAGAGCCTGATTTCATTGCGTTTACTATATAAATTTGAAATAATTTTTTAAAGCAAATTTATTTTCATTTTTGTAAATAAAGCGAGATTCTCGTAAAATCTAGCATTATTTACTTATTTTTTTATTTTCTAAAAATAATATCTTTGAAACTTAATTTCTGTTAAATGACTATTTTATTCTACTATTTTTTGATTTTGAATGGAATCGCTTTTGCCTTAACAGCTTATGACAAACAATTGGCAAAAGCTCAAAAACGAAGATTTTCAGAACGTACTTTGTTAAGTTTTATTTTCTTTGGAGGAACGATTGGTTCGGGTTTGGCGATGCTTATTTTCAGACATAAAACGGCAAAAAATAGCTATCTTTTAAAATTTTGGGTAATTGTAATTGTACAGATTTTGATAGCTTGGTTTTATTTAAACAATTAATAATTAAGTCAATAAAAAAGCCCAGTTTTTAGACTGAGCTTTAATTATTTATGGTGCGAAGCACCTCGATTTTTTTTTGACTAATCCTGAACTATAAAATCCTTAGAAGCTTCTTCCCTATTATATTCGGGTTGAATATTAATGTGATTGATTTGGAATTTATCAAATAAAACGTGCTCTATTTTATGCAAGATTTCATTGAATTCAGACATTTTTATGTCTTCTGAACAATCTAGATGGGCTTCAAGATGCAATTCATCATCGTTGAGATGCCAAACGTGAATGTGGTGTAATTTATCAGTACCTGGAATTTTGTGTACTTCTTCGATAATTTCATTTATATCAATATGAGTTGGAGTAAAAAGCATTAACATCTTTGTTGAATCTTTAAGTAAATCAAAGCCAACAACAAGTAAATATATTGCAATTGCCAATGTTAAAACGCTATCGACCCAAAACCATTGAAAATATTTCATTAACAATCCACCAACTAAAACGGCTACTGATGCTAACATATCTGTAAACAAATGCAAATAGGCTGATTTCATATTCAAATTTTTATCAGCATCATTTTTTAATAATAATACCGACAAACCATTTGCAACAATTCCTATAATGGAAAGCCAAATAACTAAACCAGATTTAATGGGTTCTGGATTGAAAAAGCGTTCGACAGCTCCATAAACCAAAAACAAAGCCACAATGATTAAAGTCATTGCATTAACAAAAGCAGCAATAAGTTCAGCTCTTTTATAACCAAATGTTTGATTTACAGAAGCTTCTCTTTTAGCTAATTTATGAGCTACATAACTAAAAACCAAAGAAAGAACATCAGAAAAATTATGCAATGCATCTGACAATAAGGCTAAACTTCCTGATAAGATTCCACCAACAACTTGTGCAACCGTAATAACAATATTTAAAATAATAGAAAACAGTAAATTTTTACCTTCTACTTGATGATGATGGTGATGCTCGTGATTATGATGCTGTCCCAAAATACTAACAACTTATTTTATCTACTCTAGTTTGATGTCTTCCGCCTTCAAATTCAGTAGTTAAAAACGTTTCAACAATTTCGATTGCTTGTTGTATTGATGTGTAACGGGCCGGAATACTAAGAACATTAGCATTATTATGTAATCGAGTTAAATAAGCAATTTCTTTTATCCAACACAATCCCGCTCTTACTTTTGGATGTTTATTAACCGTCATCGCAATTCCGTTTCCTGAACCACAAATCACAATTCCAAAATCGGCTTTTCCTTCAGAAACATCATTAGCTACTGGATGTCCAAAATCTGGATAATCTACAGAAGCATCGGTATCAGTTCCATAATTGGTCACTTCGTATCCTTTTGATTCTAAATATTCAACAATAGCTTTTTTATATTCTGGTCCTGCGTGGTCGTTTCCGATAGAGATTTTCATAATAATTTAGATTGAATTTTGTGCCGCAAATTTACTGAAACAATTACTTATTATTCTTAATATCAAATTAAATATATAACTATCATAGTATTAATGTTATATATTTTTAAAAAAATAGTTTCTATAAAAATTAACTTGAAAAATTATTTCAAATGTAATTTTAATGTTAAATAATGGTAATGTTAATAGCATTTTGTAAATACTTGATAATCAGTTAACCTTAAATTAACATAGAATGTTTATAACTTTGAATAGAAAATTAGAACTATTTCTTGTTTGTATTGAATAAAAATGTAATCCAAAACCGGAATGAAAAAACCAAATTTAGTTTGGTTGATTTTTAGAAAAGTTATTGATAGAAATAAAGGGTTTATTAACAAAAATAGAAATGAAACTTATTTACAAAAACTATACTTTTTTTGTTATTAACTGTTGTTAATTGTTTTTAAAAAATGCTTGAAATTAAACCATTTACCTTCTTAAAACTATGTTAATAAATCGTTATAAAAACAAATAACTACAAAATTCTATATTTTAAAATAATTTTATTCTAACTATTAACACGCTATAATAACCATTAAAAAATTAATTTAAATTTCCTTTTCTTTTTGTTGTTTTTAATATGTGTTGACAACTTTTAAATTTCAAACAATTTCAAGATTGGTGTTCAAATTATCCAGAATCTCTCGAACTCTTTCAAAATCATTTTTGTGAACTTTCAGATGAATTCCGCCATAGGCAATACTAGCTAATGGATCAATTGAAATTAAATTCTCATTTTGAAACAAAAAAGGAATTCCTTCATTTTGTAAAATAGATTTCAAAACTATTATTTCATGAGCAAAATTAAATGAGGCAATGGTTTGAAAATGGTCCATTTTGTAAATTTTTATAAAGATACAAAAGTTATATTTTAGATAAATCTATTCTCTATTTTCTGTTTTCTGTTTTCTTATTTGTAATTTTAGACCTTTAAGAAAAGATTTATGAGTAAAAAACTGAGAAAACCAGTAAAAAAAGAGAAAGACTTCTCTGAAAAAATTATCAAAATACTAGCTCAAAATGCCAATAAAGCATTTAATTATAAGCAAATAGCTGCCATTTTAGAAAAAGATGATACAAAAAGTAGAAATGAAATCATCAGAGATTTAAAGATTCTTGCTTCGTCCAAAAAAATAATCGAAACCGAACCTGGAAAATATCTTGTTAAAGCCATTAGTCAAGATTATTATGAAGGAACCATTGATATGACAGGTCGAAAAACAGCTTATTTTATTTGTCCTGATTTTGAAGAAGATGTTTTTATTCCCACCAATAATTTAAATAGAGCTTTAGACAAAGACAAAGTAAAAGTCTATGTCTATAATCGTAGAAAAGGAAGAAGACCTGAAGGTGAAGTGATTGAAGTGGTAGAAAGAGCCAAAACTGATTTTGTAGGAGTAATTGATATTCAAAAGAATTTTGCTTTTGTATCGACAGCCAATCCAAAAATGTACACCGATATTTTTATTCCAAAAGATAAATTAGGCGAAGCCGAACAAGGCGATGTAGTTTTGGTTCATATCGAAGATTGGCCTAAAAGAGCCGATAGTCCTTTTGGAACCGTGGTCAAAGTGCTTGGAAAGCCTGGAGAACACGATACAGAAATTCACGCTATTCTTGCAGAATATGGTTTACCAGCCGAATTTCCGGTAGAAGTAGAAGTTTATGCTCAAAAAATTGACACTTCTATTACCGAAGAAGAAATTAATAAACGTCGGGATATGCGTGATACTTTAACTTTCACAATTGATCCAAAAGATGCTAAAGATTTTGATGATGCTTTGTCTTTCAAAAAGTTAGATAACGGAAATTACGAAATAGGAATTCACATTGCCGATGTTTCTCATTACCTTCAAGAAGGAACCATTTTGGATGATGAAGCTTATCAACGTGCGACTTCAGTATATTTGGTAGATAGAGTAGTACCAATGTTGCCCGAAGTTTTATCCAATTTTGCTTGTTCATTGCGTCCGCAAGAAGAAAAATATACGTTTTCGGCTATTTTCGAAATTAGTGAAAAAGCACAAGTGGTCAATCAATGGTTTGGAAGAACGGTGATTTTCTCAGATCAACGATTTGCTTACGAAGAAGCGCAATACATCATAGAAACGAAAGACAATACTATTCCAGCTGAAACTTCAATCACTGGCACTTCTTATAAAGTTTCGGATGAAATTGTCGCAGCAACGCTTAAAATGCAAGATTTGGCTCAAATTTTGAGAAGAAATAGAATGAATAACGGCGCCATTTCGTTTGATAAAGTCGAAGTAAAATTTAATTTAGACAATGAAGGCGAACCAGAAGGTGTTTATTTTAAAATTTCGAAAGATGCCAATCATTTGATTGAAGAATTTATGCTTTTAGCGAATAGAAAAGTGGCTGAATACGTTGGAAAACAAAAGAAAACCTTTATTTACCGTATTCACGACGAACCAAATGAAGATAAATTAATTGCGATGCAAACCGTGATTGCCAAATTTGGTTACAAAATCGATTTTAGAAACAAAGGCGATATTTCGAAATCATTGAATGCTTTAATGGTTGAAGTCAATGGAAAAAAAGAACAGAATTTAATTGATACTTTGGCGATTAGAACCATGAGCAAAGCCAAATATTCGACCGATAATATTGGACATTATGGTTTGGCTTTTGATTATTACAGTCATTTTACATCGCCAATTCGTCGTTATCCTGATGTTATGGTGCATCGATTATTGCAATTTTATTTAGATGGAGGAAAATCAGTCGATGAAGAAAAATATGAAGCAAAATGTTTGCATTCCTCTACAATGGAAGGTTTAGCATCGAATGCTGAACGAGATTCTATCAAATATATGCAAGTGAAATACATGCAAAATCACAATGATCAAGAATTCTTGGGCGTTATTTCTGGAGTAACCGAATGGGGAATTTTCGTTGAAATTATCGAAAATAAATGCGAAGGAATGGTTCGAATTCGTGAAATTAAAGACGATTATTACACTTTCGACGAAAAACAATATGCCTTGGTTGGAGCTACAACAAAATCGCTTTTGCAATTAGGAGATGAGATTTACGTTAAAGTAAAAAATGCTGATTTAGTCAAAAAACAATTGGATTTTAACTTTATTAGAAGAAATGAATAAATGTTTTTATAATTAAAATTTAAAAAAATGAAAAAGATTATTGTAGCAATATTTGTGTTACTAACACAATTAAATTATAGTCAAACCACCATCAAATTAGACGATTTTGATGAAATAAAAGTATTTGATCAATTGAATGTAACTTTAGTACCTTCTACAGAAAATAAGGTAGAAATTACAGGAAAAAACGAAAGTAGTTTTGAAACTGTTAATAAAAATGGAGTTCTAAAATTAAGAATGAAATTAGCAAAAATATTATCAGGAGATGGAACTAAAGTAACTTTATATTTCAAAAATATTAAAAGTATTGATGCCAACGAAGGTAGTATTGTGAGTTGTGCAGCAGTTTTTAAACAAACAACTATAGATTTATCTTCGCAAGAAGCGGCAAAAATTGAAGTTGATTTAGATGTAGATAACGCTTCAATTAAGATTTCTTCGGGCGGAATTGTTAGTTTAACAGGTAAAGCTGTAACTCAAAAAGCAATTATCAATTCAGGAGGACTTTTTTATGCTAAAGATTTAGTAACTTCTCAAACCTCGGTGAGTGTTTCAGCAGGAGGAAGTGCCGATGTAAATGCAACAACTCTTGTCAATGCCAAAGTGAATGCAGGTGGATCTATTTCTATTTATGGCAAACCAAAAGAAATCAAACAAGAAACCTTTGCAGGCGGAACTATAATTGAAAAATAATTTGTAGTAATTAGTGATTAGCCTTTAGTAACTAGCTAATCACTAATCACTAAAAACTAATTACTAAAAAATGATAAACGATATTTTATCAGGAATTCCTTGGGGAATTTTTTTAAGTTTTATGATAGGTCCTGTTTTTTTTATATTGCTAGAAACTAGTATTATAAAAGGATTTCGGGCTGCTTTAGTTTTTGATATTGGTGTGGTTTTGGGTGATATTGTATTTATTGCCATTGCTTATTTAGGCAGTTATCGACTCATTAAAAGTCTCGAAGATAATTCGGCTTTATTTATTTTTGGAGGAATGTTGATGCTGGCTTATGGCATTATTTCTTATATCAGTTTACACAAAGAAAAGAAAATTGACACCAAGAAAATTGACACCGAAATCATCAAAAAAGATTATTTAGGTTTATTTATAAAAGGCTTTTTTCTAAACATTATCAACATTGGAGTATTGGGATTTTGGTTGGCTGTAATTATTTCAGTTGGACCAAAATTAGAAATGCAAAACTCCAGAATGTTGACTTTTTTCACGACGGTAATTCTCTCTTATTTACTGGTTGATTGCATCAAAATACTATTGGCCAAGCAGTTAAAAACCAAAATGACGCCAACTAATATTCTTAAAATCAAAAAAGGAATCAGTATTGTTTTGATGGTTTTTGGAGTGGCTTTAATTGTTCAAGGTTGGTTTCCAAAAGAAAAAGAAAAGTTGAAAGATGCTTTGGAGAGGATTGATGAGTAGGTTTTAGAAAAACATTCGGCCTTTTATAAAGTATGATGTTTCTATTTTATAGCCGTTTAATATATTATACTTATCAAATAATGTTTTAATTTCTGTATCTATATTTTCATCATAATTTAAAATTAAATAAATACATCTTTTTTCATCTTTAGACAATACATTTCTTAAAATATCAAAATAATACTCATTTTTACTAATCTTGTTTTTTTCAATAATTTTAATTATTGATTTTATTTGATATAAAAAAGTGTATTCAATATGTCTATTACTATTATCTTTAATTGCATTTTGAAAAACTGTACACAAATCCTCTTTTGTTATATTTTGTCTATTTTCTGGAATATAATTTTGATAATACTTTACAAAATTTTTGAATAAATTATTATCCATTATGATATAAAATAAACTAATGTTTTTTTGGTAATTTGAAAGTAATTGGAAAAATGTGTTTTCAAAATTTTGTAATTTTAGAGTATCATTTTGTTGTTTCATTTCTTTCTGTTGGTTTTGGAGCTCAATCCTTGTCAAGGATAATTCTTCTTTATTGTACAACATTTCTATTTGTTGATATAATAATTGTTGTTTTTGACCTAAAAAAGCAACATAAACAAAAAGCAACCCTGAAAGAGAAAATAATGAAGAAACTAAACCTCCTGATATTGCCCCGATATCTAATAAATATTGATACTCTTTTTTTGCTCCAAAGTAGAAAACACTCCAAAATATTATTAGAAGAATACCAGCTATTATTATTGAAATAAATGCAGCTAATCTGTATCTTCTAATTGTTTTTTCTACAACTGTAATTCCCTTTTCTATTACGGTTAGTCGATTATTTGATTCTGTATTTAACATTTTTTTCTTACAAACTTACAAAATAATTAATCATAAAAAAACCCTCAAGTTTCCTTGAAGGTTTTAGAGACATCGTCTGTATTCGAACCATAACTTTACCTAATTTTTTCTAAAAATTAAACATAAAAAAACCTCTCAAAAAGAGAGGTTAATTCAGAGGCATCGTCCGGATTCGAACCGGAGTAGGAGCTTTTGCAGAGCCCAGCCTAGCCGCTCGGCCACGACGCCAATTATTTATTGGTGTGCAAATATACTAAAAAAGTTAAAAAAGGAAAGCAATAATTACAAAGATTTAAAAATTCATAATTAGCTTAATTTCTATATTCTTCCATTTCTATGGTAACTGCTTCAACATCACCGCCAATAGGAGGGTTCAGTTTTGAAACTGCCAAGGTAATTCTCGAAATAGCTGCCACTTCATCAAAAATTCTTTTAATAATTCGGTGTGCAACGTGTTCCAAAAGTTGTGATCTTATTGCCATTTCTTCCTCTACAATTCGGTTCAAAAGTACATAATCAACTGTATCTTCTAGATTATCGGACAATGCCGATTTACGCAAATCGGTTTTTACTTCCAAGTCAACAGAATAATCGGAGCCTATTTTTCCTTCTTCAACTAAACAACCGTGATAGGAATACGTTCGGATGTTTTTTAGTTTTATAATTCCCATTTATTTTAAGAGTTTATTGTTAATAGTTTGTTGTTTATGGTGAATCTAACTACAAACCATAAACCACAAACTATAAACTTTTTATATCTTTGCTAAAATTAAACAAAATTATGTCAACCGAAGAAAAATCCCTTCATTTTATAGAACAAATTATAGAAGACAGCTTAGTAACTGGTTTCCCTCAAAATAAATTACGTTTCCGTTTTCCGCCAGAACCTAATGGTTATTTGCACATTGGTCACGCCAAATCCATTTGTTTGAATTTTGGTTTGGGTCTAAAGTACAATGCGCCAGTCAATTTGCGTTTCGATGATACCAATCCAGCCAAAGAAGAGCAGGAATATGTAGATGCCATCAAAGAAGATTTGCAATGGTTAGGCTTCAATTGGGCCGAAGAACGTTATGCTTCTGATTATTTTCAGCAGTTGTACGATTGGGCTATTTTGATGATCAAAAAAGGAAAAGCCTATGTTGACAGTCAATCTTCTGAAGATATGGCGGCTCAAAAAGGAACGCCAACACAACCTGGTGTTGACGGACCTTATAGAAATCGTTCAGTTGAAGAAAATTTAACTTTGTTCGAAGGAATGAAAAACGGCGATTTCCCAGAAGGAAGTCACGTTTTGCGTGCTAAAATCGATATGGCTTCGACCAATATGCTGATGCGTGATCCTTTGATGTATAGAGTTTTGCATCGTCATCATCATAGAACGGGAGACGATTGGAAAATCTATCCAATGTATGATTATGCACACGGTGAAAGTGATTATATCGAGCAAATTTCACACTCTATTTGTACGTTGGAATTTGTAATGCACAGAGAATTGTACAATTGGTTTTTAGACCAAATTTATGATGACAAAAAGGTAAAACCGCATCAATATGAATTTGCCCGTTTGAACTTGAATTACACTGTAATGAGCAAGCGAAAACTATTGCAATTGGTTCAAGAAAATATAGTGAACGGCTGGGATGATCCAAGAATGCCAACTATTTCAGGTTTGAGAAGAAGAGGTTATACACCAGCTTCGATTCGTAAATTTTGCGATGTTATTGGTGTGGCCAAACGTGAAAATATCATCGATGTTTCGCTTTTGGAATTTTGTTTGAGAGAAGATTTAAACAAAACAGCTCCTAGAGTTATGGCTGTTTTAGATCCGATAAAAGTGGTTATTACCAATTATCCAGAAGAAAAAGAAGAATTGTTAGATGCCGAAAATAACCAAGAAGATGAATCGGCAGGTTTCAGAAAAGTACCTTTTTCAAGAGAAATTTACATCGAAAGAGAAGACTTTTTGGAAGTGGCTCCAGCCAAGTTTTTCCGTTTGTCTTTAGGCAATGAAGTGCGTTTGAAAAACGCCTATATCATTAAAGGAGAAAGTGTTGTAAAAGATGCAGCAGGAAATATTACCGAAATTCACGTTACTTATGATACCGATTCTTTGAGCGGAAGTGGAAGTGAAGCCTCCAAAAGAAAAGTGGCTGGAACCTTGCATTGGGTTTCAATTAAACACGCTGTGGAAGCAGAAGTTCGTTTATATGATAGACTTTTTATAGACGAAGCACCAGACAGTCACAAAGAGAAAAACTTTTTGGATTTTATGAATTCCAATTCCTTGCAAATCGTAAAAGGATTCGTGGAACCAAGTCTTTCCACAGCAAAATTGGGAGATAAATTTCAGTTCCAACGTTTGGGTTATTTTAATGTTGATAAAGATGCAACTGATTCTAAATTAGTGTTTAACAAAACGGTTGGACTCAAAGATGCTTGGGAAGAAAAAGGAAAAAAAGAGGAAAACAGCATCAATAATTCGCTAAAAGACATTAATAAATATTTCAAAGTTGCCACCAGAGAAGAGCGTATTACCATTCGAAAAGCAATAGGAGAGACCTTGTCAGGAATTGCTAATTATAGTTTGTTGCAAAATTCATTCAAAAAGAATATTAACAACAATAAAAGTTCCTTATTGTTTGCTAATTTAATTTTGAAATATTCCAGTTTAAAAACTTCCGATTTTGATAAAGAAGATTTAACCAAATTGTATTTGATGTCTCTTAGAAGTGAATCGACATTTGTTCGTTCGAGAGCACTTTTGAATTTACAAAATTTAGATTACGATTCGGATTTTATAAATTCCTTTAAAGAAGAAATTTTAAAATTAAAATCCAATCCAACGAAAAGTACAACCGAAAGAGAAGTTGAATTTATCGAACAAGTTTTAAATAAATAAAAACTATCAAAAGCGCTTCTAAAAGCGCTTTTTTTTATTATTTATTTTTCTGATAGATTTTTAAAATTATATCAATTTAATTGATTAAAATTGACTTTCATAAATTAATTTTAAAGCAATTATTTTAGTTTTAGATCTTTGTAGTTGTTAATGAAAAGTTGATTCAAAAAAACGCTTTATTTTAAGTTTTAGTTCAATTTAACGGCTTGTTAACATTGCTGTGTTAATAAATAGATTAACTTTAGGACAGTATTAATTTAAATTCTAAAAACGATGTCAAATAACACAAATTCAGTATTGGCACTTTTATTAGGTGCAGCGATTGGAGCAGGAGTTGGAATTTTATTTGCTCCAGATAAAGGTTCGAAAACCAGAGAAAAAATTAAAGATGGTTTTGATGATGCTAAAGACAATTTAAAACATAAATTTGAAGATGTAACGCATCAATTGAGAAAAAAGTTTGAAGGATCAAAACACAATATGGAAGAAACTTACGAAGAAATGGTTTCGAATATGAGTTATAAAACTGAAGACGTTATTTCTTTTTTGGAAACTAAATTAGCCGATTTGAAAGAACAAAACGCCAAACTTCAAAAAAAACAATTAGCTAATCACGAAAATTAATTTTCTTAAACACTAATTTATGGCTTTTGAAGAACTAAAAGAACATACCGAAGACATTCAAAAAGAAGCGCAAGCTTATATCGAAAACAGTATAGCTTATTATAAGTTATGGGGTTTTAAGGTGGCAATGAAATCTACCACGATGATTTTTAAGTTTGTTTTAATTGCCATTGCTTTGATGATGGTTTTGTTGTTTTGTTCTATAGCAGGAGCCATCGCAATCGGGAATGCCTTGGATAGTTATGCCTTAGGATTTTTAATAGTAGGTGGAATTTATTTAGTTTTCTCAGGACTTTTATTTTTAATTAAAGATAAAATGGTGGAAGGACCCATCTTGGAGAAATTTTCAGAAATCTTTTTTAACGACTAAAGTATGGAAAACAAAAAATATTCATCCTACGCACAAATTGAGTTGGAATTAGAAATCTTGAAAGTAGAAAGAGAACTCAACTTGAAAAGAGTGGTTTTAAATGTTGAAAAGACAAAAGAAAGTTTATTACCCAAAAACATAGTAAAGAGTTTTTTAGGTGATTATAAATCAATTGTTTCTAACAATATCGGAACCATAATTAATATTGCAATTCCAATTTTAATCAATTGGATTACAAAATCAAAAAGAGGCCATTAAGCCTCTTTTTTTATGATAAAATAGTTTCTGTTTTATGCTGGTTCAATTGGATTTGAAGTGTCCGACGGATTATAATCTGTCGAGGTATGATTTTTGGATTTTTCTCGTTTGGGTTGTTTTTTCATTTGCTCTCCAATTATATTCGAAGCCGTAAAACTAGTCACCATACTGTTGAGCATATCGCTGGCGGCTTGCGGAGAATTGGGCAATAAAATCAAATTCGAATTTGTATCAGCGCCAATGGCTTGCAACGTATCATAATGTTGTGTAATTACAATTAAGGCAGATGCTTCTTGCGAATTTATTCCCACATTGTTTAAAACTTCAACACTTTCTACTAATCCACGAGCAATTTCTCTACGTTGGTCGGCAATACCTTGACCTTGCAGTTTTTTGCTTTCTGCTTCGGCTTTGGCTTTGGCAACAATTCTAATTCTTTGCGCTTCGGACTCAAACATTGCTGCTGTTTTTTCTCTCTCGGCAGCATTAATTCTGTTCATAGCGTTTTTTACTTGAATATCGGGGTCAATATCGGTAACCAACGTATTGATAATGTCGTATCCATAAGTAGTCATTGCTTCGTTCAATTCTCTTTTTACAGCAATTGCAATATCATCTTTTCGGATAAACACATCGTCAAGTATCAATTTTGGTACTTCTGCACGAACTACATCAAAAACATAAGCCGTAATTTGATCGTGTGGATATTCCAATTTATAAAATGCTTCGTAAACGTGTTCTGGAATTACTTTGAATTGTACAGATACTTTCATTTTTACAAACACATTATCCTTGGTTTGTGTTTCAATAATAACATCTAGCTGTTGAATTTTAAGATTTACACGCCCAGCCACTTTATCAATTACAGGCAATTTGAGTTGCAAACCCGATTGTCGAATGCCAATAAACTTACCAAATCGTTCTATAACAACTGCGGTTTGTTGTTTGACGGTAAAAAAACTCGAGAAGAAAATAAATAGTGCAAAGACTAAAATAATAATTAATACAGGACTCATAGAATATAATTTAGGTTAAAAAATACCGTTAAATTACAAAAAAACTTTAGGTTTGTCTTTGAATAATTTAATATTTATGAAAAAGATTTTTCTTACTTCTGTTTTAACCTTGATTTCGACGATTTGTTTTTCTCAATACGAGTATAGAGATTCCAACCGAATCGGAATAAGTTTTGGTATCAATCAGTTTACTTTGAACACTAATAATTTTCAAACCAAACCCGGAACAGGTTGGAACGGCGGACTTTCAATGCGTGGAAATTACTATAATGATTGGGATGCACTTTATGCAATGCAGTTCAGTGAGAACAATTTTTCGGTTAGTACGAACAGTGGTTTTATAACTGAAGAAACCAATTATAAATTATCATCTGCCCAAATATCGTTTCTGTTTAGTTATAAAATTGTCGAAAATCATTTGAGTATTGAAATGGGTCCTTTAGTTCAAATTAATGGTAAATTAAGTGTTGAAAAAGACCAAGAAAACAATATTATTTCAGGAACTACTTTGTTGGCCAAAGATATTGTTGATATTTCTAAATTCAGTTTTTATCCAGTAGTAGGAATTACAGCAGGGGTTCGCCACGTTCGCTTGAATGTTTCTTATCAATATGGGGTTAACAATATGCTAGGAAACTTGAACAACAAAAATTTAGGCTATAATTTTAAAGGAAATCCTGGAATATTAAATGGTAATTTGATTATTTATTTATAAAAAAAGCTCCCAAATTTGGGAGCTTTTTTAGTTTTATAAAGTAGCTATTGCTTTCTCAATTCTTTGAATTGTTTCTTCTTTTCCAATGAGTTCCACGATGTCAAATAGGTGAGGACCTTTCAAAGCGCCAACCAAACTTAAACGAAACGGTTGCATTACTTTTCCCATTCCAATTTCGTTTTTCGTCATCCAATCTTTCACGATGGTTTCAATATTTAGAGATGTAAAATCACTTATTTCTTCCAATACTGAAATCAATTCTTGCATTAATGCAGGCGTTTCCTCTTTCCAATTCTTTCTCGCTTTTTCGTCATAAGTAATTGGTGCTTGAAAAAAGTAATCACTCAAATCCCAAAATTCCGAAACGAAATGTGCTCTTTCTTTAATTAGAGAAACTATTTTTGTCAAATCGAGCGCAGTCGAGATGCCTTTTTCTTCTAAAATAGAAGCGAAGCTTTTGGCCAAATCGGCATCATTTTGTTTGATTAAATACTGATGATTGAACCATTTGTTTTTTTCGGGATCAAATTTAGCTCCTGCTTTGTGAACTCTACTTAAATCAAATTTCTCCACTAATTCTTCCAACGAAAACAATTCTTGTTCCGTTCCGTCATTCCAACCCAATAAAGCCAAGAAGTTGACCACGGTTTCAGGGAAAAATCCTTTTTCTCTGTAACCTGATGAAACGCCTTCTTCTGTTTTCCATTCCAATGGAAATACAGGAAAACCTAATTTATCACCGTCACGTTTGGATAATTTTCCGTTTCCAACTGGTTTTAATATCAAAGGCAAATGAGCAAATTCTGGAGCCTCCCATTCAAATGCTTTGTATAATAAAACGTGCAAAGGCATTGACGGCAACCATTCTTCGCCACGAATTACGTGAGTAGTTTCCATTAAATAGTCATCCACAATATTGGCCAAATGATAGGTTGGCATTCCGTCACTTTTGAACAAAACTTTGTCGTCCAAAAGATTGGTTTCAAATTTTACTTCGCCACGAATAATGTCTTTTAAATGCAAAGTTTCATCGACAGGAGTTTTAAAACGGATTACATAATGTTCGCCATTGGCAATTCTTTTGGCTGTTTCCTCAGCAGAAATTACCAAGGAAGTATCTAATTTCTCTCGATTGTGATGGTTGTAAATAAATGTTTTTCCTTCGGCTTCGTGTTGTTTTCTATGAAAATCCAAGGATTCAGGAGTATCAAAAGCATAATATGCCCAATCCGAATCAATTAATTGTTGCGCATATTGTACGTACAAATCCTTACGATCGCTTTGTCTGTAAGGACCAAATTTTTCGTTTTTCCCGATGGTTTCGTCTGGCGCAATTCCCAACCATTCCAAAGCTTCCATAATATAGGCTTCGGCACCGGGTACAAAACGAGTTTGATCGGTATCTTCAATTCGAAGAAAGAAAACACCCTTGTTTTTTTTGGCAAACAAATAATTGAATAGGGCAGTACGTACACCGCCAATATGTAAAGGTCCTGTTGGACTTGGTGCAAAACGCACACGAATTGGTCTTGACATTTTTTATAAATTTTGGTGCAAAGATAATTAGAAGTTGGAAGTCAGAAGAGGGAAGAGGGAAGTTTTTAGAGAATTAGTCGATGAATTTACCTTTAATTAATTTTTAACTGAAACAGAATTGAAAAATAGTTACTTTTATCGGTTATAAAAACAAGTCACACATTTTGGAGCAATCAAATTTCATTTATCAAAAGCTGGAACTTTTCATCAGGAAGTTTTACACCAACGAACTCATTCGGGGAATGATTTTCTTTATTGGGTTAGGATTACTGTATTTCCTGTTTACCGTTTTTGTAGAATATTTTCTTTGGTTAAAGCCTGTGGGAAGAACCCTTTTGTTTTGGACATTTATAGGTGTTGAGATTTTCCTTTTGTTCGGGTTTATTTTGTTTCCAATATTCAAGCTATTCAAACTTCAAAAAGGAATTGATTACAAACAAGCATCTGCAATTATTGGAAATCATTTCACGGAAGTAAACGACAAATTGACGAATTTCCTTCAATTGTCCAAGGATCAAAACCAATCGGAATTGTTATTGGCTTCGATTGAACAAAAAGCCAATTCGTTACAGCCGATTCCTTTTGGTAACGCCATTAATTTCAATACAAACCGAAAATATTTGCCTTTGGCGATACTGCCGATTTTGTTATTCGCATTCTTTTATGTTTCGGGAAACAGCAAAATTATTTCTCAAAGTTTGAATAGGGTAGTGCATTTTCAAGATCAGTTTTTGCCACCAGCACCATTTGAATTTGTACTATTGAATAGTAATTTGCAGACAGAACAAAATATAGATTTCATCATTCGAATTAAAACAGAAGGAAAAATAGTTCCTGAAAATGCGATGATTTTCATTGGTGACGAAAGCTATTTTATGGAAACAACCAAACCTGGAGAGTTTCAATATCGAATAGAAAAGCCTTCAAGAAACATTTTGTTCCACGTGGAGGCTAATACAATTTCTTCATCCGATTATGAATTGAATGTAGTTACCGTTCCATCGATTGCTAATTTTGAAATGCTTTTGAATTTTCCTTCTTATTTGAAAAAGAAACAGGAAATTATTAAAGGCAATGGAAATGCAATCCTTCCTGAAGGAACTCGTGTTACTTGGAGAATCAATGCCTTGGCAACACAGAATGTGGTTTGGAAAGATTTATCAGCTAGTTTCCCTTTCTCTAAATCTGAAAACGATTTTAATTTATCGAAACAAATTTCTCAAAATACAGAATACCAAATTCTGACTTCGAATGCAAAAATAAAAAACTACGAGAAATTGAATTACCAGATTTCGGTAATCAAAGATCAATTTCCAACTATTAATGTAAATAATGCTCCCGACAGCCTTAAAATCGACAAAAACTATGTTTTAGGGCAGATTTCGGATGATTATGGATTGTCTAAGCTTCAGGTGGTTTATTATCCAAAAAACAAGCCTGAAAACTTTAAACGTGGAACAATAGCTGTTAAATCAAATCTTTATGATCAATTTATTTTTACTTTTCCAAGTTCGCTTCCAGTAGAACAGGGAGTTTCTTATGAATACTATTTTGAGGTTTTTGATAACGATGCAATTCATAATTTCAAAAGCACGAAGTCTTCAATTTTTTCCAATCGAATTGCTACAGATGATGAGAAAGAAGATCTGGAATTTCAACAGCAAAACGAAAGTATTAATGGTTTAGAAAAGTCATTAAAAAATCAGGACAAGCAAATTTCCGAAATGGATAAATTGCAAAAATCCGGAAAAGAAAAAGACAATCTTGAATTCAAAGACCAACAAAAAATTAATGATTTCATCAAACGTCAAAATCAACAAGATAAAATGATGAAAGAGTTTGCTGAGAAAATGAAAGATAATTTGGATAAATCAAAAACAGATAAAAAAGACGAATTCAAGGAAGAATTACAAAAAAGATTAGAAAATGTCGATAAGGATTTAGAAAAAAACAAAAAATTTTTGGATGAACTAAAGGAACTGAATGACAAAATCAAGCAAGAAGACTTGATGGAAAAAATGGATAAGTTCAAACAAACTGCCAAAAATCAGTCGAAGAGTTTGGAGCAATTAGTTGAGCTTACAAAGAAATATTATGTTCAGAAAAAGGCAGAACAGTTAAAAGATAAGTTAGATAAACTTTCGGACAAGCAGGAAAATTTATCAAACAAAGACAAAGAAAACACTAAAGAGTATCAAGATGAAATCAATAAAGAATTTGATAAAATTCAGCAAGATTTAAAAGAATTAGATAAGGAAAACAAAGAGCTTAAAAAACCTTTGGACATTCCAACTGACGCAGCACAGGAAAAAAGCATTGATGAAGATTTGAAAAAAGCTTCTGATGAATTGCAAAAGAACAGTAAATCTTCTGCCAAACCAAAGCAAAAAAGTGCTGCCAAAAAGATGAAACAAATGGCTCAAAAAATGGAGCAAGAAATGGAAGGCGGAGAGAAAGAAGAGCTCGAAGAAGACATTGCAATGTTGCGTCAGATTCTAGATAACCTTTTGGCGTTCTCTTTTTCGCAAGAAGATTTGATGGGTAAATTTAAAGGATATAAAATCGGTTCGCCGGCATTTAATAAAGCTTTAAAAAACCAACAAGATTTGAAATTACAGTTCAAACACATTGATGACAGTTTGTTTGCAATGTCTTTGCGTAATCCAAAAATTGGCGAAAACATCACTAAAGAAATTGGAAATGCGCATTACAATTTAGACAAATCAATAGAGACTTTGGCAGATGCTCAAATTCCAAAAGGTGTTTCTCATCAACAATACACGGTTTCTTCTGCCAATAAATTAGCTGATTTTTTAACAGACGTTTTGAATAATATGCAAATGCAAATGTCAGGAAGTATGGGTGATGGTAAACCCAAAAAGGGTGAAGGTGATGGAATGCAATTACCAGACATTATTAAAAAACAAGAAGGCCTTGCGGACAAGATGAAAGCCGGAATGAAGAAAGGGCAGAAACCAGGTGAAGGAAAAGAACCAGGTGCGTCAGGAGAGAAAGGAAAAGAAGGAAAAAGCGGAAAGCAAGGTGGAAGTTCCGAAGGTGAAAACGGAGAAGATGGTGAAGGCGATGCTAAAGCAATTATGGAAATTTATAAAGAGCAAAAGCAATTGCGTGAAGCATTGCAAAACGAATTGAACAAACAAGGAATTGGCGGAAGCGGACAAAATGCTTTGGAACAAATGAAGCAGATTGAAAAGCAATTATTAAACAAAGGTTTCAAAAACGAAACGCTACAAAGAATCTTGAATGTTAAGCAAGAATTGTTAAAACTAAACACGGCAATTCAGCAACAAGGACAAGAAAATAAACGTCAAGCTGAAACCAATAAAAAGGAGTTTTCGAATCAAGCTAAACAGTTGCCATCTGCATTGTTGGATTATTTAAACAGTATTGAAATATTAAATAGACAATCCTTACCTTTGCGCTCCA
>ERZ1034361.388-NODE-388-length-29972-cov-4.728818_pt1 | contig 29972 bp, 30 predicted proteins | sample MGYA00520617_ERZ1034361 | MGnify/ENA primary metagenome ERZ1034361 (study PRJEB33736, sample SAMEA104284507) | Azolla filiculoides | biome: Urban; feature: Water surface; material: Ditch water | place: Netherlands | collected 2015-10-28 | depth 0-0.1 m ...
GCGCAGTTGTATCGAGACATTGCCTCAGGTAAACCCTGTCTGACGACGCATGTGGGTCTGCATACCTTTGTCGACCCGCGCCATGGTGGCGGTAAAATCAATGAGCGCACTACGGAAGACTACGTCTTTCTGACAAAAATCGACGGCAAGGAATACCTCCGCTACAAAACCTTCCCGATTAACGTGGCCTTTTTACGCGGCACCACCGCCGATGGTGCAGGCAATATCACCATGGAAAACGAAGCCCTGACACTTGAATCGTTAGCGGTGGCCATCGCTACTCATAATTCGGGCGGCAAAGTCATTGTTCAGGTAGAGCGACTCGCCGAGCGCGGCACGCTGAACCCCAAAGATGTGCGTATTCCCGGCATGCTGGTCGATCATGTGGTAGTTGCAGAAAATCGCGCCTATCACCAGCAAACTTTTGCCGAGCAATTCAATGCAGCCTTCGCCGGACACGAACGCGTTGCCCTGGACGCTGTTGCCCCCATGCCGCTCACGGAACGCAAGATCATTGCCCGCCGTGCAGCACTAGAACTCCGCCCCGGTTCGATTGTTAACCTGGGAATCGGCATGCCGGAAGGTGTGGCTAATGTGGCCGCAGAAGAAGGCGTCAGTGACTTCATGACCATGACCGCCGAACCCGGCATTGTGGGCGGCATTCCCCAGGGCGGGCTGAACTTCGGTGCTGCGGTCAACCATGAAGCCGTTATCGATCAGCCCTATCAATTCGACTTTTACGATGGTGGCGGCATTGATATTGCCTTTCTGGGGTTGGCGCAGGCTGACGCGCAAGGCAACCTCAACGTGTCTCGTTTCGGACCTAAGTTGGCCGGCAGCGGCGGCTTTATTGATATTAGCCAATCGTCAAAGAAAGTGGTCTTTGTCGGCACGTTCACGGCCGATGGCCTAAAGGTCTCTGCAGCACAGGGCTCGCTCCGGATCGACAATGAAGGCAAGGCTCGGAAATTCATACGCGCAGTCGAGCAGATGACCTTTAGCGGTGGCTTTGCATCACAACGCCAACAATCGGTGATTTACATTACAGAACGTTGCGTTTTTGAGCTGACGCCGGAGGGTATGATGCTGACCGAAGTGGCACCAGGCATCGACCTCGAACGCGACATTCTGGCGCAGATGGATTTTGTGCCCCTCATCAGTCCGAACCTCAAAACCATGGATCCGCGCATTTTCATGCCAGAACCTATGGGTTTATCGTCGATCAAACGCTCTTAATTGTTTTACTTATACTCTGGAATTCTTATGCGTTATTACCCAACCATTCTTGCAGCACTGGCCTTGGCTTGTAGCCTCACCCTGGGAGCGAACCAGGCGGCGGCGCAATCCACCGAGGCCGGTGTATCAGCACCACTGACCGGGCCAGTGATTCAGCGCATTCGCGACAAGCAAACGCTGACGATTGCCTATGACCCGAACCAATCGCCGTTTTCTTTGACCGGCGACGATGGTCTGCCTACGGGTTATACGGTCGACTTATGCAAGATTGTGGCTTCTCAGCTGGTAACGCAGCTAGATATGAAACTGATGGATGTGCGCTGGATTAAAACCAATACCCGCTCGCGCTTCGACGCCATTGAATCAGGAGATGCCGATCTGGAATGCGCTGCCACCTCGAACACGCTGGATCGACAACGAAACTTTGCTTTCAGTCTTACGACGTTTATCCAGGGTGCGACGTTTGCCGTGCGCAACGATGCCAACCTCGAAAAACTCGATCACCTGACCGATAAGAAACTGGCTGTCGTACGCAATACCACCACCAGCAAGCTGATGAAACAGGCGATTGCCAGTGGCCAGATCCAAGCGACCCTGATTGAGGCCAAGAGTTTCGAAGCCGCTGGCAACATGCTAGCGAACAAGGAAGTGGATGCCATTGCCGGTGACCGCCTGCTCATGTTTGATCAGCTCATCCGTTCAAAGCTCGGCACCCGCTTTCGCATGCTGCCCCAGGACTTTGCACCCGAGTATTACGCGATCATGATGCACAAGGCAGACCCGGACTTGCGTTGGGCGGTGAATGCAACGCTATCGCGCACTTACCGTACACCCGTGATCGGTGAACTCTTCCAGCGCTGGTTTGGCTCGCTCAATCAACCCGGCCAGTTAATGGAAGCGCTTTATTTCACTCAGGCCTACCCAGAATAAGAAAACTATTTAATACAACCAAAGTATCTAACGCTAGAATGAGACGATGACCCAGCCAATCTCGATTACGCCTGCCAACGCTGTACCCAGCGCACAGGCTGATTGGCATCGCGAGGGCGGCATCGCGACGCTCAGTCTATCGGGTCATTTGAATGCCCATACACTGAGCGGCCTGTGGTCTAACGCAAAAGACCAGCAGATGGCCTGGCTGGCGCAGTCGGGGGCAAACAGCCAACTGACCGTAGATCTAGAGCAAGTGACCTACCTGGATGGGGCAGGTATTGCGTTTCTTATTGATCTGACGCATGCCCAGGAAGCGGCTAGTGGCAAATTAACGCTGGTTCATCTGGATGCGCGGTATCAACCGCTGATCGATCAGTATCAGCCGATCAAGAATCTGTTCCCGCCGGCTGATACCAATCATCATGCCCATACCAATCTGATTGAACGTTTAGGTCGCGGTGCATATGACCTTGCTGAAGATGCAAAACAACAGACTGTTTTTATAGGTGAAATCGCCAGCAGCATTGGTTGGGCTTTCCGCTACCCACGCCAGGTACGCTGGAATGACTTTATTAACGTAGCGGTTGAAGCCGGTGTGGCTGCGCTGCCTATTGTATCGCTCGTGGCTTTTCTGATTGGCGTGATTCTGGCTTTTCAGTCGGCGATCGGACTCAAACAATTCGGCGCAGAAACCTTTGTAGCGAATCTGGTGTCGTTGTCGATCTTTCGCGAGCTTGGGCCACTCATGACGGCAATCTTGCTGGCCGGACGCTCTTCGGCAGCCTTTGCCGCCGAGATCGGCACAATGACGGTCAACAATGAAGTCGATGCGCTGGTCACTGGTGGCATCGACCCGATTCGATTTCTGGTGCTGCCGCGCATGCTAGCAGGTTTGCTGGTTGCGCCCATTCTGTCTTTGTTCTCGGATCTGATTGGTGTTTTCGCGGCCTCACTCACGATGCTGGCTTACCAGATTCCCTTTGTGACTTTCTACGAAGCCGTTCTCAAAACCATTCACGTTAACGACATCATGTCAGGGCTGACCAAATCCCTGCTGTTTGGTCTCATCATTGCAGGCGTTGGTTGCCTACGCGGCATGCAAACCGGCACAGGTGCTGCAGCCGTGGGCTTATCGGCAACCCGTGCGGTGGTGTCCAGCCTGATTCTAATCGTGATGGTAGACGGCTTGTTCGCCTACATCTCGTACAAGACCGGGTTCTGATCCCATGCCAGCCGATCAGAATATCCCTGCCGAAAACATCATTGAGGTGAAAGACCTCACCGTGGGCTATGGCAGCAACATCGTGCTGCAGAATCTGAGCTTTTCCGTGAAACGCGGCGAAATCTTCGTGATTCTGGGCGGTTCAGGTTGCGGCAAATCCAGTTTGCTAAAAAACATGATCGGGCTATACGACCCACCTCGAGGTTCTGTACTGATCGAAGGACAAGACATCGTTACTTCCGAAGGCGATGCCCGTCAGCAGATTCTCACCCGCTTTGGCGTGATGTATCAGCAAGGTGCATTGTTCGGTTCAATGAACCTGCTTGAAAACGTTCGTTTATTTCTCGAGGAATACACGCAGCTGCGTCAGGACGAAATGTCGCTGATAGCGCGTTGCAAGCTAGACTTGGTAGGGTTACTCCCCTTTGAGTCGTTCATGCCCTCGGAAATCAGTGGCGGCATGCAGAAACGCGCCGCCATTGCCCGTGCAATGGCGCTTGATCCCGATATTCTTTTTCTGGACGAGCCTTCTGCGGGTCTCGACCCGATTACCTCGGCAGAGCTGGATCAGACGATTCTGTCTATTTCACGCAATCTGGGGATTACCTTTGTGGTGGTCACCCACGAACTGCCCAGCATCTATACGATTGCCGATCGCATCATCATGCTCGACAAAGACACCAAGGGCATTATTGCCGAGGGTGACCCCCGCTGGCTACGCGAACATAGTGACAACCCACTTGTCCGCAAATTCTTTAATCGAGGCGCCGATGTCGCTCCCGATGAACACCCTATTCAACCCGCAACACTTCCGGCCTGAAACTCATCATGTCTACCCGAAATAGCGCTCAATATTATCGCCTCGGCATCTTTGTGCTCATTGGTGCCGCTGCCCTTGTTGCACTGGTACTGATCTTTGGCGCTAAAAGCCTGTTCACCAAAACGATGGTCGTCGAGACCTACATCAAAGAATCAGTACAGGGCCTCGACGTAGGCGCGCCCGTGCGCTTCCGAGGTGTACGAATTGGCCAGGTCAGTTATATCGGTCTTTCCGGGTCTCTATATGAAGAAGATATGCCACCGAGCGAACGGCGACAGTATGTCGTGGTACGCATGATGGTTGAGAAGCTCAATTACGACAATGTTGAATATGTTGAAAAACTGGTCGCAGACGGCATGCGCGCCCAGATTCGCGGTCAAGGCATTACCGGTGTTAACTACATTGAACTGGATTTTGTGAAAGACCCGAACAAATTAAAGGAGCTGCCATTTAGCTGGACGCCTGATTACCCGGTGGTGCCTTCGCAACCCAGCCCGGTCAATGTGCTACTGGATAACGTGGAGGATGCGCTGAAGAACTTCAACCATCTCAACCTCGCCAAGACACAAGACGAAGTCAACACCCTGCTCGTTAACTTGAATGGCATGGTGGCTGGCGATGGCAACAAAGGCAATGGGCTGAACGAATCTGTGAAGCAACTCAATGCATTGCTCGGCAAAGTGAACAAGGCGACGGACAATCAGGAACTGGCCGTGCTCATCGAACAACTGACGGGTTCGATTATTGTGCTACGCCAGACGTTGACCACGATGCAAGGTGACCTGACCATTTCTGCGGACAACGTGCGGCAGATCACTAACAACGTGAACGATCTCTCGCAAAAAGCGAATGACTATCCATCGTGGCTGCTCTTTGGCCAACCGCCCAAGCGTGTTGCCCCTTAATGGCTGCTTTCAGGAATTGATATGACCACCTCTACAAGCATCACTTCTAACGGCCTGCTCAAGAAAGCCATTCGTTACTGGCTATTACCTGTACTGGCGACCTTACTCCTTGGCGCCTGCTCCCTCTCTCGCCCTAACCCCGATCAGAGCAGCTGGCTGGTGATGCCCGAGCGCACAGCCGCCCCTCGAGCCAACCCCGTAAAGATGCATCTGAAGATGGGTAACTTCTCAGCAAACGCACCCTACGATGGGAAGTCGCTGGTCTACCGGATGTCTGAGAACAAGTACGAGAAAGACTTCTACAACGTTTATCTGATTTATCCACGCGATATGGTGGCTAACGCCACGCAGAAATGGCTCACCCAATCTAACGCCTTTACGCTGATTGTTGAACAACCCACCACCTTCTTCCCGATGTATCAGCTGCAAGGGGTGATTGATGAGTTCTATGGGGATTATCGTGACCAACCCACGGCGGTTGTGACGATTCAGTTTTATGCCAGTACAAGTTTTAACAGCAAAAACGGCTTGTTCTCCACGCCACGCATTACCAAGCGTGTACCGCTGGCCGACAAATCGACCCAGGCACTCATCAGCGGGCAGCAACAAGCTCTCAGTGAAGTGCTTGCCGAACTGGAACAACGTCTGGTTGCTGATGCGGCTAACGCACCCGCCGACTACGTATCAGTGAACGGACGTCACCTTACTCACTAACCTGTTAGTACCCGGACCGGTGCAAAGCCGCCGCCGGGTGTGCGGAAGTTGGTGGTCTGCCCCTGATACAAGCGTGCCGCCAACAGCTGAATCTGTCCGTTGTAGGCATAGACTCGCAGATCATATTTAAGCGATGTGGGCTCAGCCTCACCCGTATTCGGTAGCGTCAGTTCAGGGGGGGGTACGAAAGCTTGTGCTACATACCCCCCCTGGAGAATTTCTTCAAACACCCGTTTGGTAAGCTTATCTCCGCGGTACGTTGCACGTGAGCCAAAACCCGCCTGCGGTTTAAAGAACAGCGTTTTGCGCGCACCCCAGAAATGCTCGCCCTGATTTGGCAGCACAGGTACCGTACGCGGCACGCAACGCACGATCTGATCTATGGTCTTGGAATTTAAACCCAATGAGGCCAGATAGTCCGGATCCGAAAGCCAATCCAGGTTACGCTTGTCGGCCCAGAGCGCATGAGCCACAGGATGTGGTGTAATCAGCGTGCCCGTTTTAACGCCTAGCGCCTGCACTTGCCAGCACTGAGTCAATGCACCTGATGCGGCACTGTCTAGGCTGAAATCCGTCATCCGATTATAGAGCAGATCCACGGCAACGCCCTGATGACTCAATTGGCCGGCGCTGTTGCACACCAACGCTTCTGGTCCACAGATAATCGTCTGGATACCTTGAGATTCAAATAGTTTTTGCCAGCGCACAAACTCCGGATAGAGATATTGCTGTTCTGGGCTGTCATCAACGATTGCAATGGTTTGCAGTGGCCGCCCCGCGCTCCAGGCCTGCCACTCATTGGTAAACATGCCAACGAGAGCCTGTTCAGCCAGGTCGGCGGTTTGATTGAATCCCCACGCGCGGTTGAGCAGCGTCACCAGCAAGCTGCCGCCCGCATTGGTATTAATCTCAATGAGTCTAGGGCCATCTGGCGTTCGATGAAAATCAAACCCGAGACAAACACCGGGTGTCTGTTGCGATACGTTGACACCCTGCCGTTCGGCAACCGCTTTCTGGAAACCGGGCAAGGCAATCAGGGTCGTCACCGCTTTTACAAAGTTGGCCAATACGGCCAGCTCTGAGTCAGGTAATTCGACAACACTCTCGGAAAACAGATGAGGTCGCTCGCTCAGCGCACCCGCACCGAGTGTGGATTGAAGCAAATGGCGATCAGGCAACATGATCTTTAAGCGTATTAATCAGAAAGGTTTCTGCTTCGGCAATATCACGCGTCCGTGCCATAGGCGGTAGGCTGCGCCAGACTTTTTTACCATAAGCCTTGGTCACGAGGCGCGGATCGCCAATGACCAGCACACCCTGATCCCGTTCGCTCCGAATCAAACGGCCTGCACCCTGTTTCACATTGATGACGGCGTGTGGCAGTTGGTAGTGCATGAAGGCATTTTTACCCTGACGGTTCAAGGCATCGATCCGAGCAGAGAGCACCGGGTCATCGGGTGCGGCAAAAGGCAATTTGTCGATCACGACGAGCGATAGTGCGTCACCCGGCACATCCACCCCTTCCCAGAAACTTTGAGAACCGACAAGAACACTGTTACCTGACTCGCGGAACCGTCGCAACAATTCGTTTTTAGCGGCATCGCCCTGGCAAAGTATGGTGATCTCGGGCTGATGAAACGCCAGGCGGGTTTCAAGCTGCGTCCGCACTTTTTGCATGGCACGCAAAGAGGTACACAAAAAGAAGGTGCGACCCTGCGCAGCCTGTATGAGGGGTAACGCTTTATCCACCAGGCGCTCGGTATATTCCGGGCTATTCGGGTCGGGCAAATCGGTTGGACAGCAGAGCATGGCCTGCGTACCGTAATCAAAGGGGCTGTCCCAGCAAAAGGAAGCAATGTCATGTAGCCCCATGGCCTCTTTATAGTGACCAAAATCACCTTGTACGGCCAAGGTGGCCGAGGTAAAGACCCAACTGCGTGGGCTACTCGCCATGAGTTTGGTAAAGGGTTCGGCAACGGAAAGCGGCGTGGCATGAAGATGCAAACCATGGCCTAGTGTCTCTACCCAATACACGTAATCTGCAGCTGCTGCTTCGGCCCCAGGCTCAGCGCGAGCAGGTTGGCCCAATGCGCCCTTCTTCCAGCGCTGCAAATCTTGACCCAACGCTAACGCCCGCTGCCAGGCGCGCTCCAGATCCGGTGAGCGGCCAGCCTGGGTTTCCAACAGCGAGGTCATGAGATCAAGGCGGTCGGCCAGCGCATCCAGCCCTTTGAGAAACTCGGGATGTTTCAGCATGTTGCTGGCCGGCTGCCTTACTGTGTCGTTACCCAGGGTGAGCCGGAAGTCACGTGCGGCTTTATCCAGCGCAGCACTCTGCACGGGTAGATCCAGGCAATCCCGCGCCTCGGCGAGTGCCGTCAGGCGCACGTCCTGAGCCAGGTCGAGTATTTGTGTTGTTGTGAAGCGCTGTCCAAAAAAAATGCCTGCGGTTTCCGGCAGTTGATGTGCTTCATCAAAAATAACGGTATTACAATTCGGCAATAGTTCGGCCATGCCCTCTTCTTTGAGCGCTACGTCGGCAAAAAACAGATGGTGATTGACTACCACTAAATCTGCTTCCAGTGCTTCCCGGCGTGCTTTGACCACAAAGCACTCTTCATACTGAGCGCATTCACTCCCCAGACAATTGTCTTTGGTAGACGTTGCCATATGCCAGACTGATGCCGATTCAGGGACGTCAACGCATTCGGCTTTGTCACCGCGCTTGGTCATTTTTGAGAAGCGCAGGATATTCGTAATGTGGCGCGCATCTTCTTTTTGCAGAAAGCGACCTTCACTGTGTGCCCGTTCCAGATGATGCAGGCAAACGTAGTTACTGCGTCCTTTCAGCAAGGCAACACGTATGGGAGCACCCAATGCTTCGCGAACGGTTGGAATATCACGTTCGAAAAGTTGATCCTGCAGCGTCTTCGTACCGGTAGAGAGTACGACCTTGCCACCGGACAGCATAGCCGGCACCAGATAGGCAAAGGTCTTACCGGTTCCCGTGCCCGCTTCGACCAGACAAGCGGCATCTGCCTTAATGGCATCGGCAATACGTTCAGCCATTTCGGTCTGCTGCGGACGCGCTTTGAAGGCGGGAATCTGGCGAGCCAGCGGTCCTTCAGGGGTAAAGACATCAGCGACTTGTTCAACCAGGCTCATGCCCAGATTCTACCAGCCAGAGGGCACTGAACCGATGATTTGCCACGGAACCCCTGTGGCGGCGATAATGATGCTTTGCGTCAAAGACTTAAGATATTTCAAGAGGACAAGCCTGTGAAGTGGACCATTATCTGGATTTTCGTGCTGTCGACCATGTTCGTGCACTTCCGAGGCAAGGTGCGGCTGCGCCCTTTCCGCCAGATTACCGATCACTCCACCTTTCTGGCACCGGTGAATGTGATGCTCTATGCCGCCTCTACTGTGCCGAACGTGCCTTATCTGGATGCCAAAGACTTCCCGGAAATGAAGATCTTTGACGATAACTGGGAAAAGATCCGTGAAGAGGGTCTAAAGCTTGCTGAACTGGGTCAGATCAAGGCATCGGACACCTACAACGATGTGGGCTTTAACTCATTCTTCCGTACCGGTTGGAAACGTTTTTACCTGAAGTGGTATGACACCGCCCACCCATCGGCGGAAGAGCTGTGCCCTGTGACCTGTGGCTTGCTCAAGCAGGTACCTAACGTTAAGGCAGCTATGTTTACGCACCTGCCACCGGGCGCCCGCCTGGTGAAACACCGTGACCCGTATGCCGGTTCGATCCGTTATCACCTGGGTTTGTCGACCCCGAATGATGACCGCTGCTTTATTGATGTGGATGGCGAGCGTTATAGCTGGCGAGATGGTAAGAGCGTGTTCTTTGATGAGACGTTCATTCACTACGCTGAAAACGAAACCGACAAAGACCGCCTGATTTTCTTCTGCGACGTCGAGCGCCCGCTGGCAGGTTCGTGGATTCAAGCGTTTAACCGCTGGTTCGGACGTTATGTCGTAGGCGCTGCTGCCTCGCCCAATGCCGAAGGCGATAAAACTGGTGTGCTTAATAAGGTATTCGGCGTAGTTTACAAGGGCCGTGTCTGGGCCAAAGGCCTCAAGTCACGTAATCGTACGGCCTATTACGCGGGCAAGTGGGTCATTCTGGGCGGCATTCTGGCGCTGATTCTGTTTGCGTAACCGGATGACCTGACCATGCGTTTACTGCACACCATGCTGCGTGTTGGCAATCTCGATAAATCGCTGGATTTCTATACCCGCATTTTGGGCATGTCACTGCTGCGCAAGCATGATTATCCCGAAGGTAAATTCACGCTGGCCTTTGTAGGCTACGGTGCCGAATCCGAACAGGCCGTTATCGAACTGACTTATAACTGGGGCATCGACAAGTACGAACTGGGCAATGCCTATGGCCATATTGCGCTTGAGGTAGAAGACGCCTACGCCGCCTGTGACAAGATCCGCGAGGCGGGTGGCCAGGTGGTTCGTGAGGCAGGCCCAATGAAGCATGGCCATACCGTGATTGCTTTTGTGGATGATCCCGATGGTTACAAAATCGAGCTGATTCAGCGTAAGAACCGCATCGACTGATGGGTAAACGGCTCGACAAGCTAGAGAGCAAGCTACAGGTATGGATGGAGCGAGCCAATAAAGGCAATCATCTACTCGGCCTGAGTGCACTGCTGTCGTTTGGTGGCACGCTGACGGCGGCATACCCGGTAACGGCTGTGATTGTCACTGCCGTGATCATGGCGCCACGACGTTGGCTCAAGCTCAGTGCGGCATGCGCTCTTGGGAGTGCGGCAGCGGGCGCTGTGGTGGTAGGCGTTGCGCATCTACTTGGCTATAACGAAATCCATCATTTATTCCCGAACCTTATTAGCCCGGCTACCTGGGCCGAGGCGTCGCGTTGGATTGGTGACTATGGTGTTTGGGCTATCTTTGGGGTTGGTGCATCGCCCCTCCCCCAGATGCCACTGCTTATTTTCTTTGGCATTGTCGACGACCGAATTCTGGAAGCTTTCATCGCACTGTTTGCGGGAAAGCTCATCAAATACACACTGGTTGCCTGGGTGACGCAGCACTTTCCTGAGAAACTCAGCTTCTTTAAGCGCATTAACGGCAAAATTAACCACAATCAACCGCAATAAGCTGGCGGCATATCGCCCATCAGCGTAAAATTGTTGCGTGGGCGATTTGTCGCCCCTGTCCTTTATTACCGGAGTTAGCATGTTTCCCGAATACCGTGAGCTGATCACCCGTCTCAAGACAACTGACCGTCATTTCACCAACCTGTTCGACAAGCACAATGATCTGGACCAGAAGATCAAGAACATGGAAGCCCACGTTGAGTCGGGCACACCGGAAGAAATCGAAACCCTGAAAAAAGAGAAGCTGCACCTGAAGGACGAGTTGTACGCGATCCTGAAAAAGGCAGAAGCTTAATCAAGGTTCAAGACTGCCGGTTTTGCTATTCGTGGAACCGGCAGTCTTTCATAGTCACATCGTGACTAAAGTCTTCTGAAGTGTAAACGCTCCCGGTGAGCGTGCCTTCAAAATTCACTACCCGCCCTGCCGGCGCAGCACCCAACACATTCCGGCACCAGAGCGATACTTCACCCAGACCAGTTACACGCACATCTGCAACCATGGCGTTCGGATTGCCTTTAGGCGCTTTGATAAATTTAGCCTGACCTTGCAGGGTTTCCCCTACGTATTTTTTGGCGCTTTGGGGATTCTTCTGCGCCGCCTTCGCGATGTCCGACAATGCAGATAATTGCATGGCTTGTTTTGTCACTGGTGCGGCACTTTGAGCAGGTTTATTAACAACGGGCTTGAGAGATGCCGGTGAAACAGGCTCATTTGTACTGGACGACTGAATCGTCGGCGCTGGAACTGTTCCACCTTCTGAAACCGCTGCCGGATTTTGCGTTAACGAACAGGCAGTTATGAGCGCTGCAAGCAAACAGACGGGGTATGACGCAATGTGCATAACAAAGGCTTTCGAAGCAGATAGCCTGCATTCTAACCCGCAACATATCTCACTCAATAGCTTACACAGGGATTACAATAACGTTTCGATTTTATGAAACAAATAGGTCACCCATGTTCGGCAAGCTCATGCCTAAAGAAGGCAAGTATTTTGATCATTTCAACGCACATGCTGCTCTGATTGCTAAAGGCGGCGAACTGCTGACCCAACTGATCGGTGCCTTGGCGACCAATGCCGACCATGTGGATCGGTTGGCCGAAGAAATTGATACGGTTGAGCGTGAAGCCGACAAGATTACCCACGAAACACTGGCGCAGCTGCATAAGTCGTTTATTACACCGTTTGATCGCGACGAAATTCACGAGCTGATCAGCGGTATGGATGACATTCTGGACATCATCCAGGATGTGGCCGAGTCGGTATCGCTCTACGACATCAAGCAGGTTCCCCAGGAAGCGGTTGCCCTTGCTGAGGTAACTTCCCGCTGCTGTAATCATATTACTGCCGTAGTTAAGCTGTTAGACAGCATGCAAAACGGCCCGCACATCCTGACCATCTGCCACCAGATTGACGATCTCGAGTCTGATGCAGATCGTATGCTGCGCGAGTTGATGTCCAAGGTATTCCGCGAAGAACCCGACGTGCGCCAGGTGATCAAGCTGAAGGAAATTTACGAGTTACTCGAATCGGTATCGGATCGCTGCAAGGATGTGTCCGGCACGGTTGAAGCGATCGTCCTCGAAAACTCCTGATCGCGCACCATGGATAATCTGCAAATGAGCCTGGGGGTGATCATCACCCTTGTGATCGTGGCATTGCTGTTTGACTTTATGAACGGCTTCCACGATGCGGCGAATTCGATTGCCACGATTGTTTCTACCCGTGTTTTAAAACCACACCAGGCAGTAATCTGGGCAGCGGCGTTTAACTTTCTTGCCTACTTTCTGTTTGAACTCAAGGTTGCAGGCACGATTGGTAAGGGCACCATTGATCCGTCGATTGTGGATCACTACCTCATTTTTGGCGCGCTCATCGGCGCCATCGTTTGGAACGTGATTACCTGGTACTACGGCATTCCCTCTTCTTCTTCTCACGCACTTGTGGGTGGCCTGGTCGGTGCCGCTGTCGCCAAGGCCGGTTTCGGCAGCCTTATCTCAGCCGGCGTGCTCAAGATCATCGCCTTCATCTTTATTGCGCCATTTCTGGGGTTCACCATCGGGAGCCTCATGATGGTGATTGTTTCCTGGCTCTGTAGGAACATGTCGCCCAGCAAGGTGGACAAGCATTTCCGCCGTTTACAACTGCTATCTGCCGCTGGCTACAGCTTGGGTCATGGTGGTAATGATGCCCAGAAAACGATCGGCATCATCTGGATGCTGCTCATTGCCGCAGGCGTTTCAAAATCTGGCGAACACGTGCCAGCGTGGGTAGTCCTGTCCTGCTATACGGCGATGGGCCTAGGCACCATGTTCGGTGGCTGGCGCATTGTTAAGACCATGGGCAATCGTATTACCAAGCTCAATCAGGCACGTGGTTTCTGTGCCAACAGTGCCGGTGCCATGACCCTGTTCTTTGCAACGGCACTGGGTGTTCCTGTCTCAACGACACATACGATTACCGGCGCCATTGCTGGCGTAGGTTCGACCCGCGGCGCCCGCCGTGTACGCTGGGGCGTGGCTGGCAATATCGTCTGGGCATGGATTCTGACGATTCCCTGTAGCGCATTGATTGCTGCCGCTGCCTGGTGGCTAGGGACTAAACTACTCTAAGTGTAGACGCAACACCCTAGAATTTTCTGCACGCATGATTAACGCGGGTAAAATCCGCGAATGCGCTACGCTAACTCCAAGATACTAAGACGCTGCTTTGGGCAGGCGTTTTTGTGCCTCTGCCTGGTACTGCCTATTACAGCACAGGCGAGCACCTTCTTTTTTCCGGAGATGCATCCAACCCAGACGCGGACTGATCCGCCTAACTGGTTAAAGGATGGCACAGGTGGCGATGGGTATGTCAGCATCACATCAGAGGTTGTTCCTGTAGGGAGCTGTGCACGCCTCGCATCAAGCAACTTCTGGGGTTCGGACAAGGTTCAGCTGGTGCTATCAGTGACTACCAACGGCTTTAAAAGCCGAATGGATCAGATGGACATACCTGTTGCAACATTCGACGGCCGTGAGAATGGTGCGGAGTGTGCATCGCTCAGCACGACACCTATCCAGGTAGTACCCCTCTCTGTACTAGGTGTTCGATCGCTCCTCAACCCGGGCAAACTCTCGCTTACCATCAATGTACGTAGTGCCATTGATTCAAACAGCGATTTTGTAGGCTCGGCAAAATTATTGCTAGGTGCCGCAACCCTGGTAGCCACTGGTGGGACATCGGCTCTGGTGGGTGGTGCCACCGCCGTTGTCGGCAATTCCGTACTAGCCGATACAGAGGCTCGTGCCAACAAAATGATGAAGGGCATGACGGATGCCCGTGTGCCAATCTCTCTCACATGGTCTGACTTGCGAAAGGGTTTACATACCATTCAAATCCCTGTCTATCGGGCAGACCCGATGGGTTCCGTTTCAGATAAAAAGATACAACAGCTACAGTCGGATCCCACTGCTGAAAAGACCCACTTGTTTACGATACGACTGGATTTTGCATTTTCTCGGACTTTGTTCTACCCCGCTGTCGAAGACCTCAGCAACCTTGGCGTTCGTGAAAACATCTCAGCCGAACGGATCCTGAATCACCTGGTACCCGGCACCAAAGAAAATTTCATGCAGATTCTCAACAGTTCGGCTCCAAGCCAACTAAGAATTATGTCGAATGCCAGCGGTAAAGATCTAGCCCGCGCCTGTTCGCTGGGATTTGAAAAACTTCGTGCAGCAGGTCTGGCCAATCCTGATATCGCCCTGGTCATGAAATCTTTTATGGATGAGGCTCGTGGTAATACTGCGTGGTATCAGGATGCAGACATCGTGAAAACCTGTTTTGGCCAGGCACCTAAAGTTGAATCAGCACTCACGCTCATCTATGGCGACCCCGGTCAAATGCCTTCAGTGCAAACCACGCCGGCCAACCACTAGGCATAGGCTCAGACCCTATAACCGATTTAGGCTATAGACATCACTCAATCGGGGAATTATCGGGTAACGCAGAGACTCCTAGAATCTTAAAAAATTCTTAGAAGGAGCTTACTATGTCTATTCACTCCTGGCGGCTACTGATAGCCAGCCTATTCACGATCTCTTTGGTATTTTCATTTCCCACACATGCCCAGCAGACAGCCGCATCTCAAGATGTGAGCATGGCAGAGACTATCAAAAGAGGAGCCTATCTGGCGCGTCTTGGAGATTGTGTTGCCTGCCATACTTCTCACAATGGCAAAGCAATGGCGGGTGGTCTTGCTTTAAAAACCCCTTTCGGAAACATCTATTCCACAAACATCACACCGGATAAAAAAACAGGCATCGGTAACTATAGTTTTGAACAATTTGATCAGGCAATGCGTAAAGGGATCGCTGCCGATGGGCATAATCTTTATCCAGCCATGCCCTACCCGTCATATGCCAAAATGAACCGTGCTGACATGCAGGCGCTCTATGCCTACATGATGAAAGGTGTAGAGCCGGTTGAGCAGGCCAATGCCAGCAATGATATGAAGTGGCCATTCAGCATCCGTTCGGGCCTGAGCCTCTGGAACAAGCTGTTCCTTGACGACCAACCATTCATCGAAGAGAAGTCACAATCGGCAGCTTGGAACAGAGGGGCCTATATTGTTCAGGGGCTGGGTCATTGCGGTTCTTGCCATACCCCACGAGGTATCGCATTCCAAGAAAAATCCATGAGTCAATCTGGCAAGGATGGAACATTGTTCCTTGCCGGTTCAACGGTTGATGCTTGGCATGCTGTAAGCCTTCGTGGCATCTGGACTGAAGAAGCTATTGTTAAGTTTCTGAAAACTGGTCGTAATGATCACTCTACAGCATTCGGAACGATGACTGAGGTGATCGGTATGAGCACCCAGCATTTCAGTGACGAGGACTTACAGGCAATCGCTGTCTATCTAAAATCACTAACCCCTATTGCTAAACAAGCGCTCGTCAAGAGTACGACGCCCCAACCTGTTAGCGACAAACTGTTCAAGACTGCAGGCGGTCTTGGTTACAACCAATTTTGTGCCACGTGCCACCGCCGTGATGGCAAAGGCATTTCCGGTCTCTTCCCACCGCTGGCAGGAAACCGCGCTATCCTCGCTGAAGATCCTACATCGGCGATACACGTGACATTAAGCGGCTGGAAATCCGCAATGACAAAAGGGCAGCCTCGTGCAGTCGGAATGCCGGAATTTGGCAATCTGACTGATGATGAACTTGCCGAAATCATTACATTTATGCGTACCAGCTGGGGTAACCAGGGCTCTCCTGTCAATGCATCTCAGGTAAGCAAGGTGCGCAATCAAATCGAACTTGCCAAACCACCCATGTCGAAGTTTAGTACACCACGCTTTGCAACCATGCTGGAATCAGCCGATCCTGATCAACTGATTTATGGGATGCGTTTAATGACAGAAACCAAAGCGCTTTTACCGAATAACGTGGGTAATGGCCTCAATTGCAGTAGCTGTCATCTCAATGGCGGAACGGTTGCAATGGCTTCTCCCTTTGTCGGTGTAGCCGCTCAGTTTCCACGTTACGCTGCTCGTGCAGGTCGCGAAATCGATATTCAGGAACGTATTAACGGTTGCTTCAAACGGTCGATGAACGGCAAACCCGTCCCCAAGACTTCAAAAGAAATGAAGGCGATGGTCGCCTACATGACCTGGATGAATCATGGGTACAAAATGGATGACAAGATCCCTGGTCGTGGCATCGGAAAAATAGATCAGAATCTCAAGGCAAATACTGCTAACGGCAAAGGGATCTATAACGCGCAGTGTGCTGTGTGCCACGGTCAAGATGGCCAAGGAGTAAAGGCAGAGGATGGTAGCTATGTTTTCCCTGCGGTTTGGGGTGACGAGTCCTTCAATATTGGTGCGGGTATGGCTCGAACCTATACTGCGGCTGCTTTTATCAAACAGAATATGCCGATGGGTCACTCTACCAAATTCCCGCTTGGTCACGGTGGCTTGAGCGATCAGGAGGCTGTTGATGTTGCCGAGTATTTCTCACACCTGGGTCGTCCGGACTTTGCCGACAAGACGAAAGATTGGCCTAATGGAGAAAAGCCAAAGGATGCCCGTTACTAAAACTTAAGGCGCAACAAAGCAACAAGGCCGTGCACCTCGTACATGGCCTTGTTGCTTTGTATCTTGTTATTCATCGAGCCCGGCAGGATCGGCACGGAGAATAAGTCGTGCCAACTCCGCCGCGCTGCTGACACCGGTTTTTTCCATCAGATGCTGTCGATGAACATGAACAGTGTTGTCGCTGATATTGAGCTCTTTCCCTATTTCCTTATTAGACAAGCCCTGAGCCAGATGCCTTGCAACCTCTGTTTCTCGCGGTGATAGTTTGGCCAGTATCAGCTGTGCCTCTAAACTGCGCTGATGTGCACTTTGCCGTTCAACACTAATACTCACAGCACGTTCAATCGTATCGAGGAAAAGTTGATCTTTGAACGGCTTTTGCAAGAAGTCGATAGCACCTTCTTTCATCGCTTGAACTGCCAGTTCAACCTCACCGTGCCCCGTCATAAACACAATCGGAAAGGCACTACCCGCGACATTCAATCTACGCTGTAATTCTAGGCCACTCACCCGTGGCATACGTATATCAAGCACCAAACACCCTCCGGCCGCAGGAAATTGAGGTGAGGCCTCGATAAACCCTTCTGCAGATTCATGGCCTACTGCAGACCAACCAGCAGACTCCAGCAAAAACAATAAGGATCGGCGAAAGGGGGCTTCGTCATCAACTACATGAATCATCGGTGTTGACATCAGACGTTTTCTTTCTCTGGCGTTGTTTTCTGGCGTGTTTGTGCCAGAGTAAAAATCAACTGAAGGCCTTGGCCTTCATCTGGCAGGTTTGCTGTTAGTGCCCCGCCATGAGATTCAATAATGGTTTTACAGATTGATAGACCCAGACCCATACCATCGTCCTTAGTCGTAAAGAAGGGTTCGAATAATTGTTGGAGTCCGTCTTCACTCAACCCACTCCCGTGATCACGGACAACCACCTGAACCCAGCCCGCTCCAACTGGCAACAGAGTGATTTCGATTGTCTCCTGCACGCCGATACTCTTCTGTGCATCCATCGCATTTTTAAGAAGATTGAGTAACACCTGCTGAATCTGCAGTGGATCGGCATCAACCCAACGGCCAGCTGGCAATAAACAGTCTTGGATTTTGACTTCCGGCGCCCTAGCGGACATACCGCGAAATAACCGTACGGCTTCCCCCACCAGCTGTACAACGTCACACCTCTCCCGGGTACGAATCCGTTTACGCGCAAAAGCACGAATGCCATTCAATATGCCGGCAGCACGTTCGGATTCGTTAGCTATTTCATCCGCAGCCTGAGCCGTGGCCTCTGCCGATAAATTACCTCTTGCAAGCCGGCGCGTGAGGCTACGGGCGTAGTTAGTAATAGTGGCCAGCGGCTGATTGAGCTCATGTGCCAATGTTCCGGATAATTCGCCCAGGATAGACAATCTGGACAAATGTTCAACCTGTTGACGTTGTGTGCTCACGTTTTCTTCGAGTTCATCCCGCTGCAATAAGGCCGTCGACAGTTCACGTGTGCGTCGTTGCACCATCACTTCTACCCGCAGGGTATACAACAACCAGAGGACCATCAATACCGACAAAGTAGCCGCCACAGGCCAGTATTCGCGAACATAAGACTCCAGCGTGTGCTGCCGCAAAAATGCATACGGCGGTATCTTTAACTCACGCAACATGTCATGAACAGGATGATAGTCAGCCGGCACGCCCCACTGTTGGCCACTATCACCCGGCGGCAAAGAGAGTAATGCTATGAGCACGGCCCGCGACAACTGCCCCGGCGTGTCTGCCGTTGCGGCAAACGCCCAACCGGGATAGTTGCGGGAAGATGTCGCACAAGGCAATTCAGTTTTGTACGGAGATAACACACGAAACTCACCCGGCCTAACAAGACCCGCAGCGATCTGCTGTTCCAGCAAACAATTGCGAATCACCCCCGCATCGGCTTGCCCGCTTCTGACCTGATCAATGACATGTGTCATGGGAAAGCCAGTAAAAAGCGGGGTAACGTCGCCAGACTCTGGATCAAGCCCCAAACTCTTGAGCTCAGCCCAGATTACCTGATAACCACCAAAAGCGTCGGGCGATACCGCAGCCAGCGTTTTTTTATGCAAGTCGTTTAGAGAGGCCAGATCCTGACGATCCGCACGCACAATAACCGCCGAGCCTACTGTATGCGTTGCGTCGCGGGTCCGCTCAGGTACTTGCGTGGCAATGCGACTAATACCCAGATCATATTCCAGAGCCACATAATGACCCGGGTTGGTAATAACAAAGTCTACGTCGCCAGACTGAATAGCCTGTGCCATGCCCTGCAGATCGTAATAATGCGGTTCAATAATCTGGCCAGGTAATTTATTCTGCAAGGCATTCACGAATGGCGCCCATTGGACTGCTGAAGCAGATTCGCCTTGCCAAGCCAAAATACCAAGCCTGATCTCCGCTGCGTGGAGCCATACGGACCACAAGCTCAACCAGAATAGCAATAATGTACGAAAGGAAAATCGGATTTTCAAAGAAATCAGCCCAAACAGAAAGCCTGACATTGTCGCCCGCTAGGTGGCGCTTGTTGTAGCGATCCATTTGATCCAGATCAAAGAACGCGCAATCTTTTACAATGAAGCTCTCTTTAATATCCGGAACAAACATGCAACGTCTCTTGATGGTCCTGCTTGGCTTGGCTTTTACATTTCTCGCGCATGCGGGTGATCTGGTCTATCTCAATTCATCGGCAGGTGCTCAAAGATTGTTACAGGCCGACTATAACCGGCAGTACTTTGCTGTGCAGCCCTTTGTGGATACTCAAGAAAACCTCGCATTTTGTGGCCCAGCCAGTATGGCAGCGGTGCTGAATAGTCTGCCGCGAGAAACGCGCCCTGTGGCACCACAACTCAATCCCTTCCCTTATTTCACACAAGACACCTTCTTTAATCAAAACACCCATGCGATCAAAACCCGGGAGGCAGCACTAAGATCCGGTTTGACCCTGCAGCAGAGCACCGAAATGTTCCGTCAGTTTGGCGTGAATGCTGATAACTTTTTTGGTGACCAGCTGACCGAATCTACGTTCCGAGATCTGATTACTACTGCCCTGGGAGAATCGAACACACGTCTAGTGGTTAATTTCGATCGTCAGGCGCTTGGCCAGCTGGGCCGCGGACACTTTTCACCGATTGCTGCCTACGACAGCGCGACTGATTCGGTATTAATTCTAGATGTCGCCAAGTTCAAATACCCACCCTTCTGGGTGAGTGTTGCCGATTTGCTCAAAGCCATGGATACCATTGATACGGACAGCGGCAAAAGCCGTGGGCTCATTCGGGTGCGCACGCTACTTCACTAAAGGCCTGACCCCGGTAAAACCACCATCCACAGACCATACCTGAGCTGTGACGCGACCACTCCGGTTAGAGAGTAGCCAACCCATCAGTTCTGCAAGTTCTGTGGTGGTGCCAATACCAGGGAGCGCATATTGTCTTGCTGCGGCAGCCCGCAATGCATCTGTTGCAAGCAGCCGTTCTGTTGCGGGTGAATCCATAATCCCCGGCGCCACAACATTCACACGAATACCATAGGGTGCATAGGTGGCAGCCGTGCCCCTGGCAAGCCCTTCAACACCGGCTTTGGCTGCAGCCACGGCTTCATGATTCGGTGTACCGATTTGCGCAGCCACTGAAGAGACAAGTACAGCACTACCTGGCAAGCTGTGCTGCCTCAGACTACCAACGAAACCGGCAAGCGAATGGAAAGCGCTCGTTAAATTCGCCTCAATCGACTCTTCGAAATCTGCTTGGCTGAGTCTATGAAGTGCACCAAGTTTGATATTACCCACGCAGTGGGCGAAGGCTTGAGGTATTAACGCGTTGTCCTGGGCAATATCAAATATAGACTTCACCCCATCCGGTGTTGCACAGTCTGCGCAGATTTGCAGATGTTTGTTCCCGTAAGCCTCCTTAAGGCGCGTCGCATCTCTGCTTGTCACGATCAGTTGCCAGCCTTCAGCCTCAAGATGCGCTGCCAACGACCGCCCCAAACCACCGGCTGCACCTGTAATTAATGCGATCTTTTTCATGAGAAGCTCCTGGTTGAAAACTGTTTTGTATTGGACAAATTGTTGACAGAAGCAATTTTAAAGCATATTTTGTCGCTGTATACATATTTGTCGTGGACAAAATGAGCTTAGCCCAACTATTCGTCAAACCAATACTTATTGCCGCCCTACTTTCTGGTGCCTTGTCGTTTGCTGCACCCAAGGCCAGAGGAAACGAGATGTCTACTACCAGTAATCCAACATTAACGGCTTCGAAATCCTGTCCGGATCTACTAAAAGAGACGTATCCAAAATTACAGGATGATGCCCCCCAGCCTCTATGTCAGTACGCCGGACGAGTCGTTCTAGTCGTTAATACAGCCAGCTATTGTGGTTTTACGCGCCAATACGATGGCCTAGAACGTTTGTACGATCGATACAAATCACAGGGCCTCGTGATTTTGGGCTTCCCCTCCAATGATTTCGGGCAACAGGAGCCCGATAGCAACAAAAAAATTGCAGACTTCTGTCATAACACCTACGGCATCAAGTTTCCGATGTTCGCCAAATCGTCTGTCAAAGGCAGCAATGCAAATCCGCTCTTCAAGCAGCTGGCCAAACTTACGGGGGATGCGCCGAGCTGGAATTTTCACAAATATCTCATTAGTCGCGATGGCCGCCAGGTACTGAGCTTCGGCAGCCAGATTGCGCCGGAGAGCAAAACCATGACCGAAGCCATAGAACAGATGCTCAAAAGCACACCTTAGACTCAAGACCTGAGCCCCCCCCAACCCCATCGAGAAAATCATGAACGCACCAGACAAATCGCTACACGACATGTTGCTTCCAGACATTCAAGGCAAAGCAGACCATCGTGAATTAGCCATCAATCAGGTGGGTGTGAGGGGCCTACGTTACCCACTACGTTTGGTAGATGCGGCAGGCAACACTCACCCTACAGTCGCTACTCTGACGATGACCGTTGGTCTACCACCCACGGTTAAGGGGACGCATATGTCGCGCTTTGTCGAGATCATGGAAGCACAGGACAAACCACTAACGCTCACCTGCATAAAATCGCTGTTTAGCAGAATGCGACAGCGTTTGGATGCAACCAGCGGCAAAATTGAGTTTGAGTTTCCATACTTCATTCGCAAAGAGGCCCCAGTCTCAGGCGTGACCAGTCTGATCGATATCGATGCAGGCATTACGGTGAGCGGTGAAATTGCCAGACAAACAGCGCTCACTTTGAAAGTGGTTGTACCGGTAACCAGCCTCTGTCCTTGCTCAAAGGAGATTTCAGCCTATGGTGCTCACAATCAACGATCGCATATCACGATTAATGCAACGCTTAGAGAGGGTGATGCGCTGAGCCTTGAAGATCTTGTGCGAATGGCCGAAGAAGAAGCTTCATGTGAAGTATTTGGCCTCTTGAAGCGCCCCGACGAAAAATGGGTCACAGAACGCGCATACGACAACCCTAAGTTTGTAGAAGATCTGGTTCGCGATATCGCACTTCGACTGAAACAAGAGTCACGTATCACCCACTGGTCAGTAAGCTCAGAGAATTTTGAATCCATCCACAACCATTCTGCCTACGCACTGATTGAGGGCAGCAACCCCTGAAAGCAGGCATCCTATGCGACAAAAAATCGCAATCGTTGGCAGCGGCATATCCGGGCTAGGGTCTGCCTATCTACTTAGTGAGCACCATGATGTGACGGTGTTCGAAGTAGATCACCGCCCAGGCGGCCACAGCCATACAGTCGATGTCCAGGTTGACGGGCATCGTTTTGGTGTAGACACGGGCTTTCTGGTCTTTAATGAGCGAACTTATCCGCTACTGTGTCGTTTGTTTGGTCACTTGCAAACACCCGTTGTAAAAAGCGAGATGTCCTTTTCAGTTGAGATTGCCTCTCCCAAATTGGAATGGGCAGGAACGAACCTGGATACGGTCTTTGCGGAGCGGCGCAACCTTTTAAGCCTATCGTTCTGGAAGATGCTGCGCGACATTCTGCGCTTCAACAAAAATGCGACACGAGATCTTGATAACCCGTCAATAGCCGGTAAATCTCTGGGTGAGTATCTCGATATCAACCGTTACGGAAAATCATTCCGTAACGACTATCTGCTCCCAATGGCAGCGGCAATCTGGTCCTGCCCTACTGAGCAGATGCTGGCATATCCATTTCACACGTTTGTACGGTTCTGCCACAACCATGGCCTGCTACAAATTATGAACCGCCCGACTTGGATGACTGTAGCAGGCGGATCTCAAGTCTATGTGGCGGCATTAATAGAAGCCATACACAATCGAGGCAGCGAAATTCGGCTGGAATCAGATATCAAGGGTATCCAGCGGCATTCTGATGGTGTCACGATACAAACTCAGAATGGCATAGAGTGCTTTGATCAGATACTACTTGCCTGTCATAGTGACCAAGCCCTAAAGTTGCTCGGGAATGGTGCGACAGAAGAAGAACGATCCCTCCTTAGCGCCATTCGTTATCAGCCAAACCGGGCAGTTCTTCATACCGATGCACAAATACTGCCAAGCAACCCCAAGGCATGGGCCGCCTGGAACTATTCATCCCCGGGAAACCTATCGCATCATTTAGGGCAAGCTCCGGTCAGCGTTTCATACCTCCTAAACAGACTTCAACCGCTGCCGACAGAGACGCCCGTCATCGTTACGCTCAACCCGTGGCATGAACCGGAGGCCGCTAAAACCATCAGACAGATCCACTACGCACACCCGGTATTCGATGGTCCAGCCATTACTGCTCAAGCGGCCATAAAAAAAATCTCTGGGCAGAACCGAACTTACTATGCCGGCGCTTGGCTAGGGTACGGCTTTCACGAGGACGGTTTTGCTTCAGCGGTACGCGCCGCATCTCAACTTGCGCCCGTACCCGACTGGCTACTGGGTGAACAACCGGCTCTTAACGAAATTCCGTTAAGCACGCTTTGCCCGGTGCTTGCTAACTCATGAGCCTAGCGAACAAAGAGTGGCTAAAACCAACCTTGTGCGTAGGTGAGGTGATGCATGCACGCACCCGACCAAGACGCAATGTGTTTTATTACCCAATCTTCTATCTACGCCTTCCCTTAAGCCAGCTGAACAGATTAAATATTCGCGGCCTAGCCATTAATAGACGGGGCCTATGTCAGATCCTTAACCGAGATCATGGCGCGCAAGATGGTAGTGACCTTTGGGTTTGGGCGCGCAGCCTTCTTACACAACATGGTTTGAATGAAATTACCCAGGGCGGCGAAATCATGCTGCAAACCATGCCACGTCTATTCGGCTATCAGTTCAACCCGGTGAGTTTTTACTTCTGCCATGACCAGGACGCAGATTTACGTGCTGTGATCTGCGAAGTTAGCAATACCTTCGGCGAGCGTCATAACTATCTTGTGGCGCATTCTGATCACAGACCCATTCAAGCGCACGATAGACTTTATGCACAAAAGGTATTTCACGTCTCGCCATTCTTTCCCCTGGGTGGTGATTACGAATTTCGCTTTGGTGGCAGCCCAGATGCGCCTGTAGCCATGATCAATTACACGGCACATTCGACGGCTGACGCCAAAACAGGAAATGGCCACTACGGCTTGCGTACCTGGCTACGCGGAAAGGCCCAACCCCTCAATGGCGCCACAATTTATGCGGCGTTGTGCCGTTTCCCATTACTGACCTTCGGTGTTATCACCCGCATTCACTGGCAGGCACTTCGCCTTTGGCTACTTAAAGTCAGCTTTTTCTCCAAACCGACATTGCCGCTCAAGGAGACATCCTCGTGAACACTCGCACTGACACATTACAGCCTGATCCGATTGCAGATTCGCTTTATCCAGGATTTTCTATCGAGGAGAGCCCTGTCATTCCTTCGGCCGCAAGAACTGTCCTAAGCCTACTAGAGGGCATCTCACATGGGGAATTGCGCATTACACTACCTAACCACTGCGTGCATCATTGTGGCGACAGCACCAATGGCCCGACGATCGATATGTTTGTCCACCAGTGGTCAGTATTTGACGACATCGTGGCTCGTGGGGATATCGGAGCAGCAGAAGCGTACATCGATGGCTATTGGAGCACGGATTCACTCGCTGAGTTACTGACCCTGATTGGCCGAAACCGCGATTCACTCAAACGGGCAATCCACGGTAGACGTTGGCAACTACTGAGCGCATGGATACGTCATCGTTTTAGAGCCAATACTAAACGGGGTAGCAAGCGCAACATCATGGCGCATTACGATCTGGGAAATGATTTCTACCGACTTTGGCTGGACGAAACAATGACCTATTCAAGTGCCCTGTTTAAAGAACATGCGCACCCGGATCAGGCAGTATGGGCAGATCTACCAGAAGCACAACGCGCTAAAAACGATCGCATGCTTGATGCACTGGGTGTTAAGCCAGGAGACCGAATACTCGAGGTTGGATGTGGCTGGGGAGGATTTGCTGAAGAAGCCGTCAAACGTGGGGCTCATGTCACAGGACTCACGTTATCACCCGCACAACAAGCATTTGCTCAAGACAGAGCCGACAAAGGTGGATGGAGCAATCAGGCGGAATTTCTCCTTACTGATTACCGTGATATGCACGGACAATTTGATCACATCGTTTCGGTTGAAATGTTTGAAGCTGTCGGAGAGCGCTGGTGGCCTACCTACTTCAACACGATTAAACGTCTCCTTAAACCCGGGGGGAAAGCGCTTATACAAGTGATTTCAATTGATGATGCGTTATTTCACCAATACAGACGTGGCACTGATTTTATACAGAGACACGTGTTTCCGGGTGGCATGCTACCTGCCCCGGGTGTCTTTTGCGAGCAGGCACAACGTGCCGGACTCAAAGTGACCGATAATTTCGCGTTTGGCGCACACTATGCCCGCACACTCTGTCTGTGGCATGAAACATTTAATGAACGATTGCGAGAGGTAAAAGCACAAAGATTTGACGATCGTTTCATTCGTTTATGGCGCTTCTACCTAGCCTACTGCGAAGCAGGCTTTAGGTCCGGATCGATCGACGTCCATCAGTTCACGTTGCAAAGCTAAGGAGAAGATCATGTCTTATCTATTCAGCTTCCTACGCAAATCACTATTAGCGCTGTGCACGCTGATGGGACTCACTGCTTGCAGCGGTATTGAAGTGTCGCAATATGCGCAACAACAACCATCCCTCGATTTACAACGCTATTTCAACGGCACCCTAGATGCATACGGTATTTTCCAGAAGCCATCCGGAGAAGTCATCAAGCGCTTTCATGTAGTCATTGATGCACAATGGAAGGGAGACGTAGGCACACTCGATGAACGCTTTACCTATAGTGATGGCACAACACAGCAACGTATCTGGACCATAACAAAAACAGGGGCTGACACCTATCGTGGCAGCGCTGCCGATGTTGTCGGTGAAGCACTGGGTGAAAGCGCCGGTAACGCGCTTCGCTGGCACTACGTGCTTGCCCTGCCCGTCGACGACAAGGTGTATCACGTCAATTTTGACGACTGGATGTTTCTGATGGACGAACGTGTGATGTTAAATAGATCCTCGATGTCCAAGTGGGGATTCAATCTAGGCGAAGTCACCCTGACCTTTGTTAAACGTTGAGAATCGCATGATGCACTGCGCTATCAATCAACCTATCCGGCATGACGATTGGATAGACCTAAGGGTATGGATTATCGGTGCTTCAACAGGCATTGGTGCCGCCTTAGCTGAACAGTTATCTGGGCTGGGCGCGCATATCATTCTTTCCGGACGGCATCGTGACAGCCTCAACCTTGTTGCCACTCAATGTCGTCAGATTCATCCCGCTAGCGAGCCGTATGTACTTCCCTTTGATGCGTGCGACAACGATGCAACAAGCTTAGCCGTTTCTAAAGTCAAAAATCACTGGCAAGGCGTTGATCTTGTCATTTATAACGCCGGCACCTATGAAGCAACCCGGGTAGACACACTATCTCCTGAAAACTCAGAACAATCTTTGCGGGTCAATCTGCTCGCACCCATTGCAGCAACTGCGTCGATCTTGCCGCTACTGTTGAATTCCTCGCTAGGCACGAAACCCCGTGGCTTTGCCTATGTGGCCAGCGTTGCCGGTTATCGTGGCCTCCCACGCGCCCTAACCTACGGCCCAGGGAAAGCTGGCCTAATCAGTTTTGCCGAATCTCTCTGGGGAGACTTAAAAGGTTCAGGGCTTAACACCTGGATCATTAACCCCGGTTTCGTACGCACGCGCCTCACTGCACAGAACACTTTTGCCATGCCCGCCTTGATCGAACCGGAAGATGCTGCCAAGGAGATTATTCGAGGTTTTGCCAAGGGCAACTTCGAGATTCATTTCCCCAAGCGATTCACCTGGTTCATGAAATTATTACGATTTCTGCCTATTAATTGGTATCTCAGACTGACAAAGCGTTTACTACCGCCGTTGTCACGCACCCAGTTGATTTCAAACCAACGAACCAGAGAAGAGTAAGTCATGCCTTTATTGAGCCGAGAGCAAACCCGATCTGCTGTTGATGCATTGGTGCCATTTTACGAAAATCTAAGTCCGGGCGATATCAATCGATTTGAAAACTTCTATCGTAAAGATGCCTGCTTCCGGGATCCGTTTAACCGAGTGAGCAGCGTTGAAGGGATCAAACGTATCTTCAGCCATATGTTTACACAGGTGAATGATCCGGCATTTCGTATCACTAAGGTCATCTGTGGCGAAGGGGACGCCATCCTTTTCTGGACTTTCCACTTCCGCTTTAAGGGAATAGCCAATAAAACCGCACAGGCTCTTGAAGGCGTGAGCCATATTGCCTTTGACGACCAGGGATTGGTCACGTTACACCGGGACTACTGGGACGCCGCTGAAGAGCTTTATGCACGTTTACCGGTGATAGGTGCACTCATGCGCGGGCTGCAGCGCATGATACGGGCGTGATGCCCATTACGCGGAGAAAACCGTCAGAGGTTTTCTCCAGCAATACAGCATAACGACCGCTATTACCTTAAGGGTCAAGGGCAACAACACGTAGGCCGCGATTAAAATATCACTGTGATCGATACTACCTGGCGCATACCCGAACAATCCAAGCAGCGGTAATGCAATACCCGCCCCCAAAGCCAGATTAATCTTAGCAACGAGATTCCAAAGCCCAAAATAGATACCGCTGGCGCTTTGCTTTTCACCCAGGTCGGCCACCAGTGATGCCGGTATGGTGAGATCTGTGCCAACTGCTGCACCCGATACGACGCAAATTGCCAGGAACCACAGCCAATCACCCGTGCCTAGGAAGGCTGCACCAGCAAAAGCAGTCATGGCCAAAAGCATCGATAGCAACCAGGTCCATGGACGACCAATTATTTGCGCGATTCTTACCCAACAGGGAACAGCCAGGGCGGCTGATAAAAAGTAGATAGCCAGCAACAGACCTGTTTTTTCTGGTGCTTGCAGCACGTCTGCCACATAAAAAACAAACAAGGTTGCAGGAAAGGCCGAGGCAATACCATTCGCCATGAATACAGCCAACAAACGGCGATATATCTTGTCTCGCCAAACAACCCCTAATCGAGACGTGAGAGATTCTTCACTCTTATTCGAAATGCCTGTAGGCAGGCCGCGAATGATGAGTAGCGCCAGGAGCAAAAAGCCAAGGAGAAAATACGGAAGGAAAGCCATTCCGGTTAAGGATTGATCTGAACCCAATGAAGGAATAATGGCTGCTATCACCACCCCCACCAGAATAAAGGCTTCGCGAGCTCCCGTTAAGCGAAGCCGCTCAGTGCTATCGCCCCCTAGGTCACTACCCCATGCCTGGTAGGCAATCATCGCGGCAGAGAATCCTAATGTGCAAAAAGCCAAACTCATAAAGAGCCAGAGTGTCGCGCTGAAACCAGTAGCAGGCACTGTAAAGAGCGCAAAAAAACCCAGGGCAAAAGGAACCAATGCAAAGTGAAGAACTGTTTTACGGGAATAGCGATCAATTAACCAGCCAAAACAGGGGTCCGCAACCGCGTCGATAAGTCTGGTGATTAAAAGCACAAAGCCAATCACCGAAAGCTCAAGCAACCCACTACGCGCGTAAAAATCCGGCACAAAAAGATAGATAGGCAAAGCGCCAAACGCGAGCGGCAAGCCCAGAAATCCGTAGCGCATGACCTGCTGTTTCAGCATCAACCCGCCCTTCGAAGCAACAGACGTTCCCGCAATTTTGGTTCACTCGTTCGGGGATCAAGCCAGATACCAAAGAACAATCGTGCAAACTCGGGGTCGTTCACCTGGCCTACTTGCTGATTGTTGTATAAAAACACAGCGGATCCAGGACGATAGATACCGACAATCTGATCCCCCGGTTTAACGTTCGGAAAAATCTTAGACATGGCTGCTGCCCAAACCGCCAGTTGTTTTTCATCAGCGCCCAGGGCACGCATCTGATCAACACTGGCTTCAACAATTTTGGCGCCAGCAATCTCCCGCTTGTAGGTCAACTGCAACGCAATTGGCGGTTCCATGGGATTGTTCCCAGCCCACAGTTGAGCCTCGTACACCAAAAACCCAAAGCGTCTGAACTCACCCGTGCCATAAGGCTTAAGGGATGCACTTGCAATAGCCTGACTGACTTCCGGATAGGCAGCTGTTGGCATCGACAATAGTGACAACGCCGTTAGCAACTGCAAGCCTATGCCGCATACTGATTTCACATTCAGTTTCATGAACATCCCCGATGACTTCCCCTGATCAATCGACATCAATTGCGAGCAAGGATAACCAAGTCAAATACTAGGACAAATACGGATTTCAGTCTACGCCAAAAGAAAAAGGCCTCCATTGCTGGAGGCCTTGAATTCTGGCGCGCTCGGAGAGATTCGAACTCCCTACCCCTTGGTT
>ERZ1034361.389-NODE-389-length-29860-cov-4.259376_pt1 | contig 29860 bp, 51 predicted proteins | sample MGYA00520617_ERZ1034361 | MGnify/ENA primary metagenome ERZ1034361 (study PRJEB33736, sample SAMEA104284507) | Azolla filiculoides | biome: Urban; feature: Water surface; material: Ditch water | place: Netherlands | collected 2015-10-28 | depth 0-0.1 m ...
CCATGAATCCAACAGTTGAGTATTATTATCAATTACAGAATCAACCAGTTGCGACAGACCGCGACCGTGAAATGTATGCCGTTTTACGCGGCTTACAGAAAAAACTAGAGATGGACGAGTTTTTGCGCGACGGCAAATAAACCAAACCGGCGGCCAGCTGGCCGCCTCAACCATACAGAAGAAAGGGACTAGCAGAATGACAAATCCAATTTATCAGACAGTAACTGACCAAATTATCGCCGAGCTTGAAAAAGGCGCGGCGCCTTGGGTCAAACCATGGCACGCGGACGCGGCCAGCGGCGCGGACCATAATATCGTGACCGGCGCGGCCTATCGTGGCGTTAATAGGTTAATCCTAGGCATGGCCAGCATGGGCAATGGCTACGCGGCCAGCCAATGGGCAACCTATAAGCAATGGCAAGACCGCGGCGCGCAAGTGCTAAAGGGACAGAAAGGGACGGCCATTTGCTTTTATAAACCGGTGGCCGGCACCGTCGACGCGGCGACTGGCGATAAAACCAGCGGATATGCCGTGCTTAAGGCATACTCGGTTTTTAACATCGAGCAGACCGACGCCGAGCGCGCACCGGCGGCCGAGCCAGTGACTAAGCCTTTCGACGCCAGCGAGGTATGCGAGGCGGCCATAGTAAAAACCGGCGCCATTATCCGCCATGGCGGCGACGCGGCCTTCTACATGCCGAGCACGGACGCCGTGCAATTGCCACATAAGACAACATTCGACAGCGCCGCGCATTACTATGCAACGGCCTTTCATGAGCTCACGCACTGGACTGGCGCTAAACATAGGCTAGACCGCGACCATAGCGGCCGTTTTGGGAATCCGGCTTATGCCTTTGAAGAGCTAGTCGCCGAGATAGGCGCCGCTTACCTATGCGCGGACAACGGTATCGCCGGCGAATTGCGCCACGCTGGCTATATTCAGAGCTGGCTAAAAGCATGCCGCGACGATAACACGGCCATATTCAAGGCGGCCGCGCTGGCTCAAAAGGCGGCGGATTATATCAAGGGCACGGCGGCGGACGCCGAGGCCGAGGCCGCTTAAAGCATAACCGATGAGCGCTCAATGCGCGAAACTGGCGGCGGCGTCGCCAGTCTTATGCAAGTAAACCATACAGACAGAAAGGGACTTAAAACCATGCAAGCATTCAACCTATGTTATACAGTTTTATTAGGCCGCGCGGCCGGCGAGAATATCGCCATAATTAAACGCGGCGAGCGCGGATATACGCCGACCAATCTAAACTGGGGCACCGGCGACAAGGCCGCCGAGCTAGTGCGCGAGGCCAACGCCAAGCGCGGCATTGACGCGGCGGCGCAATTGGATTTTGAGATTAAATCCATGTTTATATGGCCTAAGGCGGCCAGCGAGGTGACAGCATGAAGCCTATATTAAAAGCGGCCTTTGCTAGTGATGAGCTGGCCTATCAATTGCAAGAGATTATCTGTCACGACGACCAATGCGAGCTCGAAGATATCACGGACGCCTTGATAATATCTGAAGCGCGCCATGTGCTAGATAAATATACAGGCGGCATTGGGTTCGTGCACGAAGAAGAATATAACGGCGAGCACGGGAGCGAGGCGCAAGCCGAGGCCGTGCGCAATGTTAAAGCAATCAAGCGCTTTCTAAAACGATACAGTTAAAACCATAGGCGGCCAGCGATGGCCGCCGCTTATAACGGAGGTATTACCATGAGCAATTTAACTAGACAGCAATTACTGGCCCACGGCCACAACATGGACGCGGCCTATCGCGAGATAGACAGGCGGGACGCGCAAGGCGAGGACATGAGCCGCGCTTATGTGGACCAATCAACCTATGCGATATTATTTGCGCCAGCGGCTGGCATGCCGTCGGATAACGCAAGCGAGGCCAAATGGCAGACAGGCTGGAGGGATTAAATTATGGACAGACTAAAACAATTAAGGGACGCGGCGCCGGAGTTTTTCACAGTGCACGAGAATAACAAGCGCGCGCTGGCGGCACTCGATGGCGTGCTATTAGGCCAAGGCCATGTGGTTATGGTAGGCGACTTAGCCATAAGGCCAACGATGGAGCGAGAGGCCGGCGGCTGGCGGCTAGTGGACGCGACGCCGTGCAAGCTGGCCGAGGCGCCTCAATATAGCCAAGAATCCGCCGAGAAGATAGCGGCGGCGCTGGGCAATGGCAACAACACGCGAGGCCATGCCGTGCATATACGCGAAGCGCTGGGCAATGCCATAGCCGCGACCGAGGCAATAATAAAATGCTTGCAATGATTTAAAACAAGGCATTACAATACCAACCAGCGGCCGGCGATGGCTGGCCGCTCAATCATACAGATAGAAAGCGAGGACAACATGAGCACTAGAGGGCTATATACATTCAAGGACGCCGAGGGCGCCTATACCGTTTTTAAGCATTGGGATAATTACCCGACCAGCGCCAGCGGCTACGGCGCGCACTTATTCATTGCCAACGCCTTGGCCTATGCATGGCAATTGCCACGCTTCGAGGCCGACGAATTTGCGGCTTCATTCATAGCGGCCAATAAAAAAGCAGGCGGCGGCGATTTAAGACTATTGCCAGCGGATGCAACCAACGGCGACGCCTTAGGCGTGGAGTTTTGGTTTACCGTGGAGGCGGCCGGCAAGCGGCTTAAAGTATCATGCCGCGACTTATTTAATGGCGTGGACTTGGAACCAGTCTATATATCATCATCAATCAACCTTAGAAAGGCGGCTTAATCATGCGCATTTTATACTACACCGATGCAGGCCATGGATGGTTTAAGGTAGACAGGGCATTGCTAGATAAGCTGGGCATTGCTGGCGATATATCGCCTTATAGCTATCAACGCAAGGGCAGTGTATACCTAGAAGAGGATTGCGACGCTGGGCGCCTATTTAAGGCGCTGGATGGCGAGGGCATACCTTGGACATACAAGCAAAGCCATACCGATAAGACCAGCAAAATCCGTGGCTATCAACATTTTAGAAAGGCGGCTTAATCATGCAGACCATTCAATTCATGCCTAAGCTTAGCGAGCCTAAGAAAATGCCATGCCATACCTTTAGCACGCCGGCGACGGCGTGCCATACCGGCCGCATTCTGGCCGAGATTAAAGGGAGCGTATGCCATGACTGTTACGCTATGAAAGGCAATTACCGCTTTAAAAATGTAATTAGCCACAGGGAGCATAATTTGCAATCCCTCAATGATTTGCCTTCGTGGAAGGCCGGCATGATAGCGGCCATTAAGAGCAATGATACTACCGGCTATTTCAGATGGCACGATAGCGGCGACATTCAAAGCGAGGCGCATTTGATGGCTATCATGGACATTGCCGAGGCCATGCCGGAGGTGACTTTTTGGCTACCTACAAAAGAGAAAGGCATGCTGGCCAAGGTTAATAGACAGCGAGCCATGCCGGATAATTTAACCGTGCGCCTAAGCATGCCAATGCTGGACATGGCACCAGCTGGAGCGTGGCCGATAACGAGCACCGTTATAACCAAGGCCGGCAAGATAGATGGCGTCGAATGCAAGGCGCCAGCTAATAACGGCAAGTGTGGGACATGCCGCGCATGCTGGGATAAAACCGTAAGTAATGTAACCTACCTAAAACATTAGAAAGCGAGAAAGCAAAATGACAGACAGAGACGAACTAATAACCAAGCTTGTGGAATATAACCTAGACCTATGCCAATCAGACAGCACCTTTGCTGATGGCCTTGTATGGGACTTATTAATGCATGGCTTTAAGGGATTTAAAAACATGGACGAGGCCGAGCTATTGGCCGAGCTAAAACATTGTGACTTTGACGAAAGGGACTAGACCATGAATCTACACTCAAGCATTGAATGGGCCATAAGCCGCCTTGTTGATAATTATGAATGGCAAGGCCACATAGACTATGACGAATGGCTAGAGCTACAAAAGAATATATCGCTAGCCATTATCGCAGACAAGCGCTTAGCGCAGATTGTATTAAGCGCGTGCGAAGAGCACGGCATTATAGAGGAGGAGTAGACCATGGCTAAATTTGAAGCCTTTGCAGAATATAAGACCGTTTTACGGATTGAAATTGAAGCCGATACGCTGGAGGAGGCAATAGCACTGGCCGACAATACCGATGGCGGCGAGTGGAAAGTGGTAGACCTAGACAGCTGGACCGTAACCGATGTATTTCAATTAGAGGAGTAGACCATGGCTAAATACAAGATATGCCGCTATCTGATGACCACGATTGAAGTGGAGGCAGATACGCCGGAGGAGGCACTCGATTTAGAAAATTACAGCGATACTAGTGTAAGCATTACTGATAATACTTACCCATTGGAATGGGAGTGGAGCTTTAATCCGGCATGGGTTATAGACGAGGAAGGCGATACAGTATTAGAGGAGGGTTATCCATGACCGAGAAGACTTTCACGATATGCCTATGGGCAATTACTTTAACGACAGCATTACTTTTAATTGGAGGTGTGATATGACCAAGTTTGAAGTGCAAGAGTATTGCCTTTGTGGCGGCTGGACTAATACATGGAGCGATGATGGCCAGCCTACTAGGTTCGACAGCATAGAAAGTGCACAGGCCGCGCTGGATGCGTTTTTAGAAGATACACAGCACGAAGTAGACGCCGGCAATCTAGAAGACTATACCGACAGAGAAGACTTTCAGATTGTGGAGGTAACAGTATGACCTTTAATGCATACAACCATAACGGCACATGCTTAGGCACCTTTGATAACGAAAAAGACGCCTTGGCTTGTGCAAAAGAGTATCGCTATCAGACAGCGAATGCCTCTTATGTGGAAGAAATTAGTTTTGACCATACGGATTTAAAAGACTATGCCAAGCGGCTAGGGTATGAATTATCAGAAGAAGATTGCGCAGAGATTATAGCGACCAGCTATGAAGGCGAAACCGCCAGCGAGGCCGTTAACGATTATTTAAATGCATTTGAAAGGTAGATATCCATGAGCTTTGAATTTGAGCACCAAGGGTTTTTGATAACGGCGCATGTGACTGAAGACCGTGACGGATACGGCACGGGCGACAGCCCTACATTGTATGAAGTGCGAATCAAGTGCATTCTAGATGAAGATGGCGATTCAGTCCGTGAAAGCGATTTAGGCGATTCATTCATTGATGACATAGAAGATGAAGCAATTAGAGTATACAAGGGATGATGACTTGCTATGCCACGAGAAAACCCACACGATCGACGCAGACGATTGCGACGCGAGCGCGCAACGATAGTGGCCAAAACAGTAGAGCCGGAATCACCTATTAAACTCAGCACTATATTTAGACTATTATCGATGTTGCTATTTGCAAACATATTTGGAGGCAATTAAAAAAGGGGCGATAAGCCCCTTTTCTTTTACGCGGTAAGAGCATGCCTAAACATATGCCACTGGACATGCGATAGTGGCCATTTTTCAGCTGGGATACACTCCACGCCACGCAACAGCAAATCCTCGGCTTGCCCTCCTTCATACAGCAACAGCTCGGCCTTTAATGCAGATGTTGTGCCGGCCGGATGATACTGCACCAAGATATATGTAGGACAGCCTAGGCTGGCGTGCTTCAGATGGAAGGCTACTTGGTGTGGACTAAGCGCGACTTTCTTACCACGCTTTACCACCTTCAGCTCCACCATTACAAACCTAGTCTTGTTCAGCGCTATCAGACAATCCGGTATCCCTAGGTTCACTCTCGATTCTATCCTCGTTATGTGCGCCTCCGGTAGATTCTCTTTCAGTCTTTTGTATAGCCCCGCCTCTGGTTTTATTGCCATTCTCTATTACCTCGTTTGCGTCAAATGCCGGTTCAACCTCGATGGTGCTCTCTACATCGATAGGTTCCATATCAATGATGGTTTGAGGAGGAGCGCCGTAGATTCTTTTGATTTCCTCCAGCTTACGCATTACTTCGTCTTTGCTCATACTATCGATGGTGCCTATGCGAACTTCTTTCCTCTCGATGTAGATGGTTCCAAGTGCCTGACCTCGACGATATTCAGCAGATACAGCCGCACCGAATGCGCCGGCTTCCAGCGCCTTATCTCGAATCATCTGCAAATCCTTCATGTGCCTATCGTAATTGGTGCCATACTTTGAATTCAACTCTGCACGATACTCTTGGATCGCGGCAACCACATGCGGACAGATTTCAGGATTGGTAAGCTTCCATGCCGTAACCTTTGCTGATTTCTCACTAAAGCCAGCACGGATAGCGCACTCTTTCATTGTGACTTGTCCGTCACCTGATACAAGCTCTTGCACAAACTTCCACTCGCGGCCTGTTAGCTTCTTCTTCTGACTAATCAGCGAGCCTACATTACTAGATAGCCTCTTCTGCAATTTATCCCCTAAGATGGGCGGGACATTCCATACATCCTTTGCGGCCATTAGCTTACCCTCCGGCATATCCAAACATTATCGTCTTCCATTGGCTGACGGACAGTAAAGCGTCTATTCGCTATTCGTTTATAGAATGACTTAAGTGCATGCCTGATATTCTCTGCTTCCTTTTGGGAGCCAACAGATATGTAGTCACCTATTATCATTGCCTTGAACGGATACTTAGCTCTTCCAGTATTTACGCTATGGCGAATAGTGTGTTGCCTAGGGGTTATTCCATTCATCTTTACTTCAACATCTTTCAAAGGCATTCTTGATTTCTCCTGATATATAAAACTACCCACGTAATATACCAATAATAAGTAGGCATGTCAATCAGATGTCTTTGTGTCCAAAAAAGCACTCTCATTACACTTTTCTAGCCAAAAAAAAGAAATTAATTTTTCCAAATTTATGTCTCGCGCGCACTTTTAGAACGATTTGGATTGCTCATTACGTCTATTATTTCAACGTAATGTAACGTAATGCTGAAGAACGTTGCTATGACTGGTTCCTTACGGCATTACGTCTATTACGTCAAATTATAAAAAAATAATTTCATTTTTTTTTTTTTCAAAACGTCCCTATATGAGAACGCATAATTGCCCGTGGTCCGTGATCCGTGATCCATTCTCCTCCGACCACTCACCACGCCCCAAGACCCACGCCCCAAGACCCACGCCCCAAGCCATTCAGACCATTCTCCCTTTCTAAAAAACACCGAAGTACCCACAATATACGCCCATTACGTCAAATTTCGTCCAACACGCCTAAAAGTACCCACAATAATTCTTACTTAGGTACTTTTTTTCCACATAGATACTTTTTATAGGACACCTTTTCCTACAATAAGTATCTACTTACATTCTTTAGATAAAAAAAGAGACCCTGAATGAATTCGAAGGTCTCTATAAAATTTTTGCCGCTTTGGATCGACAAAAAGAGGTTACTGCACCGTATTATTCAATCCATTTAGTAGGCAAGATACAATGTGTTTCATGATGACGATTTCACCGAATTCTAGGGCTTGAATTTCGCCTACTTCTTCGTTGTCTTGGACGATAACGGGTGCGAACATAGGATAGGTTATCCCATCCACTGTAATCCTGACTATCTGCATTAGTTTTTCGTCGTCCATTGACGTAGTTTACTATGGATTATCTTGATTGTCTTCTATGAATTCAACCAAGGCGTTGATATACCACTGCGCTTTCTTTAAGTCCTTGAGTGTATCGTCTTTAAGACCTGCTCTAGATAGATACTTGAGTGCTGTAAGGCGTAGGTGCCCTCTAAACTCTTCAGGCGTGGACTTGGCCTCCATGTAGTCAATCGTTTCGATCCCTCCGCTGGTGTAGTGCGGCGGAGAATTGACAGCGTCGGGGATTGTATAAGAAGATTTCTCGTCAGCTTCTGCCAATTTGTCCAGTCCTTTCCAAGTATTAGTGCGGAGCCAGTCCGTCATGTCTTTTGTGTCTTTAAATGCGTGTAAGTCACTCATGTGTTCTTTTCCTATGAATACGATTCTGCAATCATGTCTTGTTTAAGTATTTCCAGCGCACCTAATTTGCGCTCGATGTCTTTGTATCCGCTGTAGGATAGTTTAAGCGTGCCGTCTTTGACGCCGATGATGAATACTTCATCAAAGCCGTAGTCGATCGCGGCTTGTAGGCGCTCGTTTACAAGGTTCTTTTCACTGGCCGTGGGCAGTGAGGCTAGTTTAATGGTCATGTGTTCTTTTCCTTATCTGCTTCTATGGCCGCCGCAAGGTCGACCAATATTCTATTCCATATAACTTGTTTAAAATCGTCGGGGTATTCTTTCCAGGCCTTAAAGTATTCTGCGTCCGGACGAAAGCCGTAAGCGTCTTTATAAAGGTCGGACAAAATGTCGCTGTCGAAGGTATGTGCCATTGATTCCATAACGATATCTTTTACCATCGTACGGGTAATAGGTGAGTCACTCATCGCCGTTCTCCTTCAACAGGAAATTAGGAATGGCGACATGACGTCGAATAATGTTTTTTGGGTGGAGAAGGTACCTTTCACCCATTTGCTCCTTGAGCCGTGCAACTTTCTCATCGCGACGTGCGATAGCGGCATTAAGTTCGTTAGGTGGCAATTGCACCCGTGCTAAGTCTATTAGATACATAGTGTTGTCCTTTTCTAACTTTCTGTTGAACATATTTCACCCCAAAAATCAGGTTTGAGTGACTAGAATACCATCATCTATGATTTTGTAAAGCTTTTTTACTAAGGAAACAGACAAAAGTATATGAAATAAATACACCAAACGACACGCCAAGCAGGAATGCTTCTTTGTAGCAGAGGTAATAATCGACTAGATTGGACATTGTGACCCTTTGGTGTTATAAAAGACGTTTCGCAAGACGGGTATTCTACTATGCCGATCAAAGATCCGGAAGAACGAAGACTAAAACAACGGCAGTATTCAAGTAAACACTACCACTCCCATCGGGAAGAGCACATAGAACGCATACGGGTGCAGAAGATTCGTATGCGGGCGGAGTGGGAAGAGTATAAGTCTACCTTGGAGTGCGTGCAGTGCGGACAGAATCATCCCGCGACGTTGGACTTTCACCACGTCATCAGGGATCCCGCCAATAGAAAGATAAGCGAATTGACCCAAAACGGGGCATACAAGCAGGCGAGGAAGGAAATCGAGTCCAAGTGCGTGGTGTTATGTGCCAGTTGCCATCGGATATGGCACCATGAAGAGCGCCAGTTGAAGGAAGGGAGTTTTTTAGAGCGTTAAAAAGCCCCCGAAGGGGCTTAGAATATATCAAAAATGAGATAAATATATCAAAAATGAGATATTACTTGTTCATTACGTACATTGTCACTTCAAAGCCGAAGCGCATTTCTGTTGCCGCTGGTGTTGTCCACATGTTTAAATTCTCCTGTTTTTTATACACATCGTGTGTATATGTATAGATTTTGCTCTTTTCTATACATATCACCATACGGATAATCATTATTTAGCGTCTGCCAGCTTCTCTGCGTTCTCTTTCATCTTACTGAGTATCAATAAGAAGCGTAACTCTTCAATTTCTGCCTCTGTCATACGATGGTTCCTATGTATGTAGCGCGACTGTCTTGGAATTGCACTTCGATAGCGCACTCAGAGCCTTTGGCAGGAAGGAATAGCTTATACACGCCAATGGATATGGCACTGATAGCCAAACAAACTAAAACAGCAACAACAATCGTTGCCCTATCTTGGTTATTGCTCATCATACTTTCCTTGACGCGCGTTTACCGTACTTCCATACGTTATCTACGTCTTCAACGGGTTTATTACTGCTAAATGCATCCAGTACATCGTCTAATAGTTTACGGACTTCTTTTGCTGGTGTTTTTGGGTCAAATGGAGAAGAGTCATCATTAAAAAAGTAATCTTGATATACCACATCATTCACCCATTGGGGGTCTTTAACCGGCATTGGCTCTAGTTTTCCCGTTTGACGAACCCATATCGCGTCGTAATCACGGTTAAATAATACCTCTTCACCCGTCTTGGTTGTCCACATTCCGTAAGGAAGGGCTTTACGTAAAGTTGTTGATACAATCATAGTGTTCTCCTTAGGTTGGTTCGGTAGTGTCCACAGGTTTATCGGCGGCAGGTGGAGTGTCATCCATTTTAATCGACCAGTCAATTTCCCCGTATCCTTTATCAAACTTGTCGTTCTCGTTTACTTTAGACTGGATTTTATCGCCAGTGATATCGTTGCGCGCTACCATTGCACTGCTCCTACTTCGTCTATAAGCTCTTCGGTACTATCCCCTTTAAGCGTATAGTACTCTTTGAGTGCGTCCTCGTGTAGATCCGCGAGCCGTGAGAATTTAAACGAGTACACTGTCGCAAACGCCTTGAGCAATTCCGAGGTAACAACTAGCTCGGTAGGCTCACTGTCAGCCAAGGCCTTTAAGTCTTCCACTATGGTCCAGCAATCCATAATGCTTTCTTCCATTTCTGTAAATACGCTCATGTTGTTCTCCTATAAGTCATTAGCGATTTCAAGTTCGACGATGTCGACTTCAGTCAGCTTGTCACTCGGCAGCTTTACCATCGCCGTAGTAGGAAAATGACCCGTGCCAATGACTTCTACGACGCATTCACCTTTTTTCCACCACATCCATTGATACAAATGATTCATCTTATTTAATTTCATGATAAGTCTCTCTTTCCGTTTGCCGCGTCGCGGGCATCGCGTTCGGCTTCTTTTTGAAACCGTATGTATAAATTCTCAATAAGCATTCCAGCAGATAGATGGGTAATATTTGGCATACTTTTAAAAATGCCCGCCACTGCCTGCCCGAATGCTTCTGCGTTCTTTTCATCTAGTTTATCCATTACCAACTCCCAAACATGTCCATGCTACTGCCCATGTTCACGCCGCTATTACGTCGGCTCTTCTCTTCCTTCTTCATCTTGTATTCAGACTGAGGACGGCGGCTATTAAAGTACATGGTCGTGTGTTCATTTACCTTCACTACCACGGGCTCAGGCTTTTTTGGATTGCCGTCCCTCACAGGATTCTTTTTATAGGTCCGTGGTCCTTGAGCCGCGCGCCGTTCTCTGTGCAACTTGTTTTTCTCAGCACGAATCACGATCTCCTTAAGGTCTCTACCTACATAAGGAAGCCCTGTAGGCGCATAACTGCACATCGTACGATTACTAACAGTACAGAAGTACGATTCATCGTGTATTTTTACATAGCCTTTACCACACAATGCCTTGAGCAGGTTATGCATTTGCATCTTAGAGATGTTAAGTCTCAAACACAGCTGGGTACGAGACAATGGGTGCTTCTGAAGAACGGCCATTATCTTTACTTTGTTCTGTTCTGATTCAATAAATGCGTCAGTACGTGTTTTTGAAACCATCTTTCTTCCTTTCTTTTAACATAGCGTCTGCATGAATGTAAGCCAGCTCCGCACAAGTGCTGGCGCTGTAGTTTTCTTGAAACATCAGGCCAATCATTGCGCCTATCGCGAATACATCACGATAGTTTATATCATCTACATCATCTTTTGGTGTCTTTGCTGTCATGAATCTCTTCTTTCTTATCTGTTTTTTTAGGTTCAGGCTCGGACGCGATGCCCGTAAGCCCGATAATTATGCCGATTAACGCCGAAAGGACGTAACTCATGTTGGATCCTTAGGCAAAAAGAACTCTTTTTCATCAATAACGGGCTTGGATGTCGCAGTCTTAAACCAAGTTATCTGCTCATGTAGGCCGTCAAAGGAGTCCGACATAATGGTGGCCTCAGAATAGCCCGATAAACTGCCGTCTTTATTGTAAAACACTTCTTTTATCTCAAAATACTCACCCATTTCGTCGTCTTCGAAGCGTACTACTCTATGATTCCAGGTCATATGTATCCTTTCTCTTTTTATTTAAAAAATTCCGTTTAATTGTAGCGCGATACGTCATGACATCGTCTTCAAACTTCAAGATTTGATCGTCAGAAAGCGTATCGGTGATGTTAATGCGTCTAATCTTACCTGATTTACGGTTCTTTAGCTCAAGCCAAGCCTCATCTATCTCAATCTGTTCAGGGATGTACTCAAACTCATCCTCAAGTGACCCATATATTTCGGGTAAGACAGTGTAATTAAGCACAACATCTTGCGATATGGTGGATTTAATTGTGTTTGCCATTGGTCTGCTCCTCTAAAAGCTTATTAAACTCGCGTTCAATAAGATCCATAGCGGCTTGTCCGATAGAAACATCGTAATAGTCTGCTAATTCTTTGAGCATTGCATAAGATTTTGATCGGATGATCAAAGTAGCCCATGCAGTGTCTCTTTGTGATGGCGATTTTGCCATTGGCGCTCTCCTTTCTAATGAAAAGACACTGTATCATAAGCTTTTAAGATTATGCAAGCACTTTTTTATCGTGCTCCGCCCCAAGAATTACCGATTTCGACGTCCACTTTGCTCGGAACTTCGAGTTGAACTGCTGTTCGCATGATTTCTGCAGCTGCTTCAGCCTCTTCACGGTTCTTAACTGACACGGCAACCTCATCGTGTACCTGTAAAAGGATACGGAAGCCTGCTTTATGCAGTGCAATCATCGCCGCTTTGGTCTGGTCGGCCGCAGAACCTTGGATTAAACGGTTCAAACCCTTGTAAGTACCAGCTCGCTTGATCCGTGGTCCGTAGTCCGAGACGGCTTGTTCATAAGGAAGCGCCTTGTTCACGCCCCATGCGATTGGTTCCCACAGAGGGAAGCGGCATTTACGCCCTAGAAGGGTGCGGATAGCGCCATTGGACGCTGGTTTTTCAATACGGCGCATGACTGCATCGACTGTACCGCGTAGGAAAGGCACTTTATTGTGGAAAGTGGCCATCAATTCACTGGCTTCGTCCACAGGAAGGTCTAATTGCCCTGCTAATTTGTTCTTGCCCATGCCATACATCAAGCCTAAGCCAATTGTCTTGGCTTGTTTACGCTCAATGCCTGCCATGTCTGCCACCATCTGATGGAAATCCGTGTCAGGATTGTCCCGATAAGCCTGTGCCATCTTCTCTGCACCATCTAAACCGATAAGCGTAGCGTAATGCACTAGCAAACGCGGCTCTTGGGATGAGAAGTCGTTCGCCGCCCATAGCTCGCCTTCCTCTGGAAGGAACAAGGAACGCACTAGGGGGCCGATAACCTCATGTCGAGCTGGCACTTGTTGTAGGTTAGGCTGTGACATGGATAGCCTGCCAGTGACCGTGCCGCCGTCGTCAGAGCGAAGTTGGTTGACGTGTGGATGTATGCGTCCATCGGCCGCGGAGAAGTCTAGGTAAGGCTGTAGGAATGTGCCGTGAGTCTTGTTTAGCTCTCGCGCTTCTACAATCATCTTAGCGACAGGGTGTGCGTTGCCGTCTAGGAATGTTTTAGTGAAGCTTGGTGCGCCGGCCTCGGTCCTTGGGTAGGCAATCTTGAGCTTGTCAAAGGCAGTAGCAATACTGGCCGCTGCCCATATATCGACGTGATTGCCCACTTCTTTCTTGATGTCCATTAAGAACTGTTGTTCTTTGCGCTTCATGTCCTTGATAAGCTTCTCTGCGTTCTCGCGATCAAAGCGAACACCTTTGAATGTCAGGTCAATAAGGATAGGTAGCATCTCGGTCTCAATGCCGAAGATGGATTCCACTTCTTCCTTGCGCAGTAGCGTCTGTAGATGGTGCCAAAGCTTTAGGGTAAGCGCCGCGTCTTGCTCCGCGTAGTCGCCCACGTACATGGCAGGCAACTTCCATAGTTCTTTCTTAGGGTGCACGCCGAAGTCCGCAGCTGCGTCTTTAAGGCCTTGCTCGGACTTGGTCTCTTTGAGCATGTCAAAGCCTAGACTGTTCAAGGCGAATGAGAAACGGTTCTCGTCCACAATTGCCGCGGCGAGCATGGTATCAATGATGCGACCATTGACCTCGAAGCCTGTAGCTTTTAACCAGCCCGTGTCGTATGCCGCGTTGTGCATAATCTTGTCGCAAGGTAAGGCTAGAGTCTTCTTAACCCAACGCTCTACAATGCCCTTGTCGAGGTTGCCACCGCCTTGATGCGCCACGGGGAAGTAACCCTTCCAACCGTCTACTGCAAACGCGTAGCCGACGATGTAGCCGTCTTTACGGGGCCATCCTGGACCAAACTTCTCCATGTTAGGGTCGCATGTCTCCAAGTCGATTGCGATTTCGGTAGCCTGAGACAAATCAGGAAAGCTCTGCGGAGGTAGCCACTCAGAGGACGTTGGGAATAGTGATCTAGGTTTCATAGTCTAAAGCCTTTTCTTTCGTTTTTAGGTAAGACAATATGCAATGACTGACGGGCACGTGTAATTCCCACGTACAGTAAGCGATTAACATCATCAGGGTTTTTATCGTATTCACTTGCGAATTTAGTAGAAAGGTCCGTGAGCAGTAAGACATTGTCCGCCTCACCGCCTTTTGCTCCGTGGATCGTGGAGAGTTTTATATTGACCTTGCCGGAGATTTTAGTACCACGACGTAATAGGGAGATGATGTAGTCACGCTTCTCTTCCCCTATCTTAGTCAAGGCTTCGTGCCAGATCACATCGGTGTTCAAGCCGTGGTGTTCTTTGAGGTAATCCATAGTAAAGGCGCCTTCAGGATCGAGATCCCTTAGCATTTTATGGCCTCGTTTGATATAATTTGAATCAAGGTGTTTATAGATCTGTTTGACAACAGGGAAAGGGACTTCTTTACCCTTTCGCAATGTTTCCCACCCCATCACCGCAGTAATTACGGCTTCGTTAATGCTCCGGTAGCCTTGGCGCTCGAACAATAAGCCTTGTGACTTGATCCAGTTGTGCATGTCGTTGAGCATGTAGTTGGCAGAAGCAAGGATAAGCCACTCGCCTTTTGTAATGTCCACGTGCTCAAAGTCATTGTAGAACTTCACATCGCCATCAAACTCACGTGGATTCCATTTCTTAGGCTGCCTTACACGGATACGATTGACTACGGTGTTGGCAAGCTCATGCACTTTAGCAGGCACACGGTAAGATTGTTCTAGTACCGTGATTTCTCCCTCAAAGCCAAGGAAGCTATTTACATCTGCACCTGCCCAGTTATACACAGCCTGGTCATCGTCACCAGCCAGGAAAGACCTCTTCGCTTTTGACGCTAATTCCGTGACCAGACGCCATTGCAGGCGAGACAAGTCTTGTGCTTCGTCGATGATTAGAACTTCTAAAGAGGGCAGGCGATGTGCTTCCTCTACCAGTCTTTCCAGTAGGTCTGTAAAATCTAGTAAGGAGTTGGCTTCTTTGTAGTGGCGGTAAGCGCGCTCAACGTAGTCAAAGTGAAACCATTCGATGTCCATTTGGCTACGATTATAGTGAGTGCGAAGGTCTACGCCACGAATACGGGCAATGTTGATTTCATTCAGGATAGGATTATCCGTCTTGACCATGAAGTCTTCTTCGCCGTTATCGATACCTATCTCAATGCCGGACTCACGAGCGAACTCCCTAAAGTTCTCCGGCTTCATCATGTCCTTGTTGCTAATGCCAAGGCACCGGTAGGCAAGACTATGTAGCGTTCTGAACCAAGGGAAATCTATTTCAGGATTTAGCTGTGGGAACTTCTCTACTGCGCGTTCTTTTGCTTCAGTAGCCGCCTTGCGTGTAAACGCAAAGTAGCCCATCTGTGATGGGTGCACTCCACTATCTAACTCCTGCTGAATGACGTTCAACAGGAAGGTAGTTTTTCCTGAGCCTGGTGGCCCAAATACCTTCCGAATGGTCATGCTTACGCGTCAAGGTCTTCAAGAATAGGCCACATAATGATAGGCGTTGTTTCACCTACGTATGCACCTACGATGTTGAAGTCGATATACTCGATGGCTTCCTCTTCAGTCATGCCGTCTTGTTCTACCATTGCGTCCACAATGGCAACGCCATCATAGATACAGCGTTCTACTAGCATGTTGCCATGCCATGTCATGCACATGCCGATTAAGGCGAAGTCATAGTTTTCAATCGTTAATGTATCGTTGTTCATTAGAATGGGCTCACTTTCTTCATTTCAGGAGTTACAAAAGGAGAATCTTGCTTGTCAAACCTAGGCAGGCTCCACACGCGAGTAGCGCGGCCTTTTAGGTATAGGCTTACAGGGTCTCCGCCTAGTTCGCGCATACGTTGCGCCATCTTCGGAGCAGAAAGTCCAGTGAAGTTGTTGCGCTTCAGGTGAGCCTCAAGGTCCTTGATTCGGAAATACACTTTACCTTCTTCATCACTCGTCCATGGTCGGCCCATGAGAATCTCGTCGCGGTCCATGGCTTGTTGCAAGTGAGTGGTGAACTCTTCCACGAGGTCAATGAATCGACCAGTAATGCTGGTGTCATCAGACGCCTCGGTAATCTGCTCAAGCTCGACCATCTCTTTCAATAGGCCGTTAAGCACGCCTTCCCAGTCCGGCTTACGCAAGGTAGGAGGAAGTATGTTGATCTTCTCAACGCAGGCCTTTTGGAATGCCATCTGATTAAAGAGGCTATCTGTCTCAAGCTCGATGCGTTTGCTGTTTACATCCAAGAACCACAATGGCGGCTCTGAGTTGTATTTTGATAGCGAGCCCATTTCTGGTGCATCTGGTCCGTCGGCCCCGATCCCAAATTTACGGGTACGGCATATGCCTGAGTTGCAGAATGAATTGATAGGTGCATCCTTGCACTTATACTTGTAGTCTTTCTTCTGCAGCTGCTTGACGATTATTTGTAATTCGCTCATGCCTAGTGGAGGACCAAAATACTTTTGGTTGTACTCCATAAGCTTGTCTTCCCAGCCCACGGAGAATACTCGTTTAAGGTAAATGCCTATATTAAATAGTCCGTTGTTCCGTGTTCCTTCAGGAAAGCCTTGTGCACATAAAGCCTGCATGCAAGGAGGACCATCTTTGATCGGATTCTCTGATTCCTTCGGTTCTTCCGGAAATACCAAATTATCGGCTTGCACAAAGCGGTCATAGAGCTCATAAAACTCCTCAAGTGAGGCCGCAGTACCATCGTCCTTAATTGCGTAGCGGAAGCCGTCATTACCTGCGAAATAGGGCAGGTTTAGGAAGTTTCCTGTGTCTCCACGCTCTACAAGTATCTCGGATTGCTTAGGAAATATCTCGCGACCTGATTCACCTAGTAATCCAGCGCAGGTCTTAAGGTATCGCTGCATTTCTCCTGCAGGGATGGGGTCTTTAGTAAATAGGAATACGTGTGCACCACCAGACTTACTACGGCATACCACAAGAGGTAGGTTTAGCTTGCGCACTTTAGCAACAAGGCCGGTATGGTCTAGAGGATACTGGTCGATATCAATACAACCCCATATACAGGTGTTGTCTGCTCGAATAGGAATGATACCTAAGCTGGGTTCTACGCCATTAAGGTGATCAATCCAAAGGTTGTCAGTAGGCGGCTTACGGATGACCATAGCCTTACCTGCCTGCTTACCATTGTCTTTGGCTTTTTCAATTTTATAAGTGCCATATGCAATATCTAATCCTTTAAATATTGCTTTAAATCGTGTGATGTCAGTCATTCTTGCTTTCTCAGATTAAAGATGGGGTACTCGCTGCATTTAGCACCCTTACAAGCTCATTACACCTGCAAGGTATCTTACGCTAACATCCGCTTTCCCCCAAACACTTAGAAGGGTAAGTTTTCTTCGCTTGCTGCTTCGTCTTGATGTTTAACTTTTACATCACCAGCACTAATGGACTGTGCAAATAGTTTTGCTGTTTGATAAACATTAGCGTCTTCAACTGAACCAACGCGCTCTACTTCCCAACCAAACCATTTACCCTTGTCGTTTGACTCTCCGACAGTAGATAGGCGATAGATTTGGCTATACATAGGAGGCGTGTATAAACCGTTCTTACCGTTTAGTTTAACAGACATCATCATAGAATTCCACTTACGTGATTTTTTCAATTGTGTTGATTTCATCACGATCAATGCTGGGCTTGGAGTGCCGTTGCTGTCCAATACCATTACATAATGGTTGGCAGTGTTTTCAATGTAGTTGCCGCTATCTAAATAGTCACGGTTCTCACCTGTCTCACGATGTGTCTTAGACAAGATGTCGCTGGTGCTTGGATAGATATTGATTGGTGCGCCTGAACCGCTACCACGTGGTGCCCACTCTATGTACTGACGAACATAGGCTGTAGGAACAACAAGGATGCCTTTCTTACCATCGTACAATTCACCTGTAACGCTGTTGTAAATCATGCCTGGTAATGCGCCATCTACTTCACCCACTTCAGGAGAAGTGTTAGTTAATAGACGTAAGAACGGAAGCGCAAAGTCTTCCTGGTTCATATTGTCAAAGCCGCTTTGTGCGTCGTCCTCAAATGATGAACCTAATACTAATGATGTAGTGCCTTGTACTTCTGCTACTTCTGATTTTGCCATGATGCTTTATCCTTTTATCGTTATGCTGATTTAATTACTGCTTTTTGGCCAATGTATGCGCCAAACAATTCGCTGGGGAACTCGTTACCGCGTTCAACCTGCTCTTTAACCCATGCCTTTAAGGTCATCGGTTCTATCTTCTCGGCTTGATCAGCAGGGTAGCCAGTCTCACCAAGTAGATTCAATAGACGTGCACATAGCTCGTCTTCGCCACGTCCAAAGCGGACACTGACAGTGTTCTTAATAATGTCATCAAAGCCGTGGTCCCTGAGCCATTGGTAGGCTTCAGCTCTACGTGCTTCTGAAATCGATGCACTATAGAAGGCTTTAATTTCAATCGATGAGCCATCTTCCATACGGAACGCTTTCATGCCCATACCGGATAACGCCTCTGGAATAGATTCCTCGGTCAATTTACGGTATTGCTCTTTACGTTCCTTGAAGACTGTCTCAAGGTCTAGTATTTCTTTTTCAAGATGCTTAGCGCGTTTAGCTAGATTAGCGATGCCTTGAATGTCATCGTCTTTAACCTGAAGCGCGCCTGCGTCTTCCTCAAATGTATTCGTCAAACTCATCTATTTCTCCTTTCTTGGGGAACAAATCAACTTGGATTGGAATGTACCGTTTTTCTAGTTTATCCCATTTCAAGCACTTAAATCTACCATTATTTTTACTTGCTGCAATAGCACTGATGATTCCAATGGCAGTAGGATCACCTATAAAGAGGAGATAATCCTCATCCGTAAACTTTTCTAACTTACGTTGAATCCTGCGTACAGTAGGATACACGGAAAATGCAATTTGCGCATTAGGCGGTAATACTGTTTCTATGTCGCCATAGTTTAAAGCAGACGTAATGTTATGTGAACCCGTCTCAGAGACGACAAAAACTGTTGGCACTATATTTCTCCCTTTCTAAATTCGAAAAGACAGTGTACACTCTCAGTTATGGGATTGCAACCCTTAACTAGAAAGAAAGATCATGACAACTGAATTTTTACACAACTACCCGTTTAAGAATAAACCATTTTTACATCAACAGGCTTACCTAGAGCGCTTTTGGAACCATCGTGTGGCAGCCTTGTTTGCCGACATGGGTACCGGAAAGAGCTTCATGGTCATCAATAATATAGCCATGCTGTATGACCAGGGAAACATAAATGCTGTATTAATTGTCGCGCCCAAGGGTGTATACCGAAACTGGTTAGACACGGAAATACCCAAGCATTTACCAGCACACGTAGTATTTAGAATGGCCATATGGAACCCGTCGCCTAAGAAGGCAGAGAAAGAAGCGATGGATAGATTGTTTGAAGTGACAGAAGACTTGAAGGTTCTAATCATGAACATTGAAGCGTTGTCCACGGAGAAAGGTGTTAAGTTCGCGAACCGCTTCCTCTTGTCTCATGACGCGTATATGGCGATTGACGAGAGCACTACCATTAAGACGCCCACTGCTGCGCGGGCCAAGAACGCTGTTAAGGTAGGCAAGCTTGCTAAGTACCGTCGCATTATGACGGGCTCACCTGTCACGAAGAGTCCTATGGACTTATACCAGCAATGTGCTTTCTTATCAGAAGAATGCCTAGACAGCCGTAGCTTCTATGCTTTCCAGGCGCGGTACGCGGTCACAGTAGAACGTAGCCTGGCCACTCACTCATTTAAACAGGTGGTTGGATACCGTCACCTTGACGAGCTGCAGGAAAAGATCAATCGCTTTGCTTTCCGTGTGACTAAAGAAGAGTGCTTGGACTTGCCCGATAAGATGTATACCAAGCGCGAAGTGGACTTAACTGAAGAGCAGATTAAAGCGTACAACGAAATGAAGACCATGGCGCTGGCCATGTTTAAAGAAGGCATGGCGTCTACCGTCAATGCATTGACGCAGATTATGCGCTTGCATCAGATAGTGTGTGGTCACTTAAAGCTTGATGACGGCACGGTCAAGGAACTGCCTAACAACCGCGTCAAAGAGCTGCTTAGCATTGTCGAAGAGACCAGTGGCAAGATCATCATATGGGCTAATTACCGCCATGACATCGAGGCAATCAAGATAGCGCTACAGAAGGAATACGGCATGAACTCCGTCGCCACGTATTACGGTGACACGGAATCAGAGGACAGGCAACGGATTGTGATTGACTTCCAAGACCCTGAATCGGAGCTGCGTTTCTTCGTTGGCAACCCTCGTACCGGCGGCTACGGCTTGACCTTGACGGCGGCTAGTGTGGTCGTCTACTTCAGCAATAGCTTTGACTTGGAAGTGCGCCTGCAATCAGAAGACCGTGCGCACCGTATTGGCCAGACAAAGAACGTGACATACATTGACCTGATATCGCCTAAGACAGTGGACGAGAAGATTGTGCAGGCCCTGCGAGCTAAGATTGACATCGCTAACCAAGTAATGGGCGAGGAGCTAAAAGAATGGTTGATTTAATCCCTATCAAGAAGTTATATAAGTATGAGACGTTGCAGCGTGTAGACGCGCCAGAAGGGCGTCGCTATGTCTACGGTGAACAGAAGCTACCAAGCGTAACGACTGTCCTGTCCAAGACTAAAGACCAGTCTCATCTTGACGCGTGGGCCGCGAGGGTTGGTGCGGAAGAAGCGGACCGTATAAAGAATGAGGCTGCTACAGTAGGCACGCACATGCATGGGGTGATGGAGCGCATGATAGCCTATCGCAATCTGCCACGGCCAACTAACTGGCTGATGTGCAAGGGCTACGAGATGGGCTACAGACTGATCAACACATACTTTAAGAATATAGACGAGATATGGGGCTCTGAGGTCGCACTGTATTACCCGGATAAATATGCAGGGACCACGGACTTAGTGGGTGTGTATCGTGGGAAGCCCGCCATCATTGACTTTAAGCAGAGCGTTAAGCCTAAGAAGCGTGAGTGGATTGACGATTACTTTCACCAGCTGGCGGCGTATGCACTAGCGCATGACATCATTCATGGCACTAACATTGAATACGGTGTGGTGTTGATGGCAGTACAAGATGGCACGACCATGGAATATTCCACAGCCGGCCAGGAGTTTGTACGATATAAAGAAGAGTGGCTAAGACGCGTCGAGAAGTACTACGCCATTGCCGATATAGAATCCATCGGAAATAAAGACTGAAGCATTTTACGACTTGAGGACTGTTCTTCTGGTCCTTGAGGCGTGGCCATTGATACAGGGCCCGGTGCTGGTGCTGCCGGGGCAGGTGCCGCGGGAGCTGCAACAGGTTTAGTGCCACGAGTCTGAGCGGTAGGCAATGCATTTAACGACCTGCGTGAAACAGAAGGTTGTTGGTTAGTGAATTGCAGCCCTGGACGTGCTTTTTCCTCTGTCGGCATTGGCTCGTCATCTTGCTCCGCATAGTTTAAACCAGCAGCTGCCATGTAAGAATGCAACTGACGAGATATCTGGAATTTCTCACGCTGTGTAGCACCACGTTTAAGCAACAAGGCCAACAGTTGAGGGTCTTGTGTAGCCTTTTCGATAATTCCTTTTACCATGAATGTAGGTATTTTATCCAGTTCTTTACGGACGTATTTAGAACCAGCAGAAGACGCTACCAGGCTATTGCCACCTGGAGTCAAGGCCGTACCTAATTTAGCACCAGTAACGCGTAGGGCTAGTTCAGTTAAGGCATCTGCACCTTGCACTATATCGTCAGTAATCTTGTTGTTCTTCATCGCCTTTTCAATGTTCTGCATAGGATTAATCAACTTACGAAGGTTTGTTGCCTCTGTAAGATCGATAGCACCTTGGCTACGTAATATATTAAATAAGGACGGTTGGCCTGGGGCAATTGGAGAGAATATGGCCTTGTTAAAAGCAGCAGGACTAAACCCTGACTCACCTCCTGCCTTAAGGAAAGCATAGTCATAGATGCTAGCTTTTAAACCTTTAACGGCCTCTGGACCACCTGTTTTAGCCAGTGTAACAATGTTGTTAAAGCTCTTGACTGGATAACGGCTATTTAAAGCATCGGTAACGGCAGCAGTAGGGTTTTCAAACCTAAGTACTTGAGCGAATGCAGCCTGTTGTTCCATGGTTTTACGCGCAACACTATTTGTTTCCTGCATTGCACGAAAGGCATTCTCTGCTTTTACAGCATCAGACAAATCATTAGTGATTTGCAATCGGTCAAGCATGTTCTTGTTTTCAGCAACAAACGTAGACAATTGTTTTGGGTTAACTCGACCAGTGATAGGATCGATTGCCTTCGCTGCTGCTAAACGTAAAGCACGACCTTGTGCGTCACGGATAGATACGACACCTTGCTTAGATAAATTTGCAGGGCCTTCTAGAGCCTTGGCTTGCGCGCTGTTCTTGCCAAACTTAGCCACTGCATCATCATACTGAGCACCCATCATTCCTACGGCGTCTTCAATGTCAGCCATGCGATGAGCCGTCACGTCTGCTCCGCTACCAAAGGCTTTTGCCACAAGGATTTCAGGAGGAAGTTTTTCCGCACCTTTTTTGTTTACAGCAACTAAATCACCCGCATAAGAACGGGTAAAGTAATCATTCAAGGTACGAGAGAACTGGCGTGCCTTATCGTAGGCAGGATTCTTCATGGCAGACAAGTCGTCTAATACAGACTCTGCTAAACGGCCATAAAATCCGGCATTGGACACATCACCTTTAGAAGCGGCATCACGGGCAAAGGCTAATAGGTCACTACGAACGTTAATAAGGTCTTGAACATCTGTCTTTTTAAACACAGATATATTCTTCTTACCATCTTGTTTTGTTAAATACTGAGGAGGAACAATGCCCGTTTCTAGGTATTCTTGAGTCTGTTTACCTGCCGCATATTTAGCAATCGCTTCTTCGTCTACACCCAGCCTACCCATGATAGACTTAACTTCTGGCGGCATTCTATATTTAAAACGTTCAGGCGTCATGGAAGACGCGATGTCTAAGAAAGAAGTACCTGTATTAGTGGGGTCTACAGTTTGTAAGGCTATTACTTTCTCACCTTTTACAGTTTTTTTACGGAAAGATCCTTTAAAAGCATCTAGCCACAAAGCTTTTTCTTGAATACGAGCATCCGCAAGAGCGCGTTCTGTTTCAGAACGGACAATTTGACCTATTTCAATTCTAGCTTGAGGAGTGTCTTTAGTTATTTTGGCAATCTTAGCTGCTGCATCAGCATCAGCAAGAGCCATACGGCCGTCTAGTAATTCCTCAAATAGTTTTTTTTCTTGCCTAGCTGCTTCAGCTAGAGCTGCGGGAGAGTTAATATCTCGTAATTTACCTATTAGTTTTTCATAGGCAAGCATGGAAGTTAATCCTTGGTCAACTACTTCTGCTCCATACTTAGCATTTCCCCTTGCCAAAGTAGTTTCAAGCAATACAAGACCTGCCTCTCCCGTTTTTTGCGCACTCGATACCTTAACGCCCTCACGAGTAGGCTTTTCCAAAGCTTTAATAAGGGAAGGTATATCTGTACCTATGTTATTTAAGTAGGTATATAGACCATTTGCAGCACGTACTTCACGGGCATCAGCAGACATACTACTGGCAAGTGTTTTAGTAAAGTCTTTCACTGCTCCCGCAGTACTTGCTAAAAAACGACCTGGACTAAAGAAACCGCCTACAACTTCCGCTCCAAAACGTGGACCAGCTTGCCCTGGGAAATAAGCCTCAGAAGCACCTCCTGCAACACCAGCTCCTGCTCCGCCCATTATTTCTGAAATAAGGAAAGACTTAGGATACTTTCGTGCTGCTTCACCAATACCCGATACAAAACGTGCGACACGGTTAGCGTTCATTACAGGAATGCCAAATGCAACAGGCGCTGCTGCTATGGACTCGCCAAATGTCTTACCGCCTTCTCGGTAAGGAATAAGGTCTTCTCTAGGCACATCCGGAAATAACTGATCAGCATTTTGTGATGCTATTGCGCCTGCTGTTAAACCTACTCCAAAGCCAATAAGGCCCCCGATAGGCTTTGCTAAAGGACCCACGCCAGGAAGCACCGGAGGAGTTAAAGCTACCCCTGTACGGTATCCCATGTAGCCACTGCCCATTGCAGTTCCACCTCGGATAGCGCCTTCCTCTGTTCCGTAGCCTATTTCACGCCATTTTTCAGCTCCAGTAGGCTCTTCTGCAACAGCTATATCACTTATAGAAGGACCCTGCTCTGGGGTATTACCGCCATTAACCAACTGGTCTATCATCCCCGGATCACTAATTGGAGACGCAATATCCTCAATAGAAAGAGCAGGTCTATTATTATCTGACATTATTTTTTGTCCTCATTGGAGTATTACCATTCCACAAAAACTCAGCGCCAGGACCTAGTTTGGCGGCCTCTTCTACTGAATATATTTTAGGAGGCAAATCAAGTATCTTCAGAGCATTTTTCATCTCTTCGAGGCGAGTGGTCACTGCTTTACGCAATTCTACAGGAAGATTTTCATTCTGTAATTGACGTTCCGCAAGATTTTTCTCTTGTTCAATAAAGGCACCTACACCGATTAACCTGTTGCGCAATGCAGCAGGGTCATCAAATAATTGTGGCACAAGCCCTAAATCTGATTTAATTTCTTCACGCTCTGTGTTACCAAATCTATCCGTAGTACGCAATGCAGATACTACACCATTAATGGCTGTTTCAGCATACGCACGAGCTTGGGTTACTTCAGGGAAAGAACCGCCTTGTCCAGGTATTCTTGCAGCACCTGCTTGTAATGCAGATACAGGGCCTGTCATTGATCCTGACAATTTCCATAGAGATGAGTTAGGGACAACAGGGGCTTTCGGAGCAGCGGCAGGAGCAGCAGCGGCAGGAGCAGCAGCCGTACCTCTCCGTTCATATGCAACAAGTGCTTTTTGAGCTTCTACATTCCCGTTCTTAGCCGCTTCTTGTAACTGAGTTAATTCTTCCGCAGGTAATTCACCGCCTGTCCATGTTCCCTCTACTTGAGGAGGAGTAACATCAGGGGATAAAGAAGCTAATTTTTTTCGTGAATTTACTGCTGTTGTGACATATTCAGGAAGCTGAGGGATTCTAGTAGTCATATTACCGCTGTAAGGGTCTATATACTGTGTAGGAGTCTGAACTATTTTTAATGCAGATTCAAATTTACGGTCTAATTCAGGGGATAAAGTGCCTTTAGCATACTCAGGAGCATACTTGTACAAAGCAGTATGAGCAGAGCCCTCTAGGCCTGTGCCAAATCCTTTATCACCAGTCTCTTTTAGGCTTTGTTTAAATACGTCTTTCCACATAGTGCGTTGACTATTGATAAGTTTAGTATTTTCGGCACGAATATCTTGGATATCTTTTTCAGTGGCTTGAAGCGCTGCCATTTTAACTGCACGGTCTTGTTTTTCAGCTTCTGCCGCAATGTTGCCAATAGCTGTAGGCAATGTACGAACAGCGCCTGCTAAGCGGGCCATATTAGAGCCACGCATAGGACGACCTTGGTCATCCACGTTTGCAGCGTAGTTAAATGCACGGCTACTTAATTCTGCCAACATTTGAGCTTGGGACTGGTTTTTATTTACGCCAAGTAAGCTTTGGTAAAGAGGAATACGAGACTCCATGCCTTGTTTTAAATCAGGAACGGCTAAAGGCTTCTTAAGCATGTCTTGTTCTACCATATACTGGGCAGCTGCTTTCCAGTCAGCAGGGTAGTTATATGAGGATGTATCTTCAATAGGGGTTACGCCATCCTCTGCGGTCCCATCGCTAAAATGCTGTACATACCCACCAGTTGCCATGGCCACTGGTTCTTCAGGCATTGCTCCTTGGTCCATGGGCAACGCACCGATGCCACCCATACCTGCTTCTGCAGGCATTGGCATTGCTTGTTCCATACCTGGCATGCCTTGTGGCATTGCAGCAGGGATACCGCCTTGTGGAGGCATTGGAGCAGCTTGTTGTTGAGCCAAGACAGGTTGCAATAAAGCAAGCACGTCTTCTGGTGTGTCTGCCGCAGCGTTGTAGCCTACTAAGTCAGCAAGTTCCTCGACCCGCGCATCGATAGAGCGCATGTCACCACGAAGGTTATTCATCAGAATTTCAGGTGAATTAGGACGACGGTCGGCTAGTTTCGCCGCCTCAACGTCATCTTTTTCGTATTCGTCTTCTGAATCGTCTTCTTCCATTGCATCCATGAAGCCTTGCATGATGCCAACGTTTTCTACGTCGGTCTCATCCGTTGCTTTTTTAAACATGGGTCGATCTGATATCTTAGATTTCATGGTATTTTCCTATTATTATCCAAATAAGCCGGATTTATTTGCTGCCGCTAGTGCCGTACCCGCACCTACTACAGTACCTGCTACTGTTTGAAAGGTAGATGGACTAGGTGAGCTAGATGAAGTCATTGTCATCTGGGAAGAAGGTGCGCCTTTATATATGTCAGATACAAAACCTAGCTGTTGGTATGGAGCCATTGCTTCTTGTAGGTCTGAATTACGTTTAGCGTCGATTTGGTTTTGAGCATTCTGTTGCTCAATTGAACCCAAGCCCGTCAATAAGTTGACATCATTAATATTACCACGTTGAGTAGCCTCTCCGATAGCCGCTTGTTGTGTACCTAAAGCACCAATACCTTGGCCTGCTGTAGTCAATGCATTCGCTCTATTCAAGTCCACACCTGCTTGTTGCGCGGTCAACGCACCGATACCTTGGCCAATGGCAGAGGTTTGACCTGCTGCATTATTGTAGATATTAGATAATGCACTGCCCACGTTACTTTGAGCAACGCCTGTGTTTGTAAGGCCTTGGGCCGCGGCAAGTTGACGTTGACGCTCTTGTTCAAAAGCCGTCATGCCTGCTGTTTGAGCTTGGCCATAGTTGGCAGATAAGTCTTGGAATACACGTTGAGACATTAAATCTTGAAGATTACGCTCTTGCTCAGCACGCTGCACGCCTTCACGAGTACCACCAAATGCGCCTGAACGAACCGCTTGAGCTGCCGTACCCTGTGCTGCAATGTCACCTTGACGACGCATTTCTTTCAATGCATTTTGCGTTACTTGCTCTTGGTATGGGTTCATGAAACGCTGTGTAGTAGCCGTGTCATAGCCGCCAGTTGCGGCATTGTAGCCTGTAGCACCTTGGCCTAAAGTGGACATAGCGGCTGTTTGGCCAGGAACACCTGCACCAACAATACCACCAGCTAAATCAGAAGCGCTGCCCATAATACCTTGCGCTGTATTAAAGCCTGGGGCAACATTAACACCGGTTGCAATATCCGCACCTTGTTGAACTACGTTTTGGCCTTGTGTAATGCCTTGAGAACCGGCATCCATATACGGCTGCCAAGCGCCAATCCCTTGTTCGGCAAGTTTAATGCCTTGGTTTGTTTTGGTAGATAGACCCGCCGCTTCATAGGCAGGAAGATTTAAAGGAGTCTTATATAGTTTGTTTGCTTCCTGGAGAAGACCTAGTTTATAGGCCTCAATTTCCGGGGCTTCGCGAACAATCTGGGTGCTGGTATCTGTAGCCATTTATTTTCCTCTCTTTTCGAGCTGTTTCATTAAGGCGTACATACGTTTAGCGCCTTTCCTGCGTGATCCTTGGCCCATGGCACGTACTGCTTTGGCCGTGAATACAAATTCACCGTCTGATAACATCGCTGGGACAGAATCAGAAGTACCTGTACCTGGACCGGCTATTGGACCTGTTTTGCGAGGGAAATCCTCAAGTGATGCAATGCCGCCTTTTGCCATCGTAGCAACAGGACCGACAGGAGCAGGTACTGTCTTATACGCAGAATACATGTTTGCGTAAGGATTAGGGCCATACGAGGTACGAGTGCCACCAAAACTTAAGCCGTATTTATCAGGCTGCTGGGCAAGAAGGTCTGCGCCAGATGTTTTAAACATGTCCATGTTGGCAGGGTCTTCTGCTGGAACAGGTTTAAACGCACCACCTAAATAGGCTGCACCTAGACCAACCGCGGCCATAGGGCCATAGGTAGATAGTAGGCCTGGAAGAGCTGCTTTGTATGCATCTGATAGAACAGAGCCTGGAGCAGCCTTGATGATCATATCTTCCGTAGCATTTGGAAATTGTTGCTGAACAGTCTTAATAGCATCCCCAACTCCTGATTTTTGAATCTCAGAAGGAGATATGTTTTTCCATGCAGCAGAAGCGGCATCACCATATTTACCGTCTTTAATTAAGTCCATTACGCCTGGGGTAGCAGGAGGCGTTGCTGCATTTTTAGCAAGTTGATCCATGTACGCATTGTCAATAGGAGCCGGCGTAGTGAAGGAAGTAGGTGCTGGTGCATTTACCGCAGGGGCCGCGGGCATTGGTGCTTGAGCCGCGGGCATTGGTGATGGGGTAAAGTCAGGTGCCGCATTGTTATAGACATTTTCTACTGGAATATTTTGAATGCCGCCCGCAACATCCGGAACAGGAGCTGGAGGAGGAGGAGCTAATGTGCTTAAGTCTGGTGCACCAGGAGCTGGAGTAGTCGGCGTAAAGCTGCCTTCCGTAACAGGAGCTGGAGTAGCTGGGCCAAATGCTTTCATTGCACCAGTAGTAACACCTGCTAGAGCACCTGATACGATACCGCCTTTAAGTGCTTGACCTAGTTTTTGGCCAGAAGCAAGGTTAACCAAGGTACTGGCAGCAAAGGTATTTACACCTGTAGCCACTGCTCCTGTTAAGCCCATGCCACCCGCTAGATTAAAACCTGCAGGGCCCATAAAGTATACAGCGGCCATGGTAAGAACTATCCTACCAATAGTGCTATTGGCAATGCCCTTAACTACTTTACCGATACCTTTTGCAACGCCTTTAACAGCCTTACCGATTTTCTTAAATGCTTTCTTAAAGAAACCATACTCACGAAGACCAGTATTAGGGTTGATTGTGCCACTACCGCCTCTTTCACGAAGCATGCGTGCTTCTTGCGGATTGATATGAGCTAACATGGTATCGCCACCACGGCCCATTTTAGCTAGTTCTTGCGAAATAGCTTTGGCATTAATAATACCGCCGTCTGCATAGGCAGGAACAGCAGGCTCAGGAGCTCTGTGCAACTCAAGTTGGTCAAGAGCTACGTTAAGCGCTGCAAAGAATGCAGGGTCAAACTGCTCTGGAAGCAAGTCTTCTGGCACGCCTTCTGCCAATAAACCCATACGGTCTTCTGCATAATCTTGTGGGGCAGCTAGGATGTTGTCTACCATCAACTGTAACGCATCAATTGCGTCAGGAGGTAAGTCCATGTTGGCTAGTTCACGAATAAACTGGTCCGCTAAAGCAGGGTCTACTTCAGCAATGCCGCCTAAGATGTCTTTGTTGAATTCGCGTGGGCTATTCTTCGCATAGCTTTCAATAACCGGACTGAATTTAGATGGGTCGATTTGACCGCCTGCTTCTTGAGGCGGTGCTTCGGGAAGCCCCATAATTCCTTGCATTTCTTCTGCCATGTTTAACCTTTCCCTAATACATAAATGGCCTCACAGGGCCGCACCTCGGTATAGGAGGCGAAGATGTTGTAATTATGAGCTATTTTACTAGTTCCTGTCTA
>ERZ1034361.392-NODE-392-length-29843-cov-9.283679_pt1 | contig 29843 bp, 29 predicted proteins | sample MGYA00520617_ERZ1034361 | MGnify/ENA primary metagenome ERZ1034361 (study PRJEB33736, sample SAMEA104284507) | Azolla filiculoides | biome: Urban; feature: Water surface; material: Ditch water | place: Netherlands | collected 2015-10-28 | depth 0-0.1 m ...
GAGCCGGCCATGTGCTCGGCAATCGCCTTGGAGGCGTCGTTGCCCGACTGGATGATGATGCCGCGCAGGATGTCGATGACCGTGGCCTGGCTGTTGAGCGGCAGGTACATGCAGGACTCGGCGCTGGTGCCTCGGCACCAAGCATTCTCACTCACGGTGACCAGGTCGGTCGGTTTGAGCTTGCCCGAGCGCAGTGCTTGCTCGACGATGTAGCTGGTCATCATTTTGGTGAGTGACGCGGGGGGCAGGGCTTCGTCGGCGTTGGCCGAGGCGAGCACTTGGCCGGAGTCGTAGTCCATCAGCAGCCAAGCTTTGGCAGGCAACGCAGGCGCGTCGGCCGCCAAGGCGGTCTCAGCGGCCAGCGGGGGCAGTGCGTTTACTGCGGCTGTGGCCTTTTTGTTGGGCGCCGCCTTTTTATGGGCCGCAGGCTTGGCGGCTTTGGGGCTTGCTGCAAAGCTGGCCGAGTTGGGCATCAAAATGCCAGCGGCGATGGCGAAGAGGATGGGAAGAAGAGGGGAAGTTTTGGTGTTCATGGCGTTGACGGTCAATGTATCGATTGTCGCCGAGATCAGCCTGTTAATGCGCCTGTTTTTATGTCGCTTCAGTGACGGCGTTCAGCAGTTGTGAGCCAGCGGCGCATGCCGATGACAGCTGAGCAGGTGGTCGTTGACCATGCCGGACGCCTGCATGAAGGCGTAGCAGATGGTGGAGCCGACGAATTTGAAACCGGCTTTTTTCAGGGCCTTGCTCATGGCGTCGGATTCGGCAGTTTGGGCGGGCACTTCACTCATGCTGCGGCGTTGGTGTTGCAGGGGCTGTCCGTCCACAAATTGCCAGACGAAGTTGCCAAAGCGCTGACCGCTGGCTTGCAGTGCCAGAAAAGCCTTGGCGTTGCCGATGGTGGCGGCCACCTTCAGGCGGTTGCGCACGATGCCCGGGTTGGCAAGCAGTTCGGCCACTTTGTGCTCGTCGTAGCGGGCGATTTTTTCAGGGTCGAATTGGTCAAAGGCGGCGCGGTAGGTTTCGCGTTTTTTGAGCACGGTGGACCACGACAGCCCGGCTTGTGCACCTTCGAGGTTGATCAGCTCGAACAGGGCCTGGTCGTCGCGCAGGGGCACGCCCCATTCGGTGTCGTGGTATTCGCGGTAAAGGTCAAAGCCTTCGCACCAGGGGCAGCGTTGCATAGAAATCCTTGTCAGTTAGCGAGTGTAGCCAGTACACCTGCCTGCTTGGCAGATGCAATAGCTGATGGACAGATGCGCGTTTGAACAGGGTCTCGGTGGTTTGACCGTCATGGAGGGGCGGTGTCTCAAGGCTTTTTGGATAATGCGCGTTGATGGACTCTGATTTAGGGTCAAGCCCAAGTTCAAGGAAAGCTATGCCACTGGTCGATCACCTGAAATACCTGCGCGCAGCTTGCGCAGTGTCTTTGACCGGGAGCAGCATTGGGGCGGCGCAGGCGCTGCATGTGTCGCAGTCGTCGGTCACACGGGCCGTTCAGTCGCTCGAAGACGTTTTGCAGCAGGTGGTTTTTGACCGTTCAGCCCAAGGCATGCGGGTCACGCCGTCATGTGCCGAGTTGTTGCAGCGTTGCGTTCGCGCTTTTCAATGTCTGGCGATTGCACCATCTTCAAAAGTGGGCTTGGCTGAGGGGGAAGGTTGGATGGCTTGCCGATTCGCATCGGGCGTTGGCCTGCGGCATTTGCGGGTGCTCATGTCGCTGGCGGCCACGGGCTCCGAGACCGTGACGGCCCGTCAGCTGGGTGTGAGCCAGTCGGCGGTGCACCAAAGTTTGGTGCAGTTGGAGCATTTCAGTGGCAAAAAACTGTTCACGCGCAGTCGCCAGCATGGCTTGCGCGTGACGGAGTTGGGCACTCAGGTGATTCATGGTTGCAAGCTGTTTGCGTCCGAGCTGGCGCAGGCCGACGAGGTGTTGGCCGCGCTGTTTGGCCGGGTGGCGGGGCGGCTGGCCATTGGCACCTTGCCTTTTTCTGTGGGCCCTTTGTTGCCGGTGGCGGTCAACCGTGTCATGCAGGCCTTACCGGGTTTGCAGGTGACGGTGGTGGATGGCACCTACGACGCGTTGATTGCCAAACTGCGCGATGCCGAGATCGATTTGATCGTGGGCGCTTTGCGCCCGGACTTTGCCATCCAGGGTCTGATGCAGGAAACCTTGTTTGTGGATGATCTGGCCGTGGTTGTGAGGGCGGGGCACCCCTTGGCCTTGCACAAAAAGCTGGCGTGGCACCACCTGGCCGATGCCCAATGGATCATGCCCATGCCCAATACGCCAGCGCAAACCGTCTTTGAACGCACGTTGGCCCGTGCTGGTTTGCCCTTGCCTATAGCCCAGCTGCGGGTGAACAGTGCGCTCATGATGCAGTCGATGTTGATGCAAAGTGACCGCTTGGCGATGATGTCGCCGCGTCAGATTGAAAGCGAAATACGGGCGGATTTGCTGGTGGTTTTGCCTTTGGCTGTGCCCGAGGCGGTCCGCACCATTGGCTTGATCCGCCGCTCGGGCATTTTGCTGACACCAGGCATGCAGGCTGTGCTGGCGGCCAGTCGCCAGGTGGCGTCCGAGATGGCTGGTGAAAACCCTTTAAATAAGCCAAACGCATAGCCTGTTCCTGAATAGCATTGGACGCCTGTGTGAGTGTGCCCAATCATGGGCGACAAGTTATTCCACAGGAGACAAACATGAAAAAACGCTGGGTGTTGGGTTCGATCGCTGGCTTGGCGCTGAGCGCCATGACAGGTTTGGTGCAGGCGCAGGACAACAGTTTCAAGATCGGGCTGGTCTTGCCCATGTCAGGGCCGTTCGCCTCGACAGGCAAGCAAATGGAGTTGGCCGTGCGCCTGTACATGGCGCAGCATGGCGACACGGTGGCTGGCCGCAAGGTGGTGTTGATCGTCAAGGACGATACTGGCGCACCCGACGTGACCAAGCGCATTGCGCAGGAACTGGTCATCAACGACAAGGTGCAGGTGCTGGCGGGTTTTGGTTTGACACCTTTGGCCATGGCCACGGCCCCTGTGGCCACACAGTCCAAAACGCCGCTGGTGGTCATGGCCGCGGCCACGTCCATCATCACCGAGGCCTCACCGTACATTGTGCGCACCAGCTTCACGGTGCCCCAGGTGGTGACCACGCTGGCTGATTGGGCCACCAAAAACAACATCAAGAAGGTGGTCAGCCTGGTGACCGACTACGCGCCTGGCATTGACTCTGAAAAGTACTTCAATCAGCGCTTCATCAACAACGGTGGCGTGGTGATTGAAACTTTGCGTGTGCCTTTGCGCAGCCCTGATTTCGCGCCTTTTCTGCAGAAAGTGCGAGATGCCAAGCCCGATGCCCTGTTCACCTTTGTGCCTGCGGGCGTGGGTTCGGCTTTGATGAAGCAATTTGCCGAGCGGGGTCTGGACAAGGCGGGCATTCGCCTGATTGCCGAAGGCAGCGTGACCGACGATGACATTTTGAACAACATGGGCGATGTGGCGGTGGGCGTGGTCACGGCGCACCATTACTCAGCTTCGCACAAATCGGCTTTGAACAAGAAGTTTGTCGAGGCTTTTGGCAAGGCCAACAACGGTCTGCGCCCGAACTTCATGGCGGTGGGGGCTTATGACGGCATGCGTGTGATTTACGAAGCGGCCAAAACCACCAAAGGCGCTGGCGGTGAAGCCTTGCTCAACGCCATGAAGGGGCAAGCTTTTGAGAGCCCACGCGGCCCGATCTACATCGACAACCAGACCCGAGACGTGGTGCACAACATGTATGTGCGCCGGGTGGAGCGTGTGGGTGGTCAATTGTGGAATCAGGAAATCGAAACCGTGACCGACGTGAAGGACATTGGCAAAACCCGCTGACCGCAAACCCATGAGTGCTTTGCCATTGCTGCTGGTGCCGGGCTTGATGTGCGACCACGCCGTGTGGGACCCGTTGTTGCCCTGGCTGACCGCCGATCGCCACTGCTTGGTGGTAGGCCATTCCGATGCCGATGCGTTGCCGCAAATGGCCCGTCATTTGCTCGCCTGCGCCCCTGAGCAGTTTTTGTTGGCAGGGCATTCCATGGGGGCGCGCGTGGTGCTGGAAGTGCTCAGGTTGGCACCTGAGCGCGTGCGCGGTGTGGCTTTGATGGACACGGGTTTTTTACCCAAAGCTGAAGGCCAAGCCGGAGACGACGAGGTGTCCAAGCGCTTTGCCTTGTTGCAGATTGCCAAAGAACAAGGTGTTCGCGCCATGGCTCAGCAATGGGTGCGCGGCATGGTGCACCCCGACCGCTTGGGCGATACCGAATTGATCGAGCGCATTCTGGCCATGTTTGAACGCAAAAGCCCAGACATTTTTGAACGGCAGATTCGCGCTTTGCTATCTCGGCCCGATGGCTCGGACGTTTTGCGCAGCCTGGGTGTGCCTACGCTGTTGATGTGTGGCACCCAAGACGCATGGTCACCACCTGCCCAGCACGAAGCCATGCAGGCCATCATGCCCCCCGCCTTGGTGCAGCTGGACTTGATTGAACACGCCGGACACATGTCTCCCATGGAGCGGCCTGCCGATGTGGCTGCCTCGCTGTTGCGCTGGCTCACGCGTTGTGCATCTGGGTCTCCTGAGGTCGAGGTGCATTGACGTGGACACTTTGGCGTTGTTGCAAGCCGAGAATCGGTGTCGCCATTTGGTCATCGCGGCGGCAGAGGCGGTTGATGGTCAGCAATACGAGGTCTTCGCAGCTTGCTTCACCGAAGATGCTGTGCTGCAACGTCCGGGAGGCGAGCCGTTGACCGGGCGCGCTGCCATTTTGGCTTCTTATGCGCAGAAAAGTCCCCACCGTCTGACTCAGCATTTGCTGTGCAACCACCGTGTGGTGGTGGACCCTGCGGGTTGGGCTGAATCGTCTTGCAAGGTGCTTCTGTACGTGAGTGACCAGCGGCGTGAACATGGGACACAAGGACGACTGGCTGACAGCAAGCACCATGTGGGTGAGTTTCGAGACCACCTGATTCTCACCCCCGATGGCTGGCGTATTCAAAACCGCAAAGCCTGGTTCGAGTTGCAGGTCGACTGACGGGCCGCGTCACCATCGCCCTGATCCGCCACCACCGCCAAACCCGCCACCACCGCCTTTGAAACCACCACCAGGCCCACTGCCAGGGCCTCCTCGGCCACCAAAGCGGGCGCGCAGCAGGGCGGCAATGCCGACCCAGGTGGTCAGCAAGGTGATGCCGCCAGCGATCAAGGCGAGTGAAAACACCCGGAGCAGGAACCAGGTAACGGCCCCCACAATGGCCGCCGTCATGACCGAGCCCGGAAAGCGCCCCAGCACCGCCCGCAACACAAAACCGAGCACGGCGCCCGCAACAATGATCCAGGTGATGTTGTTCCAAGGGTCTTGAGGTGACTTGGCTGTCGGGGCGGGCAATGGTTCACCGTCGATCACGCCCATCATGCGTTGCAGTCCGGCCAGGATGCCGCCCGCAAAATTTTGCTGGCGAAACATCGGGGTGATGCCTTCTTCGATGATCCGTTTGCTGGTGGCGTCGTTCAGTGCGCCTTCCAGCCCGTAACCCACTTCGATGCGGACAGTGCGGTCATCTTTGGCCACCACCAAAATCGCGCCATCGTCCACCTTTTTGCGGCCCAACTGCCATTGTTCTGCCACGCGCAGGGCATATTGCTCAATGGTCTCGGGTTGGGTGGAGGGCACCAACAACACGGCCAGTTGGCTGCCTTTGCGCAGTTCAAATGCGGACAATGTCTCTTCGATCTGCTGCTGTTGCTCTGTGGTGAGGGTGTGGGTTTGGTCAATGACGTGGCCTGACAAGGCAGGCACCGCAAGTTGCTGCTGAGTTGGTTGCTGAGTCTTTGGCGGCACCTGAGCGCTGCCAGTGGCCCAGCTCAGCAGTGCGCTGAGCACGAGCAGCCAGCGGGCAGCTTGGTTCATGCGCATTGCAAATTACCAGAAGTCACGCCGTTGCAAAGGCTCACTTGCCTGTCCCTGGGTTGGAACCTGGGGGTGGGTTGGCAGGCTTGCCAAAATTGACCACGGGCGGTTGGGCCATGGCTTGTTCGTTCTCGACCGAGAAGTTGGGTTTTTCTTTGTAGCCCAGGGCCATGGCGGTCAGGTTGGAGGGGAAGGAATGCACGGTGACGTTGTAGTCCTGCACGGCTTTGATGTAACGGTTGCGGGCCACGGCAATGCGGTTTTCGGTGCCTTCAAGTTGGGCTTGGAGGTCAATGAAGCCCTGATTGGCGCGCAGGGCAGGGTAGTTTTCAGACACCACAAGCAAGCGAGAAAGGCTGCCGGACAGGTCTTTTTGGGCCTGCTGGAATTTTTGAAAGGCTTGTGGGTCGTTCACCAGTTCGGGCGAGGCCTGGATGGCGGTGGCTTTGGCCCGTGCCGCGACCACGGCTTGTAAGGTGCTTTGCTCAAAGTCGGCCTGGCCTTTGACCACGTTGACCAAATTGGGGATCAGGTCCGCCCGGCGTTGGTACTGGCTGAGCACCTCAGACCAGCTGGCCTTGACTTGCTCGTTGCCGCTTTGAAACTGGTTGTAGCCGCAGCCCGTCAGGCTGAGGGCTAGGGTCATCAGAAACAGGGTGAGCCATCGGTAGAGAGAAGATGCCATGGGATGCCTTGCTGTTGCGGGTGTTTTGCAAGGGTATGCCTGGATGGTCAGCGCCACTGTGCGCTGACCAACGCTCAGGGGCCTTTGTTGTTGGCAAGGCATGGTGCTTATGGCCTTGGTTTCTGCCCCTGCCCTGTGTCGAGCGCGTCACTCAGCAGGGCTTGTCTGCTTTAGGATGTCTGACATCGAAAGGTCTTTGATGCCCCATTTTCTTTCAGCTTCTTTTCGCCGATTGGCCTGGTCCAACTTGTTGGCGCAGTCGGCCGAACAATTGAGCCTGGCTGCGGTGCCCATCGTGGCGGTGCTGCTGCTGCAGGCCGGGCCGGGTGAGATCGGTTTGCTGGCCTCGATTCAGTCCTTGCCATTTTTGTTGTTGGCCATGCCTTTGGGCTTGTTGGCCGATCGCACGTCTCGCACCCGCTTGATGGCTTTGGCCGAGTCGCTGCGGGCGGTGGCTTTGCTGCTGTTGCTGGCCTTGCTGGTCACTGGGCATGTGTCGATTGCGGCTTTGGCCATTATTGGCTTTGTGGCGGCGGTGGGCACGGTGGCTTTCAGTGTGGCGGCACCTTCTTTGGTGCCGGCGCTCGTGCAGGTGGAGGGTTTGGCGCAGGCCAATGGCCGTCTGGAGCTGGCGCGCAGCGCCGCGTTTGCGGCAGGCCCAGCGTTGGCCGGAGCCCTGATCGCCTGGACAGGCGCATCGGCAGCCTTTGTGCTGTCGGGCATGTTGTCGGTGTCGGCCGTCTTGTGTTTGCGCGGCATCAGTGAGCCTGCTCGGGCGCCCATGCCCGAACGGCATCCTCTGCTGGAGCTGCAGGATGGCGCCAAGTGGGTCTGGCAGAGCGACTTGCTGCGTCCCATTGTGTTTTGCTCCATCGCCTGGAACATTTCATGGTTCATGCTGCAAGCGGCTTATGTGCCCTATGCGATTCACGACTTGGGGCTGGATGCGGGTGGTGTGGGCGTGACGCTGGCTTGCTATGGCGTGGGCATGATCGTGGGGGCGCTGCTCGCGCCGCGTGTGGTGCGTGCGCTGCCTTTCGGTCAAGCCATTTTGCTGGGGCCATATTTTTCGGTGCTGGCGGCAGTCACCATGGCCATGACCTTGTTTTGGCCGCAGGGTTGGTTGGCGGCCTTGTCGTACTTCTTTTTTGGCGCAGGCCCGATCATTTGGACCATCACCTCGACCACGTTGCGCCAGATGGTGACGCCCCGCGCCATGATCGGACGGGTCACATCAATCAACATCGTGGTCAGCACGGGCGCACGCCCTTTGGGGGCGGCGCTGGGCGGTGTGTTGGGCGTGAGCTTTCCGGTGTCGGTCAGCCTGTGGTGCGTGGTGCTGGGCTTTGGGCTGCAGGCCATCATCATCAGCGCGTCCAAAGTGAGGACGCTCAAGCGCTTGCCCGAGCCCTTGCCAGATTGACGGACTGGCTGATTAACAGCTTTCAGCGCGGCAGCGTCATCAGCGGGATGTCTTTGGCCTCGGCCAGTTTGTCGAGCTGAGCGCGTGTCTGGCCGGCCAGGAAAGCCTCGATGGCTTTGCGCGTGGCAGGCTTGAACAAGTCTTTCACTGGGTGCGCCAGTTGGACGCCAGCGGCTTCGCACAGGCTCAGGGCGAAGTGTGGCTCCAGTGCGGCCACGGCCACGCGACCGTTCTTACAGGCATACATGCGGTAGCCCGCGTGCGCACCGCCCACTGCACCGTCGGGGGTGGTCATGCGCAGCTGGCGGGGCAGGGCGAGCCAGGTGGCGGCGTCTGACAAGGCCACTTCGTGGCGCGAGCCATTGCCGGTGGTCTTGAGTGAGATCAGCGCTTTGAGTGTGGCTTCGCTGGCCATGAGTGCGCCGCCCATGTCGGCAAACAAACTGGGGGGCAAGTCCATGCCGTTGACCAAACCGGCTTCGGCCTGGTAAGTCAAATCGTGCCCGGGAATCTCGGCCAGTGGACCGGGGGCACCCACCACTTCGATCAGGCTGAGCGAGGGGTATTGCTTGTGCAGGGTCTTCCAGCTCAGGCCGAGTTTGGTCAGTGCCGAGGGGCGGAAAGAGGTCAGCAGCACGTCGGTGGCGGGCAGCAGTTTGTGCAATGCGGCTTGGCCTGCTTGTGTCTTGAGGTCCAGTGTTTTGTGCTTGACGCCTTTGTGCAGCAAGTCGTAGCCACTGGGCGTGTAGTGCTGCATGGGGTCTCCCGCGGGCGGATTGACCTTGGTGCAGCTGGCGCCCATTTGCGCCAAGCGCATGAGGGCTGCAGGGCCGGGCAGGTTGAGGGCAAGGCTGACGACGCGAACGCCGCGAAGGGGTTTGGCGGGTGTGGACATGATGGATGTTCTGAAAGCAGGTGCGCCATTATGAAGACGGCCGCATGAGCGGCCGTGTCATGTGCGTGCCAATGCAGATCAATCTCCAAAGTCCAGCGGCAGGCCCACGTAGTTCTCGGCGATGGTTTTGGAGCCCGACTCGCTGTGGATCAGGTAGTCCAGTTCGGCATCCTGAAACTTCTGGCCGATGTCGCCGTTTTCAGGGAAGTGGTGCATCAGGCTGGTGAACCACCAGGAAAAGCGCTCAGCGCGCCAGATGCGGCGCAGGCAGCGCTCGGAATAGCTGTCGATGCCCGCTTCGGAGTTGTCCTGGTAATACTCAATGATGGCGGTGGACAGGTATTTCACATCGGTGGCCGCGAGGTTCAGCCCCTTGGCCCCTGTGGGCGGCACAATGTGGGCGGCGTCGCCCGCGAGGAACATGCGGCCAAAGCGCATGGGCTCGGTCACAAAGCTGCGCAGTGGGGCGATGCTTTTTTCGATGCTGGGGCCCGTAACCAAATGTTGACGTGCCTCGGGATCGAGTCGGTTGCGCAGTTCTTCCCAGAAGGCTTCGTCGCTCCAGTCTTCGACTTTGTCGGTCAGCGGCACTTGCAGGTAGTAGCGGCTGCGGGTGGCGCTGCGCTGCGAGCACAGGGCAAAACCGCGCGTGCTGTTGGCGTAAATGAGTTCTTCGTGCACGGGCGGCGTGTCGGACAGCACGCCCAGCCAGCCAAAGGGGTAGACCTTTTCGTATTCGCGGATCTTGTCTTTGGGGGCGCTGGCGCGGCACACGCCGTGAAAGCCGTCGCAGCCCGCGATGAAGTCGCATTCAATGGTGTGGGTCTGTCCGTCTTTTTCGTAGGTGACGCGAGGCTTGGCCGAATCGAATTCGTGCACCTGCACGTTGCCCGCTTCGTAAATGGTGGGCAAGCCTGCCGCCTGGCGGGCGTCCATCAGGTCGCGGGTGACTTCGGTCTGGCCGTAGACCATGACATTTTTGCCGCCCGTGAGCTGGTTCATGTTGATGCGGTGGCGCTCGCCCTTGAACAGCAGATCGAAGCCGCCATGTACGAGGCCTTCTTTGTGCATGCGCTGGCCGACCCCTGCTTCATCGAGCAGGTCCATGGTGACTTGCTCCAGTACGCCAGCGCGGATGCGGCTCAGGACGTAATCGCCCGTTTGGCGCTCAACGATGATGGCGTCAATGCCGGCTTTGTGGAGCAGCTGCCCCAGCAGCAGTCCCGAGGGGCCTGCGCCAATGATGGCAACTTGGGTGCGGGTGGCTTTGGTCATGTGGTGTCTCCGTCAAGGGTCTCAAAAGAATGAGCGCAAGCTTAGGCAATAAGCGCGATCTTGGCCGCAAGGGTTGTGGATGTTTGTGCGAATATCGAGTAATCTGTGCGATGATCGCGCAATTGATGCTCATCAAGAAAGCAACGAATGCCCATCGCCAAAGCGGACTACATCGAAGGCTTGGCCAAAGGCCTGGCCGTGCTCGAAGCCTTTGACACCGAACGCCAACGCCTGAACGCTACGCTGGCCGCCCAGCGCACGGGCATCACCCGCGCTGCGGCCCGGCGGCATTTGCTCACCCTTGCCGAGCTGGGTTATCTGGAAACCGATGGCAGCCACTATTGGTTGTCGGCCCGGGTGCTGCGCTTTGCGGGCAGCTACATGGCCACCTCGCGCTTGCCGCGCACGCTGCAGCCCACGCTCAACCGCTTGGCACAGCAAACACAAGCGGCTTTCAGCGCGGTGGTGCTCGATGGCGATGAGGGCGTGATCGTGGCGCGCAGTGCTGGGCTGTCCGAGCCTGTCCGGCACCTGGCCTATGGCCTCCACCTGGGCGCACGCTTGCCTGTGCACGCCACGTCCACCGGGCGCATGCTGCTGGCCAGCTGGCCCAAGGCCGAGTTCAACGCTTGGCTCAAGGGCCGTGAGCTGGCGCGCATCACACCGCAAACCGAAGTGGGTTTAGCCCGATTCAAGGTTTTGATCGACAAGGTGAGGCAAGACGATCACTGCCTGGCCTGTGATGCGCACGAATTGGGCATTCATGCGTTGGCCGTGCCGCTGCGCAACATGCAGGGCCAAACCTTGGCGGCGCTCAATGTGGTGGGCACGGCCGATCAGTTGAGCGATGCGGCGGTGGAGCGCAAATGGTTGCCTTTGCTGCTGGAGGCTGCGAGGGAGTTGCGGCCTTTGTTGTAGTGCTTCAGTTTGGGCGTCGCACGGGGGTGCCGTGTCGTTGCCGAGCATCGATCAAGGCGGCAAAGGCTGCGGCGCTGGTTTTGGCCGGGGTGTAGCCAAATCGTGTTTTGAGTGCGGTGTTCAGCAGAACCGGGCGGTAGCGCAAGAAGTCGAGTTGCTCGGGGCCATAGCGACTCACCCCCAATCGGCTGCCGAGCCACAAGGCCGATTTGAGCAGCCAGGCGGGTAACACGAGAGGCGGTTTGTTCAGCTTTTGGGCAATGTCGAAAATCGTGAGCGCGCCGTCACCGGCCAGGTTGAAGCAGCCGCTTTGAGCCTGGCCGCTCAATGCGTGCAAGATGGCCCCGGTGACATCTTCGTCCCAGATGAATACAAAGGGGCTGTCGGAACCCTGGATGGCCAACAGGCGGGGCTTTTCAAACAATGCGGTGATCTGGTTGTCCCCCCGGTCACCCAGGATGGTGCCGATGCGCAGCACGGTTTGCGCCAGTTGCGGATGGTTTTGGCGGTATTGCGCCAGCATCTCTTCGACCAGCCGCTTGTGGTGTGAATAGGCAAAGCTGTTGTTGCCGCGCAAGGGCATGTCTTCGGTGAGCCAGGGCGCATTGTCAGCGTGGTAGCCGTAGGCCGCGCCGCTGGATGACACCACGATGTGGCGCACGCCGTGTTGCACGCATGCCTGCAACACATTGTGCGTGCCACCGACATCGACCGAATATTCAAACGCGCGGTTCGAGTCTTTGCCGGGGGTGACGATGGAAGCCAGATGGACCACGGTGTCGATGTGGTGCGCTGCGATGGTGTTGGCCAGAGCTGGGTCGCGCACGTCTTGCCTCACCCAGGTGATGCCGGGCAGCTGCTGTGCCGCAGGCAGTTCGCGCACATCCACGGCGATCACGGCTTCGCAAAGTCGGCCTTGGGCCAAGGCCCCGATCAGTCCTTGCCCCAGAAAACCTGCGGCACCGGTGACCAGCACCCTGCTCGCTTGGGGGGATGGCGCACTCATGGGGCGTTTTCAGCCGCTGGGCCGCCGCTGCGCAAAGGCTTGCGGGCCCAAAAACCGGCCAGAATCAGGCCCGCGATGATGTCCCAAAAGCCCCAGACCCCGGCCACCACGGCCATGCCGCCCAGCCCATTGAAGAAGCTGAAGATCAGCACCAGCCCCAGGCCTGCATTGCGGATGCCCACTTCGATGGACAGCGCGCGGCAGTCGTAGTCGGACAGGCGGGCAGCTCGTGCCACGACATAGCCGGTGCCAAACGCCAGCGCGTCGTGCAACACCACCGCCAGCAGCACCAGTCCGACGTAGTCCATGAAATACCGCCAGTTGCCCGCAATCGCGCCGACGATGAAACCGATCAAGGCCAAAAAGCTGATGATGCGCAGCGGCTTTTTGAAGCGCGCGGTGAAGGCCGGAAAGCGCTGCACGCAGATAAGACCCAGCGCGAAGGGGAGGCCGATGATGAGCAGGATGTGGCCAAGCATTTGCAGTGGATCGAGTGCAATGGTGGTCAGAAGGCCTGAGGCCGTGGGGTGGATGCTGCCCCAGAACGCGAAGTTGAGCGGCATGGCGAACACCGAAATGGCATTCGATACGGCGGTCATCGACACGCTGAGTGCGACGTTGCCGTTGGCCCGGTGGGTCAGGATGTTGCTCACGTTGCCCGGCGGGCAGCAGGCCACCAAAATCATGCCCAAGGCAATGCTGGGCGCTGGTTGAAGCACCAGCGTGAGGCCAAAGGTGATGGCAGGCAGCAACAAGAACTGGGCCGCGATGCCGACCGCAAAGGCCATGGGCATGCGCAGCAGGCGGCGAAAGTCGTCCAGCCGCGTGTCCAGCGCGATGCCGAACATCAAAAAGCCCAGCACGGCATTGAGCACGGCCAGCGAGGCGGGGTTGAAATTCAGTCGGATTTCGTCAACAGGCAGCATGGGGGCTTTCGTGATGGAATGAAGCTCAGGCCAGTTCGGCGGCGGTCTGGCGCATGGTGTCGCGGTACACGTCTTTGTTGACGTAGCAGGCCATGCGCTCGACTTTCAGATAACGGTAGCCGCCTGACATATCGGGGGAGGGGCCTTGGCGTGCCTTTGAAAATGCCAGTGCTTGGGCCTTAGATTGGTCCAGGCCTTTGAAGTAACGCGCCATGACTTCGGCCTGCTCGGCCCGCCCTTCCCAGCCCAGACCTGCAGCCTCAACCATGCCCAGCACGGCCAGTCGCTCAAAACGCGGTGCAAAAATATTCAGGTACAGCTGTGGAGCCATGCCTTGCCAGTTGAGCAAGGCGTCATCAATGAAGGGGTAATGCAGTTTGTAGCCGGTGGCCGCCATGACCAGGTCATAGTCGGCCTGGCTGCCATCCTTGAAGTGCACGGTGTGGCCATCGAGCCGTGCTACGTCGGGTTGTACCTTCACGTCGCCGTGGCCGATGTGGTGCAAGATGAGCGAGTTCACGATGGGGTGTGACTCGTACATTTTGTAATCGGGTTTTGGGAAACCAAAGCGCACGGGATCGCCCGTGAACCACTTGAGCAGTGTGGTGTCGACTTTTTGCTTGAGCCATCGTGGCAATTTGGTTTTTCCGCCCACGGTGTCGGCGGGGACGCCGAACACGTATTTCGGGACAAAGTAATAGCCCCTGCGAACTGAAATGTCCACGCTTTTGGCGTGGTGCACGGCATCGACGGCGATGTCGCAGCCCGAGTTGCCCGCGCCCACGATCAGCACACGCTGGCCTTTGAATTGCTCGGCTTTTTTGTAGGCTGAGGTGTGCATGAGTTGCCCGTAGAACTGCCCAGGCCACTGCGGCATGTTGGGCTCCGCCAAGATGCCGTTGGCAATGACCACGCCCTTGTATTCGTAGGTTTCAGCCTGACCCTGACCCGCATCAAGGGTCACGCGCCAGAGTGTGTCGGGTGCGTCGCTCACGGGCTCGACCCGGATGACTCGCACGCCAAAACGGTAGTGGCGTTTGAGGTCAAAGTGTTCAGCATAGGCTTTGAAGTAGTCCAGCAGCTCCCGGTGGCTGGGGTAGTCTGCCGTGCCCTCTGGCATAGGAAATTCCTTGAACTCGGTGGTGCGCTTGCTGGAGATCAGGTGGGCCGACTCGTACACCGTGGAGCGGGGGTTGCCAATGTTCCACAGGCCTCCTACATCGGTGTAGGCTTCAAAGCCTTGAAAAGCGATGCCGTGTTGGCTCAGTGCACGTGCGCCTGCCAAACCGGAGGGGCCAGCGCCAATCAAGGCAATTTGTCGTTGTGTTGTGGTGCTCATGAAGATGCAGGAGGGGAGTTGTCGGTGAGTCCGGGGATCGGCGTGGCCCCGGCTTGGTGGGCGCGGGGTTTTCGGGGTTGGCCCAGCAAGATGCTGTCGTGCCAGCGGTCGGGCAGCAAAGACAAGGCGCGCGCGAGCCAGCCGATGCGTCGAGGCAGCACGATGTGTTCGCGTTTTTGTGCCACGCCGAGCAACAAGCTGTGAGCGGCTTCGTCGGCCTCCAGCAGCCCCGGCATGGCAAAGGTGTTGCCGGCGGTGAGGGCTGTGCGCAAATAACCGGGGCTGATGGTGTGAACGCTGAGGTGGCTGGGACGCAGCTCCGCGCGCAGGCTTTGCAAATAGGCGATCAGTCCGGCTTTGCTGGCGCAATAAGCACCGTTGCCCGGCATACCGCGCCAGCCGGCCACACTGGCCACGCCGACCAGTGCCCCCGGTCTTTGGCTGTCCAGCATCGGTTTCAAAAAAGGCTGGAAAGTGGTGGCTACCCCCAGCAGGTTGATCTCGAGTATGCGGCGCATGACGGCCAGGTCCGCGGGGTCTGAAGTTTCAAATCCGCCAGCCACACCCGCATTGGCAATGACCAGATCGGGCACGCCATGAACGGCAAGCCAGTCGCTCGCCATGGTTTGCATGGCAGCAGCATGGGATACGTCAGGCGTGTAGATACGGCTTCGTTCCGGGGCCAAATCGGCCAGTGCTTGCAGGGCAGGCCGGTTCAAACCCACCAGGGCCACGTGGGCCCCCGATGCCATCAAGTGCCGGGCCAAGGCCTGGCCCAGACCACCGCAAGCCCCTGTGATCACTGCATTGCGAAACATGCACCCTCTGAATCTGAAAACAAGGGTCCATTCTGGCACCGAGCAGACCGTTTGTGGGGTGGTGAAGACCCTTGCTGGTGCGTGTATCAGAGCTGCTGCAGAGTCGTTTCGCTGCGCTGTCAGACCCCCAGGTGCTGCTCCATCACACTGGGGTCTGAATGCAGCGTTTGCGATGTGCCTTCGAAAACCACTTGCCCTTTGACCAGAATCACATTGCGATCGGTGATTTGGGTGACATGTTTCCAGTTTTTGTCCACGATGATCGCGCTGATACCGCTGTCTTTGATCAGGCTGCAGATGCGCCAGATTTCGCGCGCAATCAGTGGCGCCAGACCCTCGGTGGCTTCGTCCAGAATCAGCACATCGGGGTTGGTCATCAGCGCCCGGCCGATGGTGAGCATCTGCTGCTCGCCACCTGACAGCTGCTGACCGCCGTGGTTCAAGCGCTCCGTCAGGCGCGGGAAGGTTTCCAGCACGCGTTCGTAAGTCCAGTCACGTTGGCCGCGTGTGCCTGCGCGTGCCGCCATCTTGAGGTTTTCAACCACGCTCAGGTTGCCAAAAATGCCACGACCTTCGGGCACGTAGGCGATGCCCAGCTGTGCCACCTCAAAGGTGGGGCGGCCGTTCATGGTCTGACCTTTGATCTGCACGGTGCCGCTTTGGGGCGGCACGATGCCCATGATGGACTTGAGCAAGGTGCTTTTGCCCATGCCGTTGCGGCCCATGAGGCCAATGGTTTCGCCATGGGCCACGGCAAAGTCGATGCCGCGCAGGATGTGGCTGGCGCCGTAGTAGGTGTTCAAGCCTTGGGCGTTGATCAACAGTTCGCTCATTTCAATGTTCCTCACCCAGGTAGGCGGCTTGCACGGCACTGTCGGCGCGCACGATCTGGGGCGTGTCGCTGGCAATGACCTGCCCGTTGACCATCACCGTCAAATGGTCAGCCAGTGTGAAGATCGCGTCAATGTCGTGCTCCACCAGCATCATGGCGTGGTCTTTTTTCAGGCGCAGCAAGAGCTGGACCATGCTTTCGGCTTCCGCCACGCCCATGCCCGCCAGCGGTTCATCGAGCAGCAGCACCACCGGCTCGGTGGCCAGTGTCATGGCGATCTCCAGTTGCCGTTGCTCGCCATGGCTGGCCGCGCCGGCTATGGTTTTGCGGCGGTCTTGCAGACCGGCCAGCTCCATAGCGCGTTCGGCCCGGGCGTTGACTTCGGCCATGTTGTCGGCCCGGCCCAGCCAGCCCAGTGGGTTGAAAGGCGAGGGCTGCACCCGCGACTGCGCGGCCAGGCGCACGTTGTCCCACACACTGAAAGTGCGGAAGATGTTGGTTTTTTGGTAGCTGCGGCCCAGGCGGTTGCGAGAAATTTTCTCGGGTGTCCAACCGGTGATATCGCGTCCATTCAAGGTGATTTGGCCAGAGGTCGGCGGCAGGTCGCCCGACAGCAGGTTGGTCAGCGTGGATTTGCCGGCACCGTTGGGGCCGATCACGGCATGGATGCGTCCATGCCACAAATCCACGTTGACTTCGTTGACCGCAGCCAAGCCTCCGAAGCGCTTGGTCAGTTGGCGTGCTGACAGCAGAGCTTGTGCTTCACTCATGGCCATTCTCCTTGCCAGGAAAGGCACGATGGATCAGGCCCAGAATGCCTTTGGGGGCAAAAATGATCAGGGCGACGATGAACAGACCCATCCACATCTGCCAATGTTTGCCGGTCCTGAAGGCGCCCACATCGGGCAAATCTTTGAAGACGTGGAGCAAATACTCAAAGCTGAACGCGCCCACGATGGCCCCTGCAAAATTGCCCATACCGCCCAAAATGACCATCATGATGGCGTGGGCGCTCATGTGAAAGCCCATGAGTTCAGGGTTCACAAAACCGCTTTGCGCTGCCCACAGGTAACCTGCCAGACCGGCCAGTGCGCCAGCCAATGTGAAGGCGGCCAGCTTGTGCCCGAAAGTGCCAAAGCCCAGGGCGCGCATGCGGTGCTCGTTGACCCGGATGCCGGCCAGTGCCCGGCCGAACGGGCTCCACAGCAAACGGCGCAAGAAGGCATAGACGCCCAACAAGCAAGCCAAAGTGAAGAAATAAAACACTTGCTTGTTTTCCAAGTCAACCAATACGGCATCGGGCTTGAAGTTCAAGAAAATGCCGTCTGAACCGCCCAAGGCCTTGTTGTCAAAGAAGGCAAAGAACACCATCTGCGCAAAAGCCATGGTGACCATGATGAAGTAGATGCCGTGCGTGCGGACCACCAGAAAACCGATGATGAGCGCGGCCAGAGCCGATGCACCCACGGCCAGTGGCAAGCTGGTGTACAGGCTCACGGGGGTGTCTTGGGGCGTGAGGAAGGCCAGCGCATAACCAGCGATGCCAAAGTAGGCCGCATGGCCCAGCGAGACGAGGCCGGTGACGCCTTGCAGCAAATCGAGGCTCATGGCAAAGATCGCCAGGATCATCATGCGATTGACCATGTCGATGTAAAAGTTGCTGCCGACAAAAGGAAAGGCCAGCAGGGCACACAGACCCAGCAGCAGCACAAATTGCACGCTGCGCGGGAGATTTTCAAGGTGGGTTTGGGGGGCACTCATCGGGTTCTTTCCATCATTGTTTGAAAAGGCCTTCGGGCTTGTACAACAGCACAGCGGCCATGAGCACATACACCAACATGCCGGCCACCTGCGGCAGCAGAACTTTGCCAAAGGTGTCGACCAGCCCCACCAGCAGCGCGGCAATGAGGGCCCCGCGTACCGAGCCGATACCGCCAATGACCACCACCACAAAGCACATGATCAGCACCTGCCCGCCCATGTTGGGGTAGACGCTGGAGATGGGCGCAGCAATCATGCCTGCAATGGACGCCAGGCCCACGCCCAGGGCAAACACCACCGCGTGGATCAGGCTGATGTTCACACCCAAGGCTTCGGTCATCTCATGGTTGAAAGCACCTGCGCGAATCTTCATGCCCAGGCGGGTTTTAGAGATCAGCAAATACAGGCCCAGTGCCAACACCAGGCACACACCCGACATGAACAGGCGGTAGACCGGGTAAGACAGTGTGTCGGTCAACGCGATCGAAGCCGACAAAGCCTCGGGGATCTGGACGCCATGCACATCGTCGCCCCAGAGCATCGAGCGCAGCTCTTCAAAAACGTAGATCAGGCCGAAGGTGAGCAGCACTTGGTCGAGGTGGTCACGGTGGTAAAAATGCTTGAACAACAGTTTTTCGAGCAGCAGACCAAAGGCCACCGACAGCGCCGTGCCCACGAGGATGGCCAAGGTGAAGCTGCCGAGCATGCCCGCCAGTGACCATGCCAAATAGGCACCCAACATGTAGAAGCTGCCGTGCGCCAAGTTGACCACGCCCATGATGCCGAAGATCAGCGTCAGGCCAGCGGCCAGCATGAACAGCAGCAGCCCGTACTGGACGCTGTTGAGCAGCTGGATCAAGAAATTAACAAAGTCCATCGGGTCCGTGCCAAGAAAGGGAAGAGCCAAGCAAAAGTACTTGTAAAAACGGCGGAACATGTCCGCCGCTGCTTAGTTTAACGGTTGCCCGGGCTTCAGGAACCCAAGTCCAGAAGTACTCTGCCGTGCTCAATTTTGACGGGCCAAGACTTGACCGGTTCAGTGGCCGGGCCGCAGCTGACGCTGCCGTCTCGCAGGTCAAACAGCGCCTGATGGAAGGGGCACTCCACCTGATGCCCTTCGACAAAACCATCGCAGAGTTTGGCGTTGCCATGGCTGCACAGGTTGTTGATGGCGAACACGCCGCCATCTTCGATTTTGAACACGGCAATGTCCTGGCCTTCGGGGGCGACAGCGATGCCTGCGCCTTCAAACAAATCGGCCTCGGCGGCCACGTCAATCCATTGGGTCATGATCAGATGGGGTAAATGATGGAGTTGGGGATCATCTCGCTGTCGTACACGCAAATGCGCTCGGCGAATTTGAAGCCTTCGGGGGTTGGCACGATGGTGTCGATGTAGCGGCCCACATTGAACACGGTGCTTTCCTTGTCGAGCTTGGTGCGAAACACCGCGTAGTTAGCTTCGGCATGGATGCGACCGTCTTCAACCCGTCGCACGATGGGCGCGCCCACCACATGCCGCTGGTAATAGGGGTCGTGGTAAATGGTTTCGCTGATGCCATACACGCGGTCCTTGAGCATGCCCTTGCTGGTCAAGAACAAGGTGGCCAAAGGAAAGCCGCGTTCAAAGTTTTCACGTGGCTGCAGTTTGTAGACGCATTGCTCGGTGAAAAATTCAGGCCACAGGTCCCATTGGCCGCTGTCCACGGCGCTGGCGTAATCGGCATAAAGTTGCTGGATGCCAAACCAGGTTTGCATATCAACCATCATCAATCCTCCATCACTTTTCGCCAGTATTCGTACATGCCCCGGATCAGGGTTTCGGTCACCATGTGGTCGGTTTCGCCCACATCGCGTCCGCCCAGCTCCGCCACGGCGCGGTGCTCGGGCTTGGTCTCAAAGGCTTGCTGCGAGAACTCGATCACCTCGCCATCGTCTGCCGATACGAAGCCCGCAGGGCCGAACAGGTTGGCTTGGCGCAAGCGGCGCTCGGTCATCTCCGGCGTGTCGTCTTCAAAGCCGAAATGGGTCCAGACAAAGTCGAATGCGCCATGGCCATCGGGCTGGATGTGGCGGGTGGACACGCTGTTGACCTGTTGCTGGAAGATGACGCTGGGAAACAGCGTCATCATGACCGCTGTGGGCATCTGGTCTCCCAGTTGCCACCAGGGCTCGGGCACGATGTCCAGAAAGCTCGGGTCGTTCAGCTGCATGCTTTCCTTGAAGCTGCTCACTTGCGTGACCTGGGCTTTGTCGCCGGTTGCTTGGCCTGCTGTGCCGCGTGTGGAGATCATGGCCGCATGGCGGTGGTGTTCGTCCATGCGCAATTCAGACTTGTTGTCCGCCCGCCAGAGGCCAAAGGTCACAAACCAGGTGTGCAGCAGTCCGGGGTGGTAAGGGTCTTTGATGTTTTCCTGCATCAGCTTCCAGTTGCCTGGAATGCGCTGGCGGTTGTAACCCAGTACCTTGAGCTGGCGACCGTTGAACAGGCGGTCAAAGTACTTGAGGATGGTCGGGCCCATGTAGTCTTCGAGCGACTCCACGTCGTGGTCAAACGAAGCAAACACCACGCCGCTGCGTGTCGCCACTTTGAGTTGCTTGAGGCCATGGTCTTTGGGGTCAAAGTCGGCAGGCATGCCACCGTTGACCTTGCCGTCCTGGCGCACGCCACGACGGAAGGGCACGCCTTGCAGCTTGCCATCGAGCGCGTAGCTCCACTGGTGGTAAGGGCAAACCAGCTCTTTTTTGTTGCCATGCCGTTCACGGCAAAACGCCATGCCCCGGTGCGCGCAGACGTTTTCAACGACATGGATTTGACCGTCTTGACTGCGGGTCAGGATGACAGAGCGCTCACCGATGACGGTGCGCTTGAAGTCGCCCGGATTGGGGATCTCGGCTTCCAGCCCGACATAGCTCCAGTGGTTCTGATAGAAAAAGCGCTGCAGCTCTTTTTTGTGGCTGTCTTCGTTGGTGTACACGGCAAACGGAATCCGGCTGGTGCCTGCCGTCTCCCAGTGAATCGGGTGTTCCTGCATGAGGTCTCCTTGTCAAAACTTGACGTGCATCATGCGCAGAATTTAATATTAAGTAAATCGTATTTTCAATATAATTAAATTTTGAAAATCAAATAATCATGGACATCACCAAGCTGGATCTGAACTTGTTGGTTGTCTTCCATCACCTGTTGCTTCACCGGCGGGTATCGACCATTGCCCCGCTTTTGGGCATGAGCCAGCCTGCGGTCAGCAGTGCTTTGGGGCGATTGCGGGTGCATTTGGGCGACGAGCTTTTTTTGCGCACCCAGGGCGGCATGACGCCCACGCCCTATGCCTTGCAGCTGGCCGAGCCGGTGGCGTTGGCTTTGGAGGGTTTGCAACAGGCCCTGAATGTCAGGGCTGCCTTTGACCCTTTGAGCAGCACACGCAGCTTCACGCTGGCCATGACCGATGTCGGGGAAATGTATTTTTTACCTGTGCTGGTGGATGCTTTGTCAAAGGCGGCACCCGGGGTGACTGTGCAGGTGGTGAGCGTGACACAGGCCTCGCTCAAGGACGACATGGCCACGGGGCGCATCGATTTGGCCATGGGCTTGTTGCCGCAGTTGCAGGCCGGTTTTTTTCAGCAAGCCTTGTTCAGACAAAAATACATTTGCCTCATGCGCCAGTCTCACCCTTTGGCTGCAGACAAAAAGCTGACCCTGGACAGCTTTACGCAGGCCGAGCATGTGCGCATCGTGGCCGCCGGAACCGGACATGGCCGGGTCGATGTAGCCTTAGAAAATCAGAAATTGCGCAGGCAGATTCGCCTGACGGTGCCGCACTACGTGGCGCTGGGCGATGTGCTCAGCCACTCGGACCTGATCGCCACCGTGCCAGAGCGCTTTGCCGACCGGACCCTAACGCCGTTTGGGCTTGTCAAACGCGATCTGCCGATACCGCTGGCAGAAAGTGCGATCCACCAGTTTTGGCACAGCCGCTTGCACCGTGACCCCGGTCACCAGTGGCTGCGGCAATTGACGTGGGGTCTTTTCGGGGATGGCCAGGTGCCAGACGAAGAAAAACCCATTTGACGGGTGTTCCGCCTTGGTGCGGATCGCTGTCAAATGGGTTAGCGCGTCTCGATTTTTGAAGACAGCAGCAGCCCTGGTGTAACCCAGGGCGCTTGCGGCATCACATGCGGCAGCCAGCGCCGGAGTCGGCCAGGGCCTTGGCGGCGATACCGATCACCTTGTTTTCTTTGTTGGAGACTTCACGCAGGTAGATGTCTTGCACTGGGTTGTGCGACTTGCTCATGGTCCACTTGCCGCGTGGGCTGTCGATCACGGCCACTTCCATGGCCTTGATCATGGCGGCCTTTTTGCTCACATCGCCTTGCACCGCGTTGGCACCTTGCACCAGCAGCAAGCCCGTGTCGTAGCCTTGCACGGCATACACGTCGGGCTGCATCTTGAAGGTCTTGGCGTAGTTCAGGCGGAACTCTTTGTTGCGCTTGGTCTCGATGCCGTCGCCGTAGTGCAGGGCCGTGAGCACGCCATCGGCGGCAGGGCCTGCAGCCTCAAGCACGCCTTCTGTCAGGAAGCCCGAGCCATACAGGGGAATCTTGCCTTTGAGGCCTGCAGCTGCATAGTCCTTGAGGAATTTGGCTGCACCGCCACCGGCGAAGAAGCAGGCCACGGCATCGGGCTTGAGTGCAGCGATTTCGGTCAGCAAAGCTTGGAACTCGACGTTGGGGAAGGGCAGACCCAACTCCTTGACGATGGTGCCACCGGCCTTGGTGTAGCTTTCCTTGAAGCCTTCATAGGCCTCGTCGCCGGCTGCGTATTTCCAGGTGATCCAGACGGCCTTTTTGTGGCCGCGTTTGACCATGGCTTCGCCCAGCGCCATGGTGGGTTGGCTGTTGGAGAAGCTGGTGCGGAACACATTGGGCGCGCACTGGGCACGGGTCGCGATGTGCACCCCCGCGTTGGGGATCAGGCTGATCACGCCGCTGTCGCGGGCCACTTTATGGATGCCCATTTGCACGCCCGAGTGGACGGTGCCGATCAGCACATCCACCTTGTCGCGCTGAACCAGTTTGTTGGCGTTCTCAATGGCTTTGGATGGCTCGGATTCGTCGTCCACTTTGAACCACTCGATCTCACGGCCGCCGAGCTTGCCACCTTGTTCGTTGATGGCCATGCGCACACCGTTTTCAATGGCCACGCCCAACTGGGCAAAGGTGCCGGTGTAGGGCAGCATGAAGCCAACGCGGATCTTGCCGCTTTGGGCCTGGGCGCTTTGTGGCACCAAGAGTCCTGTGGAAGATGCGCCAAGCAAAGCAGCGCCTTGTGTCAATACGGAACGTCGTGAGGTCATATTTGTCTCCATTGAGGGTGATACGGGTGCCAGTGAAAGCACTCGCTTCATTATGGGACAGTCAGACGGCCATTTTCATAGGGGAAATCATGGGGTTTTTTACATAGACTCAGAATTTTAAAAATACTCCAAATCCAGTGAAAATACATCAGCAATTTTTTGCTGACCACGACCCACCATGGTGTCGAGTTACAGGTTTTGGGCGATATTTGTTTTTCGGCACTGAAGAGGACGTTATTGCGCCAATTGATTTTGAGTGGGTCAGGCAAGGCCCATTGGTCTGCCCGACAGGGATCGAACCTGTGACCCACAGCTTAGAAGGCTGTTGCTCTATCCAACTGAGCTACGGGCAGAAATAGAGATTCGCGAGAAACACAAAAGGCCCATCAGGGCCTTTTTTGTGGGCGTCAAAGACGCTGTTTTTTGGAAATGACCCTGGAGATGAAATTCCGGGGAAATGGTCGGAGCGGCGGGATTCGAACTCGCGACCCTCTGCTCCCAAAGCAGATGCGCTACCAGGCTGCGCTACGCTCCGACAAGTCATATTCTAACCCTCAAATTGGCTGTTCTTGGGGTTGATTGCAAAAAAGTCTGGGGCCGTTCAGCGTTTCTTGTATTGGCTGGCACCAAAGAGGGCTTGTCGTGCTTTGTCGTCCAGCAGCGGCTTGCGCGCATCAGCCAGCACTTGCACCGCTTTTTGCACCGCTTTGCGTTCGCTGATGCGGTCGAACCAGGCCTTGAGGTGCGGGTAATCGGCCCAGTCAATGCCCTGATTTTGCCAGCTGCGCAGCCACGGGAAAATCGCCATGTCGGCGATCGAATAGGTCTTGCCTGCGATCCAAGGCTGGCTTTGCAGCTGCTTGTCCATCACGCCATACAGGCGCTTGGCCTCGTTGGTGTAACGGTTGATGCCATACGCGATTTTTTCAGGCGCATAAATGCGAAAGTGGTGCGCCTGACCCAGCATGGGCCCCACGCCGCCCATCTGGAACATCAGCCATTGCAGCACCTCGTACTTGGCGCGGTCGCTCTTGGGCATGAACTTGCCTGTTTTGGCCGCCAGGTAAATCAGCATGGCACCCGACTCGAAAATCGAAATCGGTTTGCCATCTGGCCCATCCGAATCGACCAAGGCCGGGATTTTGTTGTTGGGGCTGATTTTGAGGAAGTCCGGCTGGAACTGGTCACCGGTGCCGATGTTGACGGCGTGCACCCGGTAGGGCAGTTTGCACTCTTCCAGCATGATGTGGATTTTGTGGCCGTTGGGCGTTGGCCAAGTGTAGAGATCGATCATCGGCTAATCCTTCAAGACAAGAGCTTCGCATCATCGCAAAAAAACGGCCTGCCACACCGGGGTGGAGCAGGCCGTTTTGGATGGGGTTGGTGTGATCAGCTGCCGCGGGTGATGGGCATGTCCACCTCACCTGGCATCGCCAGGTGTTTGGCCAGCTCCAGCTTGGCCAGCGAGTTGCGGTGCACCTCGTCCGGGCCATCAGCAAAGCGCAGGGTGCGCTGGTGGACATAGGCATAGGCCAGCGGGAAGTCTTGCGACAGACCGCCGCCTCCGTGGGCCTGGATGGCCCAGTCGATGATCTGGCAGGCCATGTTAGGGGCCACGATCTTGATCATGGCGATCTCGGCCTTGGCGATCTTGTTGCCCACGGTGTCCATCATGTAAGCGGCCTTGAGCGTGAGCAAGCGCGCTTGCTCGATCATGCAGCGCGACTCGGCAATGCGTTCTTGCCAGACCGTCTGGCGTGCCACTTCACGGCCAAAGGCCACGCGGGTGTTCAGGCGTTTGCACATCAGCTCCAGTGCGCGTTCGGCGCTGCCGATGGTGCGCATGCAGTGGTGGATGCGTCCGGGGCCAAGGCGGCCTTGCGCGATTTCAAAGCCACGGCCTTCGCCCAGCAGCATGTTGTCAACCGGCACACGCACGTTTTTGAGCAGCACTTCCATGTGGCCGTGCGGTGCGTCGTCGTAGCCGAACACCGTCAGGGCGCGGACCACGGTGATGCCGGGCGTGTTGGCGGGTACCAGCACCATGGATTGCTGTTCGTGACGACCGGCATCGGGGTTGGTTTTGCCCATGACGATGTAGATGGCGCAGCGTGGGTCACCGGCACCAGACGACCACCATTTGCGGCCATTGATCACGTACTCATCGCCTTCGCGACGGATTTCACACTCGATGTTTGTGGCATCCGACGAGGCCACATCGGGCTCGGTCATCAGGAAGGCCGAGCGGATTTCACCGCGCAGCAGGGGTTCCAGCCATTCGTCTTTGAGCTCTTCGCTGGCGTAGCGCTCCAGCGTTTCCATGTTGCCCGTATCAGGTGCCGAGCAGTTGAAGACTTCTGCTGCAAACGGCACGCGACCCATGATTTCGCACAGCGGTGCGTATTCGAGGTTTGACAGGCCTTGGGGTGCGCGTGGCGACTTGGGCAGGAACAGGTTCCACAGGCCGGCTTTGCGGGCCAGGGGCTTGAGTTCTTCGACGATCTTGGTCGGAATCCAGGCGTTGCCCTTGGCGCGGTTTTCTGCGATTTCGTCGAAAAATCGCTGCTCGTTCGGGTAGATGTGCTCGTCCATGAAGGCCAGCAAGCGGGCTTGCATCTCTTTGACCTTGGGGGTGTATTCAAAATCCATGGTCTATCTCCTAGGGTTGGGATTCGGTTTGATGAAAAGGTTCAGGCTTGGCAGGCAAAACGCCACGCCAGCTCGGCCATGGGCCTGGCACCCGCACCCGATGCTTTGGCCTGGTCGCTCGATGCGGTGCCGTCTTCGACGCGTTTGGCAATGCCTTGCAAGATGGCCGCGATGCGGAACATGTTGTAAGCGAGGTAAAAGTTCCAGTCTTTGGCCAAGGCCTCTGGGGTGGTGAAACCCGTGCGGTCGCAATAGCGGCGAATGTATTCGGCTTCAGAGGGGATTCCCAAGGCAGCCAGATCCAGCCCCCCAATGCCTCTGAACGTGCCCGGGCTGATGTGCCAGGCCATGCAGTGGTAGCTGAAGTCGGCCAAAGGGTGGCCCAGTGTGGACAGTTCCCAGTCAAGCACGGCCAGCACGCGGGCTTCGGTCGGGTGAAACATCAGGTTGTCCAGGCGGTAGTCACCGTGCACGATGCCCACCAGCGAATCGTCTTGGGCGCTGGCTGGAATGTTTTTCGGCAGCCATTCGATCAGTTGGTCCATCTCGGGGATGGGTAGGGTGATGGAAGCCGCGTACTGCTTGCTCCAGCGGCCGATTTGGCGCTCGATGTAGTTGCCGGGTTTGCCGTAGCTGCTCAGCCCTTGTTTGGCGACATCGACCTTGTGCAATGCTGCCATCACACGGTTCATCTCATCGTAGATGGCACCGCGCTCGGCAGGCGTCATGCCGGGCAAGGACTGGTCCCAGAGCACGCGACCCTGCACGAACTCCATGACATAAAAAGCCCGGCCAATGACCGATTCGTCGTCACACAGCACGTGCATCTCGGCCACCGGCACATCGGTGCCATGCAGGCCTTTCATGACGGCGAACTCCCGTTCAATGGCGTGTGCAGACGGCAGCAGTTTGGCCACCGGACCTGGCTTGGCCCGCATCACGTATTGGCGCGTGGGGGTGATCAGCTTGTATGTCGGGTTGGATTGCCCCCCCTTGAACATTTCCACGCTCAAGGGGCCAGCAAAGCCGGGGAGTCTGGCGCTGAGCCAGTTTTCCAAAGCCAAGACGTCGAAGGCGTGAGAGCCCGTGACGGGCCGGGTCCCCACGAAATGATCAAAAGCACTCATGGGGCACCTGTGTCCGCTGCGGTCAGCGGTGATGGGTTAAAAAAAGAGCGTGTCAGTGGTCCGCGTTCACGATCGCCAGCAGGGCATCGCGATCCATGACCACCAAACCACCCGGTTCGATCCGGATGATGAGCTCGCGTTCCATTTGTTTGAGTTCCTGGTTCACGCGTTGACGTGAGGCCCCCAACAATTGCGCCAATTCCTCTTGCGCCAATTGCAAACTGATGCGAACGGCTTTGGCGTCCGACAAACTCGGCACCCCATAACTGCGCAACAAGTGGTTGAGTTGTTTGGCCAAACGCGCACGCAAGGGCAGGGTGTTGAGGTCTTCCACCAAGCCGTACAGTTGGCGAATGCGCCGCGACTGCAGTCGCAGCATGGCTTCGTAAAACTCGACGTGCTGCGACAGGATTTTCTTGAAGTCGGCTTTGGCCACATTCAAGGTGGTGGTGTCCCCGTGTGCATAGCAGTCGTGCGTGCGCCGGTCTCCGTCGAAGATCGACACATCGCCAAACCAAATGCCCGGCTCCACATAGGTCAACGTGATTTGCTTGCCCGACACCGAGGTCGAACTGACACGCACGGCACCCTTGGCACAGGCGATCCACTGCTCGGGCGGATCTCCCCGTGCAGCGAGCATGTCGCCGTCTTTGTGACGTTTGACGTAAGCGCATCGAAGTATGTCGTGTCGTAGTGAAGGTGAAAGGCTTGAGAACCAGCGACCACTGTTGATCGCTTCTCTTTCCTCCATTGTCAGAATGGGTTCGTCCATGCTCTGTCCTTTGAGTGACTGGTGATCGGATTTTTGTCGCCTGGGGGACCAGACGGCTTATTCGTATTGGGGTTTTTGCTTGTTCAAAAACGCGGCAATGCCCATGCCGGCATTGCCGTGGTGCAGATTCTTCACAAACTGGTCGCGTTCACGTGCCAACTGGGCATTCAAAGTGCTGCCGTCGGCATCCGACAACAATTCCTTGATGCTGGTCAATGCATTGGGTGCTCTTGCATTGATCTGTTCGCCCAGCTTCAGCGCCTCGTCGAGGGCTTGTCCTGCATCGGTCAATCGGTTGACCACCCCCAGCTGCTGCAGTCGCTCGGCGCCGATGCGCTCGCCGCACATCAGCAACTCGGTGGCCAGTTGGCGCGGTACCGCACGAGACAGGCTCCAGCTGCCCCCGCCATCGGGCGACAGTGCAATGCCACTGTAGGCCATGACGAACACGCTGTTGCGCGCGGCCACAATCATGTCGCAGGCCAGCGCCAGTGAAAAACCGGCACCCGCTGCAGGCCCTTCCACGGCCGCGATGACGGGCTTGGGGAAGGTGCGGATGGCTTCAATCCAGTTGTGCAGGCCTTCGATGCTTTGCGCTTGGTGCTCGGGCGGCAGCTGGCGGTTGTTTTGCAGGCGCTGTAAATTGCCGCCTGCGCTGAAGATGCCGTTGGCCCCGGTGATGACCACGCTGCGCACATCGGGGCTCGATTCGGCCACGCTCAGGGCTTCGACCCCGGCGGCGTACATTTCCGGCCCGAGCGCGTTGCGAAACTCCGGGTTGCTGAGGGTCAGGATGAGGGTCTGACCTTCGCTGGTGCTGAGCAGTTGAGCAGTCATTTTGATTATTCAGTTGGGGACAGAGCTAAAGATCTGTCCCTCAAGTCATTCAGATCGGGACAGTGCTGAAGATCTGTCCCGCAAAGTCATCAGTCTTCCGTGTGCATGAGCGACAGACCAATCGCACCGCGGCGGCGCAGCCAGGGGCTAGGGCGGTAACGCATGTCGCCATAAACGGTTTGCATGTTGAACAACACTTCGAGGATGCTGTCCGGGCCAAAGCGGTTGCCCATGGCCAAGGGCCCCAGTGGATAGGCCAGGCCCAGCGTGACGGCTGTTTCGAGGTCTTGGGGGGTGCAGATGCGCTGCTGGCAGATGTCGGACGCGATGTTCACGATGCTGGCCACCACGCGCTGGGTCACAAAGCCGCCACTGTCACGGATGACCGAGACGGCTTTGCCGTCGCGCGCAAAAAGGGCGTGGGCCGCGTCGCGCATGTCGGCGCGTGTGGCGGGGTTGGTGGCCAGCACGCGGCGTTTGGTGGCCGCGTCGTTGACCAGCATGTCGATGCCCACGGTGCGGGCCGGGTCCAGGCGCTCGACCACGGCCACGGTGGTGATGTCAAAGCCCAGCGGGGCGACGATGGTCAGCGCCTCGGGCGAGGGCGATGCACCGGTTTCGACTTTGGCACCCAAATCCTTGAGCAGTTGCAACAGTTCCATGCGGCGGGCAGCGCGGGGCGAGACCCACACGGGCGGGATGTTGTCCACCACGGGCACGGCGGGTTCGGCGGGCACTTGCGCCACGCCATCCACGTATTTGTAGAAGCCTTCGCCCACTTTTTTGCCCACCACACCTCCAGCCAGACGCTGGGCGGTGATCACGTTGGGACGGTAGCGCGGTTCTTCGTAATACTGGTGGTAAATCGCTTCGATCACGTGGTGCGAGACGTCCAGTGCGGTCAGGTCAAACAGCTCGAAGGGGCCGAGTTTGAAGCCAACCTGGTCGCGCAAAATGCGGTCGATGGTGGCGAAATCGGCAATGCCCTCGCTCACGATGCGCAGCGCCTCGGTGCTGTAGCCGCGCCCGGCGTGGTTGACGATGAAGCCCGGCGTGTCTTGCGCCTGCACCGGCGTGTGGCCCATCTGGCGGGCAAAGTCGGACAGACGCTGGCACACGGCGGCGTCGGTCTTGAGGCCAGCAATCACCTCGACCACTTTCATCAGGGGCACGGGGTTGAAGAAGTGGTAACCCGCAAACTGGCCGGGGCGCTGCAAGGCGGCGGCAATCGCGGTCACCGACAGAGACGAGGTGTTGGTGACCAGCACGGCCGTGGGGGCCA
>ERZ1034361.393-NODE-393-length-29831-cov-3.736640_pt1 | contig 29831 bp, 24 predicted proteins | sample MGYA00520617_ERZ1034361 | MGnify/ENA primary metagenome ERZ1034361 (study PRJEB33736, sample SAMEA104284507) | Azolla filiculoides | biome: Urban; feature: Water surface; material: Ditch water | place: Netherlands | collected 2015-10-28 | depth 0-0.1 m ...
TAGTTTAGTATGTCAATACTTATAGTATTTATTTTCAGATACTTTTATATAATAAAATCTACCATCCTTAGAATAAAGAGAGTAGATTGTTTCACTATATTTTCCTTTTTTATATTCTAGCATCGAAGTAGAAAGTTATACAAAAATTTTAATTTTAGTCTGCATACTATATAATTGCGAAAATTTAATCTACAAAAAGGTATTCAAATAGAAAACTCAAAAATAAAAATAACTATTGTAGTGATTGCATCACTAATTTTAGGAATTGGTATTTTATTCTTTATTCCACAAACTCATGATTATATTGTTAGTTCATTTTTTCAAATATTATTTGGCGCAATTTGGACTTATGAAGCTTTATTAACTTCATATAATATTCCATTATGGACATTATTAGTTATTTCAATTTTAGGACTTATTACTGTAATAAGGTTTCTTATAAACTTCCAAAACAATGATAAACCTGAATATCTTTCATATAAAGAAGATTTTATATACGGAGCAAACTGGAGATGGAAATGGTCTAGAAATGAAATATCAAATATTCAATGTTATTGTCCTAAATGTGATTCTTTATTGGTATATGATGACAGTTCTTGTAGTACAAGATACACAGATGTTGTAAAAACAGATTTTATTTGTGAAAATTGTAAATCACAAATTATAACAAGTATTCATGGTGGGAATAATACTTATGCCATAAATGCAGTAAAACGAGAAATTCAAAGACGAATTAGAACAAATGAGTATAAAATAAATCTACATAAAAGCTAATAACTTTATTTTAGTAACTCATTATGTTTAATTTCATAATGGGTTATTTTATTTATAAACAAAAGGAATTTTATGACTTCAGTACCCAAAAATAAACAAGAATTACTTCAATCAATACAACTATCATATAAAAATATACTAACTGATTATTTAACTCTTCCTGAAAAATCTTCTAGAATATTGGAAGTTGAAGGAAATATAAAAGGAACAGCAATTAGTGTATGTGATACTCTAGCTTATCTTATTGGATGGGGGAAACTTGTTCTAAAATGGTATGATAGAAAATCTGCTGGATTAGAAGTAATTTTTCCAGAAACTGGTTATAAATGGAACGAATTAGGAAAATTAGCCAATAACTTCCATTTTGAATATGCAAGTTGGTCTTACCCTAATTTAATTAATGAATTCAAAAACGACGGTCCAACTTTCGCTATTTTGAAACACAACAATGCTTGTGGATTAGCCAGCAGAAATACGATTAGCGAGGCCTATTTAGCTGCTTTGGCTTGTGACCCAACTTCGGCTTTCGGAGGTGTTTTGATTGCAAATACAAAAATTGATGTTGCAACAGCAACCGAAATAAATAAATTATTCTGCGAAGTAGTTATCGCGCCATCTTATGATGCTGAAGCTATTGCTATTCTGGAAGAAAAGAAAAACAGAATTATTTTAATTCAAAATGAAGTCGCTTTACCACAAAAACAAGTTCGTACTTGCCTAAACGGAATTTTAGTTCAAGAAAGAAACAATATCACTGACAATAAAGCAGACTTAAAGACCGTTACTACAACAGCTCCTACTGAACAAGAAATTGAAGATTTGATTTTTGCTTCGAAAGTTTGTAAAAACACCAAATCGAATACGATTGTTTTTGCAAAAAACGGAACCTTAATTTCATCTGGAACAGGACAAACTTCTCGTGTTGATGCTCTGTTGCAAGCGATTGAAAAAGCAAAAACTTTTGGTTTTGACTTACATGGTGCTTCAATGGCAAGTGATGCCTTCTTCCCTTTCCCTGATTGTGTTGAGATTGCAAAAAACGCAGGAATAACAGCTGTAATTCAGCCAGGAGGTTCTATTAAAGACCAATTAAGCATTGATTATTGTAACGAAAATAAACTTGCAATGGTATTTACTGGAACGCGTCATTTTAAACATTAATTTGTTTAACTTTGCGCTTTACTTATTTATAACTTTTTAAACCCCTAAAAGACTTATGGGATTTTTTGATTTCATGACCGAGGATATTGCGATAGACCTTGGTACCGCTAACACTTTAATCATTCATAATGATAAAGTTGTAATTGACAGCCCATCTATAGTTGCCCGAGACAGAGTTTCGGGAAAAATCATTGCTGTTGGTAAAGAAGCCAACATGATGCAGGGTAAAACACATGAAAACATTAAGACGATAAGACCTTTGAAAGATGGTGTAATTGCAGATTTTGATGCTTCCGAAAAAATGATAAGTATGTTTATAAAAAGCATACCTGCATTGAAAAAAAGAATGTTTACTCCCGCATTACGAATGGTTGTTTGTATCCCTTCGGGCATTACCGAAGTGGAAATGAGAGCTGTAAAAGAGTCTTGTGAAAGAGTAAACGGTAAAGAAGTTTATTTGATACACGAACCTATGGCTGCGGCTATTGGTATTGGTATTGACATCATGCAACCTAAAGGAAACATGATTGTTGATATTGGTGGAGGAACAACTGAAATTGCTGTAATTGCATTAGGCGGAATTGTATGTGACAAATCGGTAAAAATTGCCGGTGACGTATTTACAAATGACATTGTATATTACATGCGTACTCAACACAACCTTTTTGTTGGAGAAAGTACCGCTGAGAAAATAAAAATACAAATTGGAGCTGCTATCGAAGATTTAGAAACCCCTCCAGAAGACATGTCTGTTCAAGGTAGAGATTTATTGACAGGAAAACCAAAACAAGTAGAAGTTTCATACAGAGAAATTGCAAAAGCATTAGACAAATCTATTCAAAGAATTGAAGATGCTGTAATGGAAACTTTATCGCAAACACCTCCGGAATTAGCAGCCGATATCTACAATACAGGAATTTATCTTGCAGGTGGAGGATCAATGTTAAGAGGTCTTGATAAAAGAATTTCACAAAAAACAGATTTACCTGTTTACATTGCCGAAGATCCATTAAGAGCAGTAGTTAGAGGAACCGGAATGGCACTTAAAAACATTGTGAAATTTAAAAGTATTTTGATTAAGTAATACGTTTTTCTAAGTTCGTTTGGCATCAGATTTGAGGCTCAATACAACAATTAGATTCTAAATAAAACAACAATCATTTACATTATACATTTAAGAAATGCAGCAAATATTTAATTTTATTTTTAAAAACAGTAATCGTTTACTGTTTTTGCTGCTTTTAGGCATTTCGTTAGCCCTTACTATTCAATCCCACTCTTTTCACAGAAGTAAAATAATTAGTTCTGCTAATTTTTTGAGCGGTGGTGTTTATGAAAAAGTAAATAACATCAATGAATATTTAAATTTAAGAACACAAAATGATGCGCTTGCTCTAGAAAATGCAAATCTAAAAAGTCTTCTGTTTAATAAAAAAGACACTACTCAAATAAAAAAATTAGACAGTTTAAAAGGCGTAAAACCTTCAGACATTATTGTTTCAAAAGTGATACACAATTCTTATAATGTTTATGAAAATTATTTGACCTTAAATTCAGGACAACTACAAGGTGTAAAACCAGACATGGGAGTGATTAATAGTTTAGGAATTGTAGGAATTGTTGACAACACTTCGGCACACTATGCCACTGTTATCAGTATTTTAAATAAAAAATCCCTTATTAACGCTAAGATTAAGAAATCAGACCATTTTGGTTCTTTAACTTGGGACGGAAAAAGTACCGGTTATGTACAACTAATCGATGTTCCTAGATTAGCCACCATCCGAAAAGGAGACACTATTGTAACTGGAGGTCAATCTGTTATCTTTCCTGAAAATATTAATATTGGAACTATTGAAAGAATTTATACAGACGAAGAAACTCATTATTATAAAATAGAGGTTAAATTATTTAATGACATGACAAACCTAGGTCACGTGTACATCATTAAAAGTAAAAACCGAGAAGAACTTATTAATTTAGAAAAGAGAGAAAAAGATGAATAGCGCATTGTTAGTCAATATTTTTCGGTTTGTTTTGCTTTTGGCAACTCAAATTATTGTTTTCAACAACATGAATTTTTTTGGATTCATTAGTCCGTTTCCTTACGTGTTATTTATCATTTTATATCCTGTAAACGGAAACAAATCAGGACTTCTTTTGGCAAGTTTTTTGTTAGGACTGATCATGGATATGTTTAGTAATTCAGGAGGAATTCATGCTACAGCTTGTTTAGCTTTAGCTTATTTCAGACCTTTTTTATTTAAATTCTCCTTTGGTCTAAGTTATGAGTACCAAACTGTAAAATTAAATGATGTTTTAACTCCGGAGCGATTTTCGTTTATTTTACTATCCGTTGTCATACATCACCTTGTTTTGTTCATATTAGAAGCCTTCCAATTTAGCTTTTTCTGGGACATTCTACTAAGAACGGTACTGAGTACTGTTTTCACAATTATTATTTGTATCATTATAATATATCTTATTAAGCCAAACAAAAGATGAGAAAAGTCTTGCTGCCTTCCTTAATTATCATCGCAGCATCATTGCTCGTGATACGGATATTTTATTTGCAAGTTATTAATGATTCCTTCAAATTAAAATCAGACAATAATGCCATTAAAATAAAATATGATTATCCCGAAAGAGGATACATATATGATCGTAACGGAAAATTATTAGTCGCCAATCAAGCTTCTTATGACATCATGGTAATTCCCCGTGAAGTAAAGAATACCGATACTTTAGAATTTTGTCAATTATTAAACATCACTAAAGAAGATTTTATTAAAAAAATAGAAAAAGCAAAAATCTACAGTCCAAGATTGCCTTCTGTTTTTTTACCACAATTAAATAAAAGTGAATTTGCCGCTTTTCAGGAAAAAATCAGAAAATTTGAAGGTTTCTATTTTCAAAAGCGTTCGCTTCGTGATTATGAAGTAGATTTTGGCGCCAACATTTTTGGTTTCATCACTCAAGTTAATGAAAAAATAGTGGCAAAAAATCCATACTACAACAGTGGTGATTTGATAGGAAAACAAGGGGTTGAACAAAGCTACGAAGAAATTTTACGAGGAATAAAAGGCGTTAAATACATTCAAAAAGACAAATACAACCGAGAAATTGGCTCTTTCAAGGAAGGAAAATACGATACAATTGCTGTACAAGGAGAAGATATAAACCTGACTATTGATGCCGAACTTCAAAAATATGGTGAAGAATTAATGATTAATAAAAGAGGTGGAATTGTTGCTATTGAACCTAAAACAGGTGAAATCTTAGCACTTGTTACCGCTCCTTCTTACGATCCTTCGATATTAGTAGGACGAAAAAGATCAAAAAATTATACTGAATTGTATCGGGATTCAATTGCTAAACCACTTTATGATCGTGGATTGTTAGCCGAATATCCTCCAGGTTCCCCTTTTAAAATATTAACAGGTCTGGTTGCTTTACAAGAAGGCGTTGTCAACGAGCAAACAACTTTCATGTGTCATCACGGATTTAGCTATGCCAGAGGACGTTTTATGGGATGTCACGGCTTTGGACCACATCAATTACATAATGGAATTTATAATTCCTGTAACACTTATTTTGCAAGTGCATACATGCTAACCATAAATAAATACGCCAAACCTGCTTATGCGGTAGATGTCTGGAGTAATCACGTTAAAAGTTTTGGTCTGGGCCAATTTATGGGCTATGACTTACCAACAGGTAAAAAAGGAAAAGTTCCGGATTCTAAAACATACAAACGTATTTATCCTAATGGTGGTTGGAGAAGCACAACAATTGTATCAAATGCTATTGGGCAAGGAGAAGTATTAATGACTCCTATTCAACTTGCCAATATGATGGCAACAGTTGCTAATGAAGGATATTATTATACGCCTCACATCATAAAAAAAATAGAGGGAGAAAAAATTGACAAGAAGTTCACAACAAAGCATGTCACTACCATTGATAAAAAATATTTCAAACCCATGATTAGTGGTCTATTTGATGTTTATAATCTAGGAACAGCTTATTATTTGAAAGTCGAAGGAATTGATATTTGTGGAAAAACAGGAACTGCAGAAAATTTCGCTAAAATTGATGGAAAAAGAACACAACTGGAAGATCACTCTATATTTGTAGCTTTTGCACCTAAAGATAATCCCAAGATTGCTATCGCTATCATGGTAGAAAATGGTGGATTTGGAGCTACAATTGCAGGTCCAATTGCGAGTTTAATGATTGAAAAATACTTAAGACATAAAATCACCAGAACCGATTTAGAAACCAGAATCTTAAATAAAAGTTTACAAGGTGAGTATGCTAAACTCGGTGGTCTCTCTGAAACTGTAAAAGCACAAATGAGAAAACAAGATTCTATTTTGAAAAGTAAAACTGTTATTCGAAAAGTAAAAATAGACACAACAAAACAAAAACAACAATAAGCTATTCTTTCAAATGAAAAACCAAAGCATAACGAATAATCTTGACTGGACATGTGTCATTATCTATAGTGTATTGGTACTATTGGGATGGTTAAACATTTACTCTTCCTCGCTTTCTTCTATGGAAGGAACTTCGGACAAGCAGCTTATATTTATCATATTAACTATTCCGTTAATTTTGATTGTACTTTATGTCGATGGTAAATTCTATGAAAAATATGCCTCCATCATATTTGGAATATCATTATTATCCTTGGCGGGTCTTTTTGTGTTCGGAAAGACTATTGCAGGACAACGTTGTTGGTATGGTTTTGGAAGTTTCACATTACAACCTTCAGAATTTGCAAAAGCAGCAACCGCATTGGCTTTAGCAAAATACTTAAGTGATACACAAATCAATCTTAAAGATGTCAACAGACAAATTCAAGCTTTGGCTATTGTATTTTTGCCCGTATTACTCATATTACCTCAACCCGATCCGGGAAGCGCATTGATTTATAGTGTTTTCATTATTGTTTTATACCGCGAAGGTCTTCCTGCTTGGTATGTCTGGACAGGTTTTATTACGATTCTTTTATTTGTCATGACGCTATTATTAGAACCACAATATGTGATTCTAATTGCTTTATTAGTATTGGTTATCATTCATTTCAAATCCAGATTAGGAGATAGAAATATTGTTTTGAGCGGAATCCTTTTCGTCTTAATTTCCGGCTTTGTTTTGTCGGTAAATTATGTATTTGAAAATGTTTTCAAACAACATCACAGAGACCGTTTCAATATTTTATTAGGAAAAACGGTAGACATGAAAGGGATTGGATATAATACCAATCAATCTGAAATAGCTATCGGATCCGGTGGTTGGATTGGAAAAGGCTTTCTGGAAGGAACACAAACCAAAGGCGGTTTCGTGCCCGAACAACACACCGATTATATCTTCACGACCGTTGGTGAAGAATGGGGCTTTGTCGGCTCTTTAATCGTTATTGCGCTATTTGTGGGCTTATTTCTTCGTGTTATCTATTTGGCCGAAAGGCAAAAAACAAAATTCAGCCGCGTATATGGCTATTGTGTTGCAGGAATTTTATTTATTCATTTCTTTGTAAACATTGCCATGGTAGTGGGAATTTTTCCAACAATTGGAGTACCGCTACCCTTCTTTTCGTATGGAGGTTCAGGACTTTGGGGCTTTACAATACTCCTTTTTATTTTCCTAAAAATGGATGCAAATAAAGTAAATGAATGGTAGAATCTATCTAACTTCCTTTCTTTAGAGCTAAATCCTGCTATTCATTTCAAGTTTTTTGTCTCGTTAAAGTTTTTATTATTTTCTCAAGAGCTTCCTTTGGTCGCTTTGACAAAACATAAAAACTAACAAACGAGCCTTCAAAAGCTTTCCATTTCTATCAGGGCTACATATAAATCCACCTTTACCATTCTCTTTTTTAATTTTATCTAAATCACGTTATTTTAGACAAATTAATATGTTCTAAATAAAAACGCTCCATAAATTCGATTTGAATTTATGGAGCGTTTAACTTTCTATTATTAAATTTTTCTATCCTTTTTTAAAAGAAAATTTAATTATGATTTAGCTAATTTATCTTTTTTAAATTTAACTGGAATGGCTTTTTTCACAATCCCTTTCGCTTGTAAATCATCCAATACATTGAGTGCTTCTTCCACATAAATATCTTTTGATAAAGCTTCATGCCAACGTTCTCTTTTTTCTTTTAAAGCAGCATCTTTAGCCATTATTTCTTGTTCAGAAGGCAAAGAAGTGAATTTCAATTCGTTTTTATAATCCAATATAGGTTTATATTTTTTTGCTTTTCCTTCAATTTCAGTTTGAGCCAATTTAAATTTGTCAATATTCAAACTATAAACATTCTCTTCACTTCGGCTATCAATCCATTTTGCGTTGTCTTCAACCAATTGAAATTGTTGATTTTGAGCAATTCTGTTTTTGCTGTTGGCAATCGCTTGATTAAAATTCGAGTTCTTAGTCCAAACCTTATAATCGGCCTGATCAATTTTATCCCAAGGCATTGCATTTTCTACATCACGCTCTCCCATTTTCAAATACGCATAACGGTCCGGCATAACAATATCACTGCTTACACCTTCTAATTGTGTTGAACCACCGTTGATTCTATAAAACTTTTGAGTCGTAGTTTTTAAAGCGCCTAAATCGCCCACAGAACTACTGCGCACAAATTGATTCAAGTCAATTACATTTTGAACCGTTCCTTTACCATACGTTTGTTTACTTCCGATGATGATTCCTCTTTTATAATCCTGAATCGCTGCCGCTAAAATCTCTGAAGCCGAAGCCGAAAAACTATTAACCATAATCACTAATGGTCCGTCCCATTCGATTTTTTTATCTCTGTCGTATAAAACTTCTTTATTTCTACCAGCTGACTTGATTTGTACAATTGGACCATCTTCGATAAATAAACCGGCAATATCTACCACAGTCGATAAAGATCCGCCGCCATCATCACGAACATCAAGAACAATTCCGTTCACACCCGCTTTTTTCAATCTGTCAACTTCAATGGCGATGTCTTTTCCGGCATCTCTTCCATCTTTATTTTCAAAATCGATATAAAATTTAGGCAAATAAATCACGCCGTACTTTAATCCGTTTTTATTAACAATGCTTGATTTTGCATACGTTTCTTCAATTTCAACAATGTCTCTTATAATAGAAATCACCGTTATAGTACCGTCTACTTTTTTTACAGTAAGACGAACTTCAGTACCTTTTGGTCCCTTAATTTTTTTAACCACATCGTCTAAACGCATTCCAACAACATCAACTGGTTCTTTGTCGCCTTGAGCCACTTTCATAATCAAATCACCCGATTCTAATTGTTTTCCTCTCCAAGCCGGCCCTCCTGAAATCAATTCTGAAATTTCAGTATAATCATTTTTCTTTTGAAGACGCGCCCCGATTCCTTCCAATTTACCGCTGATGCTCACATCAAAACGTTCTTTTTCTTCGGGAGCTAAATAGTTTGTATGCGGATCAAAACGAGCGGTAATTGAATTGATATATACCGAAAACCAATCATTTCGATCTAAATCTTTTATAAAACCGAAATACTCATCCAATGACTTAGCAGAACTTTCTCTGGTTTCTTTTTCTAATTCTGCAAAAGTTTTAGTTTTACCGGTTTCAACAGCTGTATTTTTAGTTTTATCGTAATAACTCTGGTCAAATTGTTCCCCTTCTTTAACTTGTACAACAGGTTCTTTTACCGATTTATCAACCCCAGTTTTATTCTTATTATCTTGCATTTCCATACGGTCTACCAATGAAGAAAGTGTAGACAATTTAATTTGCTTACGCCATTTGTCTTTTAGTTCGGCTGTAGTTTTAGCATAAGGCGCTTTTTCATAATCAGTATTGAAACTTTCGTCAATAGTGTAATCAAATGGTTTGCTCAAAACTGATTTGTAAATCAATTTTCCTTCTTCCATTCTTTGCATCAATCTATCGTATGCAAGATTAAAGAAAGTCAAATCTTTGTTGATTAATTGATCATCTAAATCGGTTTCATATTTTGCAAATTCGTCAATATCCGATTGCAGAAAAAATCGCTTCGAAGGATCTAATGCCTGAATAAAATCTTTGTAAACTCCTTTAGAAAAAGCATCATCAATAACCGCAGGACTATAATGTCCTTTTTCTAAAACAAAAGTCAATAACTCCAAAAGTAATTTGTCTTTATCAGGATCTGCGTCGTTTTCATTCCCTGAATTCATTTTGAATGCAAACAAGGTTACCGAGAGGCATACAACAGCCAGAAGTATTTTATAATTTCTTTTCATATAGTCAATAATAGTATTCATCAATTTTTTAATCTAAATTACGGTAAAAACTATGCCAACAATTACGGGCTCTGCATAATTTTTTGTTAAAGATATAAAATTGTTCTTTTTGTCCTAACATTAATGTTTGTAGTTGATAAATTTGTTTTCTTTGTCTGAAAATTACTCTTTTGAGTCGTTACATTTGCCAATAAATTCATAGAATACCAATCTTTTTGAAAATAAAAATAATGAAACAAGTTCGCCCTTTACTATTAGTTACCAATGACGATGGAATTTCGGCTCCGGGAATCAGAGCACTTATTGCTGTTATGGCAGAAATTGGTGACGTCGTAGTTGTAGCACCCGATAAACCACAAAGTGCAATGGGACATGCCATTACGATAAACAGCACTTTGTATCTGAATAAAATTTCAAAAGAAAACGATACTATTACTGAATATAGCTGCTCCGGAACTCCTGTAGATTGTGTCAAACTGGCCGTAAATGAAATCCTGAAACGAAAACCTGACTTGTGTGTTTCTGGTGTCAATCACGGATCAAATTCCTCAATAAATGTTATTTATTCCGGAACAATGAGTGCCGCTGTTGAAGCAGGAATTGAAGGAATTCCAGCAATTGGCTTCTCCTTATTAGATTACGATTGGAATGCCGATTTTGAGCCCATTAAATCTTTTATTAGAAAAATATCTCTTGAAGTCTTAACAAATGGCTTACCGGAAGGCGTTCTTTTGAATGTAAATTTCCCTAAACTAAAGAAAGAAGAGATCAAAGGAATAAAAATTTGTCGACAAGCAAAAGCTACGTGGGTAGAGAAATTCGACAAAAGAAAAACACCGCAAGGAAAAGATTATTATTGGCTTGCCGGAGAATTCGTCAATCAAGATAAAGGCGAAGACACAGATGAATGGGCATTAGAAAATGATTATATTTCGATAGTTCCAGTACAATTTGATTTAACCGCACATCACAGCATGCAACAACTTAACACTTGGAAATGGAATGAATAAAACAGATTTAATATTGGGTTTTACCATTGGGATTTTGGGTTGTATTTTGGGTAGTTTTATTTTCATTACCGGATTTACCAACTATGATTTTGTAACCGGAATACAAACGATGAAGGCACAAGGACATCTGGGAAAAATAATAACTTTAGGTGCTATTCTTGACTTAATTATTTTTGCTGTTTTACTCAAACGCAATAAAGAACTAATGGCAAGAGGTGTTGTTTTGGCAGTTATTGTACTTACGATTATTACTTTGTTTATATAAGAAATGTAATTATTTTTACATTTAAACGCAGCAGAAGGTTCTAAAGAAAAGAAAAATGAAATACTATATTATAGCAGGTGAAGCATCCGGTGATTTACATGGGTCCAATTTGATGAAGGCATTATACAAGGAAGATCCAAATGCAGATATTCGGTTTTGGGGAGGCGATTTGATGCAAAATGTTGGCGGCACATTAGTAAAACATTATCGCGAATTGGCTTTCATGGGATTTATTGAAGTGATTTTTAATTTAAAAACCATTTTGAATAATATTAAAATATGTAAAAAAGACATTCTGGAATTTAAACCTGATGTTCTGGTTTTTATTGATTATCCCGGTTTTAATTTACGCATTGCAAAATGGGCGAAAGAATTGAGAATGAAAACACATTATTATATTTCGCCTCAAATTTGGGCTTGGAAAGAAAGCCGAATTACCGATATCAAACGCGATGTAGATAAAATGTATGTGATTCTTCCTTTCGAAAAAAGCTTTTATGAAGACAAACATCATTATCCCGTTTCATTTGTCGGACACCCTTTAATTGATGCCATTCACAACCAACCGACCATCGATGGAATCGTTTTTAGAAGCGAAAATCAATTGAACGAAAAACCTATAATTGCCATTTTACCCGGCAGCCGAAAACAGGAAATCACCAAGATGTTATCCATAATGCTGAGTGTTGTAAAAGATTTTCCGGAATATCAGTTTGTAATTGCTGGTGCTCCAAGTCAGGATTTTTCGTTTTACGAACGTTTTATTTCTAATGAAAATATAAAATTCATTTCTAATAAAACCTACGATTTATTAAGCAACGCTACTGCAGCATTAGTCACATCCGGAACTGCAACACTCGAAACCGCTCTTTTCAAAGTACCCGAAGTAGTTTGTTATAAAGGCAGTTGGGCCTCGTATCAAATAGCAAAACGCATTATTACCTTAAAATACATTTCATTAGTAAACCTGATTATGGATGAAGAAGTGGTCACGGAATTAATTCAAGAAGATTGCACCACAAAACGAATTCGAGAAGAATTGAAAAAAATTCTGGAGCCTAATCACCGTAAAAAACTATTGGCTAATTACGACTTATTGGAAGAAAAACTGGGTGGCATTGGCGCCAGTGAGAAAACAGCTAAGTTAATTGTTGCAGATTTGAAGTAATTTATTTTTTGTAGCACAAAAAAACTTCCGACAAAGAACAAAGTTATTTCTTACTAAAATTTTGTACTTTAGTAACATGAAAGTGTTACAATTCCCTTTAGCGAGAATCACAATAGTTTTTGTTTTGGGTATTCTGCTAGCGTTTTACTTGAAACCTAATCCTGAATTTGCTTTTGTTTTTCTTGGCATCACTATCTGTACATTTTGTACAGCCTACTTTTTATTGCGAAAAAAATTCAGTAAAACCATCTATTTTGGTATAACGACCTATTTACTTTCATTTGCGATTGGCGTTAGCACCCAAATTGTTCATACCGATTTTTATCAAAAAAGTAATTATGTACATCATCAAACGATTTTTGAGAAAAATCATTTGATTACCATTACGTTGAGAGAAAAATTAAAAACCACACCATTCAACGAACGCTATATTGCTCTTGTGAATCGCATTGATAAACACGAACAATCCGGCAGAATTATCCTGAATATTCGAAAAGACAGTTTACATCACACCTTTGAAATTGGAAATCAATTGCAAATCAAAGGTATTTTGTATAAAAATAGCGCTCCAAAAAACCCAAACCAATTTGATTACGGAAAATATTTAAAGAATAAACAAATCTATGCACAGTTGTACGCTGATGTTGACGAGATTGCTATAAGTCCTGTTATTGAAAAGAATATTTGGTATTACACATCCAAATTACGAACAAAAATCATCTCTAATTTAGAAAAAAATGACTTCAACAAAACAGAATTAAACGTAGCGATTGCACTAATTCTAGGACAACAACAAGATATTTCTCCAGAAATTATTCGGGATTATCAATATGCGGGAGCGGTACATATTTTATCAGTTTCGGGTTTACACATCGGGTTTATTTTACTCTTTATTACTTTCATTCTAAAGCCATTTCCCAATACCCGAAAAGGTTCTTTCCTCAAACTAATCATCATTTTGCTTTCATTATCCTTATTTGGAATATTAGCCGGTTTGGCACCATCAGTGATTCGCTCCGTCACTATGTTTTCCTTTGTGGCCATTGGAACCCATTTGCGCAGAAGCGTGAATATTTACCATACTTTATTGGTTTCTATATTACTGATTTTATTGGTTCAACCTTCATTTTTATTTGATGTGGGTTTTCAATTGAGTTATATTGCGTTGTTCTTTATTATTTGGCTACAGCCTCTTTTGGCCTCTCTTTGGATACCAAAAAACAAAATTGCAAGGTACATTTGGGATATTCTCACCGTTTCTTTTGCAGCACAAATAGGCACTTTCCCTCTGAGTTTATATTACTTTCATCAATTTCCGGGATTGTTCTTTGTAACTAATTTAATCATCATACCGCTACTGAGTATTATAATGATATTTGGGGTTTTGGTGATGATTTTAGCAGCATTAGATTGTACGCCTGTTTTCCTTTCCAAAATATTAGAATGGAGTATTTTGTATATGAACAAAATAATCAATTGGATTGCCTCGCTGGAGCAATTTATAATTAAAGATATTCCGTTTAATACGTATCTATTTCTTAGCAGTTATTTGTTGATTGTAACGACTGTTATTTGGTTCAAAAAACCAAGTTTCAACAAGTTGGCTTTGGTATTAATCTCCGTTATTACAATACAAATTTCCTGTTTTAAAAATTATTGGAACATCGAAAATCAGCAAGAATGGGTGCTGTTCAATTCTAAAAAAAATACGTTGATTGCAGAACGAAAAGCCGAAAACGTCATGCTTTACACTACTGAGAATCTTTTAAAAAAAGCAGAAAAAGAGGAAGTATTAAAGTCGTATTTAGTTGGTAATTTCAGTCGCGTTCGTGCTAAAAAATTAGTTCCAAATATTCTTTTTTTTAATGGAAATAAAATATTGATTATTGACAGCTCAGGAGTATATCCAAAAAATACAATTCCAGATATTTTGATTCTAAGGCAATCCCCAAAAATAAATATGGAACGATTGCTGCAAACCATGAAACCGAACACAGTCATTGCTGATGCATCTAATTTCAAAACGATTCAAAAACTATGGGAAACTACATGCCTAAAACAAAAAATCCCTTTTCACGCTACTGCCGAAAAGGGATTCTATACCATACATTAGGCTTATTTCATTTTCAAAATTCCATCAGCTACAGCCAACCAAGCCGTTGGGCCGCCAGCTACATAACCTGTATTTCCTAATCCTTGAAAATTTGTTTTTCCATCTGTAGTTATCGCCTTTGCAAAAAAGACCGTTGGAAATCCTTGTATTCCAAAAGCTTGTTGCAACTCAGCATTTTGTTTCTTGATTTCCGCTGTTTGAGGCGTTCTTCTAGGATAATCTAATTCTACCAAAACAACATTTTCATTGGCCCATTTGGTAAATTCTGGAGTTTTAAGTACTTCTTTTTGCAATCGGATACACCAACCACACCAATCGCTTCCGGTGAAGAACAACAATAAAGGTTTGTTCGTTTTATTAGAAACCTCAATCGCCTTATTGATATTCGTTTCCCAAGTTAATTCTTGCGCTTGAGTTGTCATTGATCCAAAAACCAATACGAAAAGGAGAACAATTTTATTCATATTTTTTAAATTTTATTTTTTATTCATCAAAAACAGGGCCTAAAATACTGTTTTATTTTACTTCTTGCATTAATTTTTTTACCAAAGGAGAAATAATAATTAAAATCAGTCCCGCAATAAGCGCATAAATAGCCAGTTGTTTATAGCCATCGGCATAGACTGTTAATTTCTCAAAATTTGTTGCATTTTCAGAAGCACTTGCAATATTCGCCCCCAATAATCCCGCAAAATATTGTCCGTAAGCGCTGGCCAAAAACCACATTCCCATCATTACGGCTTGTGTTTTTTGAGGAGATAATTTTGTCATAGCCGACATTCCAATTGGGGACAAACACAACTCTCCAAAAGTAATTATAAACCAACCAAAAGTAAAAAGATCTAAAGAAGTAACTCCATTTGCATCGGCAAAAAATTTAGTGTAATAAAACACGTAAAAACCACCGGCAAGAAATAAAAATCCAAGCCCAAATTTGACAACCGTATTGGGCTCAATTTTTCTTTTGCTCATCCAAAACCAAACCAAACCTACCAAAGCTGCAAAAGTGATTACAAAAAAAGAATTGGCAGAATTGTTTACACCATTAGGGTCTAACTTCAACCCTGCTACCGTATTATTTAAATTATTTGCTGCAAAAGCACTCAAAGAACCTCCGCTCTGTTCGAAAAAAGCCCAAAAGACTATTGAAAACAGAATAAAAACCAAGGCAGCCAATAATTTTTTATTTTCGTTTAAAGAGAAATTTCTCATTTCATAAAACAAGTATAACAAAGAACAAGGACCAATGATATACATAAACAGATTCGTATACTCAGAATTGGAAACCAGCAAAATAATAATCGGAATAATAGCAAGAGATCCAATATAAGTGATGTATTCGTATGTTTTTCTTTTTTTAATTTCTAAATTTAATAGAGGAGAAATTCCTATTTCGCCCATACTTTTTTGTGTTCTAACAAAAGTCAGCAAACTAATCACCATCACAACCGCAGCGAAACCAAAGGCAACGTTCCATCTCAAATTTTCAGGTATTATTGAACTTAACATCGCTCCTTTTGCAACAGCAATACAAATATAACCTCCAATTAACGCTCCAAGATTTACTCCCGCATAGAATAATGAAAACCCTGCGTCTCTACGATTATCATCGTCTTTATATAATTTTCCAACCATTGTAGAAATATTGGGCTTAAAAAAACCGGTACCAATAATTGTAAAACTTACCCCAAGAAAGAAAAACTGTTTGGGATCGAAAGCCAAAATACAACTTCCTACAATCATTAAAATCCCACCCCAAAAAAGAGACTTTCTGTATCCTAATATTTTATCTGCAAACAAACCTCCCACAAAGGTAAATGCATAAACGAATGCCTGCGTGGCGCCATATTGTAAGTTCGCAACAACATCACTCATCATAAGATGATGCACCATGAAAATATATAGCATACCGCGCATTCCATAAAAACTGAAACGTTCCCACATTTCACTAAAAAACAAGTACCACAATTGTTTCGGATACTTTCCTTTAAAATTTTGAATATCTTCTAAGCTTAAATCTTGTTCCATTTGTTATTGAGTATTTTATATAATTTAAAGGAGTTATAATAGCAAAAAACACTATCTTTTTGAAGGTTCAAAAAGATAGTGTTTTTTTAATTTTATACTATAAAAAAATTAACGAACACCATGCATCATTTTTTTCAAAAATGGAGTCAATGCAAATAAAATCACAGCAGCAATTCCTGTCAAGACTACAAAAACCATAAAGAATTCGAATAAATTATGAATTTCAAATCCTGCAAAAACATTATTATGATCGCTTATATTATTATCGGCCAAAACTTTGAGTTGTGCTGCAGTTGGCGTTATCGTTTTGTCTAAAATTCCTTGTAAATCAATACCTAAATCAGATGCTTTTTTGAACTTATCTCCCGTTGCCGGCAAAATAGATCCTAAAGTACCGCCTAATGCATAGCCGGAAGCATTCGATAAGAAAAACACTCCGTACAATAAAGAAGAAAAACGTTTTGGAGATAATTTCCCTACCAGCGATAAGCCAATTGGCGACAAACAAAGTTCTGCACAAGTATTCAACAAATACAACAATATCAACCACTTAACAGCCAAAAGTCCTGAATTTCCAAGATCTTTTACTTGAGTAGCGATCATAAAGAAACTAACCGTAATTAACAATAAACCTACCGCCAATTTAACCGGAGAAATTGGTTCTTTATCATTGGCTCTTAGTTTATCCCATAATACACTGAAAGGAATCGCTAAAGCAACCACAAATAATCCGTTGAAAATTTGAACCATAGAAGCAGGCATTTGCCATCCAAAGAAACTCCTGTCGGTTTGATTATCAGCAATAAATGTTAAGGAAGAACCTGCTTGTTCAAAAGCAGCCCAAAAGAAGATGATAAAAAAGGAAACAATATAAATTACAATAATTCGATCTCTTTCAATTTTTGTCAAAGAAGAATCTGAAATGATTAATCCCGCTAACGTTAATCCACTGGAATAAATTAAGGTGTAAATTAAATTTTGTTCAAAAACAAAATGAACCAAAGCACCTAAAACTAGAAACACAATTCCAGCAATAATCAATGATAATTGAGAAAAATTAGCTTTTTGCGCTTCTCCTTCTTCAAAATCAGCTGCTACATTTTTGGATGGCAATCCTCCTAATGGTCTTCCTTCCGGAGTAACAACATATTTATTTTTTAGAAAGTAAAAAACTAAAGTTCCGATAAGCATGGCTACCGATGCGGCAAGAAATCCCCATTTGAAAGCATAAATATCTCTAATTCCACCTGTATCTTTTACATCGCCAAGCAAAGGACAAATTGACTGTCCTAAAAAAGCACCAATATTAATTCCCATATAAAAAATAGTGAAAGCAGTATCTAATTTACTTTTTTCTTGTTTTGGATATAAACTCCCCACCATACTGGAAATATTTGGCTTAAAAAAACCGTTTCCAAAAACAATTGCCCCCAAACCGCCATACATAATTGTAGTAGCTAAACTCAAATTAGCCGGAAATACGGTGGCACTTGTAAACAACAACAATTGCCCAACAGCCATCATCAAACCTCCTAATAAAATACAGTTTCTATTTCCAAAAAAACGGTCTGCTATAAAACCTCCTAACATTGGTGTTAAATAACACAATCCGAGAAAACCTCCGTAAATGATAGAAGCATCTTCTTCCTTCATCATCAAAGAATTTACTAGAAATAAAACCAATAAGGTTCGCATACCATAGAAATTGAAACGTTCCCACATTTCGGTTCCAAATAATACCCAAAGTCCTTTTGGATGTCCTGTTTTTACTTGAGTTTCTGTCATATTATTTATTTTTGGTTGGTTGGTTTAAATACGGTTAAATTATAAATTTTCTTTGATAAAGTTAGTCATTTTAGTGTACAATTGCACTCTGGTTTTTCCTCCATAAATTCCGTGGTTTTTATCCGGATAAATTTGAGAATCAAATTGTTTATTGGCTTGGATTAAAGCTTCCATCATTTGCATCGAATTCTGCACATGCACATTATCATCTCCTGAACCATGAATCAACAGGAATTTTCCTTTCAATTTATCAACATGATTTATAGGTGAATTTTCGTCATAACCACTGGCATTTTCCTGTGGCGTCTGCATATATCTTTCTGTGTAAACACTGTCATAAAAACGCCAATTCGTTACCGGTGCCACAGCAATTGCCATTTTGAAAACGTCAGCACCTTTCAAAATACAATTCGAAGCCATGAACCCTCCGTAACTCCAACCCCAAATTCCAATTCTGGATTTATCCACATACGGATAATTTCCTATTACTTTGGCAGCATCAATTTGATCTTCAACCTCGTATTTTCCTAATTCCTTTTGCGTTACTTTCTTGAAATCGGCACCTTTAAAACCTGTCCCACGACCATCCACACAAGCAACGATATAGCCTTGTTGCGCCAGCATCATAAACCAATAATCATCTGCAGAGTTCCATTCGTTATTGACTTGCTGTGATCCTGGACCAGAATATTGATACATAAAAACAGGATATTTTTTTGAAGCATCAAAATCCTTTGGTTTGATAATCCAAGCATTTAACTCATTCCCTTTTTCTGTTTTTAAAACAAAAAACTCTTTTGAAGGCAAGTTAAAATCTTTTAGTTTTGAAGCCAATGCTTGATTATCTTCAATAACCTGAAGTTGTTTTCCGGTTTTAACGGCATTCAAAGTATACGTTGTTGGCTGATTGGCCGTAGAAAACGTATTAATATAAAATTCAAAATTCGGACTGAAAGTAGCGGCATTTGTCCCTGTGTTTTTGGACAAAAGCAACTTGTTTTTCCCGTTTAAATTTATGCTGTAAATAGCTCTGTTAACAGAACCATTCTCTACCGATTGATAAAAAATAGTATTCGTTTTCTCGTCAAAACCATAATAAGAAGTCACTTCCCATTTTCCTTTGGTGACTTGATTTTTTAGTTTTCCATTTTTATCATACCAATAAATATGATTGAATCCATCTTTCTCGCTGGTCCAAATAAAGCTGTTGTTTTTTAGAAAAGTCAAATTATCAGTCACATCAACATAAGCTTTGTCTTTTTCATTCAAAACTACTTTTGCAGCTCCTGAATTTCCATCAATAAACAACAAATCTAAATTATCCTGATGACGATTCAATACCTGCGCAGATAAAACATTGGCATCATTCGTCCATTTCATTCTGGCAATATAAAAATCATTATAGTTTCCTAGATTTACTGTTTTAACAGTTGCAGCATTCACATCATATATGTGCAAGGAAACGGCTGAATTTTTCTCGCCCGCTTTCGGATATTTGAACGTTTCAACTGTAGGATACAGTTCTTTTTGAAAAATAGACATCGAAAATTCCGGAACCTCACTTTCGTCAAAACGAATGTAAGCCAGTTTTTTGCTGTCAGCACTCCAATCGAATGCTTTTACAAAAGCAAATTCTTCTTCATAAACCCAATCCGTAATTCCGTTGATGACGCTGTTTTTCTTACCGTCAGTTGTAACTGGTGTAGATTGTTTTGTAGCTAAATCATATACAAAAAGATTATTTTCTTTGGCGTAAGCAATCTTCTTTCCGTCTGGCGAAAAAGTAGGTTCCTGCACCTGAAAATCAAATAATTTAGTTAATTGTTTACTTTCAATCGTGTACAAATAATAATCGGCAGTAAAGGAATGACGGAAAATTTGATTGGAATTATTCGCAATCAAAATCAGTTTCTCATCAGAACTAAAAGTGTAACTGTCAATACCATCCGATAATGCAGGGAAATTTTTAGTATCAATAAGTGTTGCCGTTTTCTTTAAGGTAGCAAAATCGTATAAATCAATTTGCATACTTCTGGAAACTCTGTCCGGATTCAATACCGTATACTGGTTAGTGTTTTTCATGGACTGTAATTCGTCCATTCCTTGGGCACGAAAAGTACCGTTGTAGATTTGCTCAATTGTGATTTTTTGCTGTCCGGTAACAGTCAAACACAACAATAAAAATAAGGCCGTAAACGTGTTTAATTTCATGATAGTATGGTAAATATAAAAACGTTCAATTTTAGTGAAAAATTTACAATTATTTCACATTTCATATGTTAAATGTTAAAAACAATATCAAACAAAACTATTTATTGAATATCCTACAGTAAAAACAAAACCGCTAAAATTGTATCTTTGCCAACAATTATCTTATAATCAATTGAGAATGAATAACGCCGTTTCTGGATTTTCGAAATTATCCAAAGAAGAAAAAATAAACTGGATTGCAACTGCTTACTTTTCAACACCACAAGAAGCCATACAATTGCTTAAAAACTATTGGAATTCTGATGAAAAAATACAAAAACTGCACGATGAATTTATAGAAAACACGATATCAAATTTCTATATTCCGCTTGGAGTCGCTCCAAATTTTCTAATTAACGGAAAATACAGCACCATTCCAATGGCTATTGAAGAAAGTTCCGTAGTCGCCGCTGCCGCAAAAGCTGCTAAATTTTGGTCCACTCGCGGTGGCTTTAAAACTACCGTTATCAATACCGAAAAAATCGGACAGGTACATTTTATGTTCAAAGGAGATACTTCAAAACTGGAATCCTTTTTCAACCAAACCAAAGCTAATTTTTTTGCTGATACAGAAAGCATCACTAAAAATATGCAAAAAAGAGGAGGCGGAATTTTAGATATTGTTCTAAAAGACAAAACTAAATTAATTCCCAATTATTTTCAGCTTCATGCCACTTTTGAAACCAAAGACAGCATGGGCGCGAACTTCATCAATTCGTGTTTAGAGCAATTTGCCAAAACTTTAAAAGAAGAAGCACTTGATTATGAATTGTTTTCAGCTTCTGAAAAAGACATTCAAGTCGTAATGAGCATCCTTTCCAATTATGTTCCCAATTGCATCGTTAGAGCCGAAGTTTCTTGTCCTATCAATGCTTTAGAAGAAAAACACATAAACGACCCGCAAGAATTCGCAGAAAAATTTGTGCAAGCCGTTCAAATTGCCGAAGTCGAACCTTTCCGTGCCGTAACTCACAATAAAGGAATCATGAACGGAATTGACGCCGTGGTTCTGGCAACGGGCAATGATTTCAGAGCCGTAGAAGCCGGAATCCATGCGTATGCCTCGCGAAACGGACAGTATTCCAGTTTGTCTCATGCCAAAATTGAAGACGGAATTTTTACATTCTGGATGGAAATTCCTTTAGCATTAGGCACCGTTGGCGGATTAACTTCCTTGCATCCATTAGTCAAACTTTCGTTAGAAATGCTTGAAAAACCTTCGGCTAGAGAATTAATGCAAATCGTAGCTGTGGCAGGTTTAGCTCAAAATTTTGCCGCTTTACGCTCCTTGACCACAACAGGAATTCAAGACGGACACATGAAAATGCACCTGAACAACATCCTGAATCAGTTTGAGGCCAATGAGGACGAACGTGTTTTAATTCGAAAACACTTCAAACATCATGTCGTTTCGCATAGTGCCGTTGTCGACTACATTGAAAATCTAAGAAAATAATACCCATCAGGAGCTTAATCCCGCTGTACACTTTATCTCTTATGGCGAACACCGCCACAAGAGGATGCCGTTTCCATCGGGGCTAAAAACATACAAATGAAACAAACATTCTACAGCAACGGAAAACTTTTAATAACAGGCGAATATCTGGTTCTTGACGGAGCCAAAGCTTTTGCATTACCAACAAAATTTGGTCAGAACCTAATCATAGAAAAAGGAAGCAACCAAGAAATACACTGGGAAAGTTATGATGTTGACCACAGTATCTGGTTCAAAGAAATCCTTACTTTTTCTGAAATCACAAACCCGTTACAGCCAGAAACTGAATCGGTAAAAAACACATTATTAGCTATTTTACACGAAGCTTATTTACTAAACCCAAAGTTTATCAATGAATCAGAAGGATATCTAATCACAACCGAACTGGGATTTCCTAAAAACTGGGGATTAGGAACCTCATCGACCTTAATCAACAACATTGCACAATGGCTGCAAATTGACGCTTTTATATTACTCAAAAATAGTTTTGGCGGCAGTGGCTACGACATCGCCTGTGCGCAAAATAACACTCCTGTTTTGTACGCTATAGTAGAAGACAAGCCAATTATCGAAAAAGTAATTTTCAACCCTGATTTTGCCGAAAACTTATATTTCGTTTATCTCAATAAAAAACAAAGCAGTAAAGTGGCAATTGCTTCCTATTACAATAATAAAAACAATCATTTAGAGAAAAACATAAACACAAACAATACAATTACTCAAGCTGTAATTGAGGCTACGACGCTTAAATCGTTTGCCGCGGCGATAGAAAAACATGAAATTGCCATGAGCAACATTCTCGAGATGAAAACAGTAAAAGAAGCATTATTTCCTGATTTTAAAGGGGTTTTAAAAAGTCTTGGAGCTTGGGGTGGCGATTTTATTTTAGCGATTTCAAAGGAAAACCCAAAAGATTATTTTGCTTCCAAAGGATATGAAACCATTATTCCTTACAGCGAAATGATATTGTAAAACTCCTTACGTTATTTTACTAATTACTTTATAAAACAAAATCCCGATACATTAAATGCATCGGGATTTTTTATTGTTGAACTTTTTAAATTACAATTTAGTAATTAAATAGTTTTCTGTTATCTACGATTGTAGCATTAGCTTTCAATGCAGGAACAACTCTATTCGCATCAGAAGCGCTTTGTGCTTTTAATTTTGCAACATAAGGAGCATGATTTTTCAAAGCTGGTGCTTTTACTGTACTTACATTTTTAACAACATAAACTCCTGTATTTCCTTCGATTGGTGCTGATAATTTATTAGCTGATAATGCAAATGCATTTCCAACTACTTTTGGTTCTTGACCAACTCCTCCAGCCAAAACTGGATTTTCCATAGTTATACCAGTCACTTGTTGTACTGTTGAACCTGTAGCTTTTGCAATTGCTTCAAGAGAACTTCCAGTCATTTTAGCTTTAATCAATTCTGCTTTTTTCTTGTTTTTAAGAATTGGCTCAACATATGGTCTTGCTAAACTAACGGCTACTAATCCAGAATTATCAATTTTTTTAAGTTTTGCAATTACGTGACCTAAATTAGCTACTTCAAATCTTTTCACAGCACCTTCTTTAGTATCATCTTCAAAAGCCCATCTTACGATTGTTCTTTGATTTCCAAGAGGTCCAAAAACTTCATCCATTCCTTTTACAGTTACTGGAGCTGCAATAGTCAATTTCATCTCTTTTGCCGCTTTATTAAAATCTTTATCAATAGCATCCATTTCAAATTTGGTTGCTTCTGTAAATATCTTATCAGAAGTTGCTTCAGAAGCTTCTACTTTTTGAGCTACAGTAGCCAAACGAATTCCGTCTTGTTTGTCTGTAATTTTGATAATGTGGAAACCAAAAGGAGTTTCAACCAAACCTACTTTTCCAATACTGTTATTGAAAACAAAATCATTGAAAGGTTTTACCATTTGGTTTGGACCAAAATAACCTAAATCACCTCCTTGTTGAGAAGAAGAATCATCAGAAGCAGTAAATGCTAACATTAAAAAACTATCCGGATTTGCTGTTACTTGAGCTAAGATAGACTCTGCTTTTGCTTTAGCTTCTTCTTTCGTTCTATTTTCTTTTTGGTTTGGAACTTGTGTTCCTTGGTAACTGATCAAGATATGACTTGCTTTTGCATTAACGCCTGCTTTTCTTCCTAAAGATTTAGAAATACAGTAGTAACTACCAAACTTGTAAGGTCCATAAACCGCTCCAGGAGCTAAGTTGTACAATTGCTCTGCATCAATTGCAGGCAAATCTTTTTTGGCAACATAAGAAGAATCGTAAGGTACATCTGAATTTGAATTTACAAAATCAATTGTATTTGTTGCTGTTCTGAACCCTTGCAATGTATCATTTTTACCTGTCGCTTGGTTGTAAACTACGCTTCCTGATAATAATGATGTGATTTTATTTTTCACTTCACTTTCATCTTCTTTAGAAGCTTTATCTTCAATCAAAACGTATTCTACTTCTCTAGATTCGTCCGCTTTGTATTTCTTTTCGTTTTTCTTCATGAAATCTACAATCTCAGCATCAGTAACTTTAACATCACTGTCTTTGATGGTAGAATATAAACCGGCAACATAAGCAAAGTCTACTTTGTTAGACTCCATTTCATATTTCAATTTACCTTCGCTTTCCGTTGTGTAAACTCCTGCTTTGATAAGTGTATTGTAGATTTGAAATTTAGCATTTAGTTCTGCATCTTTTTCTCTGTCTTTCAAATATTGAGCTTGCTCTGGATTAGTTTTGAAATAATCTTTGAATTTTGCCAAATCAAACATTCCTGCTGCGTTCAAAAACATTGGGTTTTTTCCAATATTTTGATCTGCTTTCAAAACTTCGATAATGTGTTTCTCTCCAACTCTCAATCCTAATTTATCAAATTCGGCTGTTAGCAAAGCAATAGAAACTTCTTGATCCCAAACTCTGTTTGCTGCCGCTGTTGAAGTAATCCCTTGACCACTTTTTTCAACATTGCTTACTTTAAGTCTAAAGTCTTCAAATGAAATATCTTTTCCATCGATGCTTCCTACATCTTTTGTGTTTTGGCTAAAGCCACCTTTACCAATAAGATCTTGTATTATAAATGCAAATAATGCAATTGCAATAGCTGCTATCAATAAAGCGGAACGTTGTCTAATTTTTGCTAAAACTGCCATTTTTATTGTTGTTAATTTTAAATTCAGTTTGCGAAAATACAATTATCTAATTAATAATAATACTAGTAGCGTTTTATTTTTCAAGAAATTTTAATTTTCTAAAAAAATTACTCCACTACAGTCATTTTAACCAATTCTATTTTCTTATTTGTGGCTTCTTCAATTACAAATCGATAGTTATCGATAGTGATTAAATCGCCTTTTTGAGGGATATCTTTAGTAAAATCGACTATAAATCCTCCCAATGTACTATACGAATCACTTTCGGGAATGTCAAATTTATAGGTTTGGTTTAAAAATTCTACATCCAGTCGTGTTGAAAAAAGATAGGTTCCTTCCTCTAATTCTTTTTCAATCAGCTCTTCATCCGAATCATGTTCGTCTTCGATTTCTCCAAAAAGTTCTTCCACAATATCTTCGATAGTTATAATTCCCGAAGTTCCACCATATTCGTCTAAAACTACTGCGACACTTTTTCTTTTTTTGGTCAACAAACTCATCGCATCTTTGATATAAATGGTTTCTGGCACAAATTCAACCGAAATCAGAATCTCTTTAATTGTTTTTGGTTTTTTGAATAAATCGAAAGAATGCACGTATCCAATAATGTCATCGAGTGAGTTTTGACACACTACAATTTTAGAATAACCCGTTTTAATGAATAATTCTTTTAATTCTGAAACCGAATCATACAAGTCTATTGCCGAAATTTCGGTTCTGGGCGTCATCACATCTCTGGCTTTTACACCCGAAAATTCTAATGCATTTTGAAAAATTTGTATTTCAGAATCGACTTCTTCATTATCTTCCACCGCACTCATTTGCTCGGTGATATAATTCCCCAATTCTACTTTACTGAAATACAATTGTATCTGATCGCCCTGAGTTTTGAAAAATTTTCTTAGTACAAAATCTGAAATCCAAATAAAAAAAGTAGAGACAAAGTAAAATAGTCTGTAAAAAAAATAGGCCGGAAGCGCAAAAAATTTCAATAAAGAATTGGCATAAATTTGAAAAAAAACTTTGGGAAGAAACTCCGCCGTAATCAAAACAATAAAGGCAGAAAGCGAGGTTTGAATAATTAAATTTAAAACGCCAGAGAAATGATAGCCCAACGCATCAACCCAACGCATTAATAATTCCCCCATAAAAAATCCATAAATAACTAATGCTATAGTGTTACCAATAAGCATTGCAACAATAAACTTAGAAGGTTTTTCGGTAAGTTTAGTCAGGATTTTTGAAACAAAACTATCTTGTTTCTTTTCGATTTCGAGGTAAATTTTATTTGACGAAATAAAAGCAATCTCCATTCCCGAGAAAAAGGCACATAGTATTAAGCACAATAATATGATACTTATTTCCATGAATTACGCTTTTTTATTTCGGTCTTCGAATTTTTTAGCGAATTTCATTCTGAAGAAAAACATAAAAACGGCTAATCCTGCGAATACAAAACTAAACCAAGGGTTTTCGTTTGGATCATTGATTTTAGTAAATCCATCATATATAAGGTAAATTCCAAAAACAAGATAAATGTAAGGGGTAAACTTAAGGTAACTCATAATTTGTATTTTTTAATTTAATCGGCCGAATCAATTTCGCCGGTTATTCTTTGTGAATTTATAACTTTAAAATCTTTACTGAAATCAATTCCCTGACCGTTTGAAACGCCTTTTGGATCCGTAAATTTAAATTTTCTTTCGGTATAAAACCAATCATTTTTTTGGTCGAAATACAATTGTTCGGTTTCAAGAATTTTCCCGTCATCCGAAGTGATTTTCACCTTTCCTTGTAAATCTATAATACCTGTTGGCTTATACGAAATTGCGTAAGTGGCCTTGATAAATGTTTTTTTCCCTTTTTTATCATATAAAGTAACATCAATTCCTTTTGGAAACTCTGTAAACGGAAAATCCACACTTGAAAAATCTAACATTTTTGAACTTACCAAAATTCCGGTAATACGACCTGAATCGGTATATTTTACATTCACATCATCCGCATCTGTACTCGGCACAAAATCAGAAAAATTTATTTTTTGTACTTCTTTAAAATTACTTTCACACCCAAAAAAAAGCATCACGGCGAAGACCGTGATTCCTTGAAATAGTATATTTTTTTTAAAAAAAGTCATAGTATACAAACGTAACAAAGTGAAGTTATTTATGCTCTCAGGAGATTAATTGAATTTTCTCTTTTCAAACCATTTGTCATTAAGAGACAAACTTACACTAAAGTTAGCGTAATTTTCTTGAACAAGATTTGAATTTGTAGTTCCTTTTTTTCCTAATTCAAAACCAAAATTTACATTAGAAAAAGAACCTGTAATTGGCATTCCCACACCTAAAGTAAATCCAATGTCGTTTATAGCTTCAGAATCAACAATCAAACCTGTTTTTTCATATCTCAAACCAGCTCGGTATACAATTCGTTTAGCATAACTTGTAAATGAATTATAATTTGGAATATAATAACCACCAACACTGAATTTTTGTTGTTTTTCGTATGTGACATTAGCCATGTCATTGTAGTTATTTGCTAAACTACCAGCGTCACGTGTACTAAATTGAGCACCCAAAAGCCATTTTTTAGATTCTCCGATACCAGCGCCAAATGTAATTTTACTTGGCAAAGTCAAATCTGATTTATAAACAACATCATCTGTAGTATCAACTACACTTATATTAAAATCAGAATTCAACAATCCCGTTGAAATATTTCTTGTATTAGTAGATGTCAAAGTGCTCTCTAACGTATAATTCAAACTACTGTAAAAAGTTAATTTTTTAGTTATTTTAGTCTGATACATCATTCCGGCATTAAAATTAACTCCAGATAAATCAATCTTATTCAATTCTCTAGTCCCAACTGGAATCCCTGTAACGAACTCTAAACTACTGGTTTCAATTTTTCCAAAATTATAATGCGCATCAGCACCAATACTCAAACCAGGAATAATGCTATATCCAACACCTAAAAATACTTTATTCAAACCTCCGGATCCATTAAAACGAGTACTGTTTTCTGAAGCATCTGCAGCAATAGATTCTATTTTGTATCCCACCGAAGAATAAGGAATTAATCCAAAACCAAAACCAAATTTCCCTAAAGGCATACCAACAGCCAAATAATCCAATGTTGTTCTTCGTGCACTTGCCGACTCGCTTTCGGTTTTTAATTTTGTGGTATTATAGCTTCCGCCAATGGCAAAAGTGGTCAATTTTAAATTGGCATAAGCTGCCGGATTATCTAAATTAATATGAATACTATCCTGCTCAACTGCAACTCCTCCCATAGAACGTATCTCAGTCGTTCCTTTGTATCTCACATCACCAATTCCGAAAAAAGAATAAGGAGACGCAGTTCCTTCTTGAGCAAAAGATACGAATGACAAAAGCAGGCAAGTGCTTACTATAATTTTTTTAATCATTTTTGATTTTATATTGAAATGTTTGGTTCAAACTTTCGAGAAGGAAATTTGAATTGGCAAATATGGTATTTTTTAATCGTTTAGCCAAAAAATCTGCGTCTCCACCCGTTAAAATTATTATAAAATTTGAATAGTGTGCTTTATATTCATCGATAAAACCGTCAATCTCATAGACGAATCCATTTACAACTCCCGAATGAATGGACTCCGCAGTAGATTTACCAATAAAATAATCCGGATTTTGCGATGTTAATAAAGGAAGTTTTGCTGTATAATTATGAAGTGATTCATACCGCAACCGCAGCCCTGGCGCGATAGCACCTCCTAAATACGTGTCATTTTCATCTATGAAATCATAGGTAACGCAAGTACCAACATCAATAACCAATCTGTTTTGGTTTGGATATTGAAGCGTTGCGCCCGCCGCAAGAACCATTCGGTCAATTCCGAGAGTTTGTGGCGTTGCATATTTATTTACAAATGGAAAAGCATCTTTATGCGACATAAAATGAACATTCAGCTCCTCATTGTAATGCAAAAAAGACTCTTTTTCGAGAAATCCGACAGATGAAATGACTAAATGTGTTACTTTTTTATATTTCTTTAAAATATTTTGAATTTTTTTTTCGTGCTCTGTTTTCATGAAAACAAAATCCTCCAAAAGGATATCCCCCTCAAAAACAGCACCTTTAATCCTGGTATTCCCTACATCAATTGTTAGAATCATAATTTATTGTTTGACGATGCGAAGGTACGAATTGATTTTTTTTAAAAATTGTTTTGGATAAATTAAAAATCATCCTATATTTGCACCCGCAATAAGAACGGTACCTTAGCTCAGATGGTAGAGCAATGGACTGAAAATCCATGTGTCCCTGGTTCGATCCCTGGAGGTACCACA
>ERZ1034361.396-NODE-396-length-29661-cov-3.672221_pt1 | contig 29661 bp, 28 predicted proteins | sample MGYA00520617_ERZ1034361 | MGnify/ENA primary metagenome ERZ1034361 (study PRJEB33736, sample SAMEA104284507) | Azolla filiculoides | biome: Urban; feature: Water surface; material: Ditch water | place: Netherlands | collected 2015-10-28 | depth 0-0.1 m ...
GTAATGCTCGAGCAGGCCGCTGTGCTGCAACACCAGCTCGATGATCTCGCGCAGCGTGCGACCCTCGGTCTGCTCGCGCAACACGTCGATCTTGGCGACGAAGGCCGACAGCTTGGTGCCGGCGGCGCCGCCCAGGCTGCTGGCCGCGTCGTGCAGCGAGCAGCCCAGCGCGCGCGCGGCGTCCTGCAGCTGCTCGACCGAGCGCGCGCCGATGCCGCGCGGCGGAAAATTGACCACGCGCAACAGGCTGGTGTCGTCGTTCGGATTGTCGAGCAGGCGCAGGTAGGCCAGCGCATGCTTGATCTCGGCGCGCTCGAAGAAGCGCAGGCCGCCATAGACGCGGTACGGCAGGCCGGCGCGAAACAGCGCGGTCTCGATGACCCGGCTTTGCGCGTTGCTGCGATACAGCAGCGCGATCTCCTGGCGCGACCAGCCCTCGGCCAGCAGGCTTTTGATCTCGTCGATCAGCCAGTCGGCCTCGGCGAAGTCGCTGGCGGCCTCGTAGACCCGGATCGGCTCGCCGGCGCCCTGCTCGGTGCGCAGGTTCTTGCCCAGGCGCCCGGTGTTGTGCTCGATCAGCTGGTTGGCCGCTTCCAGGATGTTGCCGTGGCTGCGGTAGTTCTGCTCGAGCTTGATCTGGTGCCTGACCTCGAACTCGCGCACGAAATCGGCCATGTTGCCGACCCGAGCGCCGCGAAAGGCATAGATGCTCTGGTCGTCGTCACCGACCGCGAGCACCGCGTTGCCAGCCGGGACGAAGCGGCCGTTCTCGTCGGGGCCCGCCAGCAGCTTGAGCCAGGCATATTGCAGCTTGTTGGTGTCCTGGAACTCGTCGACCAGGATATGGCGAAAGCGCCGCTGGTAATGCTCGCGCACCGCGTCCTGGTCGCGCAGCAGCTCATAGCAGCGCAGCATCAGCTCGCCGAAGTCGACCACGCCCTCGCGCTGGCACTGCGCCTCGTAGAGCTGGTAGAAATCGATCTTGCGCCGCTGGTCCTCGTCGCGCGGGCTCATCTGGTGGGCGCGCAGTCCATCCTCCTTGCAGCCGGCGATGAACCATTGCAGCTGCTTCGGGGGATAGCGCTCCTCGTCGATCTGGTGCTGCTTGCACAGGCGCTTGATCGCGCTGAGCTGGTCCTGCATGTCGAGGATCTGGAAGGCTTGCGGCAGGTTGGCGAGCTTCCAGTGCGCGCGCAGCAGTCGATGGCACAGGCCGTGGAAGGTGCCGATCCACATGCCGCGCACATTGAGCGGCAGCATGGCCGACAGGCGGGTCAGCATCTCCTTGGCCGCCTTGTTGGTGAAGGTCACGGCCAGCAGGCCGCCCGGCGTGAGCTGGCCGGTCTGCAGCAGCCAGGCGATGCGCGTGGTCAGCACGCGGGTCTTGCCGGAACCGGCACCAGCCAGGATCAGCGCGGGCTCGGGCGGCAACGTGACGGCGGCCAGCTGCTCGGCATTGAGGCCCTGCAGCAGCGGCGACTCGGCAAATAGGGATTGGGTTTCAAACATGGACCGATTGTAGGAAGGCGCGGCGTATCCGCGCCTGCCCGCGATCCGATGCAGCTGACAACTCCTCGATCAGGCGCTCAGTACCAGCCGCGGCTGCGCAGGGTGTCTAGCACCAGCTCGGCCATCAGCTGGTTGGTCTTCGGGCTGCCGTGGAAGTCGTCGGCGAAGACATGGCCGGTCCACCAATCGGGGTTGAGCGCCGCCTGCGGCAGCTGGCGCGACAGATCGGCCGCAAAGCAGCTGCCCAGGAAATAGGACGGCAGCCCCATGGCGTCCGCTCCGGCGGGGGCACAGGCCGGATCGGTGGTGTTGGTGAAGCCGTACCGGTTGGGCTGGCCGGCAACGGCCGGCGGCGTGACCCACTGCCGCAGCGCGGCTGGAAATCGACCACCGCGGCCAGCATGGCCTGGATGGGCTGTCAAGGCTGATCGGAGGCAGGGACGCCGGCCTCAGCGCCGGCCAGACGTGAAAAAACCCGACCTGAGCCGGGTTTTTTCGGGAGCGGGCCTAGGCCCAGGGCTCAGCGCTTGACGAAGCGCGGCTTGCCGGCGCCGCCTTCGGGGCGCGGACGACGGTCACCGAAGGACGGTGCGCCGCCGCCATGGCCACGCGACTCGTTGCCGCGGCGCTCGAAGGCCGGACGGTCACCGAAGCTGCGCTCGCCGCCGGCCGGACGGCCGAAGGACTCGCGGCGCTGCTCGCCACCGAAACCACCTTGCGGGCGCTGGTCGCGGCCGGCGAAACCGCGCGACTCGCCGCGGAAATCACCACGCGGCTCGGAACGGTCGCCACCACGGAACTCGCCGCGACCTTCCGGACGGGCATCGCCACGCGACTCGAAGCGCACGTCGCCGCGCGGCTCGGAGCGGAACTCGCCACGGGGCTGGAAGTCACCACGACTGGCCGGACGGCCAGCATTGCCGCCGAAGCCGCCTTCGCTGCGGCCCCAGCCGCCACGATCGCCACCGCGATCATTGCCACGGAAATTGCCACCACGGGGCGGAGCACCGCGGCCGTTGCCACCACGGCCAGCCGGGCGACGATCGTTGAATTCGTAGACCTGCTTCTTGGGCTCCAGGCCCGGAATGGTGGCGGTCTTGATGACCTGCTGGCTGTAGGCCTCGATCTCGCCGATCTTGCGACGGTCACGGAACTCGGCCATGGTGATGGCCAGGCCCTTGCGACCGGCGCGGCCGGTACGGCCGATGCGGTGGGTGTAGTCCTCGGCCTTGAGCGGCAGGCCGTAGTTGAACACGTGGGTGATCGTCGGCACGTCGATACCGCGAGCGGCCACGTCGGTCGCGACCAGGATCTGCACCTGGCCGTTGCGCAGCGCCATCAGGCGGCGGGTACGCAGGCCCTGGCTCAGGGCACCGTGCAGTGCCACGGCCGAGAAACCGACCTGCTGCAGCTCTTCAGCCAGCGAATCGCACTCGATCTGGGTGCTGGCGAAAACGATCGCCTGGTCGATCGTCGCGTCGCGCAGCCAATGGTCAAGCAGCTGGCGCTTGTGTTCCTGGCTGTCACACCAGAACAGCTGCTGCTCGATGCTGCTGTGCTTGTCCTGCGGCGAGTCGATCTGCACCTTTTGCGGCGCACGCATCACGCGCTGGGCCAGGCTCTGGATGCGCGGCGCGAAGGTGGCGCTGAACATCATGGTCTGGTGGCGCTGGATGGTCAGCTGGTTGATCTCGGCCAGATCGTCCGAGAAACCCAGGTCCAGCATGCGGTCGGCTTCGTCGACGACCAGGAACTGGACCTTGTCGAGCTTGATCTGACCGTTGCGTTGCAGGTCGAGCAGGCGGCCCGGGGTCGCGACCACCAGGTCGGCGTTCTGCAGCTTGGCGATCTGGACCGGATAGGGAATGCCACCGACCACGTTGGCGATGCGCATGCCGCGGCAATGCTTGACCAGCTCGATCGCATCCTGGGCGACCTGCTGCGCGAGTTCGCGCGTCGGGCACAGGATCAGGGCGCCGGGCACGGCCGGGGTGAAATGACGCGCCAGCAGCGGGTTCTTGCGCTTGGGCTTCTTCGGTGCCGGCTGGCCGGCAGCTTCGGCTTCGGCGACCTGACGGTCCCAGTCGGCGCGCTCGGCGGCCTCGGCAGCAGCCTGCTGCTCGAGCAGGGTGTGCAGCACCGGCAGCAGGAAGGCGGCGGTCTTGCCGCTACCGGTCTGGCTCGACACCATCAGGTCGGTGAAACCTTCGGCATGGCCACCGTTCATGGCCTTGGGGATGGTGGCGTTCTGCACCAGGGTCGGCTGGGTGAAGCCGAGGTCGGCAACGGCCTGCACCAGCTCGGGCGCCAGGCCCAGGGCAGCAAAGGCGTTCGGCAGTGCAGCGGCTTGCGGTGCAGCTTCAGCGACGTCAGCGGTGATGGAGGAATCGAAACCGGTTTCGACCGGGAATTGCAAAGAGTCAGTCATGTCTATCGTCCAGGCGCCAAAACAGCGCGCAATGAGCAAAGCAGGACGAGCCGGACTAAAGAGTCCGGGCAGCGTGCCCGATCCGATCATGGTCAACAAGAAACATCAACCATCAAACAGATCGGCATGCCGCGTGCCCATGAGTGGGCCGACTGGTATGCGTGGGGCCCTGAATTCAAACCCTATGACGGGTCGCCGGTTTACACCGTGAGGGGCCAGAGTGAGGCAGATGCACGTAAAAGTCGCCGCTCATGCGGCCGACTGGTTCCAATTGTCGCACAGTTGCGGGTTTTCCCCAAGCTTTTTTTATTTCGGTTGCACGGACCGGTGCCAAGCGCGCAGCGGCCACAAAGCGTGACCGGCGCCTACAATCCGCGGTTACATCATTAATGTGTCAATTTTTTGACATTTTCACCCACCCTAGGAACCACTATGATTTTTGGGAAACTGCTGCCCCGAGAGGGCAATTTCTTCGAACTCTTCAACCTGCACGCCAAGCACATGGTCGAGGCCTCGCACGCCTTTGCCGAGCTGGTCAAGAACTACGCCGATCCGGTGCTGCGCGACAAGTACAACCAGGAAGTCGACCGCGCCGAGCATGCTGCCGACCGCGTGACGATGGAAGTCAACCGCCTGCTGCACAAGACCTTCATCACGCCGATCGACCGCGAGCAGATCCACTCGCTGATCAACACCATGGACGATGTCGCCGACCTGATCCAGGACTCGGCCGAGACCATGGCGCTGTACGACGTGCAGCACATGACCGACGAGATCAGCCGCCTGACCGACCTCGGCGTCAAATGCTGCGAGCGCCTGCAATCGGCGGTCGCCCTGCTCGACAAGATCGCCGATGCCAAGACCGCCGAAGCCGCGCTCAAGACCTGCGAGGAGATCGACCGCCTCGAATCCGATGCCGACCGCGTGCTGCGCAACGCGATGAGCAAGCTGTTCCGCGAGGAAACCAATGTGCGCGAGCTGATCAAGCTCAAGGCCATCTACGAGCTGCTCGAGACCATCACCGACCGCTGCGAGGACGTGGCCAACCTGATCGAGGGCGTGATCCTCGAGAACTCCTGACCCGGGAGATCCAGGATGACTTCAATGCAGACCGCCTTCTGGGTCATCGCCATGCTGGTGGCCATGGCGCTGCTGTTCGACTTCATGAACGGCTTCCATGACGCCGCCAACTCGATCGCGACCGTGGTCTCGACCGGCGTGCTCAAGCCGACGCAGGCCGTGGCCTTCGCGGCCTTCTTCAACTTCGTCGCCATCTTCATCTTCCACCTGAGCGTGGCGGCCACGGTCGGCAAGGGCATCGCCCAGCCCGGTGTGGTCGATACCCATGTGGTGTTCGGCGCCTTGGCCGGCGCGATCACCTGGAACGTGATCACCTGGTACTACGGCATTCCGAGCAGCTCCTCGCATGCGCTGATCGGCGGCATCGTCGGCGCCGTGATCGCCAAGGCCGGTGCCGGCGCGCTGGTCTCGACCGGCTTGATCCGCACCGTGACCTTCATCTTTGTCTCGCCGCTGCTGGGCTTCCTGTTCGGCTCGCTGATGATGGTGCTGGTGGCCTGGGCCTGCCGGCGCATGACGCCGTCCAAGGTCGACCGCTGGTTCCGCCGGCTGCAACTGGTATCGGCCGGGGCCTACAGTCTGGGTCACGGCGGCAACGATGCGCAAAAGACCATCGGCATCATCTGGATGCTGCTGATCGCGACCGGCTACGCGGCAGCCGATGACAAGTCACCGGCAAGCTGGGTCATCGTCTGCTGCTACGCGGCGATCGGCGCCGGCACGATGTTTGGCGGCTGGCGCATCGTCAAGACCATGGGCCAGAAGATCACCAAGCTCAAGCCGGTCGGCGGCTTCTGCGCCGAAACCGGCGGCGCGATCACGCTGTTCCTGGCCACGGCGCTCGGCGTGCCGGTCTCGACCACCCACACCATCACCGGCGCCATCGTCGGCGTCGGCTCGGTGCAGCGCCTGAGCGCGGTGCGCTGGGGCGTGGCCGGCAACATCGTCTGGGCCTGGGTGCTGACGATTCCCGCCTCGGCCTTCGTCGCGGCGATCGGCTACTGGATCAGCCTGCAGCTGTTCGCCTGATTCAGCGCAGGAAATGCTCGCGGTAGTGCACGAGTTCGTCGATCGACTCGTGCACGTCGGCCAGCGCGGTGTGGCGCTGGTGCTTCTTGAAGGCCTTGTAGACCTCGGGCCGCCAGCGCTTGGCCAGCTCCTTCAGGGTGCTGACGTCGAGGTTGCGGTAGTGGAAATAGGCCTCGAGCCTGGGCATGTACTTGACCAGGAAGCGCCGGTCCTGGCCGATCGAGTTGCCACACATCGGCGAGGCGCCCTTGGGCAGGTATTTGCGGATGAATTCGATCACCTGGGCCTCGGCATCGGCCTCGGAAGTCGCGCTGGCCTTGACCCGGTTGATCAGGCCGCTGCGGCCGTGGGTGCCCTTGTTCCAGGCGTCCATTGCGTCGAGCGCGGCATCGCTCTGGTGAATCGCCAGCACCGGGCCCTCGACGCGCGGCAGCAGGTCGGGGCCGGTGATGACGACCGCGATCTCGATCAGGCGATCGGTCTCGGGATTGAGACCGGTCATCTCGCAATCGAGCCAGATCAGGTTCTGGTCGCTCTTGACCAGATGCGGGATGGTTTCCTGGCTGTTGCTGCTGTCGGTGCTCGGACCGGGGAGGCTGGGATTCTTGCTCATGCCTCGATTTTCACCGATCGCGCGGCGGCATTGGTCGGCATTCGATAGACTCGCAGCCATGGATTCCCCCTACTCTTCCCTTGCCACCCTCTGGACGCTGGGCTTTTGCGGCCTGCTGGTCGCGGGCCTGCTGACCCGGCTCTGGCTGTCGAGCCGGCAGATTCGCCATGTCGCACGCCATCGACAGGCGGTGCCCGGACCGTTCGCCGCGCGCGTGAGCCTGACCGCGCACCAGAAGGCGGCCGACTACACCCTGGCCAAGCTCAGGCTCGAACTGATCGAGATGGCCTGGAACGCCGCGCTGCTGCTGGGCTGGACCCTGCTCGGCGGGCTCGATAGGCTCAATCAACTGCTGCGCAGCCAGCTCGGTGACGGCCTGCTGCAGCAAGTCGCCTTGCTCGCGGGCTTCTTCGCGATCACGGCCCTGCTCGAGCTGCCCTGGGCCTGGGTGCGCACCTTCCGGGTCGAGCAGGCCCATGGCTTCAACCGCATGACCCTGGGCCTGTGGCTGGCCGACGGGCTCAAGTCGGCCGCCGTCGGTGCCGCGATCGGCCTGCCGTTTGCCGCCCTGCTGCTGTGGCTGATGGAAGCCACCGGCTCGCTCTGGTGGGCCTGGTCCTGGGCCGCCTGGCTGAGCCTGAGCCTGCTGACGCTGCTGCTCTACCCGACCCTGATCGCACCGCTGTTCAACCGCTTCGAACCGCTGGCCGATGCCGCGCTGCGCCAGCGCATCGAGGCCCTGATGGCGCGCTGCGGCTTCCGCTCGCGCGGCCTGTTCGTGATGGATGGCAGCAAGCGCAGCGCGCATGCCAACGCCTATTTCACCGGCTTCGGCCCGGCCAAGCGGGTGGTGTTCTTCGACACCCTGCTGCAGCGACTCGCACCGAGCGAGATCGATGCCGTGCTGGCGCACGAGCTCGGCCATTTCAGCCGGCGCCACCTGCCCAAGCGGCTGTTCCTGATGGGCAGCATCAGCCTGCTTGGCTTCGCGCTGCTGGGCTTGCTGTCGAGCCAGTTCTGGTTCTACAGCGGCCTGGGCGTGCGGCCCAATCTGGTCGCGCCCAGCAATGCCCTGGCGCTGCTGCTGTTCATCAACGTCGCGCCGCTGGCGAGCTTCTTCCTGACGCCGCTGATGAGCCAGCTGTCACGCCGGCAGGAATTCGAGGCTGATGCTTATGCCTGCGCCCATGCCAGCGGCCAGGATCTGGCCAGCGCGCTGGTCAAGCTGTACCAGGACAATGCCAGCACGCTGACACCCGACCCGGTCTATGCGCGTTTCTATTACTCCCACCCCCCTGCAGCCGAGCGCCTCGAGCGACTGCCCGCCTGAGAGCCTCACCCGACATGAATGATTCCCTACGCCCCGGCCTGGTCATCGCCGCCTACGGCCGCCACTGCCTGGTCGAGACCGAAACCGGCGAGCGCCTGATCTGCCACCCGCGCGGCAAGAAAAGCCAGGCCGTGGTCGGCGACCGCGTCTGGTGGCAGGCCAGCGCCGACGAGGGCACGATCGAGAAACTGCAGCCGCGGCGCAACCTGCTCTACCGCCAGGACGAGATCCGGACCAAGTCCTTTGCCGCCAACCTCGACCAGGTGCTGGTGCTGCTGGCCGCCGAGCCCGAGTTCTCCGAGAGCCAGCTCACGCGCGCGCTGATCGCGGCCCAGGCCGAATCGATAGCGGTGTTGATCGTGCTCAACAAGAGCGACCTCGGCGCCCTGTTCGAGCGCGCCTGGCAACGGCTCGAACCCTACCGCGCGATGGGCCAGACCGTGCTGGCGCTGTCGCTGCAGGACGGCGCGCAAACCGGGGTGGAAGCACTCGAGCGCCAGCTGCAGGGCAAGACCACGCTGGTGCTGGGCCCCTCGGGCGCGGGCAAGAGCACGCTGATCAACCGGCTGGTGCCGGCGGCTCGTGCGCAGACCAACGAGATCTCGCGCGCGCTCAACAGTGGCAAGCACACCACCACCAGCACGACCTGGTACTGGGTCGATGGCGTCGACGGACCCAAGACCAGCGCGCTGATCGATTCGCCCGGCTTCCAGGAGTTTGGCCTGCACCATATCGAGCCGGCCCGGCTGGCGCAGCTGATGCCCGACTTCTCGGTCCGGCTCGGCCACTGCCGCTTCTACAACTGCAGCCACCTGCACGAGCCGGGCTGCGCGGTGCGCGACGCGGTCGGCGTGGCAGGCGGCATCAGCGAGAACCGCTACCGCCTCTACGGCGAGCTGTTCGCCGAGCTGTCGCAGCCGCGCTACTGAAGCAGCTCGGCAAGCTCAGCCGACGCTGCGCGCCAGCGTCATCAGCGCCAGCAGCAGCAGCCACAGCACCACCGAGCGCCAGACCAGCCCGACCAGGCTGGTCAGATGGGCGTTCTGCGGTTCGCGGCCTTCGCTCCAGACGTTCGAGAGCTCGGGGCCGCCGGCCTCGCTGGCACCCGGATGGGCGCCCAGGCCCAGGCCGCCGAGCCGGACATTGATCGCGCCCGCGGTGGCGGCCAGCACGATGCCGTCATTGCTCTGGGCGGCGCGGGTGGCATCCGAGCGCCAGGCGGCAATCGCCTCCTCGAAATTGCCAACCACGGCGAAGGCCAGCGCGGTCGCGCGCGCCGGCACATGGTCGATCCAACGCCAGCCCTGCGCGGCGGCTTGCTGCACCGCGCTGCTCGGCGCATCCTGCAGGCGCGGCTGCCAGCGCCGCGCCAGCGACTCGGCCATGCGGTAGAGCACCGCTCCGGCCGGCCCGCAACCAAGCGCGGCAAGGACCGAATAGGCGAACAGGACGCCGAAGACATGGTGGTGCGCCGCCAGCGCCGAATGCTCGATCACATGGCGCAGCAGTTCCTGGCGCGGCAGCTCTCCGACCTCGACCTGCTGCCACTCGGCCAGTTGGGCACGGGCGGTGACCTCGTCGTTGGACTCGAGCGCCTGGCGGATCGCGGTGAAGTAATGGCTGAATTGGCGAAACCCAAGCGTCAGATACAGCACGCCGACCGTCCAGGCAAACACCAGCAGATCGCTGAACGGCAGCAGCAGCCAGTGAACCAGCGCCGCAAGCAGGGCCGGCACCAGCGCCGCCGCGCACCAGGCCATCCAGCCATGCGGCGCCTGGCCCGCATCGAGGCTGCGCCTGACCCAGCGCCGCCAGGCCGTTGCCATGCGATGCGCGGTATTGTCCCGGCCCAGCGGCCGGGCCTGCTCGAGCAGGAGAGCAAGGAAGATGGCAAAGAAACTCATGCCCTGATGATAGCGGCGCGCGGGCCCGGCGGCGCAGCCCGGCTCAGGCGGCCAGGAAATGGTAGAGGTTGCGCAGCATGCCAGCCGTCGCACCCCAGATATAGCGCTCTGCGCCGTCCTGCAAGTAGGGCATCGCGAACCACTCGTGGCGTCGCCCTTCCCAGTCGAGCGCCTGGCGGCGATGGTGTGCCGGATCCATCAGGAAGGCCAGCGGCACCTCGAACAGGTCGGCCACTTCCTGCGAATTGGGCCTGGGCTCGTAATCAGGCCGGACCAGAGCGACCACCGGCGTGATGCGGAACGCGCTGCCGGTCAGGTAGTCGGGCAGCAGACCCAACACCTCGACCCGGTCCGGCGCCAGGCCCACCTCCTCCTCGGCCTCGCGCAGCGCGGCGGCAACCGCATCGGCATCCTCCGGATCGACCTTGCCGCCCGGAAAGGCGATCTGTCCCTTATGGCTCGGCAGGTGATCGGTGCGACGCGTCAGCAGCACGGTGGGTGGGTCGCGCAGCACGATCGGCAGCAGTACCGCGGCATGGCGCAGCGGCTGGTCTTCGGGCAGGCGCAGGTCACGCACCGACTCGGGCTGCCAGGAGCGGGGCGTGGCGAAGCGCAGGCGCAGCGCAGGGCCGCACAGGCGCTGGGCCGGCAAAGCGGGCAGCTGGCGGTCGATGCCGATCAGCGGGGCGGTCCTGGGGTCGAGCATGGGTAGGCCCGGTCGCTTGCGCGCCCAGGCAGGGCTATGAATAAGCGAGTCATTGTGCCTTGTCATGCCGGCCCCTGTGCCGGCACCTGAGCGGGTCGACGGCGCCAGCCTTTGCCGCCCCTTTTCATGCATTTCTTGCATAAAGTACAAAACAATCGGCCTTGGACAGGCTGGAACGGGTTGCTTATGCTCGGCAGCTCATCCAACTAGGGTCCACCCATGAGCCAAGTCCTCCACTCCCTGCCCTCCTACCTGCAAGCCGACCATCTCGGCCCCTGGGGCATCTTCCTGCAGCAAGTCGACCGTGTCACGCCCTATCTGGGCGATCTGTCACGCTGGGTCGAAACCCTGACCCGACCCAAGCGGATCCTGATCGTCGACGTGCCGATCCAGATGGATGACGGCCGCATCGCGCATTTCGAGGGCTACCGGGTGCAGCACAACACCTCGCGCGGCCCGGGCAAGGGCGGCGTGCGTTTTCACCAGGATGTGACGCTGTCCGAGGTGATGGCGCTGTCGGCCTGGATGTCGATCAAGAACGCGGCGGTCAACGTGCCGTTTGGCGGCGCCAAGGGCGGCATCCGGGTCGATCCGCGCCAGCTCTCGCGCGGCGAGCTCGAGCGGGTGACGCGGCGCTACACCAGCGAGATCGGCCTGATCATCGGCCCGACCAAGGACATCCCCGCTCCCGATGTCAACACCAACGAGCAGGTGATGGCCTGGATGATGGACACCTATTCGATGAACGTCGGCGAGAACGCGACCGGCGTCGTGACCGGCAAGCCGATCGACCTCGGCGGCTCGCTGGGCCGGCGCGAGGCGACCGGGCGCGGCGTGTTCACGGTCGGCCAGGAAGCGGCGGCCCGCATCGGCCTCGAACTCAAGGGCGCGCGGGTCGCGGTGCAGGGCTTTGGCAACGTCGGCGGCGTCGCGGCGCGGCTGTTCGCCGAAGCGGGCGCGCGCGTGGTGGCGGTGCAGGACCATGCCGGCACGGTCTACCAGGACGGCGGACTGGACCTGACGGCCCTGCAGGCCCATGTCCAGCGCCAGGGCTCGGTGCTGGATTTTCCGGGCGCGCAGGCGGTCAGCCAGGACAGCTTCTGGGATGTCGACTGCGACATCCTGATCCCGGCGGCACTCGAGCAGCAGATCACGGCAAGCAACGCGCACCGGATCAGGGCCAAGCTGGTGATCGAGGGCGCCAACGGCCCGACCACGCCGCAGGCCGACGACATCCTGCACGAGCGCGGCGTGCTGGTGCTGCCCGACGTGATCGCCAACGCCGGCGGCGTGACGGTCAGCTATTTCGAATGGGTGCAGGACTTCTCGAGCTTCTTCTGGAGCGAGGACGAGATCAACGCGCGCCTGATCAAGATCATGCGCGAGGCCTTCGCCGCCGTCTGGCAGGTCGCCAGCCAGCATCAGGTCAGCCTGCGCACCGCCACCTTCATCATCGCCTGCCAGCGCATCCTGCGCGCACGCGACCTGCGCGGCCTCTACCCCTGATCGGTCCCTGATCTAGTCCTGGGCTGGCGCTGGCTGCCAGTCCAGCGTCCAGGCCCCCGACAGGGTGTTCTGCAGCCAGAGCAGTCCGGTCAGCGTCTTGCTGTCGGTCAGCACGCCATCGCGGCAGGCCGCCAGCAGCTCATCGGGCGTGGCGGCCAGCACATCGAGGAACTCGCCCTGGTCGAGCTCACGCTCGCCCAGGCTCAGTCCGCGCGCGAACCAGATCTCGATGAACTCGTCGGCATAGGCCAGCACCGGATGCAGCACGCCGGCCTTGGCCCATTCGCGCGCGCTGTAGCCGGTCTCCTCGCGCAGCTCGCGCCGGGCACAGACAAAGGTATCCTCGCCCGGGTCGATCTTGCCGGCCGGGAACTCGAGCAAGGCGCGCTGCAGCGGATAGCGATACTGGCGCTCAAGCACCACCCGACCGTCGTCGAGCAGCGGGATGACCATGACGGCACCAGGATGCTTGATGTATTCGCGCACCGCGGTCGAGCCGTCGGGCAGGCGCACGGTATCACGCATGGCATGCAGAAAATGGCCCTGGAAGACAGTGGCGCTGTCGACACGGACCTCGCGCAAATGAGCCGGTTGCAAGTCGGGCAGCAGAGGATGGTTCATGTCCGTGGACGAAGGTCAGTTGACAGGGAATGGGCGCAGAAACGACGAAGCCCCATGGCGGGGCTGCGGACGGGAAAAGTTCAGGGGCACCAGACGGGCTCAATGCCGCACCAGATAGCGCCAGACGAAGCCAGGGAAGGCCAGCGTCAGGAACAGGGTGGCGGTGATGGCATAGAACTCCCAGCCCTGGGGGTAGATCTGGCCCAGCGTCTGCTCGAGCGCCAGACCCAGTCCGCCGACCAGCAGGTAAAGCAGGACCAGCTCGAGCAGCCGCAGCGCCAGACCCTTCTCGCCCGAACGCACGGGCCAGCAGCCCAGCAGGCGCTGGCTCAGGAACGGCAAATTGGCGGCTGCCAGGGCAGCCACCAGGACCAGCCAGACCGATGAAGTCTGGTTCATGCCCGATTCCCGATCAGTGCCAGAGCGCCAGGATGGCCTGGTCGCACAGCAGCATCAGGCCACCCGGCATCAGGCCCAGGCCCAGCACCAGGGCGCCGTTGAGCGCCAGCACGAAACGCTGGTCGGGCGCGGCCGCTATCGCCGCCGTCTGTACCGGTGCATCGAAGTACATGACCTTGACCACGCGCAGGTAGTAGAAGGCACCGATCAGCGACATCATGACCGCGAACACGGTCAGGCCGATGTAGATGCCGCCACCGGCGTTGAGCAGCGACTGCAGCACCGAGAACTTGGCATAGAAGCCGACCAGGGGCGGCACGCCAGCGAGCGAGAACATGCAGGCGGTCATGACACCGGCAAACATCGGATTGCGCTGGTTCAGGCCGGCCAGGTCGGAGATTTCCTCGGACTCGAAGCCGTCGCGCGCCAGCAGCAGGATCACGCCGAAGGTCGCGAGCGTGGTCAGCACATAGGTGATCATGTAGAACATGGCCGAGCTGTAGGCCGCGTTCATGTTGGTGCCGTCCTGGCCGACGACGCCCGAGGCGAAGGACAGCAGCACGAAGCCCATCTGCGCGATGGTCGAGAAGGCCAGCATGCGCTTGAGATTGGTCTGTGCGACCGCCGCCAGGTTGCCGATCAGCAGCGAGACCACGGCCAGCACCATCAGCATCTGCTGCCAATGCCAGACCAGCGGCAGCATGCCCTCGACCAGCAGGCGCATGACGATCGCGAAGGCGGCCAGCTTGGGCGCGCCACCGATCATCAGCGTGACAGCGGTCGGAGCGCCATGGTAGACGTCAGGCACCCACATGTGGAACGGCACGGCGCCGAGCTTGAAGGCCAGGCCAGAGACCACGAAAACCAGACCCAGCATCAGCACGGTCTTGTCGATCATGCCGCTGGAGATCGCTTCCTGCACGCCGGCGAGGTCGAGTGAACCGGTGGCGCCATAGACCAGCGACAGGCCGTAGAGCAGGAAACCGCTGGCCAGCGAGCCGAGCACGAAGTACTTCATGGCGGCTTCGGTCGAGCGCAGCTCGTCGCGACGCAGCGCGACCAGGGCATAGCCCGGCAGCGTCAGCAGCTCCAGACCCAGGTAGAGGGTCAGGAAATGATGACCCGAGATCATCACGAACATGCCCAGCAGCGAATAGAGCGACAGCGTGAACAGGTCGCCGGCGCGCAGCATGTCGCGTGCACCGGCGTAAGGCCGGCTGTAGACCAGGGTCACCAGCACCGCAATGGTGGCGAAGCCCTTGAGCAGCGACGCCATGGTGTCGACCACGATCATGTTGCTGAAGGCGTAGACGGTCTCGCCATTGCCGGCCTGCACGAAATGCAGGGCCGCCACCACCGCGAGCGTCAGCAGCGTCAGGCGGTAGGTCGCGCCGCGCAGCGGGGTCTTGACCGCCAGATCGAACAGGGCGATCAGGCTGGTCATGCCCAGGAGCAGCAGCTCCGGCGCAACCGCCGCCCAGTTGTTACTGTCTATCATTATTGTGCTCTTTCGATACGTTGAGAGGGGTGGGCCTCAGGGCAGCTTGGAGACGGCCACTTGCTTGAGCAGCTCGGCCACCGAAGCGTCCATCACATCGGTGAAGGGCTTGGGATGAACACCCATGTACAGCACCATCACAGCCAGCAGGGCCATGACCAGGAATTCGCGGCTGTTGATGTCGTGCAGCGCCTTGACATCGTCATTGGCGACCGGGCCCAGGTAGACCCGCTTGAACATCCAGAGCGAATAGCCGGCGCCGAAGATCAGCGCGCTGGCGGCGATCAGGCCGACCCAGAAGTTGACCTTGACGGCGCCCAGGATCACCATCCACTCGCCGACGAAGCCGGCCGTTCCCGGCAGACCGCAGTTGGCCATCGTGAACAGCAGCGCGAAGGCGGCGAACTTGGGCATGGTGTTGATCACGCCGCCGTAGGAAGCGATCTCGCGCGAGTGGACGCGGTCATACAGCACGCCGATGCCGAGGAACATCGCCGCCGAGACGAAACCGTGCGCGATCATCTGCACGATGGCGCCCGATACCGCCAGGTCGTTGAACAGGAAGAAGCCCAGCGAGACGAAGCCCATGTGCGCGACCGACGAATAGGCCACCAGCTTCTTCATGTCCTGCTGCACCATCGCGACCAGGCCGACATAGACCACGGCGACCAGCGACAGGCCGACCATCAGGCCCGACCACTGGTGCGCGGCATCAGGCGTGATCGGCAGCGAGAAGCGCAGGAAACCGTAGGCGCCGAGCTTCAGCATGATCGCGGCCAGCACGGCGGAGCCGCCGGTAGGCGCCTCGACGTGGACGTCGGGCAGCCAGGTGTGGACCGGCCACATCGGGATCTTGACCGCGAAGGCGGCAAAGAAGGCGAAGAACAGCAGGGTCTGCGGCTGGGCGGCCAGCGGCAGCTTGTACCAGGTCGCGAGGTCGAAACTGCCACCCGAGACGTTGTAGAGGTAGATCAGCGCGACCAGCATCAGCAGCGAGCCGAGCAGGGTGTAGAGGAAGAACTTGAACGCGGCGTAGATCTTGTTCGGACCGCCCCAGATGCCGATGATCAGGTACATCGGGATCAGCGTGGCTTCGAAGAAGACGTAGAACAGCATCGCATCCTGCGCGCTGAAGACACCGATCATCAGGCCCGACAGGATCAGGAAGGCGCCCATGTACTGGTTCACGCGCTCCTGGATCACTTCCCAGCTGGCCAGCACCACGATCACGTTGATGAAGGCGGTCAGCAGCACCAGCCACAGCGAGATGCCGTCGATGGCCAGATGGTAGTGGATGTTGAAGGCAGGCACCCAGAGCACCCGCTCGACGAACTGCATCGCGGCGGAACCGGTTTCGAAGCCGGTGTAGAGCGGTATCGTCACGGCCAGGCCGGCGACGGAACCGAGCAGCGCGAGCCAGCGCACGGCGCCCGCATCACGCTTGTCGCCACCCATGGCGAGTAGAAGGACACCAAACAGGACTGGCGTCCAGATCGCAAGGCTCAGCAAACCCATCTTGTTCTTCTCCTTATTTGGCGAGCTGCACGAAATAGATCATGAAGGCCAGCACGCCTGCGATCATCCAGAACGCGTAGGTATACAGGTAACCGGTCTGGAAGCGGCGCACGAGGCCCGCGACCGCGCCGACGATCTTCCAGCTCAGGTTGACGACGGCGCCTTCGATGATGCCGCGGTCGCCGCCCTTCCAGAGACCCAGACCCAGGCCGCGAGCCGCCTTGGCCAGGATGTTCTCGTTGATCCAGTCCATGAAGTACTTGTTCTCCAGCACCACGATCAGCGGACGCAGCACGCGGGCGAAGAAGGCAGGCACGGCCGGATTGATCAGGTACATGTACCAGGCCGAGACGGCACCGGCCAGGGCGAGCCAGAACGGCGCCGTGGTCAGGCCATGCTGGGCCATTGCCAGCGGGCCGTGGAATTCCTCGGCCAGCATTTCCAGCGCGGGATGGGCATGCAGGTCGATCGTGATGGCGTCCTTCAGGAAGTCGCCATAGAGCATCGGCTCGATCGTGAAGTAGCCGATCAGCACCGAGGGGATCGCCAGCAGCACCAGCGGCAGGGTCACGACCCAGGGCGACTCGTGCGGCTTGCCGTGCTCGTCGCGGTGGTGATGCGGATCGGGTTCCTCCTCATCGTCGTGATGACCATGGTGCGCGTCCGGGTTCTGCTCGTAGCGCTCCTGGCCATGGAAGACCAGGAAGTAGAGGCGGAACGAGTAGAACGAGGTCACGAACACGCCGGCCAGCACCGCGAAGTGGGCGAAACCGGCCGCCGGCAGGTGGCTGAAATGCACCGCCTCGATGATGCTGTCCTTCGAGTAGAAGCCCGAGAACAGCGGCGTGCCGATCAGTGCCAGCGTGCCGAGCACGAAGGTGATCCAGGTGATCGGCATGTACTTGCGCACATTGCCCATCCAGCGGATGTCCTGGTTGTGGTGCAGACCCATGATGACCGAGCCGGCGCCGAGGAACAGCAGCGCCTTGAAGAAGGCGTGCGTCATCAGGTGGAACACGGCGACCGAGTAGGCCGAGGCGCCCAGCGCGACCGTCATGTAACCCAGCTGCGACAGGGTCGAGTAGGCGATCACGCGCTTGATGTCGTTCTGGATGATGCCGAGGAAACCCATGAACAGCGCCGTGATCGAACCGATCACGAGGATGAAGTTCAGCGCGGTGTCCGACAGCTCATAGATCGGCGACATGCGCGCGACCATGAAGATGCCGGCCGTCACCATGGTGGCGGCGTGGATCAGTGCGGAGATCGGGGTCGGGCCCTCCATCGAGTCCGGCAGCCAGACATGGAGCGGGAACTGGGCCGACTTGCCCATCGCGCCGATGAACAGGCAGATGCCGATCACGGTCACCAGCATCGCGTCCTGTCCCAGGATGTACCAGGGGAACTCGATCGCAGCCAGCTCGGGCGCCTTGGCGAAGATCTCGCTGTAGTTCAGCGAGCCGGTGTAGGCCGCCAGCAGACCGATGCCGAGGATGAAGCCGAAGTCGCCGACACGGTTGACCAGGAAGGCCTTCATGTTGGCGAAGATCGCGGTCGGCTTGTTGAACCAGAAACCGATCAGCAGGTAGGACACCAGGCCCACGGCTTCCCAGCCGAAGAACAGCTGCAGCAGGTTGTTGCTCATGACGAGCATCAGCATGCTGAAGGTGAACAGCGAGATGTAGGAGAAGAAGCGGTTGTAGCCCTCGTCCTCGTGCATGTAGCCGATGGTGTAGAGGTGGACCATCAGCGAGACGAAGGTCACGACGCACATCATCATCGCGGTCAGACCGTCGATCATGAAGCCGATTTCCATCTTCATGCCGCCGATGACCATCCATTCGTAGATCGTGGCGTTGAAGCGGGCGCCGCCGATCACGTCGTTGAAGGTCATGACCGAGATCACGAACGCGATCAACACGCCGAGGATGGTCAGGCTGTGGGCGGCACGACGGCCCAACAGGTTACCGCCGAACCGGGTGCCGAGGACGCCGGCCAGCGCGGAGCCGACCAGCGGGGCCAGTGGCACCGCCAGCAAGGTGCTTGCAGAGAGGCTTGTACTCATTTTTAGACTTGGCGTTGAACCCTCGAGCCCTTAGCCCTTGAGCGAGTTGAGCTCATCCACGTTGATGGACGACTTGTTGCGGAACAGCAGCACCAGGATGGCGAGGCCGATTGCCGACTCCGCGGCTGCAACGGTCAGGATGAAGAACACGAAGATCTGGCCGTTGAGGTCACCCAGGTAATGGGCGAAGGCCACGAAGTTCATGTTCACCGCCAGCAGCATCAGCTCGATCGCCATCAGCAGCACGATCAGGTTCTTGCGGTTCAGGTAGATGCCGACCACCGACAGCGCGAACAGGATCGCGCCCAGCGAGAGGAAATGTCCCAGGGTCAGACTCATGCTTGGCTCTCCGGCTGTTGTGCGGGGCGGGTCGCGGGCAGCGACACGACCTGGAGGCGGTCGGCGGCGCGCACCTTGACTTGGATCGAGGGATCGATCGCCTTGCTGTCCTTGCGCGCGCGCAGGGTCAGGGCAATCGCGGCGAACATGCCGACCAGCAGGATCACGGCGGCGATCTCGACCGCGCCGACATACTGCGAGTACATCAGCTTGCCGATCTCACGCGTGTTGTTGTGGTCGGCCAGGTGCATCGCGGTCTGTGCGACCTCGGGCGCCACGATCATGTCGGGGAAGCCGACCCACAGCACGCTGATCAGCTCGAAGCCAATGCCCGCGCCCATGATGGCCGCGAGCGGGAAGTTCTTCCAGAAACCTTCGCGCATCTGCTCGACGTTGATGTCGAGCATCATGACCACGAACAGGAACAGCACCATCACGGCGCCCAGGTAGACCAGCACCAGCGTGATGCCGAGGAACTCGGCCTTCAGCAGCAGCCAGATGGCGGCGGCCTGCGAGAAGGCCAGCATCAGGTAGAGCACCGCATGCACGGGGCTGCGCGCGGTGACGGTCCGGAAGGCTGCGAACAGCAGCACCGCCGAGAACAGGTAGAAAAATCCAGTCTGGAATTCCATGGTGATCCTTACCTCAGCGGTACTTGGCGTCCGCGGCCTTGGCGGCAGCGATCTCGGTTTCGAACTTGTCGCCGACAGCCAGCAGCATGTCCTTGGTGAAGTACAGGTCACCGCGCTTCTCGCCGTGGTACTCCAGGATCTGGGTCTCGACGATGGCATCGACCGGGCAGGCCTCTTCGCAGAAACCGCAGAAGATGCACTTGGTCAGGTCGATGTCGTAGCGGGTGGTGCGGCGCGAACCGTCATCCTGGCGCGGGCCGGCTTCGATGGTGATGGCCATCGCCGGGCAGATCGCCTCGCACAGCTTGCAGGCAATGCAGCGCTCCTCGCCGTTGTCGTAACGGCGCTGGGCGTGCAGGCCGCGAAAGCGCGGCGACAGCGGGGTCTTCTCTTCGGGGAACTGCACCGTGACCTTGCGGCGAAAGGTGTAGCGGCCGGTCAGGGCCATGCCCTTGAAGAGCTCCGCCAGCATGAAGCTCTTGAAAAAGTCCTTCAGCGAGAAGGGCGCAACGGCGGTGGTCGTCGTGTTAGCAGACATCTTGTTTGGCCCCAATTACTTCCAGATATTCCAGGAAGACTGCATCAGGAAGCCGACCAGCAGCAACCAGACCAGGGTCACGGGAATGAAGATCTTCCAGCCCAGACGCATGATCTGGTCGTAGCGGTAGCGCGGGAAGGTGGCGCGAATCCAGATGAAGGCCGACATGATCAGGAAGGACTTGAGGCCCAGCCAGATCCAGCCCGGAATGAAGTCGAGCGCGGCGATCGGCGACAGCCAGCCACCCAGGAACATCAGCACGGCCAGCATCGAGATCAGCCACATGCTGGCGTACTCAGCCAGGAAGAAGATCGCAAAGCCCATGCCCGAGTACTCGACCATGTGACCGGCAACGATCTCGGCTTCGCCCTCGACCACGTCGAACGGGTGACGGTTGGTTTCAGCCACGCCCGAGATCAGGTAGACGAAGAACACCGGCAGCAGCGGCAGCCAGTTCCAGGACAGGAAGCTCAGGCCGTTGTCGGCCGCGAAGCCGCGCGATTGCGAGGCGACGATCTCGGCCAGGTTCAGGCTGCCGGCGGTCATGACGACGATCAGGAAGCAGAAGCCGATCGCGATCTCGTAGCTCACCATCTGGGCCGAGGCGCGCAGCGCGCCGAGGAAGGCGTACTTGGAGTTCGACGCCCAGCCGGCGATGATGACGCCGTAGACCTCGATCGAGGTGATCGCGAGGATCACCAGCAGACCGGCGTTGACATTGGCCAGCACCGCTTCGGGACCGAACGGGATCACGACCCAGGCGGCCAGCGCGGGCATGATGGCCATGACCGGACCGAGGCGGAACAGGCCCTTGGCAGCAGCCGTCGGGTTGATCAGTTCCTTGGACAGCAGCTTGACCGCATCGGCGATCGGCTGCAGCAGACCCATCGGGCCGACGCGGTTGGGACCGAGGCGGACCTGCATGAAGCCCAGCAGCTTGCGCTCCCACAGCGTCATGTAGGCCACGGCGCCCATCAGCGGAGCCAGCACGGCGACGATCTTGAGCAGGATCCACAGGACCGGCCAGGCCATCGTGGCCCACCATTGAGCGGCGACCAGGTTCAGGCCGCCGTTGTACAGAGCATCGATCATGCGCTCACCTCCGAGGCAGCAAGGGCGTCAGCCGTCAGTTGCAGGGAACCGGCGCGACGCACCAGCGCATCCAGTTGGTAAATCGACGCCACGCAGGGCTTGCCGGCGGCGATGGCGGTGTCGATCGCGGCACTGGTCCGGTTGGACAGGCGGACGGACGCGACGAATTCGCCGTGAGCGATCTTGGGCAGCGCCTGGGCCAGGACATCCTGCGAGGACTCCTGGGCAAAGCCACCCAGACCGAGCAGGTTGCCGAGCACGCGCAGCACCTTCCAGGCCGGACGGGTCTCGCCGAGCGGCTTGACCACGGCATGGAAACTCTGCAGGCGGCCTTCGGCGTTGACGAAGCTGCCCGAGGTCTCGCTGAACGGCGCGATCGGCAGCAGCACGTCGCTGATGTCGAGGTTGGTCTTGAACGGGCTCAGCGTGACGACCATCTCGGCCTTGGCCAGGGCCTGGCCATCGACCGCCGTGTCGGCGCCAGGCTCGACGTTGAGCAGCAGCGCGGCCTTGACGCCACCGGCCAGCATCTGGCCGGCGTTGAGACCGCCCTGCCCCGGCAGCGCGCGCACCAGCTGCGCGCCGACGGTGTTGGCGGCCTCGGTCAGATAGCCGAAGCTCGCACCGGTTTCCTCGGCAATCCACTGCGCCAGGGCCAGCAGGCTGGCCGCCTGGGCATGGTGCGCGGCGGCATTGCCGAGCAGCACGGCCTTCCTGTCGCCACCGAGCAGCGAAGCCGCGATGGCGCGGGCCGCGTCATCGGCCTGGGCCGCGACCGGAGCCGCAATGCTCTTGAATTCAGCCACGGCGGCAGCAATGCCAGCCAGGGCCTGGGTCCAGCCGGTGGCATCGGCCACCAGGTTGTTGGCGACGGGCATGGCCCAGTCTTGTTCCGTTTCAACCAAGGCATTGACCTGGGCGCCCTTGCGAGCGGCCTGGCGGATGCGCTGGGCGAACAGCGGGTGATCCTTGCGCAGATTCGAGCCGACCACCAGCACGCGTTGCAGCTCGCTCAGGGCGGCGATCGGCAGGCCGAGCCAGCGCGCTTCGCCGTCCTGGGCGGCGTTGCCGAAATCGGCAGCACGCAGGCGGCTGTCGATGTTCTGGCTGCCCAGACCGCGCACCAGGGCGCCGGCCAGGGCCAGTTCCTCGACCGTGCTGTGCGGGCTGGCCAGCAGGCCGATGGCCTGGGCGCCTTGCTCGGCCTTGATGGTCTTCAAGCCATTGGCGACATACTCGAGCGCGGTCTGCCAGTCGACCGACTTCCATTGGCCGCCCTGCTTGATCATCGGCTGGGTCAGGCGCTCGGCGCCGTTGAGCGCCTCGTAGGAGAAGCGGTCGCGGTCGGTGATCCAGCATTCGTTGACATCCTCGTTCTCGAACGGGACGACACGCATGACCTGGTTGTTCTTGACCTGGACGATCAGGTTGGCGCCGGCCGAGTCGTGCGGGCTGACGCTCTTGCGCCGGCCCAGCTCCCAGCTGCGGGCGTTGTAGCGGAACGGCTTGCTGGTCAGCGCGCCGACCGGGCAGATGTCGATCATGTTGCCCGACAGCTCGGAGTCGACGGACTGGCCGACGAAGGTCTCGATCTCGGCGTGCTCGCCGCGATGCGACATGCCGAGTTCCATCACGCCGGCGATTTCCTGGCCGAAGCGCACGCAGCGGGTGCACTGGATGCAGCGGCTCATCTCCTGCATCGAGACCAGAGGACCGACGTCCTTCGGGGCGACGACGCGCTTTTCTTCCTCGTAGCGCGATTCACTGCCGCCGTAGCCGACCGCGATGTCCTGCAGCTGGCATTCACCGCCCTGGTCGCAGATCGGGCAATCCAGCGGGTGGTTGATCAGCAGGAACTCCATGACCGACTTCTGGGCCTTGATGGCCTTGTCGGACTGGGTGCGCACGACCATGCCCATGGTGACGGGCGTGGCACAGGCCGGCATGGCCTTGGGCGCCTTTTCGACGTCGACCAGGCACATGCGGCAGCTGGCCGCGATGGAGAGTTTCTTGTGATAGCAGAAGTGCGGGATATAGGTACCCACCTTTTCGGCTGCATGCATGACCATGCTGCCGGGGGGTACTTGCACTTTCTTGCCGTCGAGTTCGATTTCAACCATGGTTCAAAGACCTCAGACGTATGCCGGGACCGCGCAGGTCTTGTGTTCGATATGGTGCTCGAACTCGTGCCGGAAATGTTTGATCATGCCGCGCACCGGCATTGCCGCTGCGTCGCCCAGGGCGCAGATGGTGCGCCCCATGATGTTTTCGGCCACGTTGTCGAGCAGCGCCAGATCGCTGGGCTTGCCTTCGCCGCGTTCGATGCGGTCGACCATGCGCCAGAGCCAGCCCGTGCCTTCGCGGCAAGGCGTGCACTGGCCGCAGGACTCGTGCATGTAGAAGTAGGACAGGCGCTGCAGCGACTTGACCATGCAGCGCGTGTCGTCGATCACGATCACTGCGCCCGAGCCCAGCATCGAGCCGGCCTTGGCGATGGAGTCGTAGTCCATCGTGCAGTTCATGATGATGTCGGCCGGCAGCACCGGCGACGAGGAGCCGCCCGGGATCACGGCCTTGAGCTTGCGGCCCTGGCGCACGCCACCGGCGAGCTCGAGCAGCTTGGCAAACGGGGTGCCGAGCGGGATCTCGTAGTTGCCCGGACGCTCGACGTCACCGCTGACCGAGAAGATCTTGGTGCCGCCGTTGTTGGGCTTGCCGCACTCGAGGTAGGCCTGGCCGCCGTTGCGGATGATCCAGGGCACCGCCGCGAAGGTCTCGGTGTTGTTGATCGTGGTCGGCTTGCCGTAGAGGCCGAAGCTGGCCGGGAACGGCGGCTTGAAGCGCGGCTGGCCCTTCTTGCCTTCGAGCGACTCGAGCAGCGCGGTTTCCTCGCCGCAGATGTAGGCGCCGAAGCCGTGGGCGGCATGCAGCTGGAAGCTGAAGCCGCTGCCCATGATCCGGTCGCCCAGATAGCCGGCGGCGCGTGCTTCCTCGAGGGCGGCCTCGAAGCGCTCGTAGACCTCGAAGATCTCGCCGTGGATGTAGTTGTAGCCGAGCGGGATGCCCATCGCGTAGGCGGCAATGATCATGCCCTCGATCACGATATGCGGGTTGTGCATCAGGATCTCGCGATCCTTGCAGGTGCCCGGCTCGCCTTCGTCCGAGTTGCAGACCAGGTGCTTGACGCCCGGGAACTGGCGCGGCATGAAGCTCCACTTGAGGCCGGTCGGGAAACCGGCGCCGCCACGGCCGCGCAGGCCCGATTCCTTGACGGTCGCGATGACCTGGTCCTGGCTCAGGCCTTCGCTGCCGTCCTGGCCCAGGATCTTGCGCAGCGCGCTGTAGCCGCCACGGGCCTCGTAGTCCTTGATCGACCAGTTCTTGCCGTCCAGGCCCGCGTAGATCTGCGGGTTGATGTGGCGGTCATGGAAGCAGGTCTCGACGCCGGAAGCGGCGAATTGTTGCAGCACTTGATTGGCGTTCATGCCTTGCCCTCCGCGGCGCGCAGATCGTCGATCAGCTGGTCGAGCCGGCTGTTGCTCATGAAGCTGCACATGTGGCGGTCGTTGACCAGCATCACCGGCGAGTCGGCGCAGGCGCCCAGGCACTCGGACTGCTGCAGCGTGAACAGGCCGTCGGCCGAGGTCTCGCCCATGTGGATGCCGAGCTTGTGCTCGAGATGGGCCAGCGCCTTCTGGCCATCGCGCAGCACGCAGGGCAGGTTGGTGCAGACGTTGAGCTTGTACTTGCCCACCGGACGCTGGTTGTACATGTTGTAGAAGGTCGTGACCTCATGCACGGCCATCGCCGGCATGCCGAGATACTCGGCGATGCCCTGCTCGGCCTCGGGGCTGAGCCAGCCCTGTTCCTGCTGGACGATGGACAGGATGGCCATCACGGCCGACTGCTTCTGTTCGGCCGGGTACTTGGCCACTTCGCGTGCGAAACGGGCCAGAGTCGCTTCGGAGAAGGACTGCGCCTGCACGCCTTGCTTGATGGAGCTCATCGGTCAATTTCTCCAAACACGATATCCATGGTGCCGATGATGGCGACCGCGTCGGCCAGCATGTGACCCCTGGCCATCTCGTCGAGACCGGCCAGGTGGGCAAAGCCCGGGGCGCGGATCTTGAGTCGATACGGCTTGTTGGCGCCGTCGCTGACCAGGTAGATGCCGAACTCGCCCTTCGGGTGCTCGACGGCGGCGTAGGCCTCGCCCTCGGGGACGTGGAAGCCTTCGGTGAAGAGCTTGAAATGGTGGATCAAGTCCTCCATGTTCGACTTCATGCCCTCGCGCGAGGGCGGCGCCACCTTGTGGTTGTCGGTGATGACCGGGCCCGGGTTGACGCGCAGCCAGTCCACGCACTGCTTGATGATGCGGTTGGACTGCTTGAGCTCCTCCATCCGGACCAGGTAGCGGTCGTAGGTGTCACCGGTCTTGCCGACCGGGATGTCGAACTCGACCTTGTCGTAGGCGTCGTAGGGCTGCTTCTTGCGCAGGTCCCAGGCAAAGCCTGAGCCGCGCAGCATCGGGCCGGTCAGACCCATGTTGAGCGCGCGCTCGGGCTCGACCACGCCGATGCCGACCGTACGCTGCTTCCAGATCCGGTTGTCGGTCAGCAGGGTGTGGTATTCGGCCAGGTAGGTCGGGAAGCGCTGGGTGAAGTCGTCGATGAAGTCGAGCAGCGAACCCTGACGGTTCGTGTTCATCTCGGCCATGGCACGCGCGTTGCGGATCTTGCTGTGCTTGTACTGCGGCATGGTGTCCGGCAGGTCGCGGTAGACGCCGCCCGGACGGAAATAGGCCGCGTGCATGCGGGCGCCCGAAACCGCCTCGTACATGTCGAACAGATCCTCGCGCTCGCGGAAGGCGTAGATCAGGATGGTCGAGCTGCCGATGTCGTTGCCGTGCGAGCCCAGCCACATCAGGTGGTTGAGCATGCGGGTGATCTCGCTGAACATCACGCGGATGTACTGGGCGCGGATCGGCACCTCGATGCCGAGCAGCTTCTCGATCGCCAGGCAGTAGGCGTGCTCGTTGCACATCATCGAGACGTAATCCAGCCGGTCCATGTAGGGCAGCGACTGGATGAAGGTCTTGGTCTCGGCCAGCTTCTCGGTGGCGCGGTGCAGCAGGCCGATGTGCGGATCGGCGCGTTGCACCACTTCGCCGTCGAGCTCGAGCACGAGGCGCAGCACGCCGTGCGCGGCCGGGTGCTGCGGACCGAAGTTGAGGGTGTAGTTCTTGATTTCAGCCATGATTTCGCCTAAGGGGCATCAGCCCTTCAGTGCAGGCCCCCGTAGTTGTCTTCGCGGATGATGCGCGGCGTGACTTCACGCGCCTCGATGGAAACCGGCTCGTAGACCACGCGACGGCGCTCGGCGTCGTAGCGCATTTCGACATGGCCGGTGACCGGGAAGTCCTTGCGGAAGGGGTGGCCAATGAAGCCGTAGTCGGTCAGGATGCGGCGCAGGTCCTCGTGCCCTTCGAACACGATGCCGTAGAGGTCGAAGGCCTCGCGCTCGTACCAGTTGGCGACCGACCAGAGCGGACACAGCGTGGCCACGGCCGGGAAATCGTCGTCGGCACAGAACACCCGCACGCGCAGGCGCTGGTTGAGCTCGACCGACAGCAGATGCACGACCACCGCGAAGCGCTGGCCTTCCCAGGCGCCGTCACGGTAGGCAGAATAGTCGAGGCCGCAGATGTCGAGCAGCTGGTCGAAGCGGCAGCCCGGCGCATCGCGCAGCAGCTGCATGGCTTCGAAGTAGTCGGCGGGCGCGACCTGCACGGTGACTTCACCGTGCTCGAGCTTGACTTGTTTGATCTTGTCGCCGAGCACCTCGGCGACGGTTTGCTGCAGCGCCTCAGGGGCGATCGCCACAGCTTGTGCGGTTGCGTTCGTCATCGGGGATGGTCTCCGGCGCTCAAGCGCGCGCAATGGTGTTGGTGCGGCGGATCTTGTTCTGCAGCTGGATGATGCCGTAGATCAGCGCTTCGGCTGTCGGCGGGCAGCCGGGCACGTAGACGTCGACCGGCACGATGCGGTCGCAGCCACGCACCACCGAATAGCTGTAGTGGTAGTAGCCGCCGCCGTTGGCGCAGGAGCCCATCGACAGGACCCAGCGCGGCTCGGCCATCTGATCGTAGACCTTGCGCAGCGCGGGCGCCATCTTGTTGCACAGCGTGCCGGCCACGATCATGAGGTCGGACTGACGCGGACTGGCACGGAAGACTTCAGCGCCAAAACGGGCGATGTCATAACGGGCCGTGGCCGCGTGCATCATCTCGACGGCGCAGCAGGCCAGACCAAAGGTCATGGGCCAGAGCGAACCGGTTTTGGCCCAGTTCACCACCGAGTCGTAACTGGTGGTGATGAAACCTTCCTTGAAGACGCCTTCGATCATTTGTACTCCTGAGCGCTAGCGCGCTTCATTCCCAGTCCAGCGCACCGATCTTCCAGGCGTAGACAAAGCCCACGAGCAGGTCGATCAGGAACATCACGCCGGCCCAGAAACCGGTCGAACCGATGTCGGTCAAGGCGACCGCCCACGGGATCAGGAACGCGATTTCCAGGTCGAACAGTATGAAGAGGATGGCCACCAGGTAGTAGCGCACATCGAACTTCATGCGGGCGTCTTCGAAAGCTTCGAAGCCGCATTCGTAAGGGGAGTTTTTCGCCGCATCAGGGCGATTGGGGCCTAGTATGTAGCCCAGGACTTGCGGCAGCACACCTACCGCAAGACCGACCAAAACAAACAAGAGTACCGGGAGGTATTGTGCTATGTCCATTTGCTTGTTCCGCGGACGCATTGCGCATCCATTGAATTTTTGGTGCCGACGGCGAGACTCGAACTCGCACAGCTTTCGCCACTACCCCCTCAAGATAGCGTGTCTACCAATTTCACCACGTCGGCTATTGTCTTGATACAACTTACTGCAAATACCGGGGTACTGCGCTGCATCAATTCATGTATTCTAGCCGGAAAAAATCGATTTTCTGGCCAGCCCGCAGCTTTTTATGACTGCGGGCAATTTCGGCTTTACTGGCCAGGAATCTGGCCGGCGGCCGGCTTGGCTGGCACTGCCGGTGCGGCGGCAGCGGGCGCCGCGCCCTCGAGCACACTGCCGCTGCTGGCCGGCTTGGAGTGGCCAAAATAGGCCAGCGCCAGCGTGCAGACAAAGAAGACAGTGGCCAGCGCGCCGGTGCTGCGCGACAGGAAGTTGGCGCCGCCGGTGGCGCCAAACAGGCTGGCCGAGCCGCCGCCGCCAAAGGCGGCACCAGCGTCGGCACCCTTGCCGTGCTGCATCAGGATCAGGCCGATCATGGCCAGCGCAGACACAATTTGAAGGATCAGAAGCAGGTTGAAGAGAATGGTCATGATCTGGGACTTCAGATGACAGCCGCCGCAGGCGGACAGCTGGCAATGATGGAGAGGAATTCGTCGGCCTTGAGCGAGGCGCCGCCAATCAGGCCGCCGTCGATGTCGGGCTGGCTCAGCAGTTCAGCGGCATTGCCCGCGTTCATGCTGCCGCCGTAGAGGATGCGGTTGCGGCTGGAATGTGCCGAGGCCGCCTTGAGCTGGGAACGCAGCACCGCATGCACCGTCTGCGCCTGTTCGGGCGTGGCGGTGCGGCCAGTGCCGATGGCCCAGACCGGCTCGTAGGCCACGACGATCTCACTGGCGCAATGACCGACTGCATGGATCACGGCCGACAGCTGGCGCTTGACCACGAACTCGGTGCGACCGGCCTCGCGGTCGGCCAGCGTCTCGCCGACGCAGACGATCGGCGTGATGCCGGCGGCCAGCGCGCGCTGCGCCTTCTGCGCCACCAGGTCATCGTTCTCGCCATGGTATTGGCGGCGTTCCGAATGACCGAGGATCACATAGCGGCAGCCGAAGTCGCGCAGCATCGCGGCGGCGACCTCGCCGGTGTAGGCGCCCGACTCGTGCGCCGAGCAGTCCTGCGCACCCCAGCCGAGCGCCGTACCCTGCAGCAGGGCTTGCAGCTGCGCCAGGTAGGGCGCACTGGCACAGAGGGCGACATCGGCGGCAACGCCGTCGTCGTTCAGCCCGGCCAGCAGGGTCTGCAGCAGTCCGGCGTTGACCGCCAGGCTGCCGTTCATCTTCCAGTTACCGACAATCAGTTTCTTCGTCATGCGTGACAAGGACAGGAGGGTTGCGGATTCAGGCGGGCGCCCAGTCGAGCAGGAGCTTGCCGATATGCTGGTTGGACTCCATCAGCACGTGCGCCTGCGCGGCCTGCGCCGCCGGGAACACCTGATGGATCACGGGCCTGATCTGGCCGGACTCGATCAGCGGCCAGACCAGATGGCGCAGCGAGCGCGCGATCGCGGCCTTGAAGGCCAGCGGACGCGGACGCAGCGTGGAGCCGGTGACCGTCAGGCGCCGGCGCAGCACCTTGCCGGCATTGATCTCGGCCTTGGCACCGCCCTGCACCGCGATGATGACCAGGCGGCCATCCTCGGCCAGACAGTCGATCTCGCGCGCCACATAGGGACCGGCCACCATGTCGAGGATGACATCGACACCGCGTCCGTCCGTGAGACGGGCGACCTCGGCGACGAAGTCCTGCGACTTGTAGTCGATCGCATGATCGGCGCCGAGCGCGAGGCAGGCTTGCGCCTTCTCGGCGCTGCCGACGGTCACGATGACCCGGGCGCCGCGCGCCTTGGCCAGCTGGATCGCGGTGACGCCGATGCCGCTCGATCCGCCCTGCACCAGCAGGGTCTCGCCGGGCTGCAGCTGGCCGCGCTCGAAGACATTGCTCCAGACCGTGAAGAAGGTCTCGGGCAGACCCGCGGCCTCCAGCTCGGTCCAGCCCTTGGGCACCGGC
>ERZ1034361.397-NODE-397-length-29510-cov-4.459552_pt1 | contig 29510 bp, 26 predicted proteins | sample MGYA00520617_ERZ1034361 | MGnify/ENA primary metagenome ERZ1034361 (study PRJEB33736, sample SAMEA104284507) | Azolla filiculoides | biome: Urban; feature: Water surface; material: Ditch water | place: Netherlands | collected 2015-10-28 | depth 0-0.1 m ...
AGCATCGATTCTTTCGGATTCCGCATCATCATAATCATCATAATCTTCGTTTTCGAACTCGTCTTTTTCGTATTCCTCTTCTTCTTTTCCGGCTTCAAGAGCTGGATTTTCGTTCATTTCTTCTAATAAACGTTGTTCGAAAGCTTGCGTAGGCAATTGAATTAACTTCATCAACTGGATTTGTTGAGGAGATAATTTTTGGGATAATTTTAGATTTAGGAATTGCTTTAGCATTTTTATTGTTTAACCGTTTATTCGTTTAATCGATTAACCGATTAAACATTTTTTTTTAGAATTCTGCATTCATAGGCGTTCTTGGGAAAGGAATTACGTCACGAATATTAGTCATACCCGTTACAAACAATACCAATCTTTCGAATCCAAGACCGAAACCAGAGTGAACCGCCGAACCAAATCTTCGGGTATCAAGATACCACCATAATTCTTCTTCGTGAATTCCTAAGGCTTTCATTTTTTCGACCAAAACATCGTAGCGTTCTTCTCTTTGTGAACCACCTACGATTTCTCCAATTCCTGGGAAAAGGATATCCATGGCGCGAACTGTCTTTCCGTCTTCGTTCAAACGCATGTAAAAAGCTTTAATGTTTGCTGGGTAATCAAACAAAATTACAGGACATTTAAAGTGTTTTTCAACCAAATAACGTTCGTGCTCAGATTGCAAATCAGCACCCCATTCGTCGATGATATAACTGAATTTTTTCTTTTTATTTGGTGTACAGTTTCTCAAAATTTCAATCGCTTCGGTGTACGAAACACGTTTAAAATTATTCTCCAAAACAAAATTTAATTTTTCTAACAAAGCCATTTCGCTTCTGTCTGCTTGTGGTTTTGATTTTTCTTCTTCTAGTAAACGTCCTTCTAAGAACTTCAAATCCTCAGGACATTTTTCCAATACATATTTGATTACGTATTGAATGAAATCTTCTGCCAAATCCATGTTGTCATTCAAATCATTGAAAGCCACTTCGGGTTCAATCATCCAAAATTCAGCCAAGTGACGAGAAGTATTCGAGTTTTCAGCTCTAAAAGTAGGTCCAAAAGTATAAATCTGACCCAAAGCCATCGCAAAAGTTTCTCCTTCTAATTGTCCAGAAACCGTTAAGTTGGTTTCTTTTCCAAAAAAATCTTTTTTATAATCTACTTTTCCTTCTTCGGTTCTTGGGGTGTTGTCAAATGGTAAAGCGGTAACTTTAAACATTTCACCGGCACCTTCGGCATCAGATCCGGTGATGATTGGCGTGTTTACATACACAAATCCTTTTTCCTGAAAATACTGATGTACGGCAAATGATAATACTGAACGAATTCGCATAATTGCTCCAAAAGCATTCGTACGAACTCTTAAATGTGCATTCTCACGCAAGAATTCAAGCGAGTGTTTCTTCGGTTGCATAGGGAATTTCTCCGCATCAGAGTCTCCCAGAATTTCTAATTTAGAAACCTGAATTTCATATTTCTGACCAGCCCCTTTACTCTCCACCAAAGTTCCCGTTACAGAAACCGCAGCTCCAGTCGTAACTCTTTTCAAAGTTTCTTCGGGAGTGTTCTCAAAATCGACAACACACTGTATATTATTGATGGTCGAACCATCATTCAAAGCAATAAATTGATTGTTTCTAAAAGTTCTCACCCATCCTTTTGCATTTACCTCATGAAGCATCGTGCTGCTGTTTAGTAAGTCTTTAACTTTTGTATGTTTCATTTTAGATATAATTGATATTGAGAAATAGTATTTTTATCGAACTACAAATATAATCGATTTGTTTGGAAATGCATTGTGGCAAATGGTCTAATCAGGAGCTATTTCCTGCTTTTCGGTTTTATCTTTTTTGAGGCGATGAAAAATCGCCTCAAAAAAGGATATCACCTGCAATCAGGGCTAAAAAAATTAGAATATAAAGACTAATTTATTCTTTTTCGAGAGCATCAATTTCTTCGTCGCTGTGTTCTATGATGTCAATTTTTGGTTCAATAAATTCCTGTTCGTTGGCCAATGTTTTGTTTAAAGTCAAAACCAAAGCTGGCAGTAACATTAAATTCGACAACATTCCGAACAATAAAGTCAACGAAATCAATCCGCCAAGTGCAATGGTTCCTCCAAAACTAGACAACATAAACACCGAAAATCCAAAGAATAAAACGATCGAAGTATAAAACATACTCAATCCTGCATCGCTAAAAGTGGCGTAAACGGATTTGCGGATTTTCCAATTATTTTTCTTTAATTCCTCTCGATATTGCGCTAGGAATCGTACAGTATCATCGACCGAAAGTCCAAATGCAATTCCGAAAACCAATATCGTTGATGGTTTCAACGGAATGTCTAAAAAGCCCATAATTCCTGCAGTTAACAATAACGGCAATAAATTTGGAATGATAGAAACCAAAACCATTTTGACCGAGCGGAACATAAATGCCACTAAAAGAGCGGTCAGGAAAAAAGCAAAAATTAAGGAAGAAAGTAAATTATCCAATAAATATCCGGTTCCTTTCTGGAACACTAATGCTTTTCCGGTAATCGTTACATGATAACGGTCCGGCGGAAAAAGTTTGTCAGCTTTTTTACGGATTTCAGCTTCAATTTTCGGCATGTTGTCACCGCTTTCATCACGCATAAAAGTAGTGATTCGGGCATATTGGCCTGTAGCATCCACATAGCTTTTCATCAGGTTATCTTTTGAATTTTTTGTGGCATTTTTGGCATACGACAAAATAAAAGATTGCTCTTGTGATGTTGGCAATTCATAATAATCCGGGTTTCCGTTGTAATACGCTTGCTTGGAATATTTAACTAAATTGACAATCGAAATAGGTTTTGATAATTCCGGAATTTCGTCAATAGTAGTTTCTAATTCTTCCATTCGCTTGAGCGTAGACAATTTCATAACGCCTTTTTTACGTTTGGTATCAATCATGATTTCCAAAGGCATGACGCCGTCAAATTCTTTTTCGAAGAAAACAATATCTTGGAAAAACGCTTCTTTTTTCGGCATGTCTTCAATCAAACTGCCCGAAATACGCATTTCGTAAATCCCGATAATACTGATAACCAGTAACGAAACAGCCACCACGTAGATAGAAAAACGGTTGTATTTTACGTTACGCAGAATCCAATCCATGAATGTTTTTACATAACCACGGTCTAAATGCTCAATATGTCTGTCTTTTGGTGGCGGAATATAACTGTGGAAAATAGGAATTACAATGATGCACAAAAAGAATAGCGCCATGATATTGATGGCCGTCACCACTCCAAATTCTAATAACAATTGATTATTTGATGCAACAAATGTAGCAAAACCAATAGCTGTGGTGAGGTTGGTCATTAAGGTTGCCATTCCTACTTTGGTGGTAACGCGTTGTAAAGCTTTGGCTTTATTGCGGTGTACTTTGTATTCCTGATGGTATTTATTGGTCAGGAAAATACAATTGGGAATCCCGATTACAATAATCAAAGAAGGAACTAAAGCCGTCAAAACCGTGATTTCGTAATTTAATAATCCTAAAAAGCCAAACGACCACATTACACCAATAATCACAATTATCATGGAGATTAGAGTCGCTCTAAAACTTCTGAAAAAGAAGAAAAACAGCAATGAAGTCACTAATAATGACGCTCCGATAAAGATGCTTATTTCGTCAACAATAGTTTTGGCGTTGAGCGTTCGGATGTATGGCATCCCTGAAACACGCAGGTCAATGTTAGTTTCTTTTTCGAATTTTTCGACGGCAGGAACTAATTTTTCGAGGATGAATTCTTTTCGCGCTTTGGTATTTACAATCTTTTTATCCATGTAAATGGCAGAGCGAATACTTCCGGAGCGTTTATTAAATAAAAGTCCTTCGTAGAACGGCAAATCATTAAAAAGTTCCTTTTTTATCTTCTCGAGATAAACTTTGTCAACGGTTTTACTTTGGTCAACAAAAGGAACTAATTCAAATTTTTGAAGGGAATCATTTTTTTGTAATTTTTTCAAATCGTTCAGCGAAATCACCAAATCGATGGCTTTTTCTTGCTTGAGACTATTCATTAAAGTACTCCAGGCAGCATATGCTTTTGGCGTAAAAAAGGTTTTGTCTTTTACACCAATGATGATTAAGTTTCCTTCTTCGCCAAATTTATTCAGGAAAGCATTGTATTCTACATTAGCAATATTGTCGTCCGGCAACATATTGGCTTCTGTAAAGGTGAAATGGATATTTTTCCATTGCAATGCCAGGAGAGCAGTTATCGCAACAATTATCGATAACATTAAAATTCTATTTCTAAGTACGACTCGGGCAATTAATTCCCAAAATCCTAAACTAAACCACTTGATCATATTGATTTTTTAACACGGCAAAGGTATATAAAGCTTGATGATTTTCATGCGCTTTCAGGTTTAGATTTCTTTCTTTTAGGCTTAAAATTTCGTTAAGATTAAATTTTGGTTACTATTTATAATACTATTATTATTGCTATATTTGGTTTTCTCACCTTTGTGGTATTTGAAACACATAAAGACGACTCATTTATATATGAAGAATTATAAAAACAGTATATTTTACTTTTCTGTAACTGGTGGTTTCACCGCTTTAATTTATTGGATTTTAAAAAAAGGGAAATACCTGGAAACAGGAAAATATATTGCAAAACCTACCATAGAAAAAGGTTCTTGGAATGATTTTATTGCTTCGATGTTGCATAATTTTCAAGATCCGTTAGCCATTCTTTTGGCACAAATTATTACGATAATTCTCGTGGCTCGTTTTTTTGGTTGGGTTTTCAAAAAAATTGGACAGCCTTCTGTAATTGGCGAAATTATTGCCGGAATTGTTCTTGGTCCTTCTTTATTAGGTATGTATTTTCCGGAATTTTCAGCAGCTTTGTTTCCGGTTGAATCGCTAGGAAATTTGAAGTTTCTGAGTCAGATTGGGCTAATTCTTTTCATGTTTGTTATCGGAATGGAACTCGATTTGAAAGTCCTGAAAAATAAAGCCAATGAAGCGGTTGTTATTAGTCATGCCAGTATTATTATTCCTTTTGCATTAGGAATCGGATTGGCTTATTTTGTTTACAATCGATTTGCTCCCGAAGGCGTAAAATTCCTTTCCTTCAGTTTATTTATGGGAATTGCCATGAGCATTACTGCATTTCCGGTTTTGGCACGAATTGTTCAGGAACGCGGCATTCATAAAACGAAACTTGGAGCGATTGTTATCACATGTGCAGCTGCCGATGATATTACCGCTTGGTGTATTTTGGCTGTTGTAATTGCGATTGTAAAAGCAGGAACGTTCGTCAGTTCACTTTATATTATAGCATTGGCTTTTATTTATGTGTTAGCGATGTTGTTTGTTGTGAAACCGTTTTTGAAACGAATTGGGGATTTATATGGTTCGAAAGACACTATTGTAAAACCGGTAGTTGCTATATTTTTTCTGACACTTATACTTTCATCGTATGCAACCGAAGTCATCGGGATTCATGCTCTTTTTGGAGCTTTCATGACCGGAGCCATTATGCCGGATGTAGCAAAGTTCCGAACGATATTTATCTAAAAAGTAGAAGATGTTTCGCTCATACTTTTGTTACCATTGTTTTTTGTTTTTACAGGTTTGAAAACAGAAATTGGTCTTATCAATGATCCGTATTTGTGGAAAGTTACCGGGTTTATTATTTTGGTAGCGGTAATAGGAAAGTTTTTGGGAAGCGCTTTGGCAGCAAAATTTGTAGGGCAGAACTGGCGGGACAGTCTAACTATTGGTGCTTTGATGAACACCAGAGGTTTAATGGAATTGATTGTTTTGAATATTGGTTTAGAGCTTAAAGTTTTAACACCCGAAGTATTCACAATGATGGTTATTATGGCCTTGGTTACCACTTTTATGACAGGACCGGCTTTAGATTTAATTAATTATCTTTTTAAGAGTAAAGACAGTATTGTTCCCGAAATTGAGACTAAACCAAACGATTATAAAATATTGATTTCCTTTGGTAATAACGAAAAAGGAAAATCTTTGTTGCGATTGGCAAGCAGTTTGATAAAAAAACAAAAAGCCACTTCTACCATTACGGCTATGCATTTGTCTTTGAGTGACGAAATGCATCCTTTTAACATGGAAGACAAAGAAAAGAACAGTTTTACTCCCATTGTGGAAGAGTCAGAATTGCTGCATCAGGAAATCACAACTCTTTTTAAAGCCACCATCGATATAGAAACAGACATTGCTGATATTGCTAATCAAGGCGATTATGATTTATTGTTAGTGGGTTTAGGAAAATCTATTTTTGAAGGGACAATACTGGGTAAAGTAATTGGTTTTACCACAAGGATTATAAATCCGGATCGCTTAATCGATAAATTTACGGGAAAAGAAGGGTTGTTCGAAAATTCTCCTTTCGACGAAAGAACCAGACAGATTATTTCTAAAACCAAAATGCCTCTTGGGATTTTAATTGACAAAGAACTGCAAGAAGTGAATCAGGTTTTTGTGCCAATATTCAATTCCGATGATTCGTTTTTGATTGATTACGTGCAAAAACTAATTTATAATAATAATTCCAAAGTGATGGTTTTAGATGTAAATGAACACATCAATAGCAATTTTGTTATTAAAAGTGCACTCAATTCCTTAGAAGAAAAATACCCGCAAAACATCACTTTGATGAAAGAGCGAATTATTAAAAAAGAATTTTTATCCAATCAGGATTTAATGATAATCAGCCTCGAAAGTTGGAAGACTCTAGTAGAAACACGCAGTATCTGGTTGAGTAGAGTGCCTTCAGTACTGATTCTGAAACAATAAAGATGAACTGGATTTTACTAATCATAGGCGGCTTGTTTGAAGTGGGTTTTGCCACTTGTTTAGGCAAAGCCAAAGAAAATTCAGGTACAACAGCCGTTTTATGGATGATCGGATTTTTGATTTGTCTGACCATTAGTATGCTGTTATTGTATAAAGCCACACAAACATTGCCTATTGGAACCGCGTATGCAGTTTGGACAGGAATTGGAGCTGTGGGAACCGTTTTGGTTGGTATTTTTATTTTTAAAGAACCGGCCGATTTTTGGAGAATTTTCTTTATCACTACTTTAATAGCTTCTATCATTGGACTCAAATTCGTCTCGGAGCATTAAAATGGGGTGAACACAAAAGGAATTAAAGTCCTAAATTCAGTACAAAGCTTATTTTTATAGCAATATTATCTTGAAATTTTGGAAGTTGATTTGGGCCATATCGATAAAAACCACTTAATCCCAATCCTTTATAGATTTGATTGAGTTCTACTCCAGATTCAAAAAATCCTTTATTCAGCGTTTTGTAATTGATGCCTACATGTTGTTCCGGCTTGTCTAAATTTCCCCATGCCATTCTAGAAACCAATACAAATGACGGTTTTATCTTCTTGAAAATACTGATTCTGCTAAACCCATGTTTGAACTGGAAAAAAGCATATTTATTAGAGAAAAACTCATTGAAAAACATCGTTTCAAAACTGTTTTTTCCACCAAAAGTAACCCGTTGAATGATTGTTTCTTTGGTGATATTATTTGGGGAAGTATTGTATAAATGTGTAATAGGAATATCACCAATAGCATAACCAGCTTCAAAAAGTAAATTTGTTTTTTGACCGTTTAAATATTTTTTTTCATACTCCGTTTTAAAATCAATTTTGCTAAACTCAAAGTCATTTTGGGCTATTTTTGGTAGCGATTGCGTGTATTGAAAAGTAAATTTAGGGAACCGTTTTTCAACTTCAATTCGGCCAGTTGGCGTTTGCATATAATCGCTGAAAGGATTCCATCGCAGCGAAACCATTGCGGTTGTCATGGTGAAGTTTCGGTACAATTGCCCATTTAAATTGTAGACATAATCAAATTTTGGTTCAACTTGAGTACGTGAAAGTTCCCAGATACTTTCGGTTTTTGGAATTATTTTGGTCTCAATAAATGTTTTCCAACTCACATAATTATAAAATGTACTGATGTTTATGGGTCTTGGATCGTAGATTTTGAACGCTCTTTTGTCAATCGCAAATACAGTACTTGCAATTTCCCGAACATCATCGGTATACGAAACGCCAATCCAGGAATTAGAGAATTTCCCAACCCGTGTTCCTGCGCCAAAACTATATTTGAATATGCCGTCTTTAGTTCCATAAGCAGAGTAGCCTTCTAATTTGTATTTTTTAGAAAATTTCTCGTTCGTAATACCGCCTAAACCCAATCGGAAGCCTTCATAATTGTTGTAGCTAATTATTTTACGTAAGTCTAAATCGACAAAACCAACCGGTAAATAACCATTAATGACTTTTTTGCCAAAGGTTATCCGGCTTTCAATTCTTTTTTTAATTGAAATACTGTCTAAGGCTAAATACGTTTTTTGGCTTCGAATGTCTAAGCTGTCTTTTCTGTACGTGTTCCAGAAACTTTCCGGTTTATTGATGGCGTCGTCTTTGATTTCGATGTAAATCGCCGCTTTTTTTATTTGTATCGGAATGTTGTATTGAATGTCAAAATTATTGCTTTGCGAAAGCAAATAAATGTAATCGGAAGCTTCTTTTTTTCGGGCTTTGAAATCCTTTTCTACGTCACCGTCAAATTGAATGGTTCCACCAAGGATTTTTAAATCGTCATCATTTTTCCCTTTTACAATTTTAAATGTTTTGTTCGAAGGAAACCATAATTGCTCTTTGGGAAGGTATTGAAATTCGTGAATTCCGCTAATATCGAGAACGCCTTTTATGCGCATGATTGCTTTGGCAACCGCATAATTATTTTGGTCTATATACAACACGCCTTCTAATCCGGATGCTTTTCGTTTCTTTTTATTTTTAAAATAAATCATAAACGTTTTTCGACCATCAATAGTTACGGAATCCAGCAGTTTATAGTTGTAATCCTTTAAAGCATCTTTAGCGATTGGACTGTTGTATTTGGTTTCAAAAAGTTCATAACTGGCATCATAAACCGAAAAGGATTGTAAGTTAAACGCAATAATTTCATATAAAGGCTGCTTGAAACCTGCCATTTTTGTGCCTAAAATAGTTTCTTTTAGTTTCGCATTGTTGAATTGGTATTGCGATACTTTTTCTGTTTGAAACAAATGCTGTTTGCTTATTATTTCTTTGAATTTGTAATTGGAAGAATCAATTTTGGTTGTTGTTTTTTCGACAAAAACAGAATCAATTTTTCCGCTTATCGAGTCGGGATTGGCCGTTACAATTAGTTTATTATAGGATTTGAATTCGAAGGTTTTTAGCTTTTTTTGAGGATTATTGTTGTCTTTTTGTGCGATTGTCTTTCTAATAATTGCTAAAGCCGGATTTTCATTTGAAATTATAATTTCGTTGAGATCATTTGCTTTTTGCGAAAGCGCTACCACATAATAACTTTTGCCTTTTTCAATTGAAATCCTAATTTTGGTAAAGCCAATGTAAGAAACCTCAAAAGCGGTTATTGTCATTTTAGACAAAATAATAAATTTTCCGTCTACGTCTGAGATGGTGTTGGTTCCGTCGTTTCCTGCGATTGTTGCAAAAGGTAAAGGTTTATTGGTCGAAATATCCTTTACAATTCCGTTTACCTGAAACTGCGCTTGAAGCGAAAGCGTAAAAAAGAACAGCAATAAACAAAGGTGCTTCATAAACAAAGGTGTTTGTACTAAACGAAATAGAGTTCGTTTTGGTATGACAAAAATAAGAATAAAAAAATCCGTTCACCTTAGCGAACGGATTTTAATGTTAAGGTATTAAAAATTATACCTTCATGATTTCAGCTTCTTTTTGTACTAGAAGTTCATCTATTTTCTTGATAAAACTGTTGGTTAAGTTTTGAACTTCTTCTTCGGCACTTTTACAAATGTCTTCTGATGTTCCTTCTTTTTCCAGTTTTTTGATATCAGTGTTTGCATCTTTACGGGCATTTCTGATTCCTACTTTTGCATCTTCCGACTCTGATTTTGCTTGTTTAGCAAGTTCACGTCTTCTGTCTTCTGTCAAAGGAGGAACGCTAATGATGATTACATCTCCGTTATTCATTGGATTGAAACCGATATTAGCTATCATAATTGCTTTTTCGATAGCATGCAGCATGTTTTTTTCAAAAGGCTGTAGTGTAATTGTTCGGGCATCCGGAACGCTAATTTTTGAAACTTGCGAAAGCGGAGTTGCTGATCCATAATAATCTACAAAAACACTTCCTAACATTGCCGGAGATGCTTTTCCTGCACGAATGTTTAAGAATGATTTCTCTAAATGGACAATAGAACCTGCCATCGATTCTTTGGTGCTATCTAATATAAATTCAATTTCTTCTGTCATTTTTTTAGGTTTTGGGTTTTGGTTTTTAGTCGTTTGGAGCAATCCAAATATTTAAAACCAAGAACCATTTAACTATATATTTACTACGGTTCCTATGTTTTCTCCTTCACAAATTTTCAATAGATTTCCAATTTTATTCATATCGAAAACCACAATCGGAAGCTTGTTTTCCTGACTTAAAGTAAATGCTGTGGTGTCCATTACATTTAATCCTTTTTTCAATACATCTTCAAAAGAAATAAAATCAAATTTCACGGCAGCAGTATTTTTCTCCGGATCAGAATCATATACACCATCAACGCGAGTTCCTTTCAAAATCACGTCGGCATTAATTTCTACACCACGTAAAACAGCTGCGGTATCTGTTGTGAAATACGGATTTCCTGTTCCTGCGCCAAAAATTACAATTCTTCCTTTTTCAAGGTGACGATCGGCTCTTCTTTTGATGTAAGGTTCTGCAATAGACTCCATTTTCAAAGCAGTTTGCAAACGTGTTTTCATTCCTTTATCTTCTAATGCGCCTTGTAATGCCATTCCGTTTATGACTGTGGCTAACATTCCCATATAATCGCCTTGCACTCTGTCCATTCCTGCACTTGCTCCGGCAACGCCTCTAAAAATATTTCCACCACCTATAACTATGGCAATTTCTACTCCTTTGGCATGAATTTGCTTGATTTCATCGGCATATTCGGCTAATCTTTTCGGGTCAATTCCGTATTGCAAGTCGCCCATTAAAGCTTCGCCACTTAATTTTAGAAGAATTCTTTTGTATTTCATGTGTGTGTAGAGTTGTTTGGTGCAAATATAGGGATATTCTGTTTTTTTTGAAATAGTGTTTAAAAATAATTTTCGCTTTATTTCTGCTTTAATTTTGAGCTTTAAAGCGATTCAAATAATTATGTTTTTTTTGCTTTTAAAGTAATAAATATCACTTTATTATTTCATTTAAAGGATTATTTTTGTGCAACAAAATATAAAAATATGAAAGCTGCAGTAGCCAAAGCATTGTTCAATAGTCATTCGTATTCTGAATACAGAAAATTGGTTTCCGAGTTGTTACTCGAAGGAAAATCAACCGGAAATGAGCAATCTGAAGATTTATTACATTATAGTGAATTGAATGAAACCCGATTACACCGATTGGATAAAACAATGAAAATAACCGAAGAGAATGTAGCTAAATTACATTCTTTAAAAAAGGAATACATTTGGTTGGTTCTTGCCGAAGGCTGGTGTGGTGATGCGGCACAGTTGCTGCCTGTTTTTAATAAAATGGCTTTAGAATCAAATAAAAATATAGACTTGAGAATTGTTTTACGCGATGAAAACGAGGAATTAATGAATCATTTTTTGACAAATAAAGCCAAAGCGATTCCAAAGCTGATCGTTATTAATAAAAAAACCGGAGGCGTTGTAGGCGATTGGGGTCCAAGACCAAAAGGTGCAGTCGAATTGATACAAAATTATAAAAAAGAGCACGGAGTTGTAGATGAAACCGCCAAAGCCGATTTACAGTTGTGGTATCTTCATGATAAAGGAGTAAGTACTCAAAATGAAATTTTGGATATAATGCTTAGTTTGGAACAATAGTTTCTTCAAATGCTATAACATCTATTCCGTCATTTACATCGTAATCGCCAATTTTTGTACGGCGCAAAACCGTTAAATGTGAACCGGAATTCATGGCTTTTCCAAAATCAAAAGCAAGGGAACGAATATAAGTTCCTTTGCTGCAAACGACTCTAAAGTCAATTTCAGGAAGTGCAATTCTCGTGATTTCAAATTCGTGAATGGTCGTTTTTCTGGTCGCAATTTCTATCGTTTCTCCAGCGCGTGCATGCTCGTATAAACGAACGCCATCTTTTTTTATAGCCGAGAAAATAGGTGGTTTTTGGTCTATTTCACCCAGAAATTGTTTTACCGTTTCATGAATTAAAGCTTCGTCGATGTGCGAAGTTGGAAAGGTTTGGTCAATTTCGGTTTCTAAATCGTATGAAGGCGTCGTGGCTCCAATGTAAAACGTTCCTGTATATTCTTTGGCTTGACCTTGAAGTTCGGTGATTCTTTTGGTAAATTTTCCGGTGCAAACTAATAGTAATCCGGTTGCTAGCGGATCTAATGTTCCGGCGTGACCAATCTTAAATTTTTTTGGAAGGTTCAGCTTGCTGATTAAAGCCCATTTTAATTTATTCACCGCCTGAAAGGAAGTCCAATGCAAAGGTTTATCAATTAAAATGATTTGTCCGTTTAAAAAATCTTCAGCAGTCTTCAATGGAAATTATTTTAGGTATGAAAAGTAAATCAATAAAAAGATTCCTACGATAATTCGGTACCAACCCCATGGTTTAAAACCGTATTTTTTGATGATTTCAATAAAGAATTTAATGGCTAAAACAGCAACGATAAAAGCGACAATGTTTCCGATAAGGAAAAACTGTATGTTCTCGTCAGATTTCAAAATGAGTTCGTAGCCTTTCATTTGTGAGGCTTCGTAGGTTTTTAAAAACACCGAATAACAGGTTACGGCCATCATGGTTGGAACTGCTAAAAAGAATGAAAATTCTGCAGCTGCATGACGCGTCAATCCTTGTTGCATTCCTCCAATTATAGAAGCTGCAGAACGACTAGTTCCCGGCATCATAGCCAAACATTGCCAAAAACCAATGATTACGGCTTTCTTTATAGTAATGTCTTCTTCTTGTATAACGGTTGGATTTTGAAAACGGCTGTCAATAAAAAGCAGAATGACTCCGCCTAAAATTAAAACAATTGCAATGGGAATTGGGTCGCCCAAAACGGCTTCAATCTTGTCATCAAATAATTTTCCTAAAACCAAAGCTGGAATTACGGCACACACTAATTTGATGTAAAAATTGAATTTAGAGAAATCGAAAAACTTCTTCCAATATAAAGCGACTACGGCTAAAATGGCTCCAAATTGAATTGAAACTTGAAAAAGCTTCACAAAATCATCTTCTTGAATCCCAAAATAAGAACTGGCAAATACCATATGACCTGTAGAAGAAACGGGCAAATATTCCGTTAATCCTTCGATAATGGCAATTATAAAAGCTTGTAATGTATTCATTTATGCCTTTTTTGGATTTTTAAGAATGGCGTAAACCGTAATTCCAAAACCAATAAGCACTGTAGTTGGCGCCAAGCGAATTCTTCTGAAATTAAAAATATCTTCGTTGAATACATTTGGATCTTCACTTCCGCCACCCGACATCAAAATAAACCCTAAAGCAATTACTCCGATTCCGATTAACAGAATGGTATAATTTATTTTTCCAAAAAGAAATTCTTGTTTTTGTTCGTTGTTTTTCATTTTATGATGTTAATTTAAAAAGCTGAATGCTGAGAATTCGAATAGACAAATAACCAAATCAACGAATAAACATTAGTATAAATCGTCTGTTCTTAAATTTAAGAAACGTTGTGTGGCGAAATAAGTACTCAACCAAGTGATTAATATTCCAATTCCGAAAACAGTTATTAAAACTAAAGCAATTAGAAATTTATCGTCGAGAATTCCAAGATTAGGAAAGCTGTTTTCTACATAAATCAAAACGCCAATTAAGGCAAGAATAGCAAGTCCGGAACCAATCATTCCCAGTTTGATGCTTCGCATTACGAATGGTTTTCTGATAAAAGCTTTCGTTGCGCCCACCATTTGCATGGTTTTGATGATAAATCGGTTGGAATGAATGGACAAACGCAAAGAACTGTTGATTAATAAAACAGCGATTACGGCCAAAAATCCGCTAACAATCAAAATCCACATACTCACTTTTTTGATGTTGTCATTTACCAAATTCACTAATTGTTTGTCATACACAATATCCGAAATCATAGCATTTTTGCGTAAGCGACTTTCTATTTTTGCAACGCTGTCTTTCTCAACATAATCGGCTTTGATGTGAATGTCATAGGAATTTTGCAAAGGATTTTCGCCCAAAAAGGTTACAAAATCTTCCCCAATAATATCGGTATGTTGCTTAGCAGCATCATCTTTGGATACAAATACAAATTTCTTTGCAAAAGGAGCTGTTTTCAATTCGGTTCCAAAGGCTTTTAGAATTGTATCATTCGCTTCGTTCTTGAAAAACACAGTCATGGCTATATTTTCTTTGAAATCGTCAGCCAATTTTTTAGAATTTATAATGAAAAGCCCCAACATTCCCAATAAAAATAACACCAAGAATACACTTAGTACTACCGAAAAATAAGAGGAAATTAATCTGCGTTTTTGAAATTTATCGAAGGAAGAACTCATAGTTTACTGTAATTATGGGGTAAAAATAATAAAGAATTTCTTTATTTAAAGTTAATAACGCCCAAAGTTTTAACTTTCGTACAATAAACGTAAATTTGGCACCTTGAAATAATCATTTTTGCAAATAAAATACAGCAACTTAGCAACTGAGTTGCTCTGAAACTTATAATACGACTTGAGTGTGCGACAGCATGGCTCCATTAAAAAAACAATAAAAAAAGAGGAATGAAGTACAATCCGAATGAAATTGAAGCCAAATGGCAGAAATATTGGGCAGAAAATCAAACTTTTGCCGCACAAAATAATTCAGAAAAACCAAAGCATTACGTGTTGGATATGTTTCCTTATCCATCTGGAGCGGGATTGCACGTAGGTCATCCGCTGGGATACATCGCCTCTGATGTATATTCCCGTTACAAAAGACATCAAGGTTTTAATGTGTTGCACCCAATGGGTTATGACAGTTTTGGTTTGCCGGCGGAACAATACGCGATTCAAACGGGCCAACGTCCTGAGGATACGACTTCGGTAAATATTGACGGAGGAACGGATAAAGAAGGAAATAAAATTGCGGGGTACCGAAAACAATTGGACAAAATTGGTTTTTCTTTCGATTGGAGCAGAGAAGTCCGCACTTCAAATCCGGATTATTACAAACATACACAATGGATTTTTATCCAATTATTTAATTCTTGGTACAATAAAAACAGCGATAAAGCCGAAGATATTTCGACTTTGGTTTCCATTTTTTCAACAGAAGGAAATGCAAATGTCAATGCGGTTTGCGATGAAAATATTGAAACTTTTTCAGCAAATGAATGGAACGCTTTCGCAAAAGAACAGCAGGAGAAAATTTTGCTGCAATACAGATTGACGTATTTAGCCGAGACTGAGGTGAACTGGTGTCCGGGATTAGGAACGGTTTTGGCAAATGACGAAATCGTAAATGGTGTTTCGGAACGTGGCGGTTTTACCGTTATTCGTAAAAAAATGACACAATGGAGCATGCGAATCTCAGCTTATGCAGAACGCTTGTTGCAAGGTTTAAACGATATTGATTGGAGCGAAAGCATCAAAGAAAGCCAAAGAAACTGGATTGGAAAATCAGTTGGAGCAATGGTTTCTTTTAAAGTCGAAAGTCAAAAGTCGAAAGTCAAAAGTGAGCAACAATATATCGATGTGTTTACTACACGACCTGATACCATCTTCGGAGTGACCTTCATGACATTGGCTCCAGAACACGAATTGGTAGCTCAAATCACCACTCCAGAACAAAAAACGGCTGTTGAAGCATACATAGAAAAAACAGCAAAACGTTCCGAAAGAGAGCGTATGGCGGATGTAAAAACCATTTCGGGAGTTTTCACGGGAGCTTTTGCCGAGCATCCTTTTACAAAAGAACCAATTCCGGTTTGGATTGGCGATTATGTTCTTGCCGGTTATGGAACAGGTGCTGTAATGGCGGTTCCTTGTGGCGATGAAAGAGATTATGCTTTTGCGAATTTCTTCAAAGGACAAAACGGAATGCAACCTATCAAGAATATTTTTGACAAAGATATTTCTGAAGGCGCTTTTGGAGCCAAAGAAGGATTTCAATTGGTGGATTCTGATTTCTTGAATGGATTAGGATACAAAGAAGGGACGAAGAAAGTCATTGCTGAATTAGAAAAAATTGGTCAGGGGAAAGGGAAAATCAATTACCGTTTGCGTGATGCCGTTTTCTCCCGCCAAAGATATTGGGGCGAACCCTTTCCGGTATATTATGTGAATGGCTTGCCACAAATGATTGATGCGAAACATTTGCCAATCGTATTGCCGGAAGTAGAGAAATATTTGCCAACCGAAGACGGATTGCCTCCATTAGGAAACGCCTTGGTTTGGGCTTGGGATAGTTTGCAGTGTTCAGTGGTCAGTACTCAGTTGATTGACAATAAAACAATATTTCCTCTTGAATTGAATACAATGCCGGGTTGGGCGGGAAGTTCGTGGTATTGGATGCGTTATATGGATGCGCACAATGACGAAGAATTTGCTAGCAAAGATGCTTTGAAATATTGGGAAAGCGTGGATTTATACATTGGCGGAAGCGAACACGCAACCGGACATTTATTGTATTCTCGTTTTTGGAACAAATTCCTAAAAGATAAATGTTTTGCACCAACCGAAGAACCGTTCAAAAAACTGATTATTCAAGTAATGTTTTTGGTGTTGAGTGCTTATGAATACCGACTTAGTTTTGAATTTTCAAATGATGCTTTTAAGTTCGCAAACAGAATTGTTGAAGATTCTGAATTAGAATCTATCAATAATTTAATTGAAAAATATAGTAACAATACTTTCGTTTCTTGGAATTTAATTGATGGAATAAAAAAAGATGTCAATTTACTTGGTGGCGAATTGGAGATGAATCAAGTTCCATTTATTGAAAATTATTTTATTAAAAATTCAAACTTACCAAAAGAGTTTTTTGATTTTTTCAGAATTAATATAACTCCAATTCATATTGGTGTGCATTTAGTTGATGCAAGTAATGTTTTGAATGAAGCTGAATTTAGAAAAGAGAGTACTTATAGCGATTATATTAATGCTAAATTCATCACAGAAGAAAACGGGAAATACATCGTTGGTCGTGAAATCGAAAAAATGTCGAAATCCAAATACAATGTTGTAACTCCAGATGATATTTGTAACGAATACGGAGCGGATACTTTGCGTTTGTATGAAATGTTTTTAGGGCCGTTGGAACAAGCGAAACCTTGGAATACGGCAGGAATTTCGGGAGTTTTTGGTTTTCTTAAAAAATTATGGCGTTTGTATTTTGACGAAAATGGGTTAATCGTAAAGAACGACGAACCAACAAAAGACAACTTAAAATCATTACACAAAACCATCAAAAAAGTAGCAGAAGATATTGAAGGTTTCTCTTTCAACACTTCGGTTTCACAGTTTATGATTTGCGTAAATGAATTGTCAACGCAAAATTGTCATTCCCGTGCGATTTTAGAACCATTGGCGATTTTGATTTCGCCTTATGCGCCACACATCGCCGAGGAATTGTGGAGTCAATTAGGAAATTCAGGATCCATTTCAACGGTTGCTTTTCCTGTTTTTGAAGAAAAGCATTTAGTAGAATCGGAAAAAGAATATCCGGTTTCTTTCAATGGAAAAATGCGTTTTACTTTGGTTTTACCTTTGGATTTAACCAAAGAACAAATCGAGGAAATCGTAATGAAAGACGAAAGAACCGTTAAACAATTGGATGGAAAAACACCAAATAAAGTGATTATTGTTCCGGGGAAAATCATCAATTTAGTAGGTTAAATTAATGGTGAATGGTAAGTTGTGAATTGTAAATGCAACTAACCTAAATATTTTAAGAATCCAAATTTCAATGACATTACGTTAATTGGGATTTGGATTTTTCATTTTTCAACCACAAATTACACAAATTTCCGCAAATCAATTTGTGAAAATTTGTGTAATTTGTGGTTGTGTTTTTAATCATTGGCAAGAATGAATTTAGCATCAATTTAACAGATGTCAAATTGTCATTTTCTAAATTTGGTTCACAATTTGATGGTTTAATTTCAAACAATTAAAAAATAAAATTATGGGAATGGGATATATGCTTTTAGCAGGATTGATTATGCTGGCCAGCTGGTTAGTGAGTTCAAGATTAAAAAGTAAATTCGAACAATACTCTAAATTGCATTTGCAAAACGGAATGTCGGGTGCCGAAATTGCCGAAAAAATGCTCGCTGATAACGGAATTCGTGATGTTCGTGTTATTTCGACTCCAGGTCAATTGACCGATCATTACAATCCTGTGGACAAAACAGTGAATTTAAGCGAAGCAGTTTACAATCAAAGGAACGCTGCGGCAGCTGCGGTTGCGGCTCACGAATGCGGTCACGCCGTGCAACACGCTGTGGGGTATCAATGGCTGACAATGCGTTCGCAATTGGTTCCAATTGTTAATGTGGCGTCATCTTATATGCAATGGATTTTGTTGGCAGGAATCCTGATGATTAGAACTTTTCCTCAGTTGTTATTGATTGGAATTGTGATTTTTGCTGCAACGACTTTATTTTCGATTGTGACTTTGCCAGTAGAATATGATGCGAGTAATCGTGCGTTGGCTTGGTTAGAAAACAAACGAATGTTGACGCAACAAGAACAAGCCGGAGCAAAAGATGCTTTGAAATGGGCTGCGAGAACTTATGTCGTGGCTGCTTTGGGTTCGATTGCGACTTTATTGTATTATGTTTCTATTTATATGAATAGAAGATAAATTGCACAGTATGATGACTTCGGTTCATCAACATTAAAATAAACAAAAACGGCTGTTTCACATTGGAAACAGCCGTTTTTTATTTCATAAATATTTTTTTATTCAGGCATATTTTGTTGTTGCCATTTTACTAAAAGTGCTATTTGATCAGTTGTCAAAGCGGGTTTTTTGTTTGCAGGTGGCATAAATTTACGATTGTCCTGTGGTAGTTGCACACGTTCCAAGATTTCGACAATGTTTTCTTTGACGTGAATGTAGTTTTCTAAAGGTTCTTTTCGACCTTGAGGTGGCATGTGGCAAGGAGTGCAACTATTCGAAATAATAGGTGCTATATCTGTTTTGTAACTGATTTTGGGATCTGCTGTTCCTTTTTTAGAAGAGCTACAATTAACAATTACCAGGGATAAAGAGATCATAAGAATAATTAATGGGATTTTTTTCATAGTTTTAGTTTTTGGTTTATATCAAAAGTAGTTGAAATGATTTAAAAACAAACATTTTCCAAATAAAAAAGTTCCAAATTCCAATGGTAAAATTGGAGTTTGGAACTTTAAATGTTGAGTTTCAGTATAAGTTTATTTTCCCTTATTCGCTTCTGAAATGTATTTTTCTAATGCCATCGTCATCGAAGGTGTTTCTGGTGTTGGAGCAAGAATATCAATTCTCAAGCCTTTTTCAAGAGCAGCTTTTTGAGTTGTACTTCCAAAAACAGCTATTCTAGTATTGTTTTGCTCAAAATCAGGAAAATTAGTGAACAATGATTTTATTCCGGTTGGGCTAAAGAAAGCCAAAACATCATAATAAACATCGGCTAAATCAGACAAATCACTGATTACTGTTTTGTAAAAAACAGCTGGTGTCCAATCTACTTTCAAAGCATTAAGAGTTATTGGTGCATCTGCATTCAGTTGGTCTGAAGCGGGTAGCAAGAATTTCTCGTCTTTGTATTTTTTGATAAGTGGAGATAAATCGGCAAAATCTTTTGGGCCAACGTAAATTTTACGTTTTCTATAGACTACGTATTTTTGAAGGTAAAATGCAATTGCTTCTGATTGACAAAAGTATTTCAATCCTTCGGGAACTTTATAACGCATTTCGTCTGCCACTCTAAAAAAGTGATCTACAGCGTTTTTGCTGGTTAAAATAATTGCAGTAAAATGGTTAAGATCAATCTTTTGGAGTCTAATTTCTTTGGCACTAACTCCTTCAACGTGGATAAAAGGCCTGAAGTCAACTTTTACTTTATGCTTATTTTGAAGTTCAAAGTAAGGGGAGTTTTCCACTTTAGGTTCGGGCTGTGACACCAAAATTGTTTTCACTTTCATATTTGACATTTTCTAAGCAATACCTTTTGTAAACCAATAATATAAGAAATAATACGGTGCTATTTCGAGAGCGCAAAGATATAAAATAAAATAAAACAACTTGCTAAATATTATATTTTGATAATTTTTTATTGACACTAAATATATTACCACATTGAAAATCAGAACTATAGAAATAAGTATGATCATAAAATTTCTTGAAACTGCATCATTGTAGAACAAGATTATGTTGATTGGCAATAAGATTAACCCTATGTAGGTTCTGAAAATTACCTTTTGAAGGTTGAATTGTTCAATGACTTCTTCAATATTGAAGGCGGTTGCAATAATTTTTTCGATTAAAAATTTACTTAAAACGAAATAAATTAGAAACGTAATTACTTGAATAAACAAAACCCAATCTGTTTTTGAACTATAGCCAAAATAAGAAAACGAAAGTTGAATAAAAAAAGCAAATGAGATGAGTTGGACAAAAAATAAAGCTATTGTAAAACTGCTTTTAAGGTGGCTGCCCTCTTTATAAACATTCGTGTATTTGTCGGAGTAAATTAATTTTGCAAATTCAGCAAAACGATTTTCAAATGCCGATTTAGTTATTGCAACAGTGGCAAATGAAAGTACAAACAAGATTGTTGCCCAATCTTTGTTCTCGATTACCCTTAAATGAAGTACATTATCAATCATATTGCTGCAAAATTACTAATTTTTTATTTCATTATTTAGATTAAAAAAGTATTAAAAAAATGTCCTGATTGAAAATCGTAAATATACAAGAAGAATACAGCTGTTATATTATTTTATAAACAATTATTTGAATTCAGATAGGAGTCAAATCGTATAAAAAGTTTACTTTTGCGGTGAAATTACGCAAGATATGAATGATTGTATTGTTATAATTCCAACCTATAACGAAATTGAGAATATTGAAAGCATACTTAGGGCAGTGCTTTCCCAGCATAAACCGTTTCATGTCCTTGTTATTGATGACAATTCGCCAGATCATACCGCAGAAAAAGTAACTTTACTTCAAACGGAATTTGAAGGGAGATTGTTTTTAGAAAAACGAACAGGAAAATTGGGTTTGGGAACCGCATATGTTCACGGTTTTAAATGGGCTTTGGATCATAATTATAGCTATATTTTTGAAATGGACGCCGATTTTTCGCATAATCCTAAAGATTTAGAGAGATTGTATGATGCTTGCCATTTTGGAGGTGCCGATTTAGCTATTGGTTCTCGTTATGTAACAGGAGTAAATGTGGTAAACTGGCCATTAAGTCGGGTTTTAATGTCTTATTTTGCATCGGTTTATGTGCGATTTATTACTGGAATGAAAATTCACGATGCTACAGCTGGATTCGTTTGCTATAAAAGTGAGGTTTTGGTTGGGATAAATTTAGACAAAATAAAATTTGTGGGATACGCTTTTCAAATTGAAATGAAATATAGAACTTTCTGCAAAAAATTTGATATAACCGAAGTCCCCATTATTTTTACCGATAGAACTAAAGGACAATCTAAGATGAGCAGTGCCATTTTTAAAGAAGCTGTTTTAGGAGTAATTGCACTACGTTTAAAAAAATTATTTAACACCTTATAAAAGGGAATGACGATGAATAAGGTTTTAATTAAAAATGCTAAAATAGTTAACGAGGGAACTATTTTTGAAGGAGATGTATTAATAGAAAATGACTTAATTGTTGAGATTTCGGATAGTATTAGCGCAAAATCATCTGAGTGTAAAATTATTGACGCCGAAGGGAATTATTTAATTCCAGGCGCAATAGATGATCAAGTTCATTTTAGAGAACCTGGACTTACACACAAAGGGGATATTGAGTCAGAGTCGAGAGCTGCAGTAGCGGGAGGAATCACATCGTTTATCGAGCAGCCTAACACGGTTCCTAATGCTGTGACTCAAGAAATCTTAGAAGAAAAATATCAAATTGCGGCTGAAAAATCATATGCAAATTATTCGTTTATGATGGGTGCAACCAATGATAATTTGGAAGAAGTTTTGAAAACCAACCCGAAAAATGTTGCAGGAATCAAAATATTTCTAGGTTCGTCAACAGGAAATATGTTGGTAGATAATGAAGTGGTTTTAGAAAAAATATTTTCAAGTACACCGATGCTTATTGCGGTGCATTGTGAAGACGAAACTACCATAAAAAACAATCTAGAAAAATTTAAAGCAGAATATGGCGAAGATATTCCAGTAACGGCACATCATCTCATAAGAAGTGAAGAAGCTTGTTTTATTTCTTCTTCAAAAGCCGTTGCATTAGCCAAAAAAACGGGTGCAAGATTGCATATTTTTCATCTTTCAACAGCCAAAGAAATGGAATTGTTTACCAATAAAATTCCATTAGAAGACAAGAAAATAACTGCCGAAGTTTGTGTGCATCATTTATGGTTTTCCGATGAGGATTATAAGACCAAAGGCAATTTAATAAAATGGAATCCTGCGGTGAAAACAGCCAATGACCGTAAAGTATTGTGGGAAGCTCTAGTCGATGGTAGAATTGACGTGATTGCTACAGATCACGCACCTCATACTTTAGAAGAAAAAAAACAATCCTATTTGAAAGCTCCTTCTGGCGGTCCACTAGTGCAACACGCAGTTGTAGCAATGTTTGAAGCCTATCACCAAGGGAAAATTAGTATTGAAAAAATAGTGGAGAAAATGTGCCACAATCCAGCCAAAATCTTCAAAATAGAAAAACGTGGTTTTATCAAAGAAGGGTATTATGCCGATTTAGTCATCGTAAATTCAGGTTTGCCTTGGAGTGTAAAAAAGGAAAATATTCTATACAAATGTGGCTGGTCACCGTTTGAAGGTTTTACTTTCAAATCTCGAATTACACATACTTTTGTTAACGGACAAATGGTGTATTCTGCTTCTAAAGTAAAAGATATTCGTGCTGGAAAAAGATTGTCATTTGATAGATAATATTTAAATATGAAAAAAATACTTCCATTTTTTATTGTTTTGTTTATCCTTGTTGGCTGTAAAAAAGAGCTGGTCAAGGAACCAAAACGTCTTATTGAAAGAGAGGAAATGGTAAATATTATGTATGATTTATCACTGTTGGAAGCCATGAAAGTGGATAATCCAAGCTTATTTGATTCTTTAAAAAATAGTCCGAACCAATATATATTTAAAAAATATAAAATAGATAGCATTCAGTTTGTTCAAAGCAATATCTATTACGCTTCTGATTCTAAAGAATATCAGAAAATGTTCGAAAAAGTTAAAGTTCGATTGGAAAAGGAAAAAATACAATTGGCATCTTTGCAAAAAGCTGAAGCGAAGAAAGAAATCTTGAAAGCCAAAAACAAGAAAAAATTACTTGAAAAAAAACAATCCGATTCTATAAAAAGGGTGCACATTGAAGTGTCCAAAACCAAGAAGAAGTTAAGCAAAAAAGAAGTCTCAGATTCGATAAAAAAAGCTAAAACTAAAGCGGCAAAAGCTAAAATGACTAGAGAAATAGATTCACTAAAAAGAATTGTTGCTGAACAAAAAAGAAGGCAACAAATAAAATAGTTACAACTTCGAAATGTCGTTGATATACTGATGAATGGCTATAAATTCGGTTTGCAAAGTAGTCTTAATTTTTGCGTTCGAATAGTGATTTTCAGTATAAGATGCTTTGGCAGTAGCACGATCTAATTTTCTTTTTTGCCTTAATACATTTGACAAGAACCAATCTATTTTATAGGCAATATTTACCAAAAATGGAGTTGCGTGAATGGTGGGTCTTTTTACTTTCAAAGAATCTGCAATAGAATTCAGCAAGTCTTGGAAAGTAATATTTTCTGCAATTAGAGTAAATCTTTCGTTTTTAACGTCGCTATCCATCAATTGAATCATAATTTTTACCACATCGGTCACGGCAATAATTCCTGTTGAGCCTTTGGTGTAAAATAACAATCCTTTTTCAACTTTCTTAAAAAGCAATCCGCTACCTTGTTCCCAAAAACCTGCTCCAATAATGATTCCAGGATTTACAATTACGGAATTTAAACCTTCTTGTTGCCCTCGCCAAATTTCCATTTCGGCTCCATATTTAGAAATGGCATAATCACTATGGGGTTTCTCGGGATTCCATTCGGTTTCTTCTGTAATGGTGTTTTCGTTTTCTTTCAAATCTCCCAATGCAGCAATCGAACTCACAAAACAAAGTTTTTTTATGCTGTTGAACAAACAAAAATTAACTATGTTGGCCGTTCCTTCTATATTGGTTTTGCGAAGCAAATCTTCGTCTTTTGGGTCAAATGAAATTAAAGCGGCACAATGATAAACATATTCCACGTTTTTAAAAGCGATTTCCAATGAAGGAATGTCAATAATATCAGCTTGAATCCAGTCAATTTCTTCGAATAAAGTTTCTTTTTGGTAAATAGAAAAAAGATTTTTGGTTTTTTGAATGGATTCCAAATTACGATATATGGCACGAACACTTTCTCCATTTTCAACTAAATGAAGCAATAAATGTGCGCCGACTAAACCTGTTCCTCCTGTGACTAAAATCATTTTGCGAATTTACGAATTACGGATTACGGATTGCGATTTTTTTTCAATTAACCGAATAAACAATTAACCGAATCAACATTATATTTTATCTTTGCCAAAATTGATTTTAAAAATGAAGAATTTTATAGAAGAAGTCACTTGGAGAGGAATGCTCCACGATGTTATGCCAGGCACCGAAGAACATTTGATGGAACAAATGCGAGTGGCTTATGTGGGGATTGATCCAACTGCCGATTCCTTGCATATCGGGCATTTAGTAGGAGTGATGTTGTTGAAACATTTCCAGATTTCTGGACATAAACCATTAGCTTTAGTAGGAGGAGCCACAGGAATGATTGGGGATCCATCTGGAAAATCGAATGAAAGAAATTTGTTGGACGAAGCTACTTTGCGTCACAATCAAGAAGCCATAAAAGAACAATTATCCCGGTTTTTAGATTTTACTTCCAATGCTGAAAATGCAGCCGAGTTAGTAAATAATTACGATTGGATGAAGAATTTTTCTTTCTTGGAATTCATTCGTGATGTTGGTAAGCATATTACGGTCAATTATATGATGGCTAAAGATTCGGTAAAGAAACGTTTGTCTTCTGAAGCGGCCGAAGGAATGTCGTTCACGGAGTTTACCTATCAATTGGTTCAAGGATATGATTTCTTGCATTTGTACAGAGATAAAAGTTGTACGCTACAAATGGGAGGAAGCGACCAATGGGGAAATATCACAACTGGAACGGAGTTAGTGCGCCGAATTGCCAGCGGAAAAGCCTACGCATTGACTTGTCCGTTAATCACAAAAGCCGATGGAACTAAGTTTGGAAAATCAGAAGGAGGAAACATTTGGTTGGATGCAGCCAGAACTTCACCTTATAAATTTTACCAATATTGGTTGAATACTTCCGATGTGGATGCTGAGAAATACATCAAGATTTTTACTTTTTTATCGAAAGAGGAAATAGAAGATTTAACCGAAAAGCATAGAGAAGCACCACATTTGAGATTGTTACAAAAACGTTTGGCCGAAGAAATCACGGTTATGGTTCATTCTAAAGAAGATTTAGACAACGCCATAAAAGCGTCTGGAATTCTTTTTGGAAATTCCAATGCCGAAGATTTAAAACAATTGGACGCTGCGACTTTCTTGGAAGTTTTTGATGGTGTTCCTCAAGCAGAAATTGCAAAAACTGAAATCGAAGCTGGAATCAATATTGTGGATGTTTTAAACGAAAAAACTGGATTTCTAAAATCGAATGGAGAAGCAAGACGCGCTTTGACTGCCAATTCTATATCGGTAAATAGAGAAAAAGTAACCGAAGAATTTGTGCTTTCTAGCAAAGACTTGATTAACAATCAATTCGTATTGTTGCAAAGCGGAAAGAAAAATTATTTTGTGATTAGAGTTGTTTAACTGTTTAATCGTTTATTTGGTTAACCGATTAAACAATTAACCGAATAATCTTTTTCAGATTACCATCAAATTACAACCCCGAATATCTGAATTATCAAAACGTCCCAATACTTCAAAAGAGTTGTTGGGATTTTTTTTGCCCAAATCCTGTGTGGCAATAAATGAACAAGAATTTATATTAGCCAAATCAATCACATTAATTCCGCCTGTTTTCCCTTCTGCAACATAAGACAAAGCGTCTTCGGTGTCGCGAACCAGAATTTGCATCCAAGACGGACATTCAAACACACCATTTCCCAACGAATACGCTTGCGACAATAATTCGGTCATGCCGTATTCTGAATGGATGGCGGTGACGCCAAAACCTTCGCAAAGTTGTTTGTGCAATTCTTCTCGAATCATTTCTTTTCGTTGACCTTTCATTCCGCCTGTTTCCATTATGATGGTGTTTTGCAAATCAAATTTTTGTTTCTCAATCAAATCCAATAATGCATAAGTCACGCCAATCAAAATCAAATTTTGTCCTGAATTGTCTGACTTTGTCAGTTTTTCGATGAGTTCTTCGTGGTTGTGCAAAAAAAATCCGCTTTCAGGATTGTTGGTCATTTGAATTAAATCTTCGACCATATATATTAATGACGAACCTTCACGTTCCAAATAGGATGGAAGTAAAGCTAGAACTACATAATCTTCGATATTACCATAAAACTGAGAAAATCCTTTTCGATAGCTTTCTTCATATAGAAAAACATCAGTAACGAAATGTTTGCTGGTTGCCATTCCGGTTGTGCCGCTGCTGGTAAAAATGGCTTTGGCGGTATTGGTATTAGAAACTACAGTATGACTTTTGAAAAATTGAATCGGTAAAAAAGGAATTTGTTCCAATGATTTTACTTTTCGCACATCGGTTTTTAGAAAATCACAAAATTCTCTGTAAACCAAGTTGTTTTCGTATTGGAAACGAAAGGTTTTCAAGGCAATTTTTTCGAATTGCTTTTGGCTTGAAATGGCAAATATGTCGGGAGTTGGAATCAAGAATTTTTTTTGCAAAAGTAATTAAATAAAAAAAACTCCAACTTTGCAATTGGAGTTTTTAGAAATATAGTTTGAAATTAATTATTCTATAATTAATTTTTTGGTATCTGTTTTTCCTTCTTCCGTAATTTTTACTATGTAACTTCCGGCTCTCAAGCTAGAAACATTAACAGTGCTATTTGAAGTTTTAGTATTCAAAACTTGTTTTCCTAATAGATCAAAAACAGAAACTGATTTTGCTTCGTTACTGTTAGAAGTGATATATAAAGTTCCTTTAGAAACAGGATTTGGATACATATTTAAGCCAGCAATAGAGTTTTGTTTAACACCTAAAACCTGATTAACGCTTATGATGAAATTATCGATGGCATACATTCCATTGGTTCCAGAGTCGTTTGTATCTACCCATTTAATCCATAAATTGGCTCCATTTGCCCAGTTCAATCCAGAAATTATATTTGCCATATTGGTGTAATTAGCTGATAAATTTCCATTGACTGCCGAATTAGTAGTGGCTAATGTTAATTTTTCGTTTAAATTTAAGGTGCTTACAGGAGTCCAAGTTCCAGAACTTAAGCTTGTAGCATCTAAACTATAATAAAAAGCAACTGTTTCATTTATACCCGAGTTTCCTGATTCTTTCCATTGCTCCATTCTAGTTTGGATGGATATTTTTGAAACTGTACTACCGGTATTGTTTTGAAAAACGGCACCTAAGGCAGGAGTTATTGTGGCATCTGCCAATGTTCCAAAAGCTCTTTCTTCGTCTCCTATTGCACCAACATTGTAAGCATTTCCAGTACTTGCTGCACCATTTGTTACAGACATGGATAATGTTGCTCCGTTACTAACGTTAATCGCAGTCCAACCAGGAAGGTAAGTTGTTAGAGTAGCACCCATTCCGCTGAAATCCTCAATGTAAGGAACATTTACTCCAATAAGACCGATGGGTGTTTGTCCAAAGGACAAAGAGGCCAATAAAACAAACGATAATGTGTAAAGTTTTTTCATAAAAGGTGAAATTTTAAATTAATTTGTAAATATAGTAAGTATTTTCTTTGTAAGAAAGAAAAATCTACTTTTTTTCTTACTTATCGGATTTTAATTAATTGCCAGTGAAACTTTTAGATGTAATTTAAGGTGTGATTAAAACAAAAAAGCCCTAATTTTCATTAGAGCTTTTATAAGAATATGGTAAATTAATTATTCAATAATTAATTTTTTAGTATCTGTTTTTCCTTCTTCAGTAATTTTTACAATGTAAGTACCGCCTTTTAAGTTAGAAACATTTACAGCATTGTTTGAAGTTTTAGTGTTTAAAACTTGTTTTCCTAAAATGTCATAAACTGCAACTGTTTTTGCTTCATTACTGTTTGAAGTGATGTATAAAGTGCCATTAGTTACTGGATTTGGATAGATATTTAATCCAGCGATTTCGTTTTGTTTAACCGATAAAACTAGAGCAGAAGAAGTAACATAAGCCCAATTATCTGCAACTCGTACATCATCAAATTCTACATTACCAGTACCAATTGAAGCAGTTCCTGCTTGTCTAAAGCAAAGGCTTGCGATAGAAGAGGATGCGCTTGTACCTGTTGCATTAATTAAATTTGCGGTTGGTTCTGACCCTCCTAATGTTGGGTTTACCCATAAGCTAGCGCTATTTGTTGCTTTGTCATATTTCACAACAACAAAAATGGGAGTTCCAATTGGATAATCAGTAGCTAAATAAGTTGGGGTAGTGCCAGTTCCACTTGTATTTACAAGTCCTATATTGAAGGTGTCTGCTGTAGTTCCAGTTTTTAAAAACAATCTTCCGTAAAGAGCTGTTACCACAGTGCCTGTTGTTCCTCCTAATGCCATAGAATAATCTCCAGTTGTTGTTAAACCAGTAATGTTTGGCAAATTTAAAACTGTAGAAAAATAAGCGGTAGTAGTGATTGCGGTTCCAACACTTTTGTTTACGTCTTCACTGTTTCCTGCTACTAATGCAACTTTATTTCCACTTCCGCCAGTTAATCCGGAATAAGTTAAGGAGCCTGATGAAATAGAAAGGGCAGTTGTCCCACTGTGGACTGTCCATCCATTAGCGCTTAAAAGACCTGTTCCTGTGAATGTGTCTGTGAATTGCCCAAACGACAAACTACTCAATAAAATAAAAGATAAAGCGTAAAATTTTTTCATAACATTTTTTTTTAAATTAGTTATACAAATATAACAATAAAATCGCTTTGTAAGAATAAAGCAATGTAAAAAAAACATTAAATTGTGAAAAAAGATGAGATTCTTTTACCGAACGATAAGT
>ERZ1034361.400-NODE-400-length-29338-cov-10.651174_pt1 | contig 29338 bp, 28 predicted proteins | sample MGYA00520617_ERZ1034361 | MGnify/ENA primary metagenome ERZ1034361 (study PRJEB33736, sample SAMEA104284507) | Azolla filiculoides | biome: Urban; feature: Water surface; material: Ditch water | place: Netherlands | collected 2015-10-28 | depth 0-0.1 m ...
ATGGAAGGCATTCAGGCGCCCCCGTTTTGGCAAATGGCCATGAGCGCCAATGGCCTGGACCCGCAGGCCAAGGTCGACCGCTGGCAGATTTGCCGCTTTTCCCCACCCAGCCACGTCATGATCGACGTGGGTGTGGCGCTGGCAGGCAAAGGCGGGTTTGACGCGGCACCCGAGCACAAGGCCTACAGCGTGGTGGTGGACTTCATCACGCCGGAAACCGAGACCTCCCACTGGTACCACTGGGGCATGGCGCGACAGTTCAAGCCGGAAGACGCGGCCTTGACCGACAAGATTCGCACGGGGCAAGGCGGTATCTTTGGTGAAGACATGGAGATGCTGCAATTGCAACAAGCCAACATCACCAAGTGGCCAGAGCGCAAACTGCTCATGCTCAACATCGATTCAGGGGGCGTGCAGTCGCGCCGCATCATTGACCGCTTGCTGGCTGAAGAAAACGAAACCGGAGTCACCGCATGAACACCAGAGACCTGAGCCAGACCCCCATTGCTGCTGACGGCACGTTTGAAGTGCAACTGCAAAAAAGCGGCCAGACCCTGCAAGTCAGCAAAGACCAATCGATCCTGAAAGTGTTGCAGGACGCCGGACACGACGTGCCTTTTTCATGCTCGGAAGGCATCTGCGGCACTTGCCTCACCAAGGTGGTTGCTGGCCAGCCCGACCACTGGGACATGTACCTCACCCCTGAAGAGCAGGAAAAGGGCGACTGCATCATGGTGTGCTGCTCACGCAGCCAGACGGCGAGGTTGGTGCTGGATTTGTGAAACAGGGCGGGTGCTATGCGCATCTGCAATAGCAGTCAGTGCTCTATCGCCAGCGGGCAGGGCTGGCTTTGCCGGACAATCGGACATGGCCGCCGGATGTGTCGGGGGCCGAACAGACCTGACTGAGCGATGAATTCCACCTTTGAGATCTTGGGCATCACTGGCCCGATTTACCTGGCGATTGTGCTGGGCTATTTCTTCACCCGCCGGGGCGTGTTTGCCAGGGCCGACATGCAGGTCTTTGGCAAATTCACGATCAACCTGGCCTTGCCGGCCTTGCTGTTCAATGCGCTGTCGCAGCGCAGCATCGGCGAGATTCTGAACGCCCAGTATCTGCTGGCGTATGCGCTGGGGTCGATAGCGGTTCTTCTAGGGGGCTTGTTCTGGGCGCGCAAGGTGCAAGGCCACACGCTCAGCTACAGCAGCATGATGGCCATGGGCATGTCTTGTCCCAACAGCGGTTTTGTGGGTTACCCGATCATGCTGCTGACCTTGGGTCCGGTGGCGGGCGTGGCGCTGGCGCTCAATATGGTGGTTGAAAACCTGCTCCTGATCCCGTTGCTGCTGGCCGTGGCCGACAGCCAGGGCCAGCCCGGGCAGTGGAAGCAGGCTTTGCTGCAGACGCTCAAAGGCCTGGTCAAAAACCCGATGATCATCGGCATCGTGGCCGGTTTCCTGTTTTCGCTGTCAGGCGCTCAGATGCCCGCGCCCTTTGCCCGCACCATCAACCTGTTTGCGCAGGCCAGTGCGGCCTTGTCGCTGTTCGTGATCGGGGGCTCGCTGGTGGGGCTCAAGGCTGGGGGTCTCAAGGGGACGGTGTCGCAAATCGCCTTTGGCAAATTGTTTTTGCATCCGCTGGCCGTGTGGGTGGTGCTGATGTGGATGGTGCCGATTGCCGATCCGGCCCTGCGCTCTGCGGCCTTGCTCACCGGGGCCTTGCCCATGCTGGGCATCTACACCATCCTGAGCCAGCGCCATGGGCATAACGCCATCAGTGCGGCCACGCTGCTGGTGACCACGGTGGTGTCTTTTTTCACGCTCAGTGGCTTGCTGTGGGTGTTGCAACACCACCTTTTGTGAGCCATCTCGGGTGATGGATCACGAAGTCAACCATTCATGCGCCACTTCGTTGATCAGCGCCAAAGTCGCTTGCTGGGTGAGCGTGGTGGGACGCAGTGAACTCACCGCCGTGGTCAGCTGAATGGTCAGTGCAGGTTCAGACACTTGCCGCACCACAAATGCCGAAGGCCGCACCGAGCGCATGACGGCGTTGCGCGACAGGATGGCGTAGCCCGCGCCGTCGGCCACCAGGTCCAGGATGGCGCTCACGCCGTCGATTTCCAGCGCAATTTGAGGGCGGCAGCCCATGGCGGCCATTTCGGATTCGACGTGCATGCGGATCGCGTTGGGGCGGGTGGGGATCACCAGGGGCAGGGTGGCCACTTCTTGCAGGCCGATGGGCGGCGGCGGTGGGTCTTCTTGCAGGCCCGGCGGGCGGGGCTGCACCAGCAGCAGTTCTTCCTGGACCAAGGGCGTGTGCTCAATGCCTGCGACTTGGTTCGGGTTGTAGAGCACGGCAATGTCCAGGCGACCGTTTTGCAGGTTCTCCTGCATGGCTGTTGACAAACCTTCGCTGATGGACAGCTGGGCCTCGGGCATCTTGAGGCGAAATGCGCGGGTCAAGGGCACCGTGAGCACCCGCGCCACGCTGGGCGGCAGACCCAGTGCCACGCGGCCTGTCAACCCCGTGCGCACCCGACCCAGTTCTTCGCGGGCGCGTTCGACCTGGTGCAGGATGCCCCGGCCGTGTTCCAGCAGCAATTGCCCGGCCTGGGTGGGGGTGGCGCCACGGCCATTGCGCACCAGCAGGTTTTGCCGCAGCTCGACTTCGAGCAGGCGCACCTGGCGGCTGAGCGCCGGTTGGGCAATGTTCAAGGCCTGCGCGGCCCGGGTGAAGCTGCCCAGCTCGGCCACGCGCACAAAGTATTCCAGCTGTTTGAGGTCCATGGAAACCCTTTCTGTTGGCGTAATTTTGTCATAGCCATGGCTTGGTTATGCAAATTTGTTCTATCTGGTAGTTGCGACGGAGGCTGGGCGTTCACGGGGTGAGCCAGCACAATGGGCGCTTGAATTTTGCAGGTCGGCGGCTTCAGCCCTGACATGTGTCACCAGTGCACTTTGTCGGGGCTGAAGCCGCCGACCTACAAAACACCCATCATTGAGGAAGCAGACATGAGCCAAACCCAGCCCTTGATCATCGATGTGCACGGTCACTACACCACCGCCCCCAAGGCGCTGGAAGACTGGCGCAACAAGCAAATTGCAGGCATCAAAGACCCCGCGTCCATGCCCAAAGTGTCCGAGCTGAAAATCAGCGACGACGAACTGCGCGAGACCATCGAGACCAACCAGTTGGCCAAGATGAAAGAGCGCGGCTCGGACATCACCATCTTCAGCCCCCGTGCCAGTTTCATGGCCCACCACATTGGCGACTTCAATGTCTCGTCCACCTGGGCGGCCATTTGCAACGAGCTGTGCTACCGCGTGGCGCAACTTTTTCCCGACCATTTTGTGCCAGCGGCCATGCTGCCCCAGTCTCCCGGTGTGGACCCCACCACCTGCATCCCAGAGCTGGTCAAGTGCGTCGAGCAATACGGCAACGTCGGCATCAACCTCAACCCCGATCCGTCGGGCGGTCACTGGACTTCGCCGCCTTTGTCCGACAAAGCCTGGTACCCCATCTATGAAAAGATGGTCGAGTACGACATCCCCGCGATGATCCACGTGAGCACCAGCTGCAACAGCTGCTTTCACACCACCGGCGCGCACTACCTGAACGCCGACACCACCGCTTTCATGCAGTGCCTGACCAGCGATTTGTTCAAGGACTTCCCCACATTGAAGTTCTTGATCCCGCACGGTGGCGGCGCGGTGCCTTACCACTGGGGCCGTTTCCGCGGTCTGGCGCAAGAGCTCAAAAAACCTTTGCTGTCCGAGCACCTGCTGAACAACATCTTCTTTGACACTTGCGTGTACCACCAGCCGGGCATTGACCTGCTGACCAAAGTGATCCCAGTCAAGAACATTTTGTTTGCGTCCGAGATGATCGGTGCGGTGCGCGGCATCGACCCCGAAACCGGCCACTATTTCGACGACACCAAGCGCTATGTGCAAGCCACGGCCAACCTGAACGAGCAAGAGCGTTACATGGTCTACGAAGGCAATGCCCGCCGCGTGTTCAAACGTCTGGACGATCAGCTGACGGCCAAGGGCAAGTAAACGGCGGTCTGTCTTCTATCCACGACTGCCATGCGCGCCCATTTTTTGTCGGGCCAGACCGTTTTTTGTCAGGCTCGACAGTTTTTGTCAGGCTCGACAGTTTTTGTCATGCCCGACTTGATCGGGCATCCATGCCTCTGGATCCCCGCCTTCGCGGGGATGACATTCTCAATTTGAATCAGGAGAAAACCATGTACGAACTCGGCGTTGTTTACCGCAACATCACCCGCGCTGACCGCGCAGCCACCGACGGCCTGGCCGCTTTGGGCTCGGCCACGGTGCACGAAGCCATGGGCCGTGTCGGCCTCATGAAGCCTTACATGCGCCCCATCTATGCGGGTGCGCAGGTGTCCGGCACGGCCGTCACGGTGCTGCTGCACCCCGGCGACAACTGGATGATGCATGTGGCGGCAGAGCAGATTCAGCCCGGCGACATCGTGGTCGCGGCCATCACCGCCGAATGCACCGACGGCTATTTTGGCGACCTGCTGGCCACGTCCTTCATGGCCCGTGGCGCTCGCGCCCTGATCATCGACGCCGGTGTGCGCGATGTGAAAGAGCTGACCAAGATGGGTTTCCCCGTCTGGAGCAAAGCCATCAGCAGCAAGGGCACGATCAAGGCCACGGTCGGCTCGGTCAACATCCCCGTGGTGTGCGCCGGAATGATTGTCCACCCCGGCGACGTGATCGTGGCCGATGACGACGGCGTGGTCTGCGTGCCTCAAGCCATCGCCGCCAAGACGCTGGCCACGGCGCAAGCCCGCGAAGCCAATGAAGGCGAAAAACGCGCCAAGCTGGCATCCGGTGTGCTGGGTCTGGACATGTACAAGATGCGCGAGCCGCTGGCGGCAGCGGGTCTGAAATACATCGATTGATCAAACCTAACAACAAAGGACAAGAGGCTGTGCGGCCCTGTTGGGGCGATTTGCTGGCCGAAGGACTGATGAGCCCCGGCAGGGCCGTGCAGCCTCTTGTTCGTTCATGATGGAGCCAAGATGAGCAAACCTACAACCGGTGACTTCACCAAAACCGCAGGCTGGATGGACTGGTACACCGGTCCGGCCAAGCCCACTTTCAAAGTGCCCGCAGGCGCTGTTGATGCGCATTGCCACGTGTTTGGCCCTGGCGCAGAGTTTCCTTATGCGCCCGAGCGCAAGTACACGCCCTGCGATGCGTCCAAGCACCAGCTGTACGCCTTGCGCGATCACTTGGGTTTTGCCCGCAACGTGGTGGTGCAGGCCACCTGCCACGGCGCTGACAACCGAGCCATGGTCGATGCACTGGTCAGCTCTGGCGGCAAGGCGCGTGGCGTGGCCACGGTCAAGCGCAGCGTGAGCGATGCCGAACTGCAAGCCATGCACGACGCTGGTGTGCGCGGTGTGCGCTTCAACTTCGTCAAGCGTCTGGTGGACTTCACGCCCAAGGACGAGCTGATGGAAATCGCCAGCCGCATTGCCAAGTGGGGCTGGCACGTGGTCATTTATTTTGAAGCCGTGGATCTGCCTGAGCTGTGGGACTTCTTCACCGCGCTGCCGACCACCGTGGTGGTGGACCACATGGGCCGCCCCGATGTGTCGCTGCCCGTCGACGGTCCGCAGTTCGCGCTGTTCCAGAAATTCATGCGTGAACACAAAAACGTGTGGAGCAAGGTGTCTTGCCCAGAGCGTTTGTCGGTCACCGGCCCCAAGGCTTTGAATGGCGAGAAAAACGCTTATCAGGACGTGATCCCCTTTGCCAAGCGCATTGTGGAAGAGTTTCCCGACCGCGTGTTGTGGGGCACCGACTGGCCGCATCCCAACCTGAAAGACCACATGCCTGACGATGGCCTGCTGGTGGACTTCATCCCGCACATCGCCCCCACGGCCGAGCTGCAAAAGAAGCTGCTGGTGGACAATCCGATGCGCTTGTATTGGCCAGAAGAGGTGGCGTGATTTTTCTGTCATCCCGGGCTTGATCCGGGATCCATGGATTCTCGCTTTCGCGGGAATGACAACATTCTGAAAGGTATTCGATGGCTTTAGAAAAACCCTACACCGACGTGCCCGGTACCATCATTTTTGATGCCGAGCAATCGCGCAAAGGCTACTGGATCAACCAGTTTTGCATGTCGCTCATGAAAGCGGAGAACCGTGAAAAGTTCAAGGCCAATGAGCGTGCTTATCTGGACGAGTGGCAGATGACCGAGGAGCAAAAGCAGGCCGTGCTGGCCCGTGACCTCAACTGGTGCATGCGCACCGGCGGCAATATTTACTTCCTGGCCAAGATCGGTGCCACCGACGGCAAGAGCTTCCAGCAGATGGCAGGCTCCATGACCGGCATGACCGAAGAGGAATACCGCAACATGATGATCCAAGGCGGTCGCAGCGTCGAAGGCAACCGCTACATCGGCGAAAACGGCGATGCACAAGCGCAAAACCAGCCGCAAGGCGCAGCCGGAAAGAAAGCATAAACATGGCCAAAATCACCGCATCCGTTTTCACCTCGCACGTGCCCGCCATCGGCGCGGCCATGGACTTGGGCAAGACACAGGAAGACTACTGGAAGCCGCTGTTTGCAGGCTACGAATTCTCCAAACAATGGATGAAGGACAACAAACCTGACGTGATCTTTCTGGTCTTCAACGACCACGCCACGGCGTTCAGCCTGGACATGATCCCGACCTTTGCGATTGGCACTGCTGCCGAATACACGCCTGCCGACGAAGGCTGGGGTCCACGCCCTGTGCCCAAAGTCAAAGGGCATCCCGAACTGGCCAGCCACATCGCGCAATCGGTCATCCAGCAGGACTTTGACCTGACCATCGTCAACAAGATGGACGTGGACCACGGCCTGACGGTGCCCCTGTCGCTGATGTGCGGCGAGCTGGACCCGGTGAAAGACGCCTGGCCTTGTCCGGTGATCCCGTTTGCGGTGAACGTGGTGCAGTACCCCGTGCCCAGCGGCCAGCGCTGCTTCAACCTGGGTCAGGCCATCCGCAAAGCGGTCGAGAGCTACGACGAAGACATCCACGTGCACATCTGGGGCACGGGCGGCATGAGCCACCAGCTGCAGGGCGCGCGTGCGGGCCTGATCAACCGCGAGTGGGACAACGCCTGGCTGGACCAGCTGATCAACGACCCGGTCGCGGCTGCGGCCACTCCGCACATTGACTATGTGCGCGAAGCGGGCAGCGAAGGCATCGAGCTGGTCATGTGGCTGATCGCCCGTGGCGCGATGAGCGACATCAACGATGGCAAGGCCACAGGCCCCACGCCGAAGTTGCGTCACCGCTTCTACCATGTGCCTGCGTCGAACACGGCAGTCGGTCACGTGATCCTCGAAAACCCCTGAACGGCACTGTCATTCCCGCGCATGCGGGAATCCATGAATGCATGGACCCCGGATCAAGTCCAGGGTGACAAGTCATCTTGAAAATCCCTTCATTGGAGAAACCATGAGCAAAACCATCAAAGTCGCCCTGGCGGGCGCAGGTGCCTTTGGCATCAAACACTTGGACGGCATCAAAAACATCGATGGCGTGGAAGTCGTCTCGCTGATCAGCCGTGACATCGAAAAAACCAAAGAAGTCGCTGCCCAATACGGCATTGCCCACGCCACGACCGAGCTGGACGAAGCCCTGGCTTTGAAAGAAGTCGATGCCGTCATCTTGTGTACGCCCACGCAAATGCACGCCAGCCAGACCCTGGCCTGCCTGAAGGCGGGCAAGCATGTGCAGGTCGAAATTCCGCTGTGCGATGTGTACAAGGAAGGCCAGGAAGTGCTGCGTGTTCAAAAGGAAACCGGGCTGGTGGCCATGGTGGGTCATACCCGTCGCTTCAACCCCAGCCACCAGTGGGTGAATAACAAGATCAAGGCTGGCGAGTTCAACATCCAACAAATGGATGTGCAGACCTACTTCTTCCGACGCACCAACATGAACGCGCTGGGCCAGGCCCGCAGCTGGACCGACCACCTGCTGTGGCACCACGCTGCCCACACCGTGGACCTGTTCGCCTACCAGTGCGGCAGCCCCATCGTCAAAGCCAATGCGGTGCAAGGCCCGATCCACCCCGCTTTGGGCATCGCCATGGACATGAGCATCCAGCTGAAAGCCGCCAACGGTGCGATCTGCACACTCAGCTTGAGCTTCAACAACGATGGCCCATTGGGCACTTACTTCCGCTACATCGGCGACACCGGCACTTATTTGGCCCGTTACGACGACCTGTACACCGGCAAGGAAGAAAAGATCGATGTGTCGCAAGTGGCTGTGTCCATGAACGGCATCGAGCTGCAAGACCGCGAGTTCTTTGCTGCGATCAAGGAAGGCCGTGAGCCCAACAGCTCGATTGCCCAAGTGTTGCCTTGCTACCAGGTCTTGCACGATCTGGAACAACAGCTGAATGGCTGACCTGTGAGCACACTGCAAGCTGAGCGCAACAGCTTGCGCGTGATGGGACTGGCGGGTTTCGCCAGCATGGCGTCCATGCGCCTGTGCGACCCGATGCTGGTGGTCTTGGGACAAGAGTTCCAGGTCACCACCGGTGATGCGTCGCGTGTGGTGTCGTCTTTCGCCATCGCTTACGGCGTGTTGCAGTTGTTTTATGGCCCGCTGGGTGACCGCTTTGGCAAGTTGCGTGTGATTTCGTTGGCTGTGCTGGCCTGCGCCGTATTCAGCGCCATCACCAGCATGGCGTCTGACCTCACGCTGCTGGTCGTCATGCGTGCTTTCATGGGCGCAGCGGCGGCAGGCATCATTCCTTTGTCCATGGCCTGGATTGGCGATCAGGTGGCCTATGACCGCAGGCAGGAAACCTTGGCCAAGCTGATGGGCTACACCGTCAGCGGCATGATGGCCGGGTTGTGGTTTGGCGGCTTTGCAGCAGAACATCTGGGCTGGCGCATGGCGTTTGCGGTGGTGTCTGCACTGTTTGCCTTGGCGGCATTCATGCTGTGGCGCAAGTTGCGCAGTACCCCTGTACCGGCTGTGACCGCCGGTGCCCCTGGTTTCATGGCGTCTTTTGCCGCCACGTTCCAGATGCTGCGCGTGGCGCGTGTGCGTCAGGTTCTTGCCGTGACGGCCATCGAAGGCGCTTTGGTCTTCGGTGCCATGGCGTTCATCCCCACCCATTTGCACCAGCAGTTCGACATGAGCGTGGTCTTTGCGGGCTCGGTCATGATGCTTTATGGCGTGGGTGGCTTGCTTTACAGCCAGTTGGCGCGTCGCTGGCTCGGCTGGCTCGGGGGCGAGCGGGGGCTTGTCAAAACCGGCGTAGTTTGCATTTCTGCAGGGCTGCTGACGCTGGCTTGGGCTCACCATCCCGCCTTGGGCATGCTGGGCTGCTTTGCCACCGGCTTTGGTTTTTACATGCTGCACAACACGCTGCAGGTGCAGGCCACGCAAATGGCTCCTGCCTCACGCGGCACAGCGGTCACGTTGTTTGCCTGTTTGCTGTTCTTTGGTCAGTCGAGCGGTGTGGTGCTCATGGCCGAAAGCGTGGACCGGGATTGGCTGCCCTACACCCTGAGCTTGGCCGCGGTGGGTGTGGCCCTGTTGGGCTATTTTGTGAATCGGCTGGTGGGGCGGCACTGAGTCCATCCAGTCAGGTTGTTTGGGTCTTGAGGCGATAAGATCGCAGCCTTGTTTGCTGGAAACTTTTTCATGACCGACCGTTACGCCGTCATCGGCAACCCCATTGAGCAGAGCAAGTCGCCGCTCATTCATACCGCTTTTGCTCAGGTTACGGGCCAAAACATCGATTACACGAAGCTGCTGGCCCCTTTGGGCGGTTTTTCAGCGGTGGTAGACGCGTTTCGCTTGGCTGGTGGGCGAGGCATGAACGTGACGGCGCCCTTCAAACTCGATGCCTTTGCCTATGCCACCGATCTGGCGCCCAGCGCTCAGATGGCCGGTGCCGTCAACGCCATGAAGTTTGAGGGCGGCAAGGTGTATGCCGAAAACTTTGACGGCGTGGGCCTTGTGCGCGATCTGGTGCACAACTTGAATTGCCCGTTGCAAGGGCGACGGGTCTTGATTTTGGGGGCAGGCGGTGCCACGCGCGGTGCCTTGTTGCCCATCTTGGCGCAAGGACCAGCCGAGTTGGTGATTGTGAACCGGACTGTCGCCAAGGCTCAGGAATTGGTCGAATTGGCCCGCAAACACCAAAGCGGTTCGGTGCCGGTTCGGGGCATCGGCTATGCCGATCTGGGCGATCAAAGCTTTGACGTGGTGTTGAATGCCACCTCGGCCAGCCTCACGGCTGAATTGCCCCCTTTGTCTGCGTCGGCCTTTGCATCCGGTTGTTTGGCTTACGAGCTGGCCTATGGCAAAGGCCTCACCCCTTTCCTGAAACTGGCCAGCCAAGCCGGTGTGACACGCTTGGCCGATGGCGCGGGCATGCTGGCCGAGCAGGCGGCCGAGGCTTTTGCGTGGTGGCGCGGCGTGCGGCCGGACACTGCTGCAGTGATTGAAAAACTGACTGTGCCCTTGGTCTGAGCCTGACTTCAGCCACGGTGCACGAGCTCGGGCATGACCGTGCCTGACATCCCAAATTGATTCCTTAAGGAGAAGCATCATGAACAAGCCATATTTCAGCCGCCGTGATTTCTTGACTTCCGGCGCAGCCAGCGCATCGGGTCTGTGGTTGCCTGCTGCGTTGGCTCAGTCGGCCTGGCCTGCCAAGCCCTTGCGCCTGGTGGTGCCATTTGCGACGGGCGGAAGTTCCGAGATTGTGGCCCGTGCCGTGGCTGGCGAGCTGGGCAAAACCATTGGCCAAAGCGTGTTTGTGGACAACAAACCCGGTGCAGCAGGCAACATCGCCATGCAGGAAGTGGCGGGCAGCACCGATGAGCACACTTTGATCCTCGGCCACATCGGCACCTTGGCCGTTAATCCGTACATCTTTCCGAAATTGCCGTACGACGCCAACCGCGATTTCGCCCCTGTTACCTTGGTGGCCAAAGTGCCCAGCCTGTACGTCGTGCACCCTGACTTGCCGGTGAAGAACCTCAAGGAATTCGTGGCCTATGCAAAAGCCCGCCCTGGCCAAATGAACTATGGCTCTGCAGGCAATGGCAGCGCTGGTCATCTGGCCTTTGAATACCTGAAGATGGCCACTGAAACCTTTGTGCTCCACGTGCCTTACCGCGGCACAGGGCCGATGTTGACCGACCTGATGGCTGGCCGCTTGCAGGCTGCTTCTGTGGGCGCTCCTGCACTGTTGCAATTCATCAAGGCAGGCAAATTGCGATGCATCGCGACGGGCACGAGTCAACGCCTGCCCCAGTTGCCCGACGTGCCCACCGTGGCCGAGCAGGGTTTTAAGGGTTTTGAGATGACGCAGTGGTACGGCTTGCTGGCACCTGCCAAATGGGCCAAGCCCAATATGGCCAAGCTGGAGGTGGAATCCATGAAAGCCGCCCGCAGTGCTTTGGTCAAAGAAAAGCTGGCCAATGAAACAGCGCTGGCCGTGGGCAACACCGGTGCCGAATTTGAGGCGTTCATCAAGGTCGAGCAGGCCCGTTGGAAGCAGGTGATTGCGCGCGCGCAAATCAAACCTGAAGGCATGGGTTGAATTCCACATGCCACGCATTCAGTTTGCTCTTCCTGATCGTTTTGTTTTTGCCACCGACATCCAGATCTACATCAGCCACGTCAACCAGGGCGGGCACCTGGACAACGCCCAGCTGCTGACGCTGGTGTCTGAGGCGCGGGTGCGTTTTTTCAAATCACTGGGGTACGCCGAGGGCAATGTCGCCGGCTTCCCCATCGTGGTGGGCGACATGGTGGCGCAATACAAATCAGAAGGCTTTCACGGCGAAACCATGCGCGTGAGCATGGTGCCGCAGGATCCTAATAAATACGGCTTTGACCTGGTCTACCGCATGGAATGCCTGGACACTGCGCGCGAAGTGGCACGTGGCAAGATCGGCATCGTGTTTGTGGACCGCCAGACTCGGACAGTGGCGGCGGTGCCTGAAGTGTTTTCGCAAAAGGTGAATGACTTGAAGGCCATTTGAGCCCATGCTGTTGCCGCGTATCGACACCGAGCGTTGCACCGGTTGTGGCTGGTGCGTGGCAGCGTGTCCACCGCGTGTGTTGAGTTTGCAGGTCGTGGCGTGGCGCAAGCATGCGCTGCTGCACGATGATTCAGGCTGCACGGGCTGCAGCAAATGTGCAAGGTGTTGCCCGTTTGGGGTGATCTCGATGGTGCCAGCGACCAAGTCTGACGAACGTCAGGCTTGATCGTTGGTGTGCTGTGCTTCATGCCTTGAAGTGCGCGCTGTCCATGACCTTCAGGTCTTTGGCTACCAGTGGTGGGAAATCCATTTGGTCCAGCACGTCGCGTTGCAGGTCGACGCCGGGGGCGATCTCGAACAGCTCGATCCCTTGGGGTGTGAGGCGAAAGCTGGCGCGCTCGGTCAGATACAGAACTTCCTGCTGGCGGACCAGACCTTGCGGGCCAGAGAAAGTGATCTGATCCACTTTCTTGACCAGCTTTTTCACAGCCCCTTGTGCGGCCACCCGCATCTGACCGTCGCCGGTTGCCAGCTTGACGCCCTTGGCCGCCAGCGTGCCGCAGAACACCACTTTTTTCGCGTTCTGCGCGATGTCGATGAAGCCGCCAGGGCCGACAGTGACGCCGCCCAAGCGTGAGACGTTGACCGAGCCTTCTTCGTCGAACTCGCCAAAGCCCAAAAAGGCAATGTCCAGACCACCGCCGCCGTAGAAGTCGAACTGCGTGGCGGCGTCCAGCATGGCCGTCGCGTTGCGCGCATAGCCAAACAGCACGCCGTCCATCAGCGTGCCGCCGTAGGTGCCATGCTCGATGGTCTGGTAAATGCGGTGTTGCTCGTTGCGCACCGCGATCAGTTTGGCCACCGCATCGGGCACGCCCACGCCGTAGTTGATGACCGGACGGGCCTTGTCGGTGTTGAACAGTTCCTGATACGCCCGGCGCGCCACGGCCTGGCGTTCGCTGAAGGCTTCTTGAGCCGCCGCCACTTCGCGTGCATGGTCTTGGGCTTCGCTGCTCAAGCGCGCTTGGCCTGTCAGCTCGCCGCTGAAGGCCGGATCAAACGGGATGGCGTAGCTGGTGGACTGCTGCGGGTCCACCACGATGGCGTCCACCCAGGCCGAGGGGATGCGCACTTCGCGGGCTTTGAGGGCGCCCTGGGGCAAGCGCTCTTTGACCTGCACGATGACTTTGCCGCCGCTGTTGCGTGCGGCCAAGGCCAAAGACTGCGCGTCGAGGTTGGCCGCTTCATGCTCGAAGCTGATGTTGCCGTCTTCGTCGGCGCTGCTGGCGCGCACGATGGCCACATGGATGGGAAAGGGTTTGTAGCGCAGGTATTCGCGCCCGTCGATGCTGATGACTTCGGCCAGGTCGTCTTGGGCCGCATCGTTCATCTTGCCACCGCCGTGGCGCGGGTCGCACACCGTGCCCAGGCCCACGTGGCTGATGAGGCCAGGGCGGCCCGCGCCGATTTCGCGCATGAGCTGGCTGCTCACACCACCGGGCAGGATGTAGGCCTCGATCTTGTTGGACAGGGCCAGCTGCTGCATGGCAGGCGACCAAACCCAGTGGCCGCCAATCACGCGTTGGACCAGACCTTCGTGCGCGAAGCAATTCATGCCTTTGGTTTTTTTATCGCCAATGCCCAGGGCGTGCATGACGGTGAGCTGGCGCGGGTGTTGGGTGGTTAAGAAGCGTTCTTGCACCGCTTCAAACAGGTGCGTCGCTTCCATCAGGCCACCTCCGCCGCCCATCAGGCCCACGGTGTCGCCGTCTTTGATCAGCTGTGCCGCCTCTTTGGCGGTCATGAATTTGCTTTGCATGTCAGGCCTCAGCGGTTCACATCAAACAACACAGCACCCTTCTTGAGAGCACTCTTGGCAATCACGCCCCGATGGATCTCGCTCGTGCCGTCATAGATGCGGTAAATGCGGGCATCGCGGTAATAGCGCTCGATGGGCAGCTCCTTGCAAAAGCCCATGCCGCCAAACACCTGGACCGCGCGGTCCACCACGCGGCCCAGCGTTTCGGCCGCATGCACCTTGACCATCGCGATCTGCTCGCGCGCGTCCATGCCTTGGTCCAGCATCCATGCGGCGTGGTAGACCATCCAGCGGGCCGCGTTGATCTCGATCACGCTGTCGGCGATCATCTGTTGCACCATCTGGAAGTCACCGATCTTGGTGTTGAATTGCTTGCGCTCGTTGGCCCAGTTCAGCATCAACTCGCACACATGGGTGGCCTTGCCCACGGCGCGGGCACCCACTTGGGCCAGACGCACTACATTGAGCGCGCCCATGGCCAGCTTGAAGCCCTGACCCGCTTCGCCCAGCAGGGCCGCATCTTCGAGCTGCACGTTGTCGAAAAACAATTCCAGGTGCGGCGTGCCGCGCAGGCCCATCATCTTCTGGTCCTTGCCCACGGTGAAACCGGCCAGACCCTTGTCGACCATGAACATGCTGATTTCTTTTTCACCGGTCTTGGCCGAGACCAGAAAGAAGTCGCTCCACTCGCCGTCGCTGATGAAGTGCTTGCTGCCGCTCAGCACCCAGCCTTGGTCGTTTTTCTTGGCGTGGGTTTTGATGCCAGCGGCGTCCGAGCCCGCGCCGGGTTCGGTGATGGTGATGGCACAGGTGCGTTTGCCCGCCACGGCAGGCTTGAGCCAGCGTTCGATCTGCTCGCCTTTGCAGTGCAGCAGGGGTTCGTACACATTGCCAAAGGCGCGGCGGATCAGGATGTCGGTGGTGTGCCCGAACTGCTCTTCGCACAGGATGCGGTCGAGGTTGGACAGACCGCCACCGCCCAAGGCTTCGGGCATGTTCATGCCGTACAGGCCCAGCGCCTTGGCTTTGTCGTGGATCGCTTGCGCCTTGGCGTTGTCAAGGAAGCCCTGGTGCTCGATGTCGTCTTCGAGGGGGCGCAGTTCTTCGGCGATGAAACGGCGCACCGTTTCGATCATCATTTTTTGTTCGTCGTTGAGGGAAAAGTCCATGGTGATTCCTTGATGTTTTTCTTGGGTCATGCCGGACTTGATCCGGCATCCAGGTGTTTAACCATGGACCACGGATCAAGTCCGGGGTGACAGCGGGGCAGTCAGGTGTGACCGCATGGTTGTTCGGCTGTGCCCTTATGCGCTGCTGAACCAGCGGGCCCCAAAGAAAAATGGCAAGCGGGAGAGTTGTTCAAAACGGGGAAACATGGCCTCAGGCTTCCACAAATGGGCGACTTTTTGCCAGGCATTCGGCGGCCCATTCCAGAGCCGGGGTGTTCGCTTCGCGGCCAAAGTTCACCACCTCCACGCTCACGGGCAGGTCAGCAGGCAAGGCGTCAAACAAGCCTTGCACGTCAATGGTGCCGTCGCCGGGCAAAAGTCGCTCGCAACGGGCGGTGTGGATCATTTGTTCGGTCGTGAAATGCAAACCAGCCTGGGCATCGCAAATTTGCGCGTAGTGCAACAAAGCGCGAGGGATGGCGCGGATGTCATCGAGTGTGGTGGTGGAGCGGCCCACATGCAGCGCATCGACCAAGATGCCTGCGTTGGCCGGGCTGCCTGCGCCTTGGACAATGCGCAGCGCAGACTTCGCGTCTTTCACCGCCGTCCAGGGCATGAACTCCAGGTCGGCCGTCATGCCAAAAGGCTTCATGACTTCGCACAGGCGGGCGTAGTTCTCGGTCAGGCGTGCTTCGTTGGCGTCGTCCCCGGCCACCAAAATGGCCTTGGCGTTCAGTGCCGCGCCTGCGTCATACAGCGCGTCCCAGGTGTGCGGATCAAACTGTTCGCCAATGCGGATGATCTCCAGATCGAACACCCCCACGCCCGTGTCGCGCTGCGCTGCCAGGGTTTCGCGCAGCACCTCGGGCAGGCCCAGCAGGTGTTGCTGGGGTGCGCCCGCCGCGTTGGGCCACAGCCGCAGGCCAACGAAGCTGTAGCCTGTTTGTGCGGCAACCTGGATCGCTTGTGCGGGGGTGCAGCGGTGTGAGCTGAGGTAGGCGAGGGAGTAGGTGCGTTGTCTCATGGCGTCTGTTTTTAGTAGGTCGGAGCTTCAGCTCCGACATGCGCTGTAGACCTGAAGTCCTGTCGGGGCTGAAGCCGCCGACCTACAGGAGACCTACGGGTTATGGGTTCATTTCAGTGGCGACACAGCGGTGGGCATGGCGATGGTCGAGACCATGTTGGTGGTCAGGTGGGCCGGGCCGCCTTTGGGGGGCCAAATGCCTTGGGCCACGGCTTCGCCACGGATCTGGCTGCGGGCATTCAGGCTGTCGTAGGCCCAGATGTTGGTGAAACGCAGGGGGCCGTCGAGTGCGACCATGGCCACCACGCAGGGCGAGAGCTTGTCGCGGGCGGGCACGTACTGTGCCCACAGGTCGATGGTGGGCTGCACGCCACCCGTTTTGATGCCGTAGGTGCGGATTTCGTAGACCGGGCCGGTGATGCCCGACTCGGCGCTCGGGCGCACCGGCTTCATCCAGGGGAAGCCTTTGTAGCTGTGTTGCTCCAGCGTCTGGAAAATTTCGCCGCAACCAAACGGACCCCAAGGGCCGTCGCCTGTTTCTGGCTTGCCGCTTTGCTGGGTGCGTTCGCGTTCGGCCTGCAGCGCGTCGAGTGTGGCAAAGCCGCGCAGCACAACCATCTGGTTGAGTTGGCCGATGTCGGTGAACCAGCAGCCCAGCAATTCGCCCTGAGCTTCAGGGGCGGTGGCAAAAGCCTGCACGTTCGTTGCGGCCTGGCCTGCGGTGCCAAAGGGCAGGGTCATGGTGGCGAGTTCGTAGTACATGGTGTCTTTCTGATGGGTGTGAAGAGGGGCTGTCATGCCGGACCTTGATCCGGCATCCAGTGGGGTGCGGGCATGGACCCCGGATCGAGTCCGGGGTGACATGTCGCTGAAAGCATGGGGAGACATGTTGCTGAAAACCGGGGGTGACATGTCCTTGTCAATCTGATCGGCGCTGTCCAGGTCGCGCCCTGCGGCGTGGTGTGCGGCGATGTAGCCAAAGGTCATGGCCGGCCCCAGCGTGATGCCGCCTGCAGGGTAGTGGCCGCCCATCATGCTGCTCAGGTCATTGCCGCCGGCGTACAAGCCGGGGATGGCCTGGCCTTGGGCGTCAATCACTTGCGCGTGGTCGTTCACGCGCAAACCGGCAAACGTGCCCAGGCTGCCCATGACGACTTTGACGGCATAAAACGGGCCGCTTTCGATGGGGCCCATGCAGGGGTTGCGCAGGCCGCGCCGGGTGGCGTTGATGGCGTCGCCCTGGATGCGGTTGTAGGGCGTTTCGCCTTTGCCAAAGTCGCGGTCTTTGCCGTCTTGAGTCAGTGCGTTGTAGCGCTGCACCGTGGCTTGCAGGGCCGGGGCGTTGATGCTGCAGGCCTCACCCAATTCGGCCAGGGTTTGGCCGCGCTGGAGGTAACCGTTTTTCAGCCACGGCCCCAGCGGCATGGGCGCGGGTTTGACGGCGCCCAAGCCGTAGTAGCGGATGAAGGCGTGGTCACAAATCAGCCAGGCCTCAGGCTTGTGACCGGCAGGTGTTGCCGTCAGCAGGTCTTGCATGAAGTCGTGGTACGAGTTGGCCTCGTTGCCAAAGCGTTGGCCTTGCGCCGTGACGGCGATCAGGCCGGGTTTGGCGCGTTCGATCAGGTGCGGAAAGTGCGCCACGCTGCCGTCCTGGCGGGGCACCAAAGACACGGGGGCCAGCGCTGCCGCTTGCACCAGATCGCCCGCCACCACGCCACCGGCGGATTCGCCCAAACGCAGTCCATCGCCCGTGTTGCCCCGGTTGCCTGCCGACCAGTGTTCATGGCCGGTGGGGGCGTGAGGCAACAGTTGCTGTTTGCGCGCCGGATCGTGTGGAAAGCCGCCGGTGGCCAGCACCACACCGCAGCGGGCGTGGATGCTTTGTTCACCTTGGGCTGTTTTGACCACGCCACCGGTCACGCGACCATCGCTTTGCAGCAAACGCACGGCGGGGCTGTTCACGCGGATATCCACGCCCAGATCGAATGCGGATTGGGCCAGACTGCCGATCAGTGCATTGCCATTGACCAGGCGCGTCCCACGGCGGTGCACCAGCAGGTCACGCCCATGGCGCAGCAGCAGTTTGGCGACGTGCCAGAACGAGGCGGGCTTGTGCAGGGCGTTCAAAAAATGCCTAAGCTCAGCACCCGAGGCGATGCCCATGCCCCACAGCGTGGTCTCGTGCAGCGGAGGCTTGAGGTCGTGCAGGCGCGCGCCCAACTGGCGGGCGTCAAACGGGGCGGCGCAAATCGAGCGGCCACCGGTGGCGGCATCGGGGGTGTGGCCGTGAAAGTCCGGAATGGCATTGCCATCGATGAACTGCAGCGCGGTGTGGCGGCGGAAGAACTCGACCATGCGCGGGCCGTTGTTCAAGAAGGCGAGGGCGCGGGACTCGTCGAACTTCTCGCCCAGCTCGCGGCGCAGGTAAGACAAAGGCTTTTCAACGCGCTCCAGCAAACCTGCTTCCACGGCCAGCGGGTTGCGCGGCACCCACATCCAGCCACCCGACCAGGCGGTGGTGCCCCCGTATTGCGGGTCTTTCTCGACCACGATGACTTTGAGTCCCAGGTGCGCAGCGGTCACGGCTGCAGACAGCGCGCCCGCGCCCGAGCCCACGACCAGCAGGTCGCAGTGTTCGGGCGTGGGGCTTGCGGCGTTCATCGGCTGGCTCACTTCACACCGCGTAAATCGGCTTGCGGCCATCGGTGGGGGCGGCGCTGCCGGTCTCGGCCGTGAGGCTGAAGAAGGGCGATGCGCCACTGGACGCGGCCAGTTGCTGCACGATGCTTTGCAACTCGGGCGCCAAGGCTTGCATTTTTTCGGGGGTGAAGCGCACCGTGGGGCCTGCAATCGTCAGCACGCCAAACGCGGGCTGACCGGCAAAGCGCACCGGGGCCGACATGGCCGACAGGCCGATGCTGTAGGTGTCTGTCGTCATGCTGTAACCGCGCTCGCGGGTTTGGGCCACGGCGTCCATCACCGCTTGCAAAGTGGTGGGCGCGGCGGGACCGAATTGTTCCGGCAGGCCGAGGCCTTGTTTGGCGACCAGGGCCAAGGCCGCGTCATCGCTCAGCGTGGACAGCAAAGCCCAGCCCGAGGACGAGCAAGACAGGCGAGCATCGCTGCCCATGTCGGGGTCGTAGCGCAGGCCCTGGCGGGCGCCTTGGGCGCGGGCCACCCAGGTCAGGCGCTCGCCATCGACCACAGACAGGCGCACCAGCTCGCCCGAGACCTCGGCCAGGCGGTTGAGCAGTGGCTGCGCGATGTCCACGATGCCGCTGTTGCTCAGGTAGCTCAAGCCCATGGAGACCAGTTTGGTGGTCAGCAGGTAATCGCCGTGGCCGCGTGTCTGGCGCACATAGCCCAGGCGCACCAGGTCGGTCAGCAGGCGGTGCGTGCCGCTGCGTGGGATGTCAAGCCGGTCGGCAATGGCGGCCAGCTCCAGGCCTTCGCCGTGTTGCGAGAGCAATTCCAGAATGCCCAGGGTTCGTTCGAGGACGCCGCTCATGTGGGATTCCTTGCTGCCGTGAAGTCCGGACAGGTTTGGCGTTGCCCGGTGCGTGCCGCTTGCAGCAGGGCCTGAGTGGCCTGCAGAGTGCGCCAGCCGTCCAGTGCCGAGCAGATCGGGGTTTCGCGCCGCTCGGCCACCGCTCGGAAGTGCCGCAGTTGCTGAACGTACACATCGATCTCGTGCAGGCTGCTTTGTTCGCGGGTCATTTCATGGTGCCAGTGGCGCTCGCCGGGGTAATGCCACAGCGCCAGATCAGGCAGCGACAGCGAGCCTTGCGTGCCCGACAAAAAGTGCGATTGCACGTTCTGGCGGGGGTACTGGCTTTGCTCGCCAGCGCACAAATCCCAGCACCAGGGCGACACGGCGGTGTCGGACACCGTCATCACCGCTTGCGTGCCGCAGGTAAATTCAAACAGGGCGCTGGCTGTGTCTTCAACCTCAAAACCCCGCACCGCACTCGACAGGCTGCCTTGCACGGCGCGCACTTCGCCCAGCAAAAAAACCAGCATGTCGATGTCGTGGATCAGGTTGATCAGCACCGGGCCGCCACCACTTTGGCGACGCCAGGCCACGTCAAAGTAGGCGGTGGGTTTGTAAAAGTTGGCCATCACGTTGGCGCTGACCACCTGGCCCAGGCGTCCGTCCGCAATGATCTGACGGGCCTTTTGCAAGATCGGGTTCTGGCGGCGGTGGTGGCCCACCAGCACGGGCACACCGGCGTCTTTTTCCAGCTGGATCAGACGTTCAGCGGCGACCAAGGTGTCGGCCACCGGCTTTTCGATCAGCACGGCCAGGCCGCGTGCCATGCAGTCGGCCGCCACATCCACATGCGTGGCGTTGGGGGTGGCGATCACCACGCCTTGCGGCTGCGTGGCTTCCAGCAGCGCTTGGTGGTTTTCAAAGGTGGGGACGTTGCGCTCGGCGCACCACTGGCGACCGGCCGCGCCCGGCTCGGCCACGCCCACCAGAGTGAACTCGGGTGTTTTCAGGATGCGCTCGATGTGCGTTCGGCCAATCACGCCAGCGCCAATCACGGCCAGAGGGAACTTGTGCATGGGTGTTTTTGCGTGTGTTGTGTTGTCCATCAATGGCGCAAGTATATTGATTTTTGGAAATAAATTCAAAAGTGGAATCTAATTCCGTTTTTATGTATCATCCCGGCCATGAACTTGACCAAGCCTTTGAACCTCGACGGTGCCTCGCGCATCCACTTCATCGTGGGCGACCCAATTGCCCAGGTCAAATCACCCGCAGGCGTGAGCCAGGCCTTTCAGGACGCGGGGCTGAACGCCTTGTGCATCCCGGCCCATGTGGCCCCGGCCGATCTGGCGACCTGGACAGCGGGCGTGTCGCTCTCCAAAAACGTGGACGGCATCATCGTCACCGTGCCGCACAAGTTCGCCTACTTTGATTTGTGCGCCACCACCTCCGAGCGGGGGGCTTTCCTCAAATCCATCAACACCTTGCGCCGCAATGCCGATGGCACTTGGCATGGCGACATGTTTGACGGCATGGGCTATGTGAAGGCGCTGGCGCTCAAGGGTTGCAGCCTGCAAGGTCAAAAAACATTGCTGGTGGGCGCAGGCGGTGCCGGTTCGGCCATTGCGTATTCGCTGGCCACGGGCGGTGTGCGCGAGCTGGCCATCCATGACGAAGACACGGCCCGGCGCGACGCGCTGGTGCAGCGCCTGGCTGCCTTGGGTCAGTGCACGGTGGTGGCGGGCAGCAGCGACCCGACGGGCTTTGACATTGCGATCAACGCCACACCGATCGGCATGAAAGCGGGCGATCCGCACCCGATCGATTCAACGAAATTCACACCCGGTCTGTTCGTGGGCTGTGTGATCACGGCACCCGCCGTACCGCCCATGATCGCCGCGGCTCGGGCGCTGGGTTGCAACACCCTCACGGGCGCAGACATGTTTGCACAGGTGAAAGACCTGATGGTCGAATTTTTGATGGGGGCCTGAGATGCAAGTGCTGAAGAAGGGTCTGGATGTGCTGCAAGGTGGTCTGCAAGACGGCAGCGAGTTTGATCTGGTGGTCATCGGTGCGGGTGGTGCTGGTTTGTCTGCCGCGGTGTTTGCTGCCATCGATGGCACCAAAGTGCTGGTGGTTGAGCGGACCGAGTTCGTGGGCGGCACCACCGCTTGGTCGGCAGGCACCACCTGGGTGCCGGGCACGCACCACGCGGGCAAGGTCAACCCGACCGACACGCTCGCCGAAGCCGAGAAATACCTGAACCACGCCGTGGGCGAGCAAGCGCCTGCTGCCTTGCGTGAAGCCTTCTTGAAAAATGGCGCTGAAGCCGTGGCCAGGATCGAAGCCCAGTCCTCGATGAAGTACCGGCCCTATCCGAAGCACCCCGACTACATCAGCGATTTGCCGGGTTCCACCCTGAGTGGCCGGGCATTGGAGCCTGTGCCTTTTGATGGCCGTTTGCTCGGTGACTTGTTCCCCTTGCTGCGTCCACCCATCCCCGAGTTCACCGTGCTGGGCGGCATGATGGTGGACCGCACCGACATCAACCATTTGCTGGCCATGACGAAGTCCTGGGCCTCGCTGAAACACTCGGTGCGCATTGTCTTGCGCCACCTGGGCGACCGGCTGAGCCACGCACGCGGCACCCGCCTGGTGATGGGCAACGCACTGGTGGCCCGCTTGCTGCATTCCTTGTCGCAGCAGGCCGATGCCACGCTGGCGCTGAAGACCTCGGTCGATGCACTGGAGCGCGACGACACGGGCCGCGTGGTGGCCGTGCGTTTGCGCAGCGCCACCGGCAACTGCCGCGTGTTGGCCAAAAAAGGCGTGGTGCTGGCCAGTGGCGGCTTCAACCGCGACCCGGCTTTGCGTGCCCAGAAACTGCCCGGCATTCCCGCCGAGTGTTGCCCTGCCGCGCCCGGTCACACCGGCGAGGCGCTGGCGCTGGCACGCGGTCTGGGTGCGGTGGAAGGGCAGGGCGCACAAAGCCCGGCGTTTTGGGCACCAGTTTCCTTGCGCCAACGTGCCGATGGCAGCACCGCCGCCTTCCCGCACTTCGTGATGGACCGCGCCAAGCCCGGCATGATCACCGTCAACCAGGCCGGTGAACGCTTTGTCAATGAAAGCACCTCGTACCACTTGTTTGCTTTGGGCATGCAGGCGGCCCAGCAAGCGGTGCCCGCCTATTTGATCGCCGATGCCAAAGCCCTGCGCCAATACGGTATGGGCATGGTGCGACCCGGTGGCAAAGGCCTGACGCCGTTTTTGGCCGATGGCTATTTGACCGAAGGCGCGAGCCTGGTGGAGTTGGCGCAAAAGTTGGCGATTTCCGTCGAGGGTCTGGCGCATTCGGTGGCGCAAAACAACGCCTTTGCCCAGTCGGGTGTGGACACCCAGTTCCAGCGGGGCGTGACGGCTTACCAGCAAAACATTGGCGATGCCGCAGCGGGTGGCCGCAACCCCAATCTGGGCGAGATGAGCGAAGGGCCTTATTACGCCGTCAAGCTCTACCCCGGCGACATTGGCGCGGCGCAAGGCTTGCAGACCAACGAACACGCGCAGGTGCTCAATGCACAGGGCCAGGTCATCGGCGGTTTGTACGCCGTGGGCAATGATATGAATTCCATCATGGGCGGTGTGTACCCGGCTCCCGGCATCACGATTGGCCCGGGCCTGGTGTTTGCGCATGTGGCCGTGCGGCATGCATTGGGATCGCCCTCTGCCCTCGGGTCTAACCCCTAATTCGTTCGATGATCGAACATGTTTGAGCGATTATCGAACTTAACTGGCAAAGAGCTTGAAATCTGAATGGCATTGCACACTACATTCTCATCACCTTGCCCTGCATGGAAAAACGTTTTTTCAACCCCCCTTGGCCGTGCAAGCTGGCCTGATTCCACCAACGAGGAGACCTCTGTGAAAGCTACCCTGAAAACTCTGGCTGTCTGCGCCGCTTTGTCTGTGTCTGGCCTGGCCCAAGCACAAGACATCAAGATCGCCAACATTGTTGAACTGTCCGGCCCCGGCACCACAGCCGGTACGATTTTCAAGAACGGAACTGAGCTGGCCATCAAGGAAATCAACGCTGCTGGCGGTATCTTGGGTAAGAAAATCAGCTACACAACCGAAGACACCCAGACCAACCCTGGCGTCGCCAAGGGTTTGACGCAAAAAGCGGTGGACAACGACACCTTTGCCATCTTTGGCCCCGTGTACTCTGGCTCCATCATGGTCTCCATGGCCGAATCCAAGCGCGGTGAGACCCCCAACTTCACCGGCGGTGAAGCAGCGGCCATCACAGCACAAGGCAACCCTTATGTGTTCCGCACCGCCTTCGGTCAGAGCGTGTCTTTCCCCAAGTTGGCCAAGTTCATCAACAGCAAGGCCAAAACCTTGGCGGTGATTTATGTGAACAACGACTTCGGCAAAGGCGGCCGTGACACCATCACCAAGCTGCTCGAGGGCACCAGCACGAAGATCGTGGCCGACATTTCGACCGATGCAGGTCAGGTCGACTTTTCTGCTGCCGTGCTCAAAGCCAAGCAGACCGACGCTGACGCAATCTTTGTTTACACCAACGAAGAAGAGTCTGCCCGTGCCCTGCGCGAATTCCGCAAGCAAGGCGTGAAGAAAATGCTGATCGGTGAAACCACCCTGACGGGTCAAAAAGTGATCGAGCTGGCCGGTGAAGCCGCCAACGGCGCGCTGGCCCACGTCGGCCTCACGGTCGATGCGCCTCAGTTCAAGGCCTTCGGTGCCAAGTACAAAGCCGAATACAAGAGCGAGTCGGATCACAACGGCATCAAGGGTTACACCGGCATGTACGTGTTGAAAGCCGCCATCGAGAAAGCTGGAAAAATTGATCGCAAAGCTGCCGCTGGAGCGATCCGTAACAGCTGCTTCAGCGCCAAGCAACACCCCGGCATCCTGATGGACGTGTGCTTTGACGACAAGGGCGATCTGGACCGCGAAAGCTTCCTGATCGAGGTGAAGAACGGTCACCCCGTGATCAACGCGACACTGCCTCCTTTGAACGCCAAGAAGTAATTGGCTGCAATGAAAAAGGCGGGCTCCTGTGGGCCCGCCTTTTTTCGGGCCCAACGGGCTGCCAAGCCCGTGCAGGCGGCCCTTAAAGTGCCTGCTCCCCCTGTTTTCGGAGTTCACCCATGACCGACTTTTTACAACTTTTCTTCAGTGGCTTGGCCACCGGCAGCATTTATGCGCTGGTTGCTCTGGGCTTCACCTTGCTGTGGCAGGCATCCGGCACGATCAACTTCGCGCAAGGCGAATTCGTGATGCTGCCCGCCTTCATGATGGTGATGCTGCTGGGCTCAGGTCTGTCGCTGTATTTCGCCTTCGCCCTGACGATTGTGTTGTCGGTCGTGATTTTGGGCTGGTTGTTCAAGCGCGGTCTGGTGGACCCACTGTTCAAGTACGGCATGATGCCCATCGTCGTGGCCACCATCGGCCTGTCGATCGCCATGCGCAACGGCGTGCGCGCCGGGTACAGCGCCGAGCCCCAGCCGTTCCCCCAAGTCTTTCCCGACGTGATCTTTGACGTGATGGGCGTGACCTTTTCTGCCGGTGATGTGGGCACTTTCGTGTTCGCCATGGTGCTGGTGCTGGTGACGCAGGCCTTTTTGAACAAAACCGTCACGGGCCGCGCCATGCAGGCGGTGGCCCAAAACACCGAAAGCGCTTCGGTGTTGGGCATCAATGTGCCGCGCATGATTTTCTACACCTTCGCCATCAACGCGATCCTGGCGGCTGCGGCGGCCTTGCTAGTGACCCCCACTTACCTGGCCAAGTTCGACATGGGTGAGGGCTTGGGCACCAAGGCCTTTTTTGCGGCCATCATCGGCGGCTTCACCAATTCACGTGGCGCGCTGGTCGGTGGGTTGCTGGTGGGCGTCAGTGAAAACCTGGCAGCTGCCTACATTTCTGCCGCCTACAAAGATGCGGTCGCGCTGGTCATCTTCATGGTCGTGATCCTGTTCAAGCCCCAAGGCCTGCTCGGCAAGAAAGAGGAGCGCAAAGTATGAAAAAGCTCAACCTGTTGTTCGCGCTGGTCGCTCTGGCCGCGCTGGTGGTGGTGCCCAACTTCCTCAAGAACTATGGCATCCACATGTTCACCACCTGGCTGGTGTTCATCATTGCCACCATGGGCTTGAACTTGACCGTGGGTTATGCCGGTCAGAAGTCACTGGGCCATGCCGCCTTTTTTGGCATCGGGGCCTACACCGTGGCCATCTTTTTGAAGGCGGGTCTGAGCTTCTGGCTGGGCCTGCCGGTGGCCGCCCTGTTTTGCTTTGTGGTCGGTCTGGCCCTGGGCTTTCCGGCGCTGCGTGTGCAGACCATTTATCTGGCCTTTGCCACGCTGGGTTTTAACACCGCCTTGTGGCTGGTGATGCGCAACGAAGAATGGCTCACAGGCGGCACCTTCGGCATCAACAACATCGCACGCCCCAGCTTGGGCGGCATCAGTTTTGATGGCAATCTGGCTTATTACTACCTGGTGTTGGGTTTCACCATCGTGCTGGCGCTGCTGCTGTGGGGCCTGCTGCGCTCGCCCTGGGGCAAGGCTTTCACGGCGCTGCGCGACAACGCGATCCGCGCCGAAAGTTTGGGCATCGACACCCGCAGCTACACGCTGCTGAGCTTTGCCATCGGTGCGGTGTACGCCGGTGTGGCAGGTGGCCTGTATGCATCGCAAGTGCAGTTCATTGACCCGGCTTTGTTCACCGTGGGTGCGTCCATCATGATGTACTTGATGGTGGTGGTCGGTGGCCCGGGCTACTTCCTGGGGCCCGTGCTGGGCTCCGCTGTCGGCGTGGTCTTGCCCGAGTGGCTGCGTTTTGCACAAGCCTGGTATTTGTTTGTCTTTGGTGCCGCTGTGGTGGTGCTCATGATCTGGCTGCCCGATGGCTTGCTCAGCATCCCCGACCGCATCAAGGCCCGCCGCCAATCACGCGCAGCTTCGGCCGCTCGCGCTGCTGCTGGCAAAGGAGTGAAAGCATGATCCAGCCCGTCCTCAAAGTCACCAACATGAAAAAGGCCTACGGCGCGATCCAGGCCGTGGGAGGCGTCTCCTTTGAAGTGCGCCCAGGCGAAATCTTCGGCGTGATCGGTCCCAATGGTTCGGGCAAGACCACTTTGTTCAACAGCATGCTGGGCCAGATCACCCCCGACGAAGGCAAGATCGAACTCAACGGCCAGGACGTGACCACACTCGGCCCGCTCGAATTGAACCGCCGTGGCGTGGGCCGCACCTTCCAGACGCTGCAGGTGTTTGGCAAGATGACCGTGCGCGACAACCTGATCGTGGCCGCGCAAGAGCACTCTGGGTCAATGTTCAGCCGCATGTTCGCGCCCACCGATTCCGGTCTGGGTGACAAGGCCGATGCCCTGATCGACCAGTTCCACATCCGCCATGTTGCCGACAAGAAGGCCGGTGAGCTGAGCTATGGCCAGCAAAAACTGGTCGATATCGCCATGGCCTTTATGAGCGAGCCCGATCTGGTTTTGCTCGACGAGCCTTGCGCCGGTGTGAACCCGTCGCTCGTGGGCGGCATCAGCACCTTGCTCAAGGAGCTGAATCAGACACGCAAAGGAAGCTTTGTGGTGATCGAACACAACATGGACTTTGTGATGGACCTGTGCCACCGCATCATGGTGATGGTGGAAGGTCAGGTTTTGGCCATTGGTACGCCCGATGAAATTCGTGCCAACAAGCAGGTGCTGGACGCCTACCTGGGGAGCTGAGATGACTGCAAAAACACAAGACACCTGCATCGAATTTGACGACGTGGTCGCGGGTTACAAGGATTTCATGATCCTGAACAACTTGTCGTTCAGCGTGCCCAAAGGCTCGATCACCTTGCTGATCGGCCCCAACGGCGCGGGCAAGTCCACCGTGCTCAAAACCTTGTTTGGTTTGCTCAAGCCCCGCCAAGGCAAGGTCTTGCTCAACGGCAAGGACATCACAGGAGCTTCCCAAAAATCCTTGCTGGCCGACGGCATTGCCTTTGTGCCCCAGGGCCGCAACCTGTTCGGCCAGCTCAGCGTTTATGAAAACCTGGAGCTGGGCGGCATCACGCTGGGCATGAAGACCACGCACGAACGCATCCCGGAAGTGCTGGAGTTCTTCCCCCGCGTGAAAGAGCGCATGAACTCGCGCGCCTCGGCCCTGTCGGGCGGCGAGCAAAAGCAACTCGAAATCGGTCGCGCCTTGTTGCTTCGCCCCAAGGTCTTGCTCATCGACGAGCCCTCCATTGGTCTGTCGCCCATGGTGGTGCAGGACGTGTTCAAGCTGCTGCGCAAATTGGCCGATCAAGGCACCACAGTGCTGATGGTCGAGCAAAACGTCAAGAGTGCGCTCAAGTACTCGGACAACGCCATTGCTCTGGAGTCAGGTCGTCTGGTGCTCTACAAATCGGCGGCTGAAATTCTGGCCGATCCGCAGATGGAGCGCTTGTTCCTGGGCGGTGCGCACACCACTGCAGCGGCGGCCACGGCGCCCTGATCAGCGATTTCAACCAAGCCTTGACCTGGGCCAGGTCCTGTCGGGGCTTGGTGTCTCACAGCAGCGGCCGCAGGCTGTGTGCTGCTTCTTGCAGCACAGGCAGGACACGGTTCAGTGCGTGGTCAGCTTCTTCCCGGTTGATGGGCATGGTGATGCTGATGGCGCCGTGAACGGTGTTTTGTCGGTCCAGAAGTGGCACGGCGATACCGCGAAAATTCAGCTCCAGTTGCTGCTCAGAGACGGCCCAGCCCTGGCGCTTGAAGCCCACCAGCGTTTCGCGCAGTTCGATTTTGCTGGACAGGGTGTACGAAGTGAAAGCCCGCAAGTCATACGACTTCAACCATGCATCAATGAAGGCCTCGTCGCTGTAGGCCAACATGATCATGCCCGCTGCTGTCACCTGCGTGGGCACGCGGGTGCCCGTCATGTACCCGCTGGCCATGTGCCTCTGCAACCCACTGCGAGCGATGAAAATCGTGTCGCCGCCATCCAGCACGCCCAGGTAAGCGATTTCTTCGGTGCCCGCCGTGATGCGCTGTAAAAAGGGTTGCACCAGGCGCGGTAAGCGCGCCGATTCCAGGTAGGCGTGGCCCAGTCGCAAGATGCGCGGCATCAGCCAGTACAGCTTGCCGTCTGTGCCGACATAGCCCAGATGGACAAGTGTTTTCAAGTACCGCCGTGCCGCAGTACGGGTCATCCCGCAGCGTTCGCCCATTTCGGTGGCGGTCAAGCGAGGGTGTGCGGCGTCAAAGCCCTCAATGATGTGCAAACCTTTTTCAAGGCCAGCAATCCAGTCGCGCGGATCCAGAGTATTTTCAGAAATTGACATGGCCACTCAACCCTTTAGAAATTGAAGCCGTGAATTGTCGATTGTTTTCGTGGGTGCTTTCAAATGAAATCCATGATCGACTCCAGCAACACTGACACACCAAATTCATAGGGCTTGTCCTGATCAAGACGCGACACACATTCGCCTATACTGCCCAAATGAACCAATTGGTACATTTCGAGGCATCTCAGCCATTGACACCAGATGCGGCCAGAGAGTCAGGGCGCACCAACGACCCGGCCCGCACCATGGCCGAGATCTTGGCCGTGGCCACGCACGAGTTTGCCGACAAAGGCCTGACCGGTGCGCGCATCGACGCCATCGCGGCGGCCACGCGCACCAGCAAACGCATGATCTATTACTACTTCGGCAGCAAGGACGGCCTGTACCTGGCGGTGCTCGAAGAGGCTTATCGGCGCATGCG
>ERZ1034361.401-NODE-401-length-29277-cov-4.841199_pt1 | contig 29277 bp, 27 predicted proteins | sample MGYA00520617_ERZ1034361 | MGnify/ENA primary metagenome ERZ1034361 (study PRJEB33736, sample SAMEA104284507) | Azolla filiculoides | biome: Urban; feature: Water surface; material: Ditch water | place: Netherlands | collected 2015-10-28 | depth 0-0.1 m ...
GTCGTCAAACTGGCCACTCAGGATGGCGTCCTCGTTTTCCAGGAAGACCGCCGCGGCACTTTCGAGCAGGCAGCCAATGGCCTTGGCGCGCAGGTATTCGAGGCGTTCCTTCGGGTCGTGCAGACGATCCAGCCGGCCACCGTTGACGGTATTGCCGGCCAGATCGGCGAGCAGGCATTCGGCATCCTTGTAGGGCACGAAACCGAGCCGGGCGGCATCTTCGAGATCGACGAGAAAGGCGAGCGGATGACGGCGCCAGGCAGTATTTGGAATTCGCTCGATTAATCCGGTTGACCGTGCAACCTGTTGAAAAGCCTCCGCATCCTGCTGGAAGAAGCCGAATTTCTTGCCGCTCTTGCCATCCAGATCGGCCTCAAGATGCGACGGACGCGGATATTTGGTAAAGGTCGCCAGCACCGCGCTGCTCAGTTGCAGGCCGCCAGGATTGGCCGGGCTTTGCAGGCGGCTGACGATGCGGAAACCCTGCGCGTTGCCTTCGTAGCGCTCGAAATCTGCCTTTTGAGCAGCGGTGAATTCGTGGCGCTCCAGCAAGCCGGAATGGCGGAACCATTCGCGAATGGCATCCTCACCGGCATGGCCGAAAGGCGGATTGCCGATGTCGTGCGCCAGGCAGGCGGCAGCAACGATGGCACCGAAATCGCCTGATTCGACATGCTGCAGCCCGTGCCGGGCGATGATTTCGCGGCCGACCACGGCACCCAGCGAGCGGCCGACGCAGCTGACCTCAAGGCTGTGCGTCAGGCGGGTGCGCACATAGTCGCTCTTGGAGAGCGGGAAAACCTGCGTCTTGTCCTTCATGCGCCGGAAGGCGGAGGTAAAGACGATGCGGTCGTAATCCTGCTGGAAGGCGGTACGTTCCGCCGTGCCGGGCGCCTTGCCGGCCCCCAGGCGTTCGCTCGACAGCAGTTTTTCCCAGACTTTGCGTTTGCCCATGCTCTTCGGATTTGATGATGCGATGGGCGTCGAGTTTACTCTGCTTCGAGCACTGCCCGCACGTGATCGGGCAAGGGAACCGATTTTCCGGTCTGGGTATCCATCCAGACGACCTTGGCCGCACCCTCTGCAAAAATCCGTTCATCGCCTTCGATACGCATTTCGACATAGGTCTGGCAACTGGAACGGCCGATGGCGCCGACAAAGGTCCGCACTTCGACCATGCCCGGATAATTCATCGGGATCAGGAAGGTGCAACTGGCATTGATGATCACCGGCCCGGCGCCACCGGGACGGACGGGGACATTCATCTCCTCGATCCACTCGACCCGCGCCTGCTCCATGTAACGGAAATAGACGGTGTTGTTGACATGCCCGTAGGCATCCATATCGCCCCAGCGGATGGGCATTTTGGTGACGTGAATGAGCTTTTTCTTGTGTTCCATAAACCTGACTACTAAAGTGGTGTTGATCAAAGTATTTCCATACTGTACCGTATTGAAATCAAGCTAACAAATAAAAACAGGAGACATCATGGAACGTGAATCCATGGAATTCGACGTCGTCATCGTCGGTGGCGGCCCGGCCGGTCTGGCAGCAGCCATCCGCCTGAAGCAGCTGGCGGCGGAAAAAGGGAGTGATCTGGGCGTCTGCCTGATCGAAAAAGGCGCCGAGATCGGCGCCCACATACTCTCGGGCGCCGTCATGGACCCGCGCGCCCTCAACGAACTGCTGCCCAACTGGCAAGCCGACGGCGCACCGCTCAATGCACCAGTCTCCGAAGACCGCTTCTTCATCTTCACTGAAACCGGCGCCACCAAGGTGCCCAACAGTCTCCTGCCCGACTGCTTCCACAACGAAGGCAACCACGTCATCTCGCTTGGCAACGTCTGTCGCTGGCTGGGCGAGCAGGCTGAGGCGCTCGGCGTCGAGATTTACCCCGGCTTTGCCGGTGCCGAAGTGCTGTACGACGAGAATGGTGCAGTCAAAGGCGTCGCCACCGGCGACATGGGCCGCCTGCACGATGGCTCGGAAGGCCCGAACTTCCAGCTCGGCATGGAACTGCACGGCAAATACACCTTCTTCGCCGAGGGCTGTCGCGGCCATCTCGGCAAGCAGCTCGAAGAAAAATTCAATCTGCGCGACGGCGTCGATCCGCAAACCTACGGCATCGGCCTCAAGGAACTCTGGGAAATCGACCCCGACAAGCACCAGATCGGCCTCGTCATCCACAGCGGCGGCTGGCCGATGCAGCCCGACACCTACGGCGGCGGCTTCCTTTACCACCTGGAGAACAACCAGATCGCCGTCGGCTTCGTTGTCGGCCTCGGCTACAGCAATCCGCATCTATCACCCTATGAAGAATTCCAGCGTTTCAAGACGCATCCCGAAATCCGCAAATTCCTCGAAGGCGGCAAGCGCATCGCCTATGGCGCCCGCGCCCTCACCGCCGGCGGCCTGCAATCCCTGCCCAAACTCACCTTCCCCGGTGGCGTGCTGATCGGCGATGACGCCGGTTTTCTCAATGCGGCCCGCATCAAGGGCTCGCACTGCGCCATCAAGACCGGCGCCCTGGCCGCTGAAGCCTGCTTTGAAGCTTTGGCCAGCGAGCGCCAGCGCGATGAATTGACGGACTATCCAGAGTTGTTTAAAAACAGCTGGTTGTACGATGAACTTCACAAATCACGTAACTTCAAGCCGTGGATGAACAAGGGCCTGAAACTCGGCTCCATCATGTTCGGCATCGATCAGGTGCTGCTGCGCGGCAAGGCGCCGTGGACCCTGCACAACACCAAGCCCGATCACGCCAAGCTCAAGCCGGCCGCCGAGTGCGAGCCCATCGTCTATCCCAAGCCGGATGGCGTCATCACCTTCGACCGCCTGTCCTCGGTCTTCCTCTCCAGCACCAATCACGAGGAAGACCAGCCCTGCCACCTGCAACTCAAGGATGCCAGCGTGCCGATTGCCGTCAATCTGGCCCAATACGACGCCCCGGAGCAGCGTTTCTGCCCGGCCGGCGTCTATGAAATCCTGCGCGACGAAAGCGGCGCCAATCCGCGCCTGCAGATCAATGCGCAGAATTGCGTGCATTGCAAGACCTGCGATATCAAGGATCCGACGCAAAATATCAACTGGGTGGTACCACAGGGCGGCGAAGGGCCGACCTATCCGAATATGTAGTTAAGAGCCGGAAATGGTGCTCGCATGCCGCGAATCGCTGTTCCCGGTTTATAATCTTGTGGCTAAACCCCTTAGGGAGAACAACACATGGGCTTTCTCGCCGACAAGAAAATTCTGATCACCGGACTGCTGTCCAAGCATTCCATCGCCTATGGCATTGCCAAGGCTTGCCATCGCGAAGGCGCTCAACTCGCCTTCACCTACCAGACCGAGCGTTTCGAAGACCGCATCAAGAAGTTTGCCACCGAATTCGGCAGCGACATCACGATTCCGGTCGACGTCGCCAGCGACGAGCAAATCGACAACCTGTTTGTCGAACTGGCCAAGCACTGGGACGGCCTCGACGGCCTGGTTCATTCCATCGCCTACGCCCCGACCGAAGCCATCGAAGGCGATTTCCTGAACGGCATCACGCGTGACGCCTTCCGCATTGCCCACGAAATCTCGTCCTACAGCTACCCGGCGCTGGTCAAGGCCGCCCGCCCGATGATGCAGGGTCGCAAGAGCGCCGCGCTTGCCCTCTCCTACCTGGGCGCCGAGCGCACCATGCCGAACTACAACACCATGGGCCTGGCCAAGGCCAGCCTCGAAGCGGCCACCCGCTACCTGGCTTTCTGCCTCGGCCCTGAGGGTATCCGTGCCAACGCCATTTCGGCCGGCCCGATCAAGACCCTGGCCGCTTCCGGCATCGGCAATTTCGGCAAGCTGCTCGCCTACAACTCGCACAATGCCCCGCTGCGCCGCAACGTGACCATTGAAGAAGTCGGCAATGCCGCCGCCTTCATGCTCTCCGACCTGGCCAGTGGCATCACCGGCGAAATCATGTACGTCGACGGCGGCATGAATACGGTGGCCCTGGGCAACGCCGACCCGTTGCCGGGCTAAAAGACATTGCTGCCCCCAAGGGGGTACCAGTCAGGCAAAACGCCGACCCGATACAATCCGGTCGGCGTTTTTACTGCAGCGTCCGGGCGCTATCTGAAAATGACGTCAACAAAAAAGCGGGCCGCAGCCCGCTTTCTGGTTTTCAGTCCGCTGCTTATTTGTCTTTCGACTCCAGCGCAGCCAGATTGACTTCCACCTTGTAGCGGCTGCGCAAGGCGGCCAGGTAGAGCTGGACCTCTTCCTGCGCGGCGAGGTTGCCCAGTTGCTTAAGCATACCCTGCGTACGTGCGGCATCGAGCTTTTCGCCGGGCTGGACCTTGCTCAGCTTGAACAGCGCATAACCGGCACCCGGCAGTTCGACGCCGGTATAGGCGGGCAGCTTCGCCGACTCCATGCGGAAGACCGACTGGGCGGCCAGCGGCGGCAACTGGCGGGCATCCATGCGCGAGATGCTCTTGGCAGCCCCCCAGGTCAGCTTGTCCTCACCCTTCTTCAGGGCTTCCAGACGGGCTTCTCCATCCTTGCTGGCGAGCAGCTGGGCTTCCTTGTTCTTCAACAGTGTTTCGATGCTGGTCTTGACGCCATCAAAGGGCTGCAGCGCCTTTGCCTTGTAATCGACGAGACGGGCAGCGACCAGCGTATTGGCAGCGATTTCGACGGCTTCGGTATTGCGGCGGTTCTTGACGGAGTCTTCCGAGAACAGCGCAGCCATCAATTTTTCATTACCGAGCGCGCCATTGGCCGGATTAGCCTGACGGCCGATCCAGTCGGTGCTCTTGATGCTCAGCTTGTATTTTTCGGCGACCGGCTTGAGGCTGTCCGACTGCTCATAGACCATGTTGCTGAAGGTTTCTGCAGCCTCGGCAAACTTGCGGGCGGTGGCGGCCTTCTTCAGTTCGGCTTCGATTTCAGCGCGAACTTCAGCCAGCGGCTTTTCCTTGGCGGCATGGATACCGGTCAGCTTGATAATGTGGAAGCCGAAATCGGATTCGACCACGCCGGAAATCTCGCCTTCCTTGAGGCTCAGGGTGGCGTCTTCGAAGGACTTGACCATCATGCCACGGCCAAAGAAGCCAAGGTCGCCGCCCTTGGAGGCAGAACCCGGATCGTCGGAGTTCTTCCTGGCCAGATCGGCAAATGCAGCCGGGTTCTTGCGGATGTTGGCCAGCAGTTCCTCGGCCTTCGCTTTGGCCTTGTCCTTGCCGAGCTTTTCGGTGGCAATCAGGATATGGCTGGCGCGACGTTCTTCTGCTTGCAGGAATCTATCCTTGTGACCGTCGTACCAGGCCTTGATTTCGGCATCGGTCACCGCCAGTTGACCGGCCAGTGACTCCATCGAGAGGACGACGTATTCCGCCTTGGCCTGCTCCGGCACGGCGAACTGAGTGGCGTTCTCGTCATAGAATTTTTTCGCGGCATCATCGGCCAGCTTGACCTTGCCGAGATAGGCATCAAGGCCCAGGCGATACTCCATCACTTCGCGCTTCTCAGTCTGCAGGGCCAGCACACGGTCTGCCACGGAACGGGGAACGACACCGGACTGGCCGATAGCGCCAGCCAGTTGCTGCAGGGTCAGATCCTGGCGCAATTGCGCCTCGAAGCCGGCTGGCGACATGCCCTGGGCACGCAGTGCAGCTTCGTAGCGCTCACTGGAGAACTTGCCATCCACCTTGAATGCCTCAATTGCACCGATGGCCTGACGTACGGCGTTATCACCGGCAAACAGGTTCTTCTTGCCAGCTTCGATGACGAGCAGGCGCTGGTTGATCAGGTCGTCGAGAATCGCCTTGCGGGCCTCGGGGTTTTCCAGCATCTTGGGGTCGAACTGCCCGCCCAGTTGTGTCCGCAGACGCTCCTGCTGCTCGCGCAGGCTCTGCTGAAACTGTTGCTGGGTAATCTTGATGTCACCTATCGTCGCAACATCGCCACCGGAGGCGTCGTTGCGCATGTAGGACTCAACACCAAAAAAGGCAAAGGGCAGTGTGATCAGCGCCAGAAATACCTGGACGATTCTTTTGTTGTTGCGGACTGCGTCGAACATGAGGAGAAAAATCCTTCGAATGCGTTCAAAAAGGCAAATGCAGCTTGCCCAAAAGGCCGAATGATACCGTAATTCCTTGTTCCATCATTTGATTTAGGGGCGGGAAAAGCTTGTCCGCCGAAGAGCGGAAGTCCCGCTCAGCAGCAAAGTCTGCTCAGTCGAACAAGTCCGGCTGCATAGGCACCAGGTTTTCGCGCTTGACGGTCAGGCGAACCGGCACGCCCTGCTTGCCTATAGCCTCGACAACCATGCGCCCGGCGGAGGCTTCGGCCACGACGCGAACATTGCGCATCGATTGGCGACTGCGGCCACGATAGGTCGCCAGCGTTCCGGCTGGGGGCATCCAGGCAGGCTTTGCGCGGGACATCGTGGGCCTTTCGTCGGCGACAAGGTGATCTAGCCTACCTCTGAAAAAAGAATTCTCGAATACTGTACATCCATACAGTTATCGGATATCCTGCACTTGAACACAAACTACTGTGTGTTTATACAGTTACCGATAGCCGAAGGAGTTGCCATCATGAAACGTCTTCAACACTGGTTCGATCTGATTGCCGGGATTTCCCATGACGAACATGCCCGCCTGGAGCGTGCCCGGCGTATTTTCAATGCCACCGGGCCGGATATCGAGACGCTGCAGACACCGGCCTGCTGGCGCCGCAGTCCACGTGTGTTCAGCCACTGATCCCGGGCAAGACACAATGAAAAACGGAACTCCGTGGAGTTCCGTCGCAGGTTGCGGAGCAAGCCCCCCGTAGACCGGGAGCTGGAATCGCTTAGAAGTCGTCGGTGACGATGGGGAAGCCGAGCGCTGCCCAATCCAGCATGCCGCCGCGGTAGTAGTAAATCTTGTCGACCGGGAAGCCGTCACGCACCATGGCATTGATGGCCGACGGGCTTTGCGGGCAGACCGGGCCGTTACAGAAGGCATAGACCTTCTTGGCCTTGCTGCAATCCCACTTGCCGGCATTTTTGCTGCAACCCAGTTCGTCCATGCGGCCGGCGACCAGGGTGTAGGGGATGTGATACGAGTTCGGGATGGTGCCCTTGATGCGGTCATCCGGTTCGCGCATGTCGACAATCAGCGAGTCCTTGTCATTCATCGCCTGCAGCATTTCGATTTCCGTGACCGGATGGACACCCGGTACTGGAATCAGCGGCTGCAGCCAGCCCTTGTTCTTGGCGCAGGGGGTCATTGTGCGGGTAATGACGAAAGGACCGTTCTTGGTCTGGACAACAAACTGCTTGTCCTCACCGATAATGCGCAGCAGTTCCTTTTCCTGTGCAGAGACACCCAGGGCGATGGAAACAAGTCCGGCAGCCAGCAAAAGCTTCTTGATCATGTATTTCCTCCTCGATTTTATGTATTTGGCAATCACATCATATAAGTGATTGCGTATATTGTAATTTAATTATTGTTTTCAGTGTTGCCCCCGGAGGCGACGCGGATGCTCAGCCTGATGTGAGCGGGCGGCGCCCTGCCACATCGAGACACATCCTGTGTTATCGTTTTTATTGACCGCCGCTATTTTTGGCGAGCCCAGTCGCCAGATCATTCGCCGAGGACATCACACCATGAAAAAACTCCTGCTTACCGCACTCATCGCTGGTGCTCCGCTGCTTGCCAGTGCCGCCGATATCAACGTCAACATCGGGGGCATGCGTATCCAGGCGCCAGGCGTCAGCGTCACCTTCGGCAGCCAGGACAATCGCGGCTATTACTGGGACGGTCAGGATTATCGTCATCCCGACTACTGGAGGAAGCACGAGGGCCAACGCGGCGAGCGTTATTACACCGGACGCGGCCGTGACGAAGGACGCCACGAGGGTAAAGGGCATTGTCCGCCGGGTCAGGCAAAGAAAGGTAATTGCTGATTCGTTTCAGCCAGGCATAAACAAGAAGGGCGAGGCCGGTTGGCCTCGCCCTTCTTGTTTGGTGAGGTCTCCTATCAAGGAAACCCCGGCCGGCACTTACCCGACCCAGCGCCGTGCATTGCGGAACATCCGCATCCACGGTGAATCCTCACCCCAGTTCTCGGGGTGCCAGGACATCTGCACCGACCGGAAAACGCGCTCCGGGTGCGGCATCATGATGGTGAAGCGGCCGTCGGCCGTGGTCACGGCCGTCAGACCGTCCGGCGAACCGTTCGGGTTGTAGGGATAGACTTCGGTCGGCTCACCCTTGTTGTCGACGTAACGGACGGCCGACAGCACCTTGGCCTGATCGTCGGCATTGGCGAAGACTGCCCTGCCCTCGCCGTGCGAAACGACGATGGGCACTTGCGAGCCAGCCATGCCGGCGAAGAAGATGGACGGCGAATCGAGCACCTCGGTCATCACGAAACGGGCTTCGAACTGTTCGACGGTATTGCGACGGAAAGCCGGCCAGTGTTCGGCCCCGGGGATGATGGACTTGAGCGCGCTCATCATCTGGCAGCCGTTGCAGACGCCTAGTGCAAAGGTATCCGGACGCTTGAAGAAAGCAGCGAACTCGTCGCGGCAGCCGTCGTGCATGAGGATGGTCCGCGCCCAGCCGAGGCCGGCACCGAGCACATCGCCGTAGGAGAAGCCGCCACAGGCGACCAGGCCCTTGAAGTCCTTGAGGCTGACGCGGCCGGCCAGAATGTCGCTCATATGAACGTCGACCGCGGCAAAACCGGCCTTGTCGAAGGCGGCGGCCATTTCGTAATGGCTGTTGACGCCTTGCTCGCGCAGGATGGCGATACGCGGACGAGCGCCAAGTTCGCGATAAACCTGGGTGAAATCTTCCTGCGGGTCGAACGTCAGCTTCGGCGTCAGGCCGGGGTCGGTGACGTCGAGGATGCGGTCAAATTCCTGCTGCGCACAGCTCGGGTTGTCGCGCAGGGTCTGCATCTGGAAGCTGGTTTCCGACCAGGCACGCTGCAGGTCGACACGCTTTTCACGCAGGACGCGCTTGGCGTTGCGGGTGACGCGGATTTCGTCCCATTCGTTCATGTGGCCGACGAAATGGTAAGGCACACCGAGCGAACGCAGGATGGGCGTGACCTTTTCGCGATCGGCGCGGCGAATCTGGATCAGGGCGCCGAGTTCTTCGTTGAACAGGGCGCGCACGATATTCTCGAAATCGCGACCGGCCAGCAGGTTGGTCAGTTTCTCCGAACCGTCGACATCGCCGGCGCCAGCGTCGTAGCAAATGCCGTCGAGGTCGAGCGAGACGCCACGGCGGCTGGCGAAGGCCATTTCGCAGGCGGCGACGAACAGGCCGCCGTCGGAACGGTCGTGGTAGGCGAGCAGCAGGCCGTCGCGATTGAGTTTCTGCACGGCATCGAACAGGCCCTTGAGCTTGGCCGGCTCATCGACATCCGGCGCATCGCTGCCGGTGGCGTTGTACACCTGAGCCAGACAGGAACCCCCGAGGCGGCTCTTGCCGAGATCAAGCAGGAGTAGTTCGGTTTCGCCCTGATCGACGGCCAGTTGCGGGGTTTTGGTCAGACGCACATCGTCGACGGCGGCGAAGGAGGTCACCACCAGCGACAGCGGCGAAACGACCTGTTTCTTCTCACCCTGATCTTCCCAGGCGGTGCGCATCGACAGCGAATCCTTGCCGACCGGAATCGACACGCCAATCGCCTTGCACAGATCGGAAACCGCCTCGACCGTGTCGAACAGGCGGGCGTCCTCACCGGCGACGCCACACGGCGCCATCCAGTTGGCCGACAGCTTGACCTTGGCCAGCGCCCCTACATCGGCCGCTGCCAGATTGGTCAGTGCTTCGCCGATGGCCATACGGCCAGAGGCCGGTGCATCGAGCACGGCGAGCGGGGTACGCTCGCCCATGGCGAAGGCTTCGCCGAGATAGCCCTGATAACCCATCGTCGTGACGGCGACGTCAGCGACCGGCACCTGCCACGGGCCGACCATCTGGTCGCGGGCGGTCATGCCGCCGACGGAACGGTCGCCAATCGAGATCAGGAAGGTCTTGTCGGCGATGGTCGGCAGACGCATCAGGCGATAGGCGGCATCCTTGAGTTCAATCGATACGGCATCAAAGGCGACAAAGGTTTCCGGTTCGTGCGTCACGTCACGCGTCATGCGCGGCGGCTTGCCGAGCAGCGCTTCCATTTCCATGTCGACCGGATTGACGCCGAAATGGTCGTCGGTCACGGTCAGGTGGCCGTCGCCGGTCGCTTCGCCGACCACGGCAAACGGGCAGCGCTCGCGCTCGCACATGGCCTGGAATTCGGCGATGCGGTTCGGCGGAATGGCCAGCACGTAGCGTTCCTGCGATTCGTTGGACCAGATTTCGGCCGGCGACATGCCCGGCTCTTCGGTCGGCACCTTGCGCAGATCGAAAATGGCGCCGACGCCGCCCGAGTGGGCCAGTTCCGGCAGGGCGTTGGAAACGCCGCCGGCACCGACGTCGTGCACCGACAGGATCGGATTGTTCTTGCCCATCTGCCAGCAGCGGTCGATGACTTCCTGCGCACGGCGCTGGATTTCCGGGTTGCCGCGCTGGACCGAGGCGAAATCGAGGTCTTCGGCATTGGAACCGGCCGTCATCGACGAAGCGGCACCGCCGCCCAGACCGATCAGCATGCCGGGGCCGCCCAGTTGCACGAACTTGGTGCCGACCGGGAAGGTTTCGTCCTTGAACGACTGCTCGGCCTGAATGCTGCCCAGACCGCCGGCGATCATGATCGGCTTGTGATAGCCACGGACCAGACCGGCGACATCCTGTTCATAGGTGCGGAAATAGCCGGTCAGGTTCGGACGGCCGAATTCGTTATTGAAGGCGGCAGCACCAATCGGGCCTTCGAGCATGATGTCGAGCGCCGAGGCGATGCGCGACGGGCGGCCATAGGCCTTTTCCCAAGGCTGCGGCAAATCCGGCAGATTGAGATTGGAGACCGAGAAGCCGCAGAGGCCGGCCTTCGGCTTGGAACCCTTGCCGGTCGCACCTTCGTCGCGGATTTCGCCGCCCGAACCGGTGGATGCGCCGGGGAAAGGCGAAATGGCGGTCGGGTGGTTGTGCGTCTCGACCTTGGTCAGGATGTGGGTCAGCTCTTCCTTGTAGGAATAGCCACGGTCGGCATCCGGGTAGAAACGCTGGATGGTCGCGCCTTCGATGATCGAGGCATTGTCGGCATAGGCCATCACCGTGCCTTGCGGCGCGGCGGCGTGGGTTTCGCGGATCATTCCGAACAGCGTCTTGTCCTTCTTCTCGCCGTCGATCACCCAGGAGGCATTGAAAATCTTGTGGCGGCAATGCTCGGAATTGGCCTGGGCGAACATCATCAGTTCGACATCGGTCGGGTTGCGGCCGGCGCTCGTGAAGATCTCGAGCAGGTAATCGATTTCGTCGTCCGACAGGGCCAGGCCGAGCGAACCATTGGCCGCGACCAGCGCCGCCTTGCCACCGGCCAGCACATCGACGGTATTGAGCGGCTTCGGCGCGAAGTGGCGGAACAGTTCGCCAGCAGCTTCAAAACCAGGCAGCACGGAATCCGTCATGCGGTCATGCAGCAGGCCGGCCACAGTTTTCTTTTCGGCGGCGCTCAGGGCGCGACCGCCCTTGACGACGACGTGGAAGGCGATGACGCGTTCGATACGCTCGATGGCATCGAGGTCGCAATTCCAGGCGATGTCGGTGGCTTTCGACGACCACGGAGAAATAGTTCCGATACGCGGCGCGACGAGGAAAAGTTCGCCAACGTCGGCGCTGGCCGCCCGCTCTTCGAGCAGGGTCGCCAGCTTGGCGCGCTCGTCGGCACTCAGGGCGCGCTTCTGAGCCACGACATGCCAGTAATCGGCAGCCACCGATTCGATATCTGCCACGGCCGCGACCAGGCGGGCTTGCAGGCGTTGCAGACGGAAGGCGGAAAAGGCGGCGTCGCCCTTGAGGCAAAGAATGTCGGCCATGGGGTGTGATTTCGGGTTAGGCGGAGAGGCCGGAATTATACCCGAGGTGGGGTGCCTGGCGCTTGAGATAGCCGGCTATACTGCCTCAACAGCGCTTGCCGGAGTTGGCCATGGAAGCACGTCCCGACCAGTTCATTCTCGCCCTCGACCAGGGCACGAGCAGCGCCCGCGCCATCCTGTTTGGCCGGCAAGGCCAAATCCACGGCATTGCCCAGCAAGAAATCACCCAGTATTACCCGCAAACCGGCTGGGTCGAGCATGACGCCGAAGAAATCTGGCAGGCGCAACTCGCCGTGGCGCGCGCCGTGCTGCGCGAGAACGGGGTGGCAGCGAGCCGGATTTCCGCCGTCGGCATCACCAACCAGCGCGAAACGACGGTGCTCTGGGACCGGGCCAGCGGCCAACCGCTGCATCGCGCCATCGTCTGGCAGGACAGGCGAACCGCCGGAATCTGCGACGCACTGACGGCAGCCGGTCATGCCGAGCTGTTCCGCCAGCGCACCGGCCTCGTCCTCGACGCCTATTTTTCCGGCACCAAGCTCAAATGGCTGCTCGACCACATTCCCGGCGCCCGCGCCCGGGCCGAGCGCGGCGAACTGGCCTTCGGCACCATCGATAGCTGGCTGGCCTGGAAACTGTCCGGCGGCCGCGCCCATGTCACCGATCCGTCGAATGCCTCGCGCACCCTGCTCTTCGACATCCACCGCCGGTGCTGGGACGAGCAATTGCTGGCATGCCTTGATATTCCGCCATCGCTACTGCCGCGTGTCGTCGACAGCAGCGGCGAGATCACGACACTGGATGCCGACTGGCTGGGTGCAGCGATTCCGCTCAGCGGCATGGCCGGCGACCAGCAGGCCGCGACCTTTGGTAACGCTTGCCTCGAACACGGCATGGCCAAGAACACCTACGGCACGGGCTGCTTCCTGTTGATGAATACGGGCGACCAGCCGATGGCATCGCAACATCGACTGCTCACCACAGTTGGCTGGCAGCGCCAGGGGCAAGCCACTTACCTCCTCGAAGGCAGCGTCTTCATGGGTGGCGCCACCGTGCAATGGCTGCGCGACGGCCTCGGGCTGATTGCCAGCGCCAACGAGATCGAGGCACTGGCCGCCAGCGTTCCCGACAACGGCGGCGTCTATCTGGTTCCGGCCCATACCGGCCTCGGGGCGCCCTACTGGGACCCCTTTGCCAGGGGCGCACTGTTCGGCCTGAGCCGGGGCAGTAACCGTGCCCACATCGCCCGTGCCGCCCTCGAAGCCATCGCCTTCCAGAGCGCCGAGGTGCTGCAGGCGATGGAGAGCGACGCCGGCCAGCCGATGAAGGAACTGCGCGTCGATGGTGGCGCGGCCCGTAACGACCTGCTCATGCAGTTTCAGGCCGACCTGCTCGGCGTCCCCGTGGTGCGTCCCCGGGTGACGGAAACCACGGCCCTGGGCGCGGCCTATCTGGCCGGGCTGGCGGTCGGCTTCTGGCGAGATGAAGCTGAACTCAGCGCCCTGTGGCAGGCCGAACGACGCTTCGAGCCGGCCATGCCATCAAATCAGAGGGCCGCGCTGTTCGGCGATTGGCACCGCGCCATCCAGCGCACGCTGGACTGGGCGAGGCCCGAGTGATGGTCAGCCGAGAAGACAGCCTCGCCACCCTGCGTGAGGGACACCCCTGGGACATCCTGATCATCGGCGGCGGGGCCAGCGGCCTGGGTGCTGCAGTCGATGCCGCCGCCCGCGGCTATCGCACCCTGCTCGTCGAAGCCCGCGATTTCGCCTCCGGGACTTCAATGTGCAGCACCAAGCTGATTCACGGCGGCGTCCGCTATCTGCGTCAGGGCGACCTTGGCCTGGTGCGTGATGCCCTGCGCGAACGCGCCTGTCTGCTGCGCAATGCGCCGCATCTGGTCCATCCGCTGGCTTTCGTCATCCCCGCCTGGGGAAATATCGACCGCCTGACCTTCACCGTCGGCCTCAAACTCTATGATCTGCTGGCTGGATGCGAAAACCTCGACGCTTCACGTTGCCTGAACCGTCAGGAAGTCATCGCTGCCCTGCCCGGTCTGCGCAGTGCCGGCCTGTGCGGTGGCGTTCGCTACTGGGACGGCCAGTTCGACGATGCCCGCCTGGCCATCACGCTGATGCGCACCGCCACCGATCTTGGCGCCACCTGCCTCAATTACCTGCCCGTCACCCGCCTGCTCAAGAGCGTTGATCACATCACCGGAGCCATCGTGCGCGACGCCGAAACCGGCGAGGAATTCGAGATCACCGCGCGCGCCGTCATCAACGCCACCGGCGTCCATGGCGACAGCCTGCGCCGGCTGGACGACACCGGCGCGTCGCCGCTGCTTACCCCGAGCCAGGGCATCCACCTCGTTGTCGATGCCGATTTCCTGCCCGGCCGGCAGGCCCTGATGATCCCGAAAACCGAAGATGGTCGCGTCATGTTCGCCATCCCCTGGCAGGGCAAGGTACTGCTCGGTACCACGGACACGCCGCGCCCGGATTTGCAGCAACTCAACGACCCACAGCCGCTGGCCGAAGAAATCGACTTCCTGCTCCGCACCGCCGCCGGCGTGCTGACCCGACCACCCACCCGCGCCGATATCCGCAGCGCCTTCGCCGGCCTGCGCCCGCTCATCCACCCCGAGCATACCGACGCCAAAAACACCGCTGCCCTGTCCCGCGAACACGCCATCCTGGTCAGTTCCAGCGGCCTGATCACCGTCGCCGGCGGCAAATGGACAACCTACCGGCTGATGGCCGAACAGGTCATAGACCGCGCGCTCCAGGTCGCCGACCTGCCCGCCGCCCCCTGTCCGACCCGCAGCCTGGCACTGCACGGCTGCCCGAACGAACCGGCCACCGACGCCTACGGTACGGATGCCCCTCTGGTCGCCGCCCTGCCCGGCCACGACCGGCCACTGCACCCGGCTCTGCCCTACAGCGAAGCGATGGTCCGCTTCGCCATCCGCCACGAAGCGGCGCGAACGATAGAAGACATCCTGGCCCGACGAACGCGTGCCCTCTTCCTCGATGCAGCGGCCGCCGGGACGGCCATTGAGCGGATTGCACAGATTTTTGGTGAAGAACTTCACACATCACCCGAACGACTGGCGGCGATGGTAGCGGCGGCGCGACAGAGGGCTGGAGACTTCATGGCCCAGGCGGTGATCAAGTAAGGTCACGTTTCTATACAGTTGTAGCCACGCAGGCCACATTGTCGCCCCCCCCGACCCAGCCTCGCCAAAGCCCCGGAACTCCTGACAATCAGTTGCTAAACAAGCCGTTTGTCCAAACCTGATGTAGCGCCAACAAAGCGAACTTTGTTCACGTTCGGCTATGATGTGATAACTATTATTCTGCATATGATCACAATTAGCCTTGTTAGCGCCCATGGAATCGCATCCTCACACCCAGCAAGGGTTTAGCCTGGTCGAAATGGCCGTCGTCATGGTCATCATCGGCATTTTCATGACCCTCGGTCTGAAGGTGGCGATGTCGACCATGGACAACACGGCTTACAGCGTGACCAAGACCAAGCAGGAGCAGATCAAGACCGCCCTGATCGGCTTTCTTCGCACCAACGGGCGCCTTCCCTGCCCCGACAATGCGGCCGGCGTAGCCACCGGCATCGAGGCTGTTTCTTGCGTGGCGAATGCTGGCGAGGCTTATGGCATCGTACCCTGGCAAACGCTGGGTATCCCCCGTGATGCCGTTCTCGACGGATGGGGCAGCTTTTTCACCTACCGCGTGGCCAACGGGGTCGCCTCGAAAAACTGGACCCAGAAAGCATCGGGAAGCACCGATTTCACGGTCAATGAACTGAAGATACCGAACGTCGCGCTGAGCATCCAGGAGCTGAACGCTGCCGGCAATGCACTCGTCACAACGACGACCAATGCCGTGGTCGTCATCCTGTCGCATGGCAAGAATAGCTTCGGCGCCAAGACGACCAAGGTCGGCGACCGGATGCCGGTCAGCGATGCCGGCGCCGACGAGGCGACCAATGCCACCAGCGGCGCAGCCCTGTTCATCTTGCGGGCGGCAAATGACAGTGCGAGCGCCTTTGGCGGCGCCTACGATGACCTCGTGGTTTATATGTCACCGCAAGACCTGCTGCAGCCGCTCATCAACGAGGGCAGCCTGAAGGCTTGCCAGGCCTATTGCTCGTCATCCGTTTCTTCAGTCTGTACGGGTGGAACCGGAGCATGCTCATGTACCGCCGCGGGCGTCCCCGGTATCACGAGTGGCTGTACCGGCACCTGCGGCACCTGCACTGCCCCTGTGCTCGCTAGCTGCGCGCCGATTGGTACGCTCCCGGTTGGCGCCACACCGACAAACTGCCTGTGATCCGCCATGAAAAATCAGTTTTCCGCCTCCCCATGCGCAGCCCCACGATAAGCGCGCGTTCAGGCCACCAGCGGGGATTCACGCTGGCCGAACTGGCTATCGTCATCACCATCCTCGGCCTGCTGCTGGTCGGTGTCCTCAAAGGTCAATCGCTGATCGGCGGGGCCAGGGCCAAGGATGTCGTCGCCATCGTCGGCGACCTGCGTACAGCCACGGCCAGCTTCAAGGACCGCTACAAATACCTGCCCGGCGACTGGCCATTTTCGGCCGGTGAAATATCCGGAGTGACAGCCGGGGCCAGTGTCGGCACTGCAGGCAACGGGATTGTTGAAGGGGTAATCAGCGCTGCCGGCAAGGCCGAAGCAGACTCGGAAGTGGCCTTGCTGCCGTGGCAGCTTTATAGCGCCGGCTACCTGTCGAAAATCAATCGCAGCGATCCCTTGAACCTGATCGCCACCTCTTTCGGGCCGGTTCACGTGGTGTCGAAAGCAACAGCCGAGACGCTGGTTTCAGGCTTTGCCGCAGCCAATCCTGCGGCTCGCAACGCTATCATCTTCTCGGCCTTGCCCTGTGAGCTTGCCGGTGAAGTTGATGCCAGCATCGATGACGGGAACGCCGCATCCGGACGGGCGCTCGGCGCTGCCTGCACCAGCGGCACGATTACCTGGTACGCCGTAGCGCTCTAGACCGCCAGCCTGCCGGCCATCACCCCTCGGCAATCGCCTTCAGGATCAAAGGCAGCAGCACCTCCGGCAGTTTGATCCCGCCACTCGTCGCAAAGGTATGCGCGCCCCCGGACATCTTCTTCCACGTCTTGCGGATGATGCCGAGCCACTTTTCCTCGCTGTAATCAGCCTTCTGGCTGGCAAAGCCAAGCATGTAGTGTTCGATGAAAACCAGGCTGCTGACATCCTCCAGCATCTGCGTATCGGGATTGGTCTTGATGTCCTGCTTGCTGATCGCCACCTTGACTGCAGCTATCATCGCGTCGTCGTAACCGGCCTGCCGCATCAACTCACCAGCAGTTTCGGCGTGAAAACGGTAGAGCCCGGTGCGCCACGCAAAGTAGCCGGGTTTGCCGAGCGGGTAATTGCTGCGCGGCACCGTCCATCGCTGAATGTGCTGGGCGCGCACGGCAAGTTGGGCAATCTCGCTGGCCTCCGGGGCAAAGCGGCCGATCATGTCGGTCATGCGCCGGGCGTACAACAATTCTTTCGGCAGCCCTTCGTCCCGGTTGGGGTCTTGCGCATTGGCGGCATCGAACAGGGCGATGGCGGCGTTGAAGCGTTCTGGATTGGCGATCATGGAATCTCGTGGGGCAGCAGGATTGGAGGGACGAAAAAAAGCCCTGTGCATGTTACAGGGCTTTTTCTTTCCAGCTTGAACCTGCTATGAGCCTCAGCCCATGTGATTGCCGCCATTACAGGCAAAGTTGGCACCGGTGGTGAAACCGGACTGCTGCGAGGCCAGCCAGGAAACGATGGAGGCGATTTCTTCCGGCTCGCCAAGGCGCTTGACGGGAATGGTCGCGACGATCTTTTCCAGCACGTCTTCGCGGATCGCCCGCACCATTTCGGTACCGACATAGCCCGGAGAAACGGTATTGACGGTGACGCCCTTGGCGGCAACTTCCTGCGCCAGCGCCATGGTGAAGCCGTGCATGCCGGCCTTGGCGGTGGAGTAGTTGGTCTGGCCGAACTGGCCGCGCTGGCCGTTCATCGACGAAATATTGATGATCCGGCCCCAGCCGCGATCGAGCATGCCATCGACGACCTGCTTGGTGACAAAGAACAGGGAATTGAGGTTGGTATCGATGACGGCTTTCCAGTCATCGATGCTCATTCTCCGGAACTGGCCATCCTTGGTGATGCCGGCGTTGTTGACCAGCACGTCGATTTCGCCGACTTCAGCCTTGACCTTGTCGAAGGCGGCCTTGGTGCTGTCCCAGTCGGAGACATTGCCTTCCGAAGCGATGAAGTCGAAACCGAGAGCTTTCTGCTCGGCCAGCCAGCGATCCTTGCGCGGCGAATTGGGGCCGCAACCGGCCACCACGGTATAGCCATCCTGGGCAAGACGCTGGCAAATAGAGGTTCCGATGCCACCCATACCACCGGTTACGTAAGCAACTTTTTTACTCATTGAGGTCTCTCCTCTGCTGTGATTATGAATTACGGGGTGACACTATAGCCGTAATTACGCATTATGAGATCGATTCACCCATGAGTTATTGACAAAATTTCAGCGTGGGAACACTCCTTGAAGCGGCTTCTCGCTTCAGGTCAATTCAGCCCGACATGCCGCCCGCACCTAGGTATCAACGCAGGACCGAAGCGTAGCCCTCTTCCGCCAGCACCTGCCGCACGGCTGGCCGGGTCAGCATGCGCCGATAGTGGGCCGCGCAGTTTTCCGGTAGCGGTATGCCGATGCGCTCGGCCCAGAACTCGACATAAAACAGGGCCGCGTCGGCGATGGTGAAATGATCGACCACATATTGCCGCCCGGCCAGTTCGCGATTGACGATGGCGAAGGCCTTGTCGATGATCTGCCGCCCCTGGGCCTTGACGGATTCGTGGTCGGCACTGCTCGGCGCAAAGCGCTCGGTCGTGAAAATGCGGGCAAAGCCCTGGGTATGCAAGGTATGCACGGCATAGTTCATGACGCTCAGCACCTGTATCTCGTCCTTCAGACTTTCCGGCAGCAGTTTGCGCTTCGGGTAACTGCGGCCCAGCCACCAGGCGATGGCAGAGAACTCGGTGAGTGCGGTCCCGTCGTCGAGAAGCAGCGCCGGAATGCTGCCTTTCGGGTTGATCGCAGCGTATTCCTTCTTGTATTGGTCGCCGGCCAGCAGGTCGATGATGTAGGCCTCGAAGACCAGACCGCACTCCTCGAGCAGGATGTGAATGCCGGTCGAGCACGAACCCGGCGTCATGTAGAACTTCATGGTCATTCGCTTTCTTCCTCGCTGGGCATGCCGGCAAAGAGGCCTTGCTGGCGGATCATGGCTTTGAAGGCTTTCATCACCGGACGGGAAATGGCGGTTTCGGCCAGCACGCGTTTCTCGTAAATGAAGTCTTTCAGGGTCTCGTCTGCCGACTCGCGGGCGCTCGCGATGAGGGCATGGAATTCGTCGCCGAAACGCAGTCCGGGGCGGGATTTAACGGCGTCGTAAAGGGCTGCCATGACAAGCTTGTCCACTGCGCCCATCTTGCACTTGCCATCGAGAATCTTGAGCATGACAGCGGTAACGCAATCGACATCGCCCGGCGACAGCGGATGCGCCTGCACCCAGTCGCGCACAAGGTCTGCCGTCATGCAGCCAGCGGACTTTTCAGGGCTGCCGCCAGCGACTCGTAGCCGCCATCGACGCTGAACACCCGGGAAAATCGAAAATCGACGAACATCTGTGCGTAGGTTTTGCTGGCATTGCCCTGATAGCAATAGATCAGCACCGGAGCCTCCTTCGGCAGGCGGCGCACCCAGGCCAGCAGGCGCTCTTCGGAGAGGTGGGCGGCACCGTCCACATGGCCCCGCTGGTAGCTGGCCATGTCGCGCACATCAAAGACGGTCGCAGCGGCTTCGCTGCGTATCAGGGCAGCCGCAGCACTGGCTGGCAAACAGTGAAATGACGGCTTTTGATCGGCGCTCATGTTGGGTGACGTTAAAGGACAATATGCATCACAACGCAAAAGCGATGCCATCTGCCGGCGTCGCGAAAAACCGTCATCCCTTGCAACCCGGCCTCACAACTTGTCGCCTTCGCGACAATTTCCGATACACCTTGTCACCCGACGGGGGTACGCAAGCCACGCTGCTAGGCCTCCGTGTTGTGCACCGCGCTCAAGCGCTCGGAGACATACTCGCCGCGTGCCGTCGAGTTGTTTTCCTGGCCGTTCTGCGCGCACCAGGCGAAGAATTCCTCGGGAACGATCTGGTATTCCAGGGCCAGCACCCCGGAGCGCTGGAAGTTGCGGCGGGCGGCGACCGCCATCGCCTTCCATTTTTCGAACGAGTCCTCGAAACACGCCGGATCGACGGCCGTCGCCCTGACCTGCGCCCAGGACTCCGCGGTGTACCAGGTCACGCCGATGACCAGCGACTGCGTTCGGCGCTTGGCCTTGATACTTTGATAAAGGGTGGGTTTTCTCATGATGGCGACAAGTAGCTCGAATGACAGGCACCAAGCAAATAGCCAGCCAGAAATGGCCGGCCGTGCACCGACCCATCCGGAAAACGCTATCATCGGCGCCCCTGCTCTCACCTTGCCGCACCATGCGCCCTCTCGCCTTCGTCGATCTCGAAACCACTGGCGCCACCGCCACCCATGACCGCATCACCGAAATCGGCATTGTCGAAGTCGATGCCGACGGCTCGGTGCGCGAATGGCAGCAACTGGTCAATCCCGGCATGCGGATTTCCCCCTTCATCGAGCAACTGACCGGCATCAGCAACGACATGGTGGCCGATGCACCGCCCTTCGAGGCCGTCGCTGCCGCCACCTTGAAGCGTCTCGAAGGCCGGCTCTTCATCGCCCATAACGCGCGTTTCGACTACGGTTTCCTGAAAAACGAATTCAAGCGACTCGGCATCACCTTCCGCGCCTCCGTACTGTGCACCGTCAAGCTGTCGCGCACGCTCTACCCCGAGCACAAGCGGCACAACCTGGACAGCCTGATCGAGCGCCACGATCTGAAAGCCCAGGCCCGGCACCGGGCACTGGCCGACGCCCAGTTGATTCATCAGTTCTGGCAAAAAATTCACGGGGCGCGCAGCAGCGAGGACATCGAAGCGGCGCTGAAAACCCAGAATGCCAACCCCAGCCTGCCGCCGCATCTCGATGCCGGCATCGTCGATGACTTGCCGGAAGCGCCCGGCGTTTACCTGTTCTACGGTGAAAACAGCCTGCCAATCTACGTCGGCAAGGCCAAGGACATTCGCCAGCGCGTGCTGGCGCATTTCGCCGGCGACCATAGCGCCGCCAAAGAAATGGAACTGGCGCAGCAGGTCAGGCGCATCGACTGGATGGAAACGGCCGGCGAAATCGGCGCCCTGCTCAAGGAGTCGGCACTGGTCAAGCAACTGCAGCCGCTGCACAACCGCCAGCTACGCAAGAACGATGAAGCCTGCACCTGGATCCTGATCGATGAAGGTGAAGGATGGCTGCGGCCGCAACTCACCGCCTTGGCCGACATCGGCGCTGGCGCGACGAGCGCCTGCTACGGCCTGTTCAAGAGCAGCAAGGAAGCCACCAAAGTGCTGCGCACCCTGGCCGAATCGCACCATCTGTGTGACGCGCTGCTCGGGCTGGAAAAAGCCAAACCCGGCAAACCCTGTTTTGCGCACCAACTCAAGCGCTGCAAGGGCGCCTGCATCGGTAGCGAACCCTATGCCAAGCACACGGTTCGCCTGATATCGGCACTCGTTGGCCTGAAGTGGGTCGCCTGGCCATTCACCGGTCCGGCACTGCTGCGCGAGGGCGACGAGATACACCTGATCGAAGGCTGGCGTTATCTCGGCACAGCCCGCTCGGACGAGGAATTGCACGCCCTGCTTGACAGCCCACGGCCGCCATTCGACCGCGACATCTACAAAATCCTGACAAAATATATTGGCAAGATAAGCCCTTTGCCTAAGCGTCCTCCCCTCACGGAACGATCATGAAAACCACCACCGCCCTGCTTCTCACCGCCCTTGCCCTGCCCGTCTGCGCCGAAGAAATCGGCTGCACGACAACCACCTGGAAGCTGATCGGTGCCAATCACCGGGTCTGCGTTTATGCCTACGACGACCCGAAAATTTCCGGCGTCGCCTGCCATGTCAGCCAGGCCCGTACCGGTGGCGTCAAGGGCAGCCTCGGGCTGGCCGAAGACCCGTCGCAATTCTCCATCGCCTGCCGCCAGGTCGGACCGATCACGCTGCCGGAAAAGCTGCCGAGAGATGAAGTCGTATTCAGCGACGACACCTCTATCTTCTTCAAGGAAACCAATGTCCACCGCTTCTTTGACCAGAAGCGCAATGTGCTGGTTTACATGGCGATCAGCCGGAAGATCATCGAAGGCGCACCGGCCAACTCGGTATCGACGGTACCGATCCAGCCCTGGGGCAAGTGAGGCTGAGCCACCTCGTTAGCCCAAACGGGCTATAGAGCAAGTGGTGAGGGAGGCCTATGATCAAACCAAGATAGCCCGGCTATCCGGTTGTCCAGCGTCAGTAGCAATATTTCGCGGACCCGACATGATCGTGAATGGCAGAGAGGTCTCCCCATGAATCCCGACAAAAATTTCCCCCGGCGCACGTTGACGGGCCTGCTCGCCGCCCTGTCGCTGCTGGGCGTTCCGATGGCTGATGCGCTGGCTGCATCGCTTACCTATAACCTCAACCAGTCCAACGTCGAAAGCAGTTACGCCGATGGCGTAAATTATCTGCAGGTCGAGATCACCAGCACTTCAGCCGGCACGGCAAATTTCAATGTGACACCCGTCTATGCCTTTGCCACGGACAGCAACTATGGTTTGCAGTCGTTCGCATTCAACTACAGCGGAAGTGCCAGCAGCCTGACCTTCAGCAACCTGGCCGACGGTTGGAGCGTTGACGGCCCTCCTGCCAGCGCACTGGATGGTTTCGGCAAATTTGAATACATCGTCGAAGGCAATGGCAACAACCGCCAAGCGCCGCTGACCTTCACCGTTTCCGGCCTGGGTGGCGACACGACAGCCCAAACGCTGAATTACTTCAGTGAACTTTCTAGCGGCAACTCGGGTCAGGGCAACCAGTTTTTCGCCGCCCATCTGGCCGGTTTTTCAGATCTCTCAGTCGGTAGCGGCGATTTTGCCGGCAGTACGCTTGCCCCAGTCCCGGAACCCGAGACCTACGCCATGCTGCTTGCCGGCCTGGGCTTGATGGGTGCGCTGGCGCGGCGTCGCCGCATCGCCTGAAACACCTGCTGCGCCAATAAAGGGCTGACTTCGGTTGGCCCTTTTTGCATTCACCTTTCAGGTAGCCGCGCTTGCCGTTCGCCGACAAAAAGGTAGTACGGCGCCCGCAAGCCCGGCAAATACGGCACGGAAGCACGCTGTTCAGCACATGAGCGCTCGGTAAACATCTGCCTCAGCATCGGCAGGTGTTTGGCCGACAGGTGAACGCCGTCGTGCCCGAACCACTGGCGCCAGAGCGCGTTGCCGATGCGGCTGCCGTCCTCCGGCAAATGGAAATCGACGATACCGATACGGCCGCCCGGCGCCAGCATGGCCTGGGTATTGGCGATGACGCGCGACCAGTCGGGAATCATCGTCAGCGCATACGACATGAAGACGCAATCGACCGCTTGTTCGGGCTGCCAGGTCGTAGCATCGGCCTCGATGACCCGGACATGGTCATGACCGGCGGCGCGTTGGCGGGCGACTTCAAGCAGTGCCGGGCACAGATCGACCATGTCGAAACTGGCCAACTGCGCGGCGCGGTCGCCGATCCGTGCCAGGCTGCTGCCGGTGCCACAGCCGAGTTCAACGACGCGGTCGCCCGGCTGCAGGTCGAGTCTTTCAATCAGTTCCTGCCGGCCGTGCAGCAGGCGGGCACGGAAGGCGTCGTAACGATCCGCCTGCGGCGCATAAAAGGCCTGCAGCCGCTCGGCATGACCACCCGATTTCGGTTGCCCGCGCAGCAGGCGCCACAGGATGCGGGCATCCGCTGCCAGATCAGGGGCGAGCATTGTCCGCCATCCGGGCAATGACGAAGCCGGCATAGGTATGGACACGATCGTCGCCTTGCAGGCGGGCGGCGAGTTCAGTCTCGAATTCCAGCATCTCGGCCAGCCCCTTGTGCTGAGGCCCGGCCTTGATCCAGTCGAGGAAGGGCGGATGGGCGTGAGCGCTGCGCAACAGCAGGCGGGCCGACGGCGCAGCACGTTCGAAGATGGCATTCCACTCCTCGATCAGCGCTGCCGGGTAGTAGCAGCTCATCCAGTCCATGTGGTCGAGCAGCACGAAGCGGGTGATCGGCTCGCTGCCGGCCTGCAGGAATTCGGTGACCGTACAGGTGTGCGGCTCGATGCAATCGACCAGGCCGGCCTTGAGCGCATTGAAGTTCTCTTCCTTGAGGTAGGAAGGACAGCAGTCGCGTGTGTAGCTGCCGGTCAGATAGACGCGCCAGAAGTAGTTTTCGCTGACCGGCAGATGGCGGAAGACGTACTCGATGGCGTCGCGGATGAAGCCGGAAACGCCGCCGGGATGCTGCCCCTGGACCAGCCGGCGCTGCGGATGAGGTACGCCGAGCAGGCTCATGGTCAACTGGCGGTTGAGCACCCAGTTGATGACCGGCGTCCACAATTCGCTGGCGATCTTCTCATCGTAGATCTTGCGCTGTTCTTCCAGATTGCTCGAGGCGAACAACTCGGTGACGCGCTGGGCCAGGCCCGGACGCATGCGGAAATAGGTACGGAAGCCGCGCGCCACAAAACCGGCCAGCCCGTGGAAGTAAAAGCTGCCATGGCGGCTGGCAAACCAGTTGAAACGGCGATCCCAGTAGGTCCTGGCGAAATCCGACAGCTCAGCCCGCAACTGGTGGCGGTAAATAGTCTTGATATTGGGGTGGAAGCCGCTACCGAAGATGGCAAAGAAATCATCGAAACCCAGTTTGCGGATACCTGCCATCTTCAGTTCGAGCAAGGCATTCTGGCGGGGATTGGCATCCACCGCATAGACCCTGGCCGGCCCCTGCAGGGCATAATCAAGTGCGTTGCAACCAGCGCTGGTGATGACCAGCACCGTATCGTCCGGACCGAGATGCAGCGCCTGGCGGTCGACTGCCGGGTCTTCCCAGCAGGTGTTGTAGACCAGCGAGCGCGAATAGAGCGCATCGAAGATCTTCTGGTCGATGCGATCCTTGAAGCTCAGGTTGAGTGCGGGTACGGCCAGGTTCTGCGGGGCGGGTGCGTTCATGTCGGCGGATTCGAGTAGGAATCCCCCGAAAATAAGCGCCGCGCGTTACGAACCCATGACAAAAGGGCGACGAAATGCCCATTGCCAGTGCAGCTGGCGATTAAAGAACCGCCAGCCGGCGCTCAGATCAGTTCAGTTTTTCCGGACTACCGCAGCACTGCTTGAACTTCTTGCCACTGCCGCAGGGGCAAGGGTCGTTGCGCCCGGCCTTGTCGCCTTCGCGCTGGACGGTGCCGCCCGTCCGCTTGTTGCGCCAGAAGTTGTACAGGGTCTGCACGATGACCGGCAGGTTTTCCTGGATATCGGCCACCAGACGGGCCTCCTCGGCTGGCGGAAACCAGCGTTCGCCGCTCTTTTCGGCATCTTCCTTGAGCATGCCGTTGAGCAGGAACAAGGGTTCGAGCAACTCGGACAGATCGTCGGCGGCTTTGCCGGCCAGTTCATACCAGTCGCCCGCCAAACCGGCGCCAAAAACGTAGGAATCGGCCCAGGCGGCGTAATCGTATTCCTCGCAGCTTTCATCGAGCGGGTAAAGCACCGGGGCAATGGTTTCGTCGGCCAGCAGCGCAGCGGCGAGGTCGTTGTTGAGGCGCATGAGCAGTTCCAGCGCCGCTTCGACCTCCGGGTTGCCGCCCGCCTCCAGCCCCTTGCCCAGCGCCTCGGTCAGCCAGATGGCCGGCGGGACGGGTTCGGGGGCGCTGACGACGGCACAGAGCATGGCCTGTATTTCGTCTAGGCGCATGGCCTCGCCCTGGAAAACGTCGGCTTCGAGAAGTTCTTCAAGCCGGTCGAGATCGGCGTCGGTCAAAGGGTTCGGGTTCATTGTTGTGGTCCTGGGCAATGGGCGAATGATAGCCCAGAACAGCCCTGCCCGCAGCCTCGGGCTGCCTCCTGAAGCGTGCCGAACAGCTTACGCTAGCCCGACTTGCGCCGGCCGATCGACATCCTTGAGCACTCCGGGATCATTGACCGGACAAACCACCAGCGCCGCCTGATCGGCTTCGAGTATGGCCCTGCCGCCCTGATCGCCGGTCAAGGCCAGCAGCGCGGCAAAATGAGTGGCGGCAAAACCGACCGGGTGACCCATTTGGCCTTCGTAAACCGGCCGGGCCAGGGTAGCCCCCTTGTCCAAGGCTGCAATGACGCAACGGAAACTGGCAGGCTTGATGTAGGGCATGTCAGCCAGCGCGACCAGCCAGCCATCGGCATCGGCGCTTGCCGCGATGGCGCAACTCAGGCTGTGACCCATGCCCTGCCCGGCTGCTGCGCAAACGACGGTGTCCAGTTGCTCGGCGGCCAGCAAGGCAGCCAGTTCCGTATCGTCAGGCCGGATGACGACGATGGTGCGTGCGCAAACAGCGGCCAGATGCCGGGCCGAGGCAAGTGCCATGGGCGTACCGTCGGCCAGCGGATGCAGGCGCTTGTCGCTGCCAAAGCGCCGGCTGCTGCCGGCAGCCAGCAGGACCCCGACAATCTGCCTCATGCGCTGCGGCAAGCGTAACGATCGGTGGCTGCCACGGCTGGGCGGTCGGTCTGCCCATTTTTCACTGCGGTCATTTCAGCCAGGATGGAGACGGCGATTTCCGGTGGTGTCCGGCTGCCGATGGGTAAGCCGACCGGGCCGTGCAGACGATCCACTTCGCCCTGCGACAGGTCGAAATATTGCATCAGTCGTGCGCGGCGCTGGCGGTTGTTGGCGCGCGAACCCAGGGCGCCGACATAGAAGGCCGGCGACTTGAGCGCTTCGAGCAGGGCGAGGTCATCGAGCTTGGGGTCATGGGTCAGCGCAACTACGGCACTGCGCGGGTCGAGTCCGAGTTCGGTTACGGCATCGTCGGGCATGGCCGCGATACGCTCGGTGCCGGGCACATCCCAGCCGTCGGCATATTCGCTGCGCGGGTCGCAAATATAGACGCGATAGCCGAGCGCCTGCGCCATCGTCGCCAGATAGCGCGAAATCTGCCCGGCGCCGATGATCAGCAGACGCCATGCCGGGCCGTGCAGCGTGAGCAGCGTCCGGCCGTCCCATTGCTGGTTGTCGCCGGGATTGCCACCTTCGAGACTGACCGCCCCGTTCTCCAGCACCACACGACGGCGTACCAGCTGGCCGGTACCGATGCGCAAGGCAAGCTGTTCGAGCAATGCGGCATCCGGCGCTGGTTCGAGCATCAATTCGAGCGTGCCACCGCAGGGCAGACCGAAGCGATGCGCCTCATCGGCCGTCACGCCGTAGCGCAACAACCGCGCTCCCGTACCGGAAAACTCGCCGGCCGCCGCCCGACGGATCAAGTCGTCCTCGATGCAGCCGCCGGAAACCGAGCCCTGCACCTGGCCGTCGTCGCGCAGAATCATCCAGGCGCCCGGCGGACGCGGGGCCGAGCCCCAGGTCCGGGCGACGGTGATCAAGGCGAAGCGATGCCCCGCTGCCGCCCAGCTTCGGGCGGCGTCGAGTACCTGCGTATCCAGGCTATCCATCTCAGGCCACCAGTTCAGAGGTATTGAACGGCATCCGGTGCAGGAACTTGCCGGTGGCGGCAGCGATGGCATTGGCCACGGCCGGCGCCAGCGGCGGCACACCCGGTTCGCCGATGCCGGTCGGGGCGAGCGTCGATGGCACGATATGGACCTCAACCACCGGCATTTCGGCAATGCGAATCGGTGCGTAGGTATCGAAATTGCCCTGCTCGACACGCCCCTCCTTGAGCGTGATTTCCCCATGCAAGGCCGCCGACAGCGCGAAGCCGACGGCGCCTTCGACCTGCGAACGGATGTTGTCCGGGTTGATCGCCGTGCCGCAATCGACCGCACAAACCACACGATCGACCTTGATCGAGCCATCCTTCTTGACGGTCACTTCCGCCACTTGGGCGACAAAGGAATTGAAGGATTCATGCACTGCCACGCCCCGCCCGCGCCGCTCGCCGGCGGCTGCCTTGAGCGGATTTCCCCAGTTCGCTTTTTCGGCTGCCAGCTTGAGCACGCCGGCATGGCGCGGATGCCCGCCGAGCATCTCGAGACGTAGCGCCACCGGGTCCTTGCCCATGGCCAGAGCCACCTGATCGAGGAAGACCTCAGTCGAATAGGCCGTGTGCGACGAGCCGACCGAACGCCACCAGAGTACGGGCACGCCGATATCGGTCGGCGTGTGCAGGTCGACCAGCATGTTAGGAATGACGTAGGGCAGATTGGCCGCGCCTTCGACCGACACATGGTCGATACCATCCTTGACCAGCATGGCCTCGAAGGGCGAGCCGGTGACGATGGACTGCCCGACCAGCCGGTGACGCCAGCCGACCAGCTTGCCGGCGCCATCCAGCGCGGCTTCCAGGGCATGGTGGAAGAGCGGCCGGTAGAAGCCGGCGCGCATGTCGTCCTCGCGCAGCCAGACCAGTTTGACCGGCGCCTTGCCGTTGATCGCCTTGACGATGTGGGCTGCCTCCAGCACGTAATCCGACTGGGTGCAGGCGCGGCGCCCGAAACTGCCGCCGGCGTAGAGCATGTTGAGCTTGACCTGCTCCGGCTTGAGGCCGAACAGGGCGGCGACCCTGCCCTGGTCGACGGTCTGGAACTGCTCGCCGTTCCACACCTCGCAGCCGTCGGCATGGAGGCTGACGACACAGTTCATCGGCTCCATCGCGGCATGGGCCAGGTAGGGAAAATCGAAGGATGCGCTGACGACCTTGGCGGCGCCGGCAAAGGCTTTGGCCGAATCGCCGGTCTGCCGGGCAATCAGGCCGGGCTTTTTGGCCATTTCCTTGTAGCGGGCGAAAATTTCATCAGTGCCCAGCTTGAAGGCCTTGCTGTCGTCCCAGCTCACCGCCAGCGCATCGCGGCCTTTCTTGGCGCTCCAGGTATCCGTCGCCAGCACGGCCACGCCCTGCGGAATCTGTACGACATCGACGACGCCCTTGATCGCTTTGGCGCGGGTGGCATCGAAGGATTTCACCGTAGCGCCAAACTGCGGCGGATGGGCGACAACGGCGACCAGCATGCCGGGCAGGAAGACATCCTGGGTAAATTGCGCCGTGCCGTT